>Ga0307373_10003420_pt1 | contig 27648 bp, 31 predicted proteins | sample OX2MG_FD_202534 | JGI IMG/M metagenome (GOLD analysis project Ga0307373, IMG submission 202534) | Soil microbial communities from Risofladan, Vaasa, Finland - OX-2 | ecosystem: Environmental > Terrestrial > Soil > Coastal area > Acid sulfate soil | place: Finland: Risofladan, Vaasa | collected... | reverse complement strand
GTGAGTCTGGCGGAGTGGTGCTCGTTGCAAGGATGCGCCGGGCGGATGCGATGCAAGGACGCAGCGTTCGTACGCGAAACTAGGGCGTGTCGCGCAGCAACCGAAGACGCAGCAGCGCGCCGATCCAGCGCACCATCTGCGACACAGCCACTAGTCCGCCAGACTCTCCTCATCGTCGAGCACGAGCCGGTCGCCCGGCTCGAGACCGGCCGCCCCGCCCACGGGGAGCTCGATCGTCACCTTCGCTCCCCGCGCAGCCGCCGTTCGCCACGGCGGCAGGTCCGGCACGACCTTCAGCACCTGAAGGTCGCCGTCGCAGAACACGACGTCGATCGCGAAGCGCATGAAGAACATGTGGATCGAACCCGTGCGTGTGAAGAGCATCCCCTCGTCGGGCGCGAGAGACGAGCGGCCGAGCAAGCCGCGCATGCGTGCGAGCGGCGACGACGCAACAGTGCATCGCGCGCAGACGACCGTGCCATCGTCTCCGCGTAGCTGAGTTATGCGCATGTCGTAGTTCTACCCCCTTCGGGTGATCTTTCGCACAAGGCGAAAGAGACCGCATCGCACCTCGCTCATAGCGGTCATCAACGCGTTCGGTCACATCCGTATGTGCTTTCGCTCGAAGGGAGGTGTAGGGCACTCCACGATCCTTCGCGTCGTCTCCGAAGACGGGCAGGCGATGGTCGAGTACGCCGCAATTCTCGGGCTCATCGCCGCAACGCTCGTCCTCGCCTTTTCGTCACTCGGCGTGACGACCGTCCACCTGTTCGAAGAGGTCGTCTCGCAATGGCCGTAGGCAAACCACGAACAACCGAGGTGAATCACATGTTCGCATCGCTCCTGTTCAACTGGGTCAAGGACAACATCAAGCGCGAGGAAGGCCAGGCAATGGCCGAGTACGGGATCATCCTCGCCCTCATCGCCGCTGTCGTCATCGCCACGCTGGCGATTCTCGGCGGCAAGGTCCTCGCCGCGCTTCAGACGGTCGTCAACGCGCTGTAGGACGCCCAACCGAAGGTGGTGGGCCGGCTCCGAGGCGGCCCACCACTCTCATTGGCCACAAAACATGCAAACCCCACACCGCACCCGCATTGCAGCCCTCCGCCGCGAGGAAGGACAGGCCGCGGTGGAGTTCGCGCTCGTCGCGCCGATGCTCATCGCGCTGCTCCTCGGCATCGTCCAGGCCGGCGTCGCCTTCAACCACTATCTCGCGGTCACCGACGCTGCACGTGCGGCCGCCCGACAGGCGATCGAGGCGCGTGTTGCCGGCGTCACCGCGAGCGACGTCCAGCAGGCGGCCCAGAACGCGGCGGGCGGACTCGACCTCACCGGCCGCGTGACGCTTTCCGATCCGTCCGATCCGACGTTCACGCAGGCGGGCAGCACCCTGACGGTGACCGTCGTGTATCCGTACTCGATCAACATCCTCGGCCTGCCGGTCGCGTCCGGAAACCTCCAGAGCACGATGACGGACCGGCTCGAATGACCGCCCGCCTTCGCAACGAGAGCGGTCAGGCCGTGCTCATGACCGTGCTCTTCCTCGCCGTGCTCATCGGCGTCGCGGCGATGTCCGTCGATGTCGGCTCGTGGTATCGCCAGCAGCGCCAGGCGCAGGCGACGGCCGACGCGGCCGCCCTCGCCGGCGCGCAGGCACTTCCCGCCGATCCGACGCAGGCCCAGGTTCTCGCCGCGCAGTACGCCGCGTCGAACGGGGGAGGGGTCCTTCCGACGGGCGGCATCACCCTTCGCAGCGACTTCGAGCCGAACGACACGGTCGTGGTGAAGGTGTCGAAGGACGTTCCGAGCTTCTTCGCGAACCTCTTCGCGATCGATCACGCGACGGTGACCGCCACCGCCGCCGCCCGCGCCGGCGTACCGAATCAGGTCGACGGCGTCGCGCCGATCGTCGTGAACAAGCTTCACCCGCTCCTGTCCGGCCCAGGCTGTCCGTGCTTCAACGTCCCGACGACGCTGCCGCTCGGAAAGGACGGAGCGCCCGGCGCGTTCGGCCTCGTCGACCTCAACGGCGGCAGCAACGGCAACGGCGATCTCGCCACCTGGATCGATACCGGTTATGACGGCTTTCTCGGTCTCGGCGACTACCAATCCAACCCGGGCGCGCAGTTCAACTCGAACGGCGTCCAGTCGGCGCTCAGCGACCGGCTTGGGACGGAGCTGCTCTTCCCCGTCTACGACACACTCAGCGGCGGCGGAGCGAACGCCGAGTACGACGTCATCGGGTGGGTCGGATTCCACCTGACGTCGTTCGACGCACAGGGCAACTCGGGCGACCTCAGCGGCTGGTTCACGAAAGTCATCTGGAACGGCTTGCAGAGCTCCACAAACCAGCACCTACCGGACTTCGGCGTGTACAGCGTCGAGCTCGTCAACTGAAGGAAGGCCATGACGTATCGCATCCGAAACATCCTCATCGCCGTCGGCCTCGCCCTCGTGGCGATGCTGCTGACGCTCTTCTACGTCACGAACTACAAGCGCTCGGTCCAGCAGTCGACGAGTGGCGTCTCCGTGTATGTCGCCGCCAGTGATCTGACCGCGGGGACTCCCGGAGCCGACATCGTCAAGCAGCACGAGCTGCGCGTGGAGACCGTCCAGCAGCGCGATGTCGTGCCGGGCGCGATCTCCGACCCACGGCAGGTATCGGGCCTCGTGCTCGCGGCGCCCGTCTACGCCGGTGAGCAACTGACGCTGCGCAGATTCTCGAACGTCGCTGCACAAGGCATTCGCAGCCAGCTCAAGGGCACCCTGCGCGCCGTGCAGGTCGCCGGCGACCCGAACCAGCTTCTCGCCGGCACGCTCGCCGCGGGCGACCACGTCGACCTCGTCGCAAACCTCAGGCTCCAGTCGAACACAACCAGCACCGCGACACGCATCGTGCTGCGTGACCTCACCGTGCTCACCGCTCCGAACGATCCGACGCTCGGGAAAGTCTCGACGCCGTCCGGCGGCGACTCGGTGATCCTTGCTGTCACCGACACGCAGGTGCAGCGGCTCTTCTTCGTGCTCAAGAACGCTGACTGGACGCTCGAGCTGCGCCCGGTCGTCGGCGCGATCGACAGCGCCGACCGCGTCGACACCCTCAACACGGTGCTTCAAGGAGGTGCCAGATGAGCGGCCGCGTTCGGATCTACTTCACGGGCGACTGCGACGGCTTCGACAGCCTGCGGGGGGCGCTCGCAACGAGTGAGGAGGTCGATGTCGTCGGGGCGAGCGTGCAGGTCGGCGCTGCTACGACGCCGCTTGCAGGAGGCCACCTCGACTGCATCCTGCATGCGACCCGGGACTCCGTGTTTCCGGCCGTCGACGTCGCAGCGATCCGCGAGCACACGCGGGCGCCGATCATCCTCGTCGCTTCGGGCGCCGAAGCTGCCGCGATGCTCGAGTCGGCGATCGAGATGGACGTCGCCGATGTCCTGCTACTGCCGCAGATGACGCACAACGTCATCTTCGCCATCCGGAAAGCGTCGCATGCTCGCCGCCAGCTGCAGACGGCGGCACACCGCGGCCGCGTCATGACGGTGTTCTCGCCGAAGGGCGGCACCGGGAAGACCGTGGTCGCCACGAGCCTCGCCGCGATGCTCGCGAAAAGGGAGGGAAAGCGCACGCTGCTCCTCGACCTCGACCTGCAGTTCGGTGACGCCGCGATCATGCTCGGCCTCGAGCCGGCGAAGACGGTGTACGACCTCGTCGTCGCACCGGGCGAGCTCGACCCCGAGAAGCTCGCGGGCTACGTCACGAGACATGCGTGCGGGCTCGACGTGCTCGCAGCTCCGTTGCGCCCTGAGGACGCAGAGCTCGTCGTGGAGAGCAAGGTGACGGCACTCATCGACGTTGCGCGGGCCTCCTACGACGCGATCGTCGTCGACACGTCGCCGTTCTTCCACGGAGCCGTGTTGGCGACGCTCGACCGGACCGACCAGCTCCTCGTGCTCTGCGGCCTCGACGTACCGACGCTGAAGAACGTCCGTCTCGCGCTCCAGACGCTCGAGCAGTTGTCGTTTCCGGCCGGCCGGATCACGTACGTCATGAACCGGGCGACCACGAACGTGGGCCTGAAGACGCGTGAGGTCGAAGACGGCCTCCACGTGAAGGTTGCGCACGAGCTTCCGCTCGATCGCACGGTGCAGGTGTGCGTGAACCGCGGAGAGTCGCCCGTGCTGACGCAGCCGCGGTCGGACTTCGCGCGGGCCATGAACGGCCTCGTGAAGCAGATGTCGCCCGAGGCGCCGACGCCGTCGACCGCGCAGCGCAAACGACTCGTCTCCTTCGCGAGGGCTTAGAGATGGGACTTCACGACCGCCTCTCCAAGACTGCCGACGGGGTGCATGTCCTCACGGACGCACCGTCGGAGGTGCGTGCCGATCCATACGCGGAGCTCAAGGCGGCCGTGCACCACGCCTGCATCGCCAAGCTCGGCCAGGAGCTCTTCAAGGAGGACTCCAGCGATCTCGGCGACCGCGTCTACAAGGCGGTCACCGAGGAGCTCGCACTCGCGGGGACGCCGCTCACACGTGAAGAGCGGCGTGAACTCGTACGACAGCTCACGGACGACATTCTCGGCTACGGCCCGCTGGAGCGGTTCCTCACCGACGACACCGTGACCGAGGTCATGGTCAACGGGCCGGACCGGATCTACGTCGAGCGGGCGGGGAAGATCGAGCGGACGAATGCGCGCTTCGTCGACGACGCACATCTCATGCGCATCATCGACAAGATCGTCTCCCAGATCGGCCGGCGCGTCGATGAGGCATCGCCGATGGTCGACGCGCGCCTTCCGGACGGAAGCCGCGTGAACGCCATCATCCCGCCGCTCGCACTCAGCGGCCCCACGCTGACGGTGCGCAAGTTCTCGCGCGATCCGTACACGATCAACGACCTCATCCAGTTCGGGACGCTCTCGGCGCGAGCGGCGCAGTTCCTCGGAGCCTGCGTCAAGGGCAAGCTCAACGTCCTCATCTCCGGCGGAACCGGCACCGGCAAGACAACGACGCTCAACGCGATATCGGCCTTCATCCCTGGTGACGAGCGCATCGTGACGATCGAGGACGCCGCGGAACTCCAGCTTCAGCAGGACCACGTCATCACGCTCGAATCGCGCCCGTCGAACATCGAGGGAAGCGGCGAGGTGAAGATCCGCGAGCTCGTCCGGAACGCGCTGCGCATGCGCCCCGACCGGATCATCGTCGGCGAGGTCCGCGGCGCAGAGACGGTGGACATGCTCCAGGCCATGAACACCGGCCACGAGGGGTCGCTCACGACGATTCACGCCAACTCTCCGCGCGATGCTCTCTCCCGCCTGGAGACGCTTGTGCTCACCGCCGGCGTCGAGCTACCGCACCGTGCGATCCGCGAGCAGATCGCGAGCGCCTTCGACGTGCTCGTGCAGATCGTCAGGCTCGTGGACGGATCGCGCCGGGTTAGCCAAATCGCCGAAGTGGTGGGAATGGAGTCGGACGTGGTCACGCTTCAGGATCTCTTCGTCGCGGCGTCGCCCACGGAGGCCGACGCCGCCCGCGCGAAGCGTCTGCTGACGCCGCTGCAGGCGACCGGCCTCCGGCCACACTTCCTCGAGAAGCTCGCGGCGAACAACGTCGTCCTGCCGCCCGCGTTCTTCTCGCGCGACGACGACGACCTGCGCGCAGCCTTCGCTGTCAACAGCTTCGGGGGGGGTCAAGAATGAGGCTGCGTACGGCAGCTGTCGTCCTCGTTGCTCTCGTCGCTCCCAGCACCGCGGCAGCCGCGGACGGGGTGCGGATCGTGGGCGTCGACGCGAGCGGCTATCCGCAGGTGCGGGTCACAGTCGTCTCCCCGGCAGGGACGGCACAGCCGCAGCTCGAGGAGAACGGTCTTCCCGCGGCAGGGCTGCAAGCGGTCAATCTGGGACACGCGAAGAGCGTTGTTCTCGCCGTCGACCGGTCGCAGTCGATGGCCGGAGCCTCGCTACGAAACGCCGCAAATGCCGCACGCGCATTCGTTGCGGCGAAAGGCCCCAACGATCAGATCGAGGTGGTGACGTTCGGGCACCAGGCCGTGACACTGACGGCCTTCGCGAGCTCTTCCGCCGACGCAGACGCCGCCCTCGCAGGCATCTCCGCCGATCCGCACTCCGGCACTGCCCTCTGGGATGCAGTCGTTCGCGGCGCGAACGCGCTCGCGCGCCAAGGCCAGCCGGGCCGCGTAATCGTCGTCGTCACCGACGGACAGGACGTCTCCAGCTCGGCGACCTTCGACGCCGCGGTCGCGGCCGCACGTCACGCGCACGCGGCGGTGTACGCGATCGGCATCGACGGTCCGGGGTTCACCCCCGGGCCGCTGCGTGAGCTCGCCGCACGTACCGGCGGGCTCTATCGCGAGGCGGCGTCGAGCGCACAGCTCGCCGCGCTGTACTCCTCGATCAGTCGGACGCTCGCCCATACGTGGCAGCTCCGTTATGACACGGCCGCACGACCGGGCCAGACGATTCGACTTTCCGCTCTCGTCTCCGGCTCGGGCAGTGCGGCGCGCGCCGTGCAGATTGCTGCTGTCGGCCTCGCCGGCGCATCCACTTCGCCGCCGTCGAACGTGCTGCCGCGGTCCCTCTGGACTTCAGGACTCGCCCCGGTCGCCGTCGCGGGCGCCGTCGGCTTGCTCGTGTTCCTCGCCTACTGGTTCGCGGCCGGCGCACGGCGCGGCTCGTGGCTGCGCATGCGGCTCGCTCCACATCTCGGCCCGAGCGAACGGCGGTCGAAGGCGCCGCGCCGCAAGCACGGCCGCACCTTCATGCGAGGCGTCGTCGCAGCGACGGAGCAGGCGTTCGCGAACGTCAAGCAATTCCGCGCCGTCCAGCGGCTGCTGACACGCGCAGATCTCCCGCTGCTCGCCTCCGAGCTCCTCTATCTCTGTCTCGGCACGGGGTTGGCCGTGGCGCTCGTGCTCGCGCTGGCCGGAATCCCGCTCGTCTTCGTCCTGCTCTTCATGCTCGCCGCCGGCGCGGTTCCCCTCGTGTGGGTCGCCTCGAAAGCCCGGAGGCGGATGAAGGCGTTCGACAACCAACTGCCGGACCTGCTGATCACCATTGCCGCGTCGCTCAAGGCAGGCCACTCGTTCCGGCACGCGATCCAGGCAGTCGTCGACGAGGGCGCGGAGCCGACCGCGAAGGAACTCCGCCGGGTCCTCACGGAGACGCGGCTCGGTCGTCCGATGGACGAAGCACTGTCGGAGATGGGCGACCGCATAGGCTCGAAGAACCTGTCGTTCGTGCTCAACGCCGTGACGATCCAGCGGCAGATCGGCGGATCACTCGCGGGCCTGTTCGACGTCGTCGCCGAGACCGTCCGCCAGCGACAGCAATTCGCACGAAAGATCAAAGGGCTGACGGCCACCGGCCGCATGTCTGCGTACGTGCTCGGCGGCCTCCCGTTCTTCGTGGCCGCGCTCATCAGCGTCATCAGCCCGACATACATGCATCCGCTTTGGCACTCCGGCACGGGGCACGCCATGGTCGGCGCTGCGCTTCTCATGCTGGCGTTCGGGTCGATCATCCTCAAGAAGATCGTCTCGTTCAAGGGCTGACGACGATGCTGCTCCTGCTAGCCGTCCTCACGTTCGGGCTCGCCGTCTTCCTCGTCGGCGAGATCGCGACCGCGCCGCAACGCCGGCGGCATCTCGCGCTCAAACTGGCGGCGACCTACGGCCACCGTCGGAGCCAATCTGCAAACACGCTGCCGCGCTTCGGCGAGCGCGTCGTCGCACCTGCGGTCGAGCGTCTCGCTGCGCTCGCGCTCCGTCTGAATCCGAAGGCGTCGGCCGAGGCGATCGGCAGGCGTCTCATCGCCGCAGGCCTTTCTCAGCGGATCTCGACGTCGCAATTCCTCGCCGTCAAGGCCGCTCTTGCCGTCGCAGGAGTCGTCGCGGGAATCGCCTTCGGATCGACCGTCGCCGCGATCGCTGTGGTCTTCCTGACGCCGTTGCTCGCAACGGTCGGGTTCATCGGCCCGGATGTGATCCTCACATTTCGGATTCGCGAACGCCGGGAGCGGATCCGGTCAGAGCTCCCCGATGCGCTCGACCTCCTCGCCGTGTCGGTCGAGGCCGGGCTCGGGCTCGATGGCGCGATCGCAAAGTTGACCGAGCACATGCAGGGCGCACTCGTGGACGAGTTCGCACTCACGCTCGGGGAGATGCGCATCGGCGAGGCGCGCCCGGAGGCGCTCAAGAAGCTCGCCGAGCGTGTCCCCGCGCCCGAGGTCTCGGCCTTCGTGCGGTCGGTCGTGCAGGCAGAGCAGCTCGGCATCTCGCTCGGCCGCATCCTCCGCGTGCAGGCAGCCGACTCGCGGCTGCGCCGGCAGGCGGCGGCGGAGGAGCGGGCAATGAAGGCGCCGATCAAGATGCTGTTCCCGACGGCGCTCTTCATCTTTCCGGCGATGTTCGTCGTGATTCTCGGTCCTGCGCTCCTGAACATCACGAGCTCCCTGAACTTCAAATGACGCACGAGACCGAGACCGGATTCGGCACAGGGCTGCGCGCGCAGCTCTCGCGCAAGCTCGGAGCCGAGGAGGCACCCGAGGTCGATGAAGCACCCGCGGCCGTCGCGCCGGCGACGGAGATCCTGCCTCTGGGCGATCTCCTTCCGCTCGTACCGGAGGCGATCGTGGACGAGCCGGAGGAGGTGGCGGCGCTGCGCGGAGAGCTCGAACGCGCCCTCACGCGCGAGCGAGCACTCCGCGAGGCGCTCGAGCACCAGGTCGAGGCCTACGAGCGCGAGCTCGCGTCTACGCGAGACCTCGCCCTCCGCGAGGCCGAGGTGGAGCAGCGCGTCGCGCGTTCCGAAGCAACGCAGGCCGAGCTCGAGGAGCACCAGCTCGTCCTGAAGATCCAGCGCGAGCAGGTCGAGAGCGAGCGCGTCGAGCTTGCGCGCGTGCGCGCCGAGCTCGTCGCCGAAGGGGCGCGCGTGAGCGAGCTCGCCACGCACGTGGACTCGCGCGCAAACGAGCTCGAGTCCGTTCACCAGGAACGTGCGCAAGCGGGCGCGCATCTTGCACAGCAACTCGCCGGCCTGGCCGAGCGCGAGCGGGAGCTCAAGCGCGAGCGCGCGGCGCTCGAGGCTGTGCGGCAGGACCAGGAAAACGGGTTCCTCGCACGCGAAGAGAGCGTGCGGCAGCTGGACACTGCTACGCGGCAGCGAGAGCGAACCGTCTCCGAGCGGGAAGTTGGCCTGCGCGCGGCGGCCGCCGAGCTCGAGCAGCAGCGAGTGCGGCTGCAGGAGCGGGCGGATGAGGTGGCCGAGCGCGAGGCGACGATCGAACGTCGCTACGAGGCGCGGGAGAAAATGCTGTCGAACGGCGAAGCGGCACTCGCCGCACGCGAGACGCGGCTGCGTGAAGACGGCGAACGGATCGAGCGAGAGCGCAACGGCCAGGGGCAGGTTTCCCAGGAGGCCTTTGCGCTCCTCGCCGAGCTGGAGCAGCGCGAGCAGCGCGTGCAATCGCGCGAGCAGCGCATGCTCGAGAGCGAGGAGCGCCTCGCTGAGCGCGCCGGCCAGCTCGGGCAGACCGACGAGGAGCTGCGCATGCGCGAGGCAGGCCTGCTGGCGGAGATCGAGCTACGGGAGGACCGGCTGGAGAAGCGCGAGCGCGACGTCTCGGAGCGCGAGGAGCTGATCGAGTTCCGCGAGCGCGATGTCGCGGCGTACGTCGGCGAGCTGCAAGGCCGCCTCAACGACCGCAACGTCGCATGATCAGGCGCCTGGGCTGAGACGAATACCGCAAACGGGTGACTTGTCGCAGAGCGATTTGTAACCGAAGAGACAACTGCAACCGTCGGGTCCGCAGACCGGGGGGATGAGGGAAGTGGCCGCAACAGAGGATGCGGGTCGTGTAGCCGATTCGGTCGCCAACGCGACCCATGACCTATACCGTCAGTACGGCAAGCAGATCTACGCCTACTGCCTGCATCAGCTTCGCTCACGCGAGGAGGCGGAGGACGCCGTCCAGACGACGTTCCTCAACGCGTTTCGTGGGCTGCAACGCGGCACGACCACGCGCTTCGAGCAGGCGTGGCTGTACAAGATCGCCCAGAACGTGTGCATCGCGCGGCGCTCGTCGTCCGGGCGGCGGCTTCGCCTCGAGGCTCCCGACGACTTCGAGATCCTCGAGGAAGTCGTTCCATCCGGAGGCGGTTCGGCGGCCGACACCCTGGAGCTCATGGGTCTCGACGACGCGCTGGAGCGGATGCCCGAGAACCAGCGGCGCGCGATCCTGCTGCGCGAGTGGCAAGGCCTCTCGTACCGCGAGATCGCGTCGGAGCTCAACTTGTCTGCGGGCGCGGTCGAGATGCTCATCTTCCGCGCGCGAAAGACACTCGCCATGGCGCTCGAGGAGCCGGAAGCGGCGAAGCGGACCAGCAGAGGCAAGGCGAAGACCGGCTTCAGCTTCGGCTCGCTCATTGCCGCGTTGAAGGGGCTGTTTGCCACCGGCGCAGCTGTGAAGATGGCTACCGTCGCCGTGAGCGCGGTCGCCGTCGGGACGAGTGCAGCCGTTCATGCCGTCGTGCATCGAGCTGTGACTCACAGGGATGTCCGCACGGCTGCGTCGCCGCCGATCGTGCGGGCGAGCCCGCAGGCTCCGGTCAGAACGAGCCCGGCGGTGCTCGTGTCGTGGCGGGCTCCACGGGTCGACGTTGCCAGAGACGCGGCACCCACACGTCCGGGACCGGGCGCGAAGCTCGTGATCGTCCAGGACGTTTCCACGAGTTCGACGCCCGACCCGCCGGTCACGGCGGATCCCCCTGCGACGTCTACCGGATCGAGCCCCCCGGAGTCCGTCTCACTCACTGTGCCTGCCGCCCCGGCGACGACTCCGGCTTCGTCGGCGACACCCCTCGTCGCGCCGCCGCCGGCGACGACGCAGGCCGTGGCTTCCGGCGCAGACGGCCCGAGCGGTTCGCAGGGCTCGACGAGCAACTCGGAGAACCCCGGCAGCGTCCACCATGGGCGCGAGGACCTCGGTGTGAAAGGGAAGGGGAAGGGACATCCGCACGCGACCGGCAACGATCCGTTCGCTCAACCGCCGACGGCGCCCACGACCCGGGCCACCTCCGACTCGAGCGACACGACGCCGACGCCGACGACCGACACGGGCACGACGACTACGGCGACGACGACCACGACCACTACCACCGCCACCACGACCACCACAACGACCCCGACGACCCCGACGACCCCGACCACCCTGACCACCACGACCGCTCCACCGGCGACCATCACCACGTCCAACGGCACCGACAGCGGGTCGAACAGCAGCCCGCCGTCGTCCGGCGACAGCGGTCATGACCACGGCCATGACGGCGGGAACGGCGGCGGCGGCGTCGGCGCCGACGGGCACCACGGTCAGGGCCACTGACGCCGTAGGCGCCGGCTCAGCGAAACACGTCGGCCGAGCAGCCGGCGACGAGCGCGCACAGCGGTTCGGTCACGCCGCGTAGCTGCGGGTGCGAGGTGTTCACGGTGACGTCCGGCCAGTTCTCGATCCCGATCGCGCCCGCGCCCTCGTCCGAGCCGATCGCCAGCAGCTCGTCGACGCGGAAGACATCGCGCCGCCCGGATTGACGTCGGGAGATCCCGTCTAGCTCGCGCAGCTCCTCGAGCGGGTCGATGCGCACATTCGAGTCCGAGCCGATGCACAGGCCGATGCCGCGGTGCAGGAGGCGCTCGACCGGGAGAAAGCCGTCGCCGAGGTTCGCCTCGGTCGTCGGGCACGCGCAGACACGGGCACCTGCTTCGCCGAGCAGGTCGAGCTCGCGGCCGTCCGCGTGGGTCGCGTGCACGACGGTCGCGTGCGGGCCGAGGCAGCCACATTGGGCGAGGAGCTCGATGGGACGGACACCGTGCTCGGCGAGGCATTCCTCGATCTCGCGCGGCTGCTCGTCGGCATGCACGTGCAGCGGGAGCGCGTGCTCGGACGCGTAGCTGCCGAGCTCGACGAGCCAGTCGCGCGGGCACGCGCGTACCGAGTGCGGGGCGACGCCGACGCGGATGCCCTTGTCCCGCAGGCCTTCCAGCTCGCGGAGATAGTCCGCCACCGAGCTCTGTCGGAAACGCTCGATGCCTCCGCGCGCGTAGGCCACGTAGAGGACGACCAGCTCGACACCGGTCTCTCCCGCCGCCTCGGCTGCGGCCTGTGCCTCCTCGAGCCCGAGGTAGTGGAACTCGCCCACCGCCGTGTACCCGGAGGCACGCATTTCGGCGAACACCGATCGGTAATCGGTGTGGACGCCGGCGGCCAGCTCGAGCATCGCATCCCGCCAGGCCCAGAAGTCGCCGCCCTCGATCCGCCCCCGCAGCGCCCTCTGGAAAGCGTGGCTGTGCGCATTGACGAAGCCGGGGATCTGGAAATCGTCCGGCACGTGGGTGAGAATACGCCCGCATGCGTCGCCTCCTCGCGGGGGGGCTCGTAATCGCATATCTCGCCGCCCCCGGACTCGCCCGGGCCGGAACGGTGGCGATCTTCTATTACCCCTGGTACGGGACGCCGCTGCATGACGGCACGTGGATGCACTGGAACCAGAACGGTCACGTGCCGCCGACCGACGTGTACTCGCGGTACTTCCCGGCGAGCGGTCCCTACTCGAGCGGCGATCCGCGCACCGTCGATCGCCAGATGGCCGAGATCGCGGCCGCAGGCGTGAACGAAGTCGTGATCTCGTGGTGGGGGAAGGGCTCGGTGGAAGACACGCTGCTCCCAATGGTCCTCGTCGCAGCGCGGGCACATCATCTGACTCCGGCCATCCACATCGAGCCGTACACGGGGCGCTCGCCCGCATCGGTGGCGCAGGACCTCACGTATCTTGCGTCGCTCGGGATCCGCGACGTCTACGTCTACCACCCGCTCGACTTCGCAGCATCCGACTGGGCGACCGTGACGGCGCAGAAGCCCGCGGGCATGCGCATCTTCGCCGCCACCCAACTCGTCGGCTTCGCAGCGGCGGGCGGCTTCAACGGTTTCTACACGTACGACTTCGTCGACTACGGCGGTGCGAAGTTCGTGCGCCTGTGCGCCGAGGCGCACGCTCATGGGCTCCTCTGCCTGCCCAGCGTCGGTCCCGGCTACAACGGCGTGCGAGCGGGGGAGGACTCCAGCTCGCGGTCCCGTCACGACGGCGCCACGTACGACGCTCTGTGGAAAGCCGCGATCGCTGCCCACCCGGACGGCGTCACGATCACGAGCTTCAACGAGTGGGGCGAGGGGACGCAGATCGAGCCGGCCGCGGCCCACAGCGGCTACCTCTCGTACAACGGGTCCTGGGGCCTCGAAGGCGCCGCCGCGCAGACGGCGTACCTGACCCGCACGGCGTACTGGACCGCGCGCTTCCGGTCCGTGAAGTAGCACCTCCGTACACTTGTGCGGGATGGCCACCCGCGCGGTCCCGGCTCCGCTGGCGAAGCTGCCGAACGCACTGACGCTCGGCCGCCTCGCGGTCATTCCCGTGTTCATCGTGTTGATGGTGCAGGCGGGCGACGCACACACCTGGCCCGCCGGGCTCCTCTTCGGCGTCGCGGGGGTCACCGATCAGATCGACGGGTTCCTCGCGCGCCGCTGGCGTGTCGAGTCGCGGTTCGGAAAGATCGCCGACCCGCTCGCCGACCGGCTCATGATCGACGCGGCGGTCATCCTCCTCGTCGTGTACGGCCGCCTGCCCTGGGAAGGCCTCGTCGTGGTCGCCGCCCGCGACCTGCTGCTGCTCGCCGGTTGGCGCCGGCTCGCGCCGCGCGGGATCGACCTCGACGTGAACTTCGTGGGCAAGGCCGCAACGTGGGCGCTGTACCTGGCGATCGGCTGTCGCATCGTCACGCACGACGCGACGTCGTGGCCGTTATGGCTCTTCTGGATCGGCCTCGGCGCAGCCGTCGTCGCGGCGATGTTGTACGTGCGCGAAGCGTGGAAGGTAATGCACCGATGAAGGCCGTCGTCATGGCGGGCGGCGAGGGCACGCGCCTGCGCCCGCTCACGTCGAACCAGCCGAAGCCGCTCGTGCCGATCGTCGGCAAGCCGTGCATGGAGCACATCGTCGAGCTGCTCAAGCGTCACGGCTTCGAGGACGTCATCGTCACCGTCGCATTCCTGCCGCAGGCGATCCGCAGCTATTTCGGCACGGGGGAAACGCTTGGCATCGACCTCGCGTACTCGGTGGAGGAGTCGCCGGCGGGAACCGCGGGCTCCGTTCGGCTGGCGGCCGGCCGGTTGGACGACACGTTCCTCGTCATCTCCGGCGACGCACTGTGCGACCTCGACCTCGGCCGGCTGGTCGAATACCACCACGAGAAGCAGGCGTCCGTCACGATCGGGCTGAAGTCGGTCGACAACCCGCTCGAGTTCGGCATCGTCGTCACCGACGAGGACGGGAGGGTCGAGCGCTTCCTCGAGAAGCCGACATGGGGCCAGGTGTTCTCCGACACCATCAACACCGGCATCTACGTCATCGAGCCGGAGGTGCTCAAGCACATCCCGGCCGATCGGCCCTTCGACTTCTCCAAGGAGCTCTTCCCACTGCTGCTCGAGATGGGCCGTCCGATCTACGGATGCATCCTCGACGGCTACTGGCAGGACATCGGGAACCTCGATCAGTACAGGCAGGCGAACTTCGACGCGCTCGACGAGAAGGTTCGACTCGACATCTCCGGCGTGCGGCTGCGCGGCAACATCTGGCTCGGCGAAGGCGTCGACGTGCACGACCTCGATGCGATCGAGGGACCGGCGTACCTCGGCAACTACTGCCGTGTCGCGCCAGAGGCGACAGTCGGCCCATACTCGGTGCTCTCGACGAGCGTGACGCTGCGCGAGCGCGCACGAACGACGCGCTCGATCGTCGATGCGTCCACGTACATCGGGCGCAGCGCACTTGTCGAGGGAGCGATCGTCGGACGTTCGTGCGACCTACGCGCGCACGTGCGGGTGCACGAAGGTGTCGCGATCGGCGACGAAGTGACGATCGGTGCCGAGAGCGTGATCATGCCCGGCGTCCGGATCTACCCGTACAAAGAGGTCGAGACCGGCGCGCACCTGTTCGAGAGCCTCATCTGGGAGTCGCGCGGCACGGCCCGCATCTTCGGCAAGGAGGGCGTCTCCGGGCTCGTCAACGTCGACCTCACGCCGGACGTCGCAGTCCGGCTCGCGGCCGCGCTCGGCACCGCGCTCAAGCGCGGCGCGCGCGTCGTCGCCTCACGGGATGGAACGCCCGCGTGCCGCATGATCAAGCGCGCGATGATCTCCGGTCTGTCGTCGACGGGCGTCGATGTCGCAGACCTCCGCGTCATCCCTGCAGCGGTCGCGCGCCATCTCGTCAAATCGGATGGATACGACGCCGGCGTGCACGTCGGCGTCAGCCCGAGCGACTCGGAGGCGATCCGCATCCAGTTCTTCGAGCCACCCGGCATCGAGATGAGCGCCGCGACGCAGAAGGAAGTCGAGAAGCACTTCACGCGCGGCGAGATCCGCCGGGTCGCGTCGACCGACGTCGGACGCATCTCGTATCCCGCGCGCGCGAGGGAGACGTACGCGAGCGACCTTCTCTCCACGCTCGATGTGTCGTCGATCCGCGAGCGCCGTTTCCGGATCGTCGTCGACTACGGCTTCTCCGCCGCGTCCTACGTTCTGCCGCTCGTGCTCGACCCGCTCGGAGTGGAGGTGGTCGCCGCGCACGCGTTCCCGAGCGACGGCAATGCCGACGCAGACGGGGACGGGCCACTGGCCGCGTCCATCGGCCAGGCGAAGCGTCTCGTCACCGCCGTCGGCGCCGACCTCGGCGCGGTGTTCGACCGACCCGGTGAGCGGCTCTACCTCGTCGACGAGCAAGCGCGCGAGATTCCGGTCGAGCAGGCGCTCCTCCTGTATCTCCGCCTGATCGGCTCGAACGGGCGCACCGGGCGTCTCGCGTTCCCGGTGACCGTGACAAGCCAGGTCGACCGGCTCGTCGAGGGATCCGGCCTCGAGATCGTGCGCACCGCAGCCTCGCTCCAGGAGCTGACGCGAACGGCGGCCGAGAAGGGCGTCGTCTTCGGCGGCGCGGTCGGGGGCGGGTACGTGTTCCCCGAGTTCCTGCCCGGTTACGACGCGGTCGCGAGCCTCGTCAACCTGCTGGAGCTGCTGGCGCCCGCGCGCCGCCCGATCTCGGAGATCGTGGCGGAGCTGCCGCAGCCGACCCTCGTCCACCGCCAGCTTGCCCTCGCGTGGTCGCTCAAGGGGCTCGTCATGCGCGTCCTGAACGAGCGCATGGCCGGCCGGGAGCTCGACCTGACGGACGGCATCAAGGTGTTCGACGAGCGCGGGTGGATCGAGGTTTTGCCCGATCCCGACGAGCCGTTCCTGCACCTGTACGCCGAGGGAGAGACCCTGGAGGCCTCCGAGGAGCTCGTCGACGAGCTCCGGGGCATGGTCGAGGAGATCGCGCAGGGGGAGACGGCCGAGGCCCGAACCTAGACGGAGGCCCGAGAAAGGCTAAAGTTGAGGTTGACCCTCCCGAGCGAAAGGCCCACGTGGAACTGCTGCCCGACCTTGCTTCGCTGACGGACGCCGATCTCAAGCAGCTCATCCGGAAGCTGCAGGAGGAGGAGCGCGAGATCTCGTACGAGCGCCGCCTGCTGCACGGGAAGATCGACATCCTGCGCGCCGAGTATCAGGCGCGGCTGAAGGCAGCCGGGCCGGAGACGATCCTCAGCCAGGTCGACGTCGAGTCCCTGACCGAGATCCTCGCCGGCAAGGCCAGCCCGCCGGCGAACTAGAGCATGACGCGCTATGCGCCCAAGTGTGACGCGCAGAAGCGCTTACTCACCGATGCCCTGATGCCGCGATTGCGAGATCTCGAATGAGTCACATCTATTGCCCGGAGTGCGGCTTCCAGAATCTGGAGGCGGCGAACTACTGCACGAAGTGCGGTGCGCTGCTGCACACGCCCGAGGCGGCGGAGCAGACGCAGACGTTCAGCCCGGAAGAGGTCGGTGACGAGCTCGACCAGCTCGACGACATGCGGGTCGCGGGCCCGGCGCTCGTCGTCCGCTCCGGCGGCGGCCGCGCGGGGGAGACGTTCACCCCGCAAGCCGACCGCACGACGATCGGCCGCTCGCCCGACTGCCCGATCTTCCTCGACGACGTGACGGTGTCGCGGCGGCACGCCGTTCTCGTGCAGCGCGAGGGCCGCTGGTTCGTCGAGGACCAGGGGAGCCTGAACGGGACCTTCGTCAACCGGGAGCGCGTCGAGTCATCCGAGCTCTCCGACGGCGACGAGCTCCAGATCGGCAAGTACCGGCTCACCTTCCTCGCGCGCTGAATGTCGACCGCCGAAAGCCTACGGCTCGAAGGTTCACGATCTCGCCTCCTGACCATCGGCGCGGTTTGCCGCAGGCTGAAGTCCGAGTTCCCCGACGTCTCAATCTCGAAGATCCGGTATCTCGAAGGCGAAGGCCTGGTCACGCCGCGGCGGACGCAGGGCGGCTACCGGCTCTTCTCCGAGGACGACCTCGAGCGGCTGCAGACGATCCTCCGTTTGCAGCGGGACGAGTTCCTGCCGCTGCGCGTGATTCGCGAGGAGCTTGCCGCCGGCGCTGCGAAGGCGCGCCGCAAGCGTGCGACCGCCACCCTCGGCGAGCACGACGAGGACGGCGTCGACGTGGACGACCTGTGCGAACGGGCAGGCGTCGATCCCGCCAGGGCTCGCGAGCTCGAGCAGTACGGGCTCCTCGAGCCGCCGTACACCGAGCTGGACGTCGAGATCGCCGCAGTGTGCGAGCGGCTCGCGCGGTACGGCATCGCACCGCGCCACCTGCGCGCGTTCCGGACCGCCGCCGACCGCGAGGCGGGACTGCTCGAGGCGCTCGTGCTTCCGTCGCTGCGCTCGCGCAACCCGGAGCGCCGCCGCGCCGGCCTCGACGACCTGCGAGCGCTCACCGAGGCGGCGCAGGAGCTCTCGCAGTTGCTACTCGGGCGAACAGTCAGGAGGCTCGCCGGATGAAGACGGAGATCGACCTCAGGTCCAGGATCCGGGAGGTCCCGGACTTCCCCGAGCCGGGCGTCGGGTTCAAGGACATCGCTCCGCTGCTCGGCGATGCCGCCGCGCTGCGCCAGGCGGTGGCGGAGCTCGCGGACTGGACGGCGGAGCGGAAGCCCGACCTCGTCCTCGGAGCGGAGGCGCGCGGCTTCTGGCTCGGCGCCGCGATCGCCTGTGCGGTCGGGTGCGGGTTCGTTCCCGCCCGGCGACCGGGCAAGCTTCCCCCGGAGACGGTGTCGGCCCGGTACGCCCTCGAATACGGCGAGAACGCGCTCGAGGTGAACGCCGACGCCATCGCGGACGGGGCGCGCGTCGTCATCCACGACGACGTGCTCGCGACCGGGGGCACGGTGCAGGCGATCGCCGGCCTCGTCGAGCAGCTCGGCGGCCACGTCGTCGGCATCAACTTCGTCATCGACCTGACGTTCCTCGGCGGCCGCGACCGCCTGTCGGACTACGACCTGCACGCGCTCATCTCGTACTAGCTGTCCGGCGAGCTTTTCGGCTCCGTCCGTCCTGCCGATTACAAGATGGACATGTACGACCCGCTGACGAGCCGGTACACGTTCTCGTGCCCCCACCGCGGTGAGGCGAAGGTACCGCTGTCCGCCTTCCGCAGGATCGAGCAGCTCGAGGGCGCAGCGCACCCCGTCGTCTACCGGATTCGGTTCGCGTGCCCGTGCGGGGACGAGCACGACGGGCTCGTCAGCCACGACGACCTCGACTGGGCGCCGCTCGGCCTCGACGGCGGCGTCTTCCTCAACCTCATGACCTCGCGGGTGGAGCCGGTCGGGGACGAGCTCGGCGATCTCGCCGCCGTCCACATCGGGGCGGGGGAGTGGCCGTGGAGCTTCTTCTGCTACCCGGAGGAGCGGCCCCGACCGGTGTACCCGTCCGCGTTCCTGCTCCTCGCCCCCGGCGACGGGCGGCGCGGCCTCGCCGTCCACTGCCCGGCGTGCGAGTGCACGTCGGTGAATCTCGTCACGCACGAGCACGTCGACGTGCCCTTCCACAACGACCGCGAGGTAGGCGTCGTCGAGCACGTCTTCACCGGGGACGTCCACGCGACGGTGGAGGAGTTCCGCGCGGAGCTCTGGTCGTCGGTCTTCGACGCCCGCCGCCTGGCCCTGTAGCGCACCCGTACGGGGGGTTCGCGCGTTTCCCCTGCAGGTCTGGCAAACGCGGAACGAGGTGATCGGATGCGACGGTACGGTCTGTACGACACGACGCGCGGCCTGACAACGGTCGCCGCCGTCGGGACGGCCGGCGTGCTGCTGTGGGCAGCGACGCTCGTAGGACAGCACTCCGACGGCCGTTTCTGGGCGGAGATGGCGATCGTCGCGGGTGCAGGGCTCGTGGTGGCGATCTCGCAGGTGGTCGGCGGCTGGACGAAGGGCCTCCGGGTGCGCATCTCGCTGGGGACGCTCGCACTTGCGTTCCTGCCGGCGCTGATCGTCGTCGGATGGATCCTGATGGCGAGCCAGCCGACGCACGGCTGGTACCAAGGGACGTTCGAGACCTGGAGCCGGCACGCCGGTCTCCTGGGCCTCGTCCACGACCTGGCGCTGTGGCACGGTGTCCTCGCGTTCGGGTTCGGTCTCGTGCTCGGGATGTCGTTCGACACCGTCCCGGCGCCTGCTCCGGCTCCGATGGCCACGCCGGCGCCGGTTGCCGGCAGTCAGGATGCGGAGGAGCCCGTGACCGCCGAACGCCGCGAGATCGACACGGTTCCCGGTCGGCCGCATGAGGTCACGGTCGGCCCGCACCGGGACTGAAGCGGGGGAGGGGTCGCTGCCCCGGCGCGGCGACCCAATCCCTGCCGTCAGGGATCGGGGTGGCACGGCCGGAAGGCCGATAGAAATGGCGGATGGAGCTCGCAGGCATCACGCAGCGCGAGAGAGGGCTCGATCTGCTCGCCGCGCATCTGGCAGGCCTCGACCCCGAGACCGAACGGGCTCGCGACCGCCTCGAGCGGACGATCGGATCGGACCTCGCCAAGCTGCTCGTCGCCGCTCTCAGCAAGCGGAGCGTCAACCGCCGCCCTTTGGGCCGGCCGGTCGCGGCCGCGGCCTGAGCTCCTCCTGACGCCTAGACGCTGTTGCCGCGGGTGCGGACGAACAGCCAGATAGCGGCCGTCGACACCATTGCGATCACGATCGCGAACGCGCCGGTCGTGCCGATTGCAAGCAGCCCGAAGTAGATGAACGTCCCGAGCGCGAGGGCCCACACGAGGGCGATGATGCCCGGGTCGATGCTCGGCGGATGAAAGTGCACGACGCCTGATCCTAAGAGAAACGGGCGGAAGGCTCCTCGGAGACATATGCAAAATGCGTCCCCGATCCGGACCAAAGATTCGCCGAGCCCGTCGCGGTTTCGTCCACGGAACCGCTCGACTTTCCGCCTCTGCCCTCGCGGGCTTCCTCGTACGGCCTATCGGCTCCGCTTCAACCTACTCCCGCGCCGCGCTCGGCGCACTTGTGAATCTAGGGGGCACGCAAGCACCGTGCAAGGGGTGCGAAATCGAAAACGTTCGCATTTTGCGAATTTTGAATAATCAACATTTCCACAGCGGACCGTGCAACCTGTGGAAAAGCGGGTGGGGGGAGCGTGGCGTGTCCGGGCGTTCGAGCCGTTCTGGTCCAGCTTGACGTAACACTGCTTACCGTGCACTGGATCTGGGGCACAGACACGCGCGCGTACGCTTGAGCCGTGCCGATTGTCGGCGTCCTCGAGACCGCGCTGTACGTCGACGATCTCCAACGTGCCGAATCGTCGACGACCTCCACGGCTGGCCGGGCCGCCTTCATGACGCCGGGATTGAGATCGAGGCCGACGTCAAATGGCCGGGTGGCGGACGGTCGATCTATGTTCACGACCCGTCGGGAAACAGCGTCGAGCTGACGACGCCCCAGATCTGGCGAAACCCTTGATTTAGGGATCCCTCGCGTGTTTTGGTCCCCCAACTGCGCGGAACATCGCTCAGACAACTGATCGGGGGGAATTTGACGGTCGAGATCGACATCATCCTCAGGAGCGAGGATCTGCTCGCGCTCCTGGAAGCGGCGGAGTCCAGCGGTCAGCTCCGGCAGACGGAGCTGCAGGAGGTGCTCGAGCCGCTCGAGCTCGACCCGTTCGAGGTGGACGCGGTCTACATCGAGCTCGACCGGCGCGGCATCGAGCTCCTCGACGAGCCGAAGGAGGAGCAGCCCCCTCCCCCGCCGCCGGTTGTCGTCGAGACGACGACCGACGCGCTCCAGCTCTTCCTCCGCGAAGCGGGCAAGCACGCGCTGCTGACCGCGGCGCAGGAGGTCGAGCTCGCGAAGAAGATCGAGGGCGGCGACATGGGCGCGAAGACGCGGATGATCCAGTCCAACCTGCGCCTCGTCGTCTCGATCGCGAAGAACTACCGCAACCAGGGACTGCCGTTCCTCGATCTCATCCAGGAAGGGACGCTTGGCCTCATCCGCGCCGTCGAGAAGTTCGATTGGCGCCGCGGGTACAAGTTCTCGACGTACGCGACGTGGTGGATTCGCCAGGCCGTCGCACGGGCGCTCGCCGACAAGGCCCGCACGATCCGCATGCCCGTCCACATCGTCGAGCGCATGCAGAAGATGAACCGCGCCGAGCGGACGCTCTGGATGGAGCTCGGCCGCGAGCCCACGCTCGAGGAGATTGCCGAGGAGGCATCGCTTCCCGTCGAGCAAGCGCGTGAGGTGCGCGCCGCCGCCCGTGCATCGGCAAGTCTCGACCAGCCGGTCGGAGAGCAGGAAGACGCCGTCTTCGGGGACTTCGTCGCCGGAGACGACCCGCTGCCCGAGGAGCATGTCGAGGTGTCGCTGCGAAGCCAGGCGCTCATGCTCGCCCTGCAGTCGTTGCCCGACCGCGAGCGACAGGTGCTCGTGCTGCGCTACGGCCTCATCGACGAGGAGCCGAAGACGCTCGAGGAGATCGGCAAGCGTCTCGGGCTCACGCGCGAGCGGGTCCGGCAGATCGAGCTCGAGTCGCTGCGCCGTCTCGCCAACCTGCGCGAGATGCAGCTCGTCGCGTCGAGCTAGTTACGTGAGATACAGCTCGAGATCGGGCGCGCCGTTGCGCAGTTCGCGCAACGCACGCGACTCGAGCTGACGCACGCGCTCGCGTGTGACGCCGAGCTCGGAGCCGATGTCCTCGAGCGTGCGCGGGCCTTCGCCGTCCAGCCCGAATCGCAGCACGAGCACGCGCTGCATGCGCGGAGCGAGCTGGGCGATCGCGTCCGAGAGCTCGCCGTGGCGATGCTCGATCGCGGTGCGCTCATGCGGCTGCGCCGAGCTCTCGTCCTCGATCAGGTCGGCGAAGAAACTCTCGCCGTCCCCGACGGGAGAATCGAGGCTGACGGGATCGTCGACGAGGCCGAGGAGGTCGACCACCTTGTCCTCCGGCTCTCCGGTCTCCTTGGCGAGCTCGGCAGGCGTCGGCTCACGGCTGAGCTTCTGCGCCATCTGGCGGCGAACCCGAAGCAGCCGGCGCACGCGCTCGGCCACATGCGTCGGGAGGCGAATCGTCCGTCCCTGATCGGAAAGCGCGCGGCTCACCGACTGCTTGATCCACCAGGTCGCGTACGTTGAAAGCTTGTACCCCATGCGGTAGTCGAATTTCTCCACTGCGCGGATGAGGCCGAGGTTGCCCTCCTGGATGAGATCGAGGAGCGGGACGCCCGCGCGCGTGTAGCTGCGCGTGATCGACATGACGAGGCGAAGGTTCGCCTCGATGAGCTGCTTTTTCGCCAGCTCGTCTCCGGCATCTTTCCGGCGGGCCAGCTCGCGCTCTTCCTCGCGCGTCAGGAGCCGGCCGTCGCCGATCGACCGGATGTACAGCTTCAGGGGATCATCGAGCTGGCTGGCGGGCTCTTCGGCCTGCTCGACGTCTCCCTCCGCAGCAAGGAGAGGCTCCACAAGCCCCAATATCGGCTTTCGGCGGTGCAGGCTTGAGGCCGGGTGCGCCGAACTGTCCGCTACGGTTGGAGGTGACCTAGATCGTGTGCGGAATCGCCGGATACAGCCTCTCGTCCCGTAGCAGCGTCGATCGGACGCTGGCGGCGCAGGCGCTCCTGGCCGGGATCGCCGAACGGGGCGCGGACGCGGTCGGGTACGCCCACCGCGGCCCGGGCAGCTCCTATCCCGTCGTCACGAAGCAGCGGACGCCGGCCAGCCAGCTCCTCGAGCGGATCGAAGTCCCGCAGACGGCGACCGAGCTCCTGGTCCACGTGCGCGACTACACGAAGGGCCACCCCTCCATCTCCGCCAACAACCACCCGGTCCGGCACGGGCCGGTGGTCGGCATCCACAACGGGATCATCGTCAACGACGACGAGCTCCTGGCCGAGTTCGACTGCGCCCGCGCCGAGCCGCGGATGACGGTCGACTCCGAGGCGATCTTCGCCCTCGCCGCCCACTCGCGGAACGAGCCGGCCGCCCTCGAGGCGCTGCTCGGCTCGATGGCCACCGCGTGGCTCGACGAACGCGAGTCGGGCACGGTCTTCGCCGCGCGAGGCATCGGCCGGCCGCTGTGGCTCGGCTCGGGCAAGCAGGAGCTCTTCTTCGCCTCGACGCGCACGGCGCTCGAGGTCGTCGAGGAGTACGCGCACGTTCGCCTGAAGAAGCACGAGTTGAAGGACGGCACCTTCCTCGCGCTGCACGGCGCGAAGGTCGCGCGGCACGAGCGCTTCCGGCCGAACCCGCGCTACGAAGAGCCGGGCAAGCCACTCCCCGCTGTGCGCGCGCCCGGCGAAGGCGCGTCGTGCCTACAGCAGCTCGCGAACCTCGCAGCTGCGTAGGTTCCTAGACCCAGGGCAGCGCGTCCCAGTACGAGGGCCGCTCGCGCCGTGACGGCTCGAAGCGATCCGGGTAGACCTCGTCCGGATTCGAGGACTCCTTGTGCGCGCTCGCGTCGTAGCGAGCTGCGAGCTCCGACACCGGATAGTGCAACGTCATGTCCTCGGAGCGAACGCCGGCCATGAGGATCGCGCACGGCCCTTCGCCGGCGCCGACAAAGATGTGCTCGGTGCCTGCGGGGCTGTGGAAGAAGTCCCACGCCCGGAGCGTGCGAGCGTCCCCCTCGACGAGGAGCGTGCACTCACCCGACAGGACGAGGAAGTCCTCCTGCACCGATTCGGAGTGGTAGAGCCCGTTCGGCTCGCCCGGCTCGAGGACGTGGATCCTGAAGCCGAGCTCCCGAAACCAGAACGCTCCGCTCTCGAAGTAGCACTCGGCCCCGGACGACTTCTTCTCGCCTCCCGCCGATGTCACCCACTGCGCGTCGCGGACGTTGACGACGAACCAGCCCGGGCCGACGGGCGCGAGCCCTGACCCCTTGTCCTCGAGCGGCGCCTCGTCCACGGCCGCGAGTCTACTCAGCGCGTCTTCTTCAGCGTCCCGTCACCTCCGACGGTGACGCTCTGCTGCTCGAGCAGCTCGCGCACGAGGAACTGGAACGTCGACCACGCGCCGCGGCGCGCGTCGAGCAGCCGGTAGACCTGCCACTCGGTGAGGAGCGAGTCGTCCTCCTTCCGCGCTTCGGCCCAATCGGCGAACTTGGGCAGGCGGCCGAGCCGCCGGGCGAGCGCGGCGCCCTGCTCCACCGCGCGCTCGAGCCGCTCCTCCCCTACCGGCACGTCGAAGCCGGCTTCCCGCAGCGCTGTCGTCAGCGACCCGAAGGTGTGCCAGTACAGCGACTTGGACGGAAGCTTTCCCTTGTGCTCGTCGATGTCCCGCGCCGTCGGCGGGCGGCCGAGCTCCTCGCCCAGGTCGCGGAGGAGACCGAGGAGCTCCTCCCGCGTCGCGAATCGCCGGGGCACGAGGCCGGCCGCTCGCTTGGCCGCGTTCCACGAGCCGAAGTGCTCGATCACGGTCTGCGGATGAACGGTCGTCTGCGGATCGGCGGCGAACTCGCGCATCGTCGGCGACCGTCCCAGCCGCTCGGCGCTCGCCTGGAGCTCGGCCACGATCTGGTCGTCGGTGTACCGCTTGCGGATGCCCGCTTGGAACGCGGCGAGCCTGCGCGGGTCGATGTCCGCCACCGCACGAAAACGGGGCTTCCGGGGCACGACAAATATGGTAGATCAGGTTGGAGGATCCGCAAGTGAATCCGCGCAGCGGTAGATTCGCCTCGATGGCCGTTCCGCTCGCCGCCGAGATCGCCGCTGCCCGTGCGGTCGCCGCCCTCTCCCGCCTCGTCGGCGCCGGTGGAGGGACGACGGTGCCGGGCAAGCTCCTCTCCACGCTCGACCCCGGCGCAGTCGATCGCCTGGCCGCGCGGCTTCCTGCCGGGACCGCAACGATCTCCGCCACGAACGGCAAGACGACGACCGCGGCGATGGCCGCCGAGATCCTCCGCCCCCGCTTCCGCCTCGCGCACAACCGCTCGGGCGCCAACCTCCTCTCCGGCGTCGCCTCCACGCTCCTCGCCGCGGGCCGCGCACAGCTGGGGCTCCTCGAGGTGGACGAGGCCGCCCTGCCCGAGGTGATGCGCCGTGTCCAACCGCGGGCCGTCTGCCTCGGCAACCTCTTCCGTGACCAGCTCGACCGTTACGGCGAGCTCGAGCTCGTCGCCGAGCGCTGGCGCGACGCCGTCGCGGTGCTCCCCGTGAGCACGACCCTCGTCGTGAACGGGGACGACCCGCTCGTCGGCGATCTCGCGAACGCCCACGGCCCCGCGCTCGTGTTCGGGCTCGACGACCCGCGCGTCGCGCGGCCCGCGCTTCAGCACGCTGCCGACTCGAAGTACTGCCTGCGCTGCGGCCTGCCGCTCGAATACGCGGCCGCGTACGTCGGCCACCTCGGCGACTACCGCTGTCCGAACGGTCACATCGCACGCGCGCCGCTGGACGTCGTCGCGCGGAGCATCGAGCTGCGCGCGCTCGAGGGCGTCGCCTTCGACCTCGACCTGGCGGGCGAGACGCGGCGCGTCGAGTTGGCGCTTCCCGGGCTCTACAACGTCTACAACGCGGTCGGCGCCGCCGCGCTCACGCACGCGCTCGGTGCGACGACGGACGAGATCGTCGCCGGTCTCGGACGCTTCAGCGCGGCATTCGGCCGGTTCGAGCGCATCGCGGTCGATGACAAGACCATTCTGCTGCTCCTGATCAAGAACCCGGCCGGGGCGAACGAGGCCATCCGCACGCTGGTCGACGGCGGTCCGCCTCGGCTGGCCGTCGTCGCGTTGAACGACGCGATCGCCGACGGTCGCGACGTGTCGTGGATCTGGGATGTCGACTTCGAGCCGCTGCTCACCGGCTTCGACCGTGTGGTCGCGACCGGGGACCGCGCCGCGGAGCTCGCGCTCCGGTTCAAGTACGGCGGTCTCGCGGAAGATGCGATCGAGGTCGAGCCGATTCTCGAGCGCGCACTCGACCGCGGCCTCGAGCTCACACCGGGCGGCGGCGAGCTCGTCGTCCTCCCCACCTACACCGCGATGCTCGGCCTGCAGCGGATCGCCGCCGCGCGCGGGCTCGTGCGTCCCTACTGGGAGCGCGCCGCGTGAACATCCGGGTCGCCCATCTCTATCCCGACTACCTGAACATCTACGCCGACCGTGGCAACATCGCGGTGCTCGCCGCGCGCGCGCGGTGGCGCGGCCACGAGCTCGACGTCACGCAGGTCGGTATCGACGGCCGCATCGTTCCCGGCGAGCACGACCTGTACTACCTCGGCGGCGGACAGGACCGCGAGCAGCTCCTCGTCGCGACCGACCTCGCCACGAAGGCCGAGCGGCTGAAGGAGGCCGCGGCCGGAGGCGCCGCGTTCCTCGCGGTCTGCGGCGGGTATCAGCTGCTCGGGCGCGGCTATCGCGGCCGGCACGGCGAGGCCATGCCCGGCGTCGGCCTTCTTCCGCTCGAGACCGTCGCCGGCGATCGCCGGATGATCGGGAACGTGCTACTCGAGTGCGAGCTGGAGCCCGGCGTTGGGCGGACGCTCGCGGGCTTCGAGAACCATGCCGGCAGGACTCGGCTCGACCCCGGCGCCGAGCCGCTCGGGCGTGTGGTGTCCGGGTTCGGCAATGACGGCGAGACCGGCTACGAAGGGTGTCGCGTCGGCCGCGCGATCGGCACGTACCTCCACGGCCCGCTCCTGCCGCGCAACCCGTGGCTCGCCGATTGGATCCTCGCGCAGGCGCTTGCACATCGCACCGGGGGCGATCCGCCAGAGCTCGCGCCGCTCGACGACGAGCTCGAGGCGGAGGCGCATGCGGTGTCGTCGGCGCGCGCTCGACGGCGCTAACTCCGCGCGGCACGGACGACCTTGTCGACCGCCTGCTTGAGCGCGTCCGGCACCGCGCCGTTGTCCGTGTAGCGGCGGTACGCCCGGTGCGGCTTGCGGTTGCGGTCGCGCGTGTCCACGCCGGAGACCGCTTCGAAGTCCGGGACGAGGACGATCGTGCGCCTCTTGCCCGCGACCTCCTGGATCTGCCTGTTGACGACGACCTCCGACTCCACGGGCCGGTGGCCCGCTGGCGCGTCTCGGTCGTGAACGACGACGTACGGGATGCCGCACGCATTGCAGACGCGAGCGAACAGGGGCATGTTCCCCTTGCCGCCGCACTCGAGGACGATGATCCCCTCCTTGTCGGCCTCGATGT
>Ga0307373_10003419_pt1 | contig 27648 bp, 28 predicted proteins | sample OX2MG_FD_202534 | JGI IMG/M metagenome (GOLD analysis project Ga0307373, IMG submission 202534) | Soil microbial communities from Risofladan, Vaasa, Finland - OX-2 | ecosystem: Environmental > Terrestrial > Soil > Coastal area > Acid sulfate soil | place: Finland: Risofladan, Vaasa | collected... | reverse complement strand
CGTCCTTCGGCAGTCCCGGTGCACTTATCGGGTTCGCTGAGTTGATGATGAATGGGACTTCCAACAAGCTGACCGGCACCAGCTATCTTCAGATGATGAGTCAGACCGCCGCGATCAATATTGGACTGTTCTTTGGAATAACTGGACGAATCATTCCAACTTCCAGCGCCTGCACATCCGGTAGCCACGCGATCGGATACGGCGCGGAGACGATCAGCTACGGGATGCAGGACGTGATGATAGTAGGCGGCGCTGACGAGCTCAGCGTTTTCGAAGCCGCCGTCTTCGATACTCTGTTCGCTACCAGCACGCGAAATGATGCGCCCGAAACTACGCCTCAGCCTTTCGATCGTGATCGCGACGGACTTGTGATCGGTGAAGGCGCGGCAACCCTGGTGCTCGAAGAATTCGAACACGCCAAGGCGCGTGGTGTCCAAATCCACGCCGAGCTAGTCGGTTACGGAACCAATTCAGATGGCAATCACGTCACCCAGCCGTCTCCCGTAACTATGGCCGCCGTATTACGCTTGGCGATGGACGATGCGAAGCTGCCAGCCGAGGCGATAGGGTTTGTCAATGGTCATGGGACCGCCACCGAGTGGGGCGATATCGCGGAGAGTGTGGCGACTTGTGAGGTGCTCGGCAAACGCATGCCTATCCACGCGTTGAAGAGTTATTTCGGACACTCGCTCGGCGCATGCGGCAGTATCGAGGCATGGCTCGGAATCGAGATGATGAAGGATGGATGGTTCGCACCCACCGCCAATCTAGTGAACGTCGACGAACGATGTGCCGAGCTCGATTATGTCATCGGCGCGGGACGCTACCGCGATATCGAGTATCTGATGTCGAACAACTTCGCGTTCGGCGGCATCAACACCTCTCTGATTTTTAAGAGAGTTTAGCCGATCCTTGGCGACGAGACAGAACGTCGTGCTCCATCTCGCCTTTGCTGAGACCATTTCAAGATCGGATGCGCGTTCGATTGTGTGCCGAGATTGCATGACCCAAAAGCTGGCGTAAGAGCTTCCGATGTACCGGTGTGGACTCCGTAAGCAGCCATGAAAACGCAGGCGCCGAATGCTATTTCGGCGCCCGCGCGGAGTCCATTCTACTTGCCTACGCGTTGTACTGAATGTTCAAGACATAGTCGGCAGCTTTTTGTGCTTGCCCAGCGGTCCGCAGTACGAGCCTCCGAACATCGCGAAGCCTTGAGCCATCCGGTGATGTACGCGGCCTGATTTTCCGGAACCGTCGGCGAGATTCCGCCTTCTGCACACAGATAGGCAGCTGACATCTCTGCGATCATCTCCTCGAGACTGTACGTGGGCGAACCGAATGGTGCGGCTTCCGTGATCAATTTACGGTTGAGCCGCTTCGGAGGCCCTACTGCGTGGCCATTATACCGATATCGGCATAATGACTCATCTCGTGGTAGGTCGTGGCCATCTGCTCCTCGGTGCTGATCAAGAGCTCACGCGGGGGCAAAGTGATCCGATCCGTGATGCTGCTGTAAAACGCCTTCGATCCGGCGTAATGAATCTCGGGCGGGTTGGGCATTCCTGCGATGATCCGCTCGACCGCTTCGATCGGGTCGTGCTCGTGCGCCTCGAGTTTCGGCAACTTATCGAGCACTGCTTGCGGCAGTTCGCATTGTTCGAGGTTGAACACGCGATAGTATCGCAAAACGAATCGGCGGCGATTCTTCTCCTCGGCGTCGAGGTCTTCGTTACTCTGCTTGAGGTCATCGACCTTCCAGAAAATCACGGCGGTAGATTCCTCGCCTTTGCGGATGTGTCCGCCAAGTTCATTAGCCTGGCGCATCGTCAGCCAATACGGTGAAACATACTTCGATGCCGAAAGCAGGAAAAAGTTTACGCCGCGATATGGCTTCTTGCTCACCAGAATGCACGGCGGTCCGGTCGAGGTCCACGGCCTGCGCCACGGCACTATACCTTGTTCGAGCAGCTTCACGATCTTCTCGGTCACGATTTCGTAAACGTTCGTTTTCGTAATATCCGATTATGGTTTAGATGGTTCCGGGAGAACCGCTTGCGCGGTTCCCCCTGGGTGGGTTGGCTAGAACGGGATGTCGGCGGAAGCTTCCGCCTTGGGCGCGTCGCTGTTCGTGCGATTGCCGAGCAGCCAGAGTTGCCGCGCCACGATTTCGGTCCGGTAGCGTTTGCCCGATCCGTCCTTGGCTTCGTACTGGCGGGTCGTCAGCCGGCCTTCGACGAAAACCTGACGGCCTTTGCTCAGGAAGCGCGCGCACGTATCGGCCAGCGGTCCGAACGCAACGATCCGATGCCACTCGGTGCGCGCCTGCTTGTCGCCATTGCGGTCCGTAAACCGCTCCGTGGTGGCCAGCGATAAATTCGCGACGTTCTGCCCGGACGGCAGCGCACGAACCTCGGGGTTGGCTCCCAGATTGCCGATCACGATCACCTTGTTAACTGACATGACAAAAACCTCCTTGTGGTTTTTTTGCGTTGCTCAATAGCCGTCTTCGTCGACCCGGTGCGCGTTGAAGTCGCGGGCCGCTTCCTCGCCGTGTCCGCAGCGGGAGCCGTAAAGGGTTCGATCTTCGGGATAGTGGAAGGCGCGTTCGCCGGGAGTTATCGGGACTTCACAATCCGGCTTGGCGCATCTCGCCGGATACCTGGCGGTGATCCACCGGGGATCGCATTTGAACCTGTGTCGCATGTTTGGTTTCTCCTTCCGCCCGCTTCCGCATATGCGGCAGGGCGTGCTGCGCTTCGCTTTCATCCCCGCGCAATTTTTTTCGCGGCGACCTCTCACCCAAAACTGGAGGTCGCAGCGCAGATTCTTCAGATGGGCGAGCGGAGCGGGCGGCAGGCCGTGCCAGAGCGAAGCGGCCCGAATGGGCTGGCGCGGCGTGCTAGCGCAGCGAACGCCACCACTTGGAGCGGCGGCGAAGCGGAGACGCGGGATGGGTCAGGGGGGTACGGGATGGGCGCGAGCGGCAAAGCTTGCGCAGCCCGAGCGGGCGTCTCATAGCGCAGCGCCGCGTGTGCTGTCGGTGGCGGGAGGGGGTATAATCTTGAAAATCGGGACTGTGTCCGTGAACGAGGCGAATTCAAACAATCTGCGGAAATCGTTCCTCGGGCTTTATCGGAAGGGCGGAATGTTTCGGAGATTTGAGTGCGGAGATGGTTGGCATCGGATCATCTACGATCTTTCCGCTGCGGTTGAAGTGAGCGCGTGTCATCGAGGCGTAGATGCGGAGAGCGAGCAGTGGCCTCTGGTGCAGCAGGTGAAAGAAAAATATGGCGGACTGCGATTCTATCTATAGAACGCGAACGAAGAGATGGGAAAGCTGGTCGAAGAAGCCGAGCGTCACTCCCTGAGGACCTGTGAACAATGCGGTCAGGCCGGGCGAGTACCTAACGGCAGTTGGGTTCGCACGCTTTGCGATCGATGTGAAAGGGAACGAGCTAAGCCCGATCAGGTGCGGTCGTAGTCCTTCCCGATAACCAACGCCCCGCGAAGGCCAAGGGCTCGCGGGATACTCATGGTTGTTGACAGATGAAGCTGCAGATTCTTTCGGATCTTCACTTGGAGATGGTAAGGCCGGCCTATCTGTGGCGGATTCCCGAGACAACGGCGGAGTTGATCATTCTCGCCGGCGACATTGGCGTTGGCACAGCAGGCGTGAGATGGGCGGTCGCAGAAGCGGAGCGGCTTGGGAAGACAGCGATCTATGTGCCGGGGAATCATGAGTATTACGGAGAGCGGCTGAGTGTTCTGGCGGAAATGAGGGCTGTGACGCAGAGCTCACGGGTTCATGTGCTCGACATGGACGCGCTGCTTTTGGACGGAGTGCGGTTTCTTGGGGCGACGCTGTGGACGGACTATCTGCTATTTGGGCGCGTCCTTCGTCCAGAGGCGATGGAACGCGCGGCGCGTTCGCTGAACGATCATCGCTTGATCAATCGTCCTGGAGGGTTTAGCCCCGCGGACGCACTCGAACGGCATGAAGCCGCGCGCGCATGGTTGGAGACTCAACTCGCGAGCAAGTGGGACGGCGCGACGGTCGTGATTACCCACCACGCGCCATCGGCGCTGGGAACGCACGCGAAGTTTCGTGACGATCATCTGACTGGTGCTTTCGTCTCGGACCTGGAGGAGGTGATGCTGGCTTACTCGCCAACCCTCTGGGTGCACGGACATACGCATCATTGCGTTCGGTACGACGTGGGACGAACCCACGTCGTTTCAAATCAATTGGGATATCCTCACGAGCCCGCTACGGGGAAATTCGATCCTTGTTTGGTGGTTGAGAGCGCTGGTGCCGGTCGCCGAGAGTGAAGGCGCGTCAGATCTGCGATTTGAGTGGTATGCGTTTGATCACGAGGGACGTGGCGGCTGTAGTATCTGCGGAACGAGATTCGGGAGGGATCAGCGGATCACGATCGGCAACGCATCCGTGAGGTTCAAGTCTGCGAGCGCCTGCTTCAGTTCCTGCAGGAAGTGCGCGGTGTCCTTGGCGTCGAGATCGACGGTGAACTGAACGCCGATTTCCAGATTCGTGCCGGAGCGCAACTTCGGGACGAGCTTGGTGCCGATTCGATTCCAAACTTCGGGGGGAATCCTGCCGCTGATCTGAACGCGGCGCTTTGTCTCGGCTCCAAAAGCGGTTTCGGGTGGTTCCGGTTCGGCCGGCGTAGCCTTGACGAAAGCACCTGTGCCGTCCGGCGATTCTTCGGGAGCGGCGGTAGTGTCACTGGTCTGAAGTTTCGCCTTGAGCGCTTTAGCCTTGGTCCTGGTCAGCAGGTAGACGTCGGGCTCGAACGCAACCTCGTCGGCCGGCAATGGTTCGGCGAACCAGACGCGGGTGAAGCCGGTTGCGGGATCGCCGCCGGAGGCGAGTCCGAAGTCGCCGCGCGCGACGAACTCGGGAATGCGCCGTCGCAGATATTCATCGGGGTTGAGGAGCCGATCCAACGCACCGTCGAGGAAGGCCTGTCGCAGACTCCTGAGCGGCCATACACCAGACTCCTTGAACGCCTGCGGCCATTTGCGATCGAGATAGCTGGCGCCGGGCGATTCGTTGAGGAGTGCGTTCGATGTCAGCGCGGCGAGGATTCTTCCGCACAGGCTCCTGGCTCCGCTCGAATGTCCTGCGCCCAGATCGATAACTCGCAAGCCGCTGGATTCTGTGCCGTCGGCGAGCGCGACGTAACGGTAAGCGGCCCAAATCTCGTCGCGCGCGTCGGACCCCGCGTCGGTAATCTTGCCCGCGATATCCGCCAGTTCGGAGCGGTCGAAGTCGCCCTCGAGCGTCCGGTTCCTGACTTCGCTTTCGACGGTTTTCCAGGCAAGCCATTGCTCGATTTTGTCCCTGAACTCGCGGCCGGGCTTGCGCACGCACCAGATGATTGAGGCGGGATAGAGTCGCGGAGACTTGCCCCGCGTCTTCGTCCATTCGGCGAGGGTCGTGCGAATCGCGCCGTCGTCGGTCCACTGCTCGTCCGGATCAAGCACGACCAACGTGAGGCGTGGCGAGTCCTCGATCGCCGCCGCATCCTCCGGAAAGCATTGCACGGGAACCGCCGCGTCCTTTTCGAATTGATCCTTTACGACCCTCCTGCCTTCCTTCTTGACCTCGTCCTCATCGAGTGAGGCGCGCCGGTCGCTGACAACTTTCTTCAGCGTGGGTTTGAATCCAAACCTGTAGCCGTCCGATCCGACTTTCCGCGTGTAGAATCCTTTCACTTCCAAAGCGGCCGCCGCGTTATCGATTGACGCCGTATCAAGGTCTGGCTCGCCCAGCGCGAAGCGCAGCTCGGGTTGATGCGCGGCTTTATCGCCCTGACCGCCGGAAGACTCGAACAGGATTGCCGCTCCGACGCGACGATGGATATCCTTCAGGGCGCCCTTGGTGTCGGCATCGAGCGCCTGCGCCCGGCTGTGCGCGCCCGCGATATCGCTGTCGATAGCGGCATTGAGTCGCGGCTCGCCGAGCTGTCCAAGTATGACGGCGCGGAACTCCGCGACCTCCAGCGGCGCGGAACCGAGCGTCAGCAGCGGTTCGCGGCGCGCCTGCGTGTAGCCTTGCTTGAACGCCCACGAGATCCACTGCGCGAACATCGCGAGCGTCCCGCGCGTCTGCTGGAACTGCCGCAGGGCCTGCCACTTGCGTTGAAAGACCGAGAGCGTGGCGGGATGGAACGGGTAGCAGGCTTCGAACCGGGTCCGCAGAAATTCACGCGCCTTCGCCTCTGTGGCCGCACTGTCGACGGCGGTCCACTCTGGCGGAAGCTGCGCGCGCCGTTCAAAGCACCAATCCGCATAAGTCTTGGCGACCGCTTTGCGGACCGACTCCTTGCCCAGGTCAGCGAACAGCCGGCGGCGGATAACCTCGCTGATCTCGGCCTCGTCGTTCGCGATTAGGTCCTTGGCGACGCGGCGAACCACCTTGGTGATCTTGTCCTGCCATTCCTCGTCCCACTCGCTCATCTCGACCTGGCTGCGCGGCAAGCTGATGACGGCGGCGCTCCGTGTCGTTCCGGTCATGGCCACGGTGAGATTCTGAATGAACGAGAGGAAGCCGGGCGCCTTGTCGCGGTAGCGATTCAGATAATTGAGCACCTCGTCGAACAGAATCAGGACCGACCCACCCGCGCTCTCGACGATGCGCGCAATCGCCTCGGTTCCGGGCGGCGAGGTCTTGGCCGCACTGCCGAGAGCCGCGACTCCACTGTCGCCCGCGAGTTGGCGCGCGAGGTCGATCCACGGCGTTTCACGGCCGTCAGTCGGATCCCACGCGTTGCCGACGAAAACCGCTACTTTGGCGGTCGGAAGTCGGGAGAGTCCTGCGTTGGCGATCAAATTCGTCACACCGGCGTCGGCCGATGCGGTCTTGGCGTTGCGAATGAGATGGTAAAGGGTTGCGAGCGTGTGCGTTTTGCCGCCGCCGAATTGGGTGATGAGCGTGAGGACCGGCGCGGAATTGGCGGTCTCGCCGCTAAGCCGCCGAAGGACCATTCCGGTATGGTCCCGAAGCGCGCGTGTGAAGCACGTGCGCGCAAAGAATTTGCCCGCGTCCTTGTAGTCGTCGGGAGCGGTTCCGGCGACGACCTGTTCGAGCGCGATCGCGAATTCATCGGGATTAAACGAGCGGCCGGCGCTCACCTCCGGGCGCGGCTGAACGATTTTGTACCAAGGCTCCATAGTCACGTCAGGTCCGTGGGTTTGTATATCGTCAATCCTGGAATTTGGTCAAAGTCGGAGTCGCGCGTGGCCAGCGAGCGGATATCGTGCTCAAGACATGCGGCGACAATGAGAGAATCGTTCGTCAGAAGACCGTGTTCGGCCCTTACTCGCTGAGCGCGATGGTGACGCGATTCGTCCGAGCCGAGAACCATCAAGTTCCACTGGAAAATCCGAGCGGTTAACTCCCAGTATTTGCGCAGTCCCCGTATGCCATCGTGCTTTCGCTTGAGCGATGCCGCGGCGGGTCTGTTGATTAGACCCGAGTCCATCGCCTCCTTAAGCATCAAACGGTGACAAACTTCACCGAGGACTTCCGTCGTCGTCACGCCTGCCACCTCCTCGTTGCGGCAACGTTCTATCAGTTGCGCGCACTGCTGCGATTCTCGCAACAGTCCGTACACGAAGATGTTCGCGTCCACGAGGACGATGGTCCCGCTTGGAAGTGCGGGCAACGCGGAAACCATCTAAAGGTATTCGAGGTCAGGATCTTCGGCGATCCATTTCACCGTCTCAGGGTCGAGTTTCTTGAAAGTGGAAGCGATCTCCATTGCTTCCTTCCAGGCCTTTTCGGCGCGCGCGATGCGCTGGGCGCGACCCTTGGCGGGCCAATGCTTTCGGATAAATGCGGCAAGCTTCGGGTCGGCACCGGCGAAGCGTTCGCGCTTCCGCAGCGATGGAGTTGCCGGCGTGGACGCCGTCTTTGATACGCGGCTCGCAGACCGTTTTGCTCGCGGGGTACTCATCTGCCGCTCACCTTAATCATCGAGTTCAGCGGGCGATCTCATTTTAGCTCGGTGTTGCTGGAAGCATAGCACGTGACGGGGTTTTTCATCGCCCCGAAGAATGGCCGTCGTCGGCGGCTTTATTCCGCCGTCAGAGCCTTGAATTATGGACGCTGCAGAGGCCATCATCGTGAGCGCCAGCGTAAGTCCTGAGTCACCTCGCCCGTGGATTCGGGCACTCAAAGAGGCCTCGGGGGGCTGGCGCATCCCAATCAATTTGTAGTTTTGCGCGAAGTCTTGCGAGCACGCGGTCTCTTGTAAGGCGCCAGAATGTAGCTGGCACATACGCCTAGCAGGCCCGAACCACCCGCGAAGGCGCCGTTCACCGCTATGATCACTTTTGCCTCCACGTGAACGGAGGGGAGGAGCAGGGAAGCATCGAACAGCATCAGAAATCCGAGGCATACCGCGATCAGCCAGAAAAGGAACTTCTGCGCCCATTGGCGCGCAACCTCTTGCGACTCCTCGATACCCGCGAAGTTCTTCGCCGCGAAAGCTTGCGGAGCCTCCGGGGCTACGCCTCTCGGGTCTACCTTCTCAGGCGACGGCTCTTCGATGCGGGACACGCTGACTTGCTACCTGGAAGCTCGAACCGCTGTGGCACCGCACCTAAGCGCGGGCCACTGCGACAGCTTGGTGCGACACCGTCAGCGGCACCAACTCTTTCGTCTCGCGGGTCGTCGGATCTTGCGCCAGGATTTTGCGCCCGGCGCGTTGCTCGTCGATCAGCCACGCATAGATTTTCAGCGCGTCTCTGATAACGGCCGACATCGACCGCACGCCGGTAACCTCCGCGAGACTGTTTATCGCGGCGTAAGTTTCGTCGGTGAATTCAAATTGTACTTTCCGCATGGTGGCCTCCTCATCGGCCTGGCGGTGTCTTCACGCTGCGCGCGCGCCGACCGTTAACCATATCACCCGCTCGAACGGATCCCGTCAAATTCCCGATACTCCTTGCGCGGATCGACTTGATTGCGTTTCTGCGGATTCTCTTGTCTCTCCGTGGCTTCCGAATGCCGTTGCGCCTCCGGATACAATCCCGGGTCATCCGAGTCGATCCCGTCAAATTCGGAACCGACTCGCCGCGGATCGACCAGCTCAGCCATGTTGCGCGTCTCGAAGCCATGGACCTACCATGGACAATTTACAGGTTTTATCCATACTAAACAAGGGTCTCATCTATCTTGGCACGGCCAAAAGCATAGCATCCAACAGGCGTTTTTCTTCGCTGTCTTTGGGGTAGAGGGCGGAAAGAGCGTTCGCGAGGCGGAGGAAGTCGGGGGCGCGATCGGTCTCGGCTTTGAGCATCGTGCGCAGGGCGTTCGACTTGCCGGCCGATTGAAGCAGCATCGCGATATGCACGCGGTCGAGCGTGGTCGTGCCGGGCTGCATCGTCGGCGCTTCGTCCGATGATTTAGACGTTCGGCGCTTTCTGCCTTTGCCGTCTGTCGCTCGCGCGGTCTTCTTGGCGGCGTCTTCGGCAAATGCGAACTGGTAGTTAATCGGGCCGCCACGGGTACGTTCGATAACATCGGCGACTCCGGTCGCGCCGTCCTCACCAAGCAGATGCTCGGCGCGCTCGGTGACCGGCAGCAGGCGGACGATGCCCTTTTCCGTCGAGATGATCCGGTCGTTCCAATTTTCGAGATGGATTCCGAGCGGCTGCGAGAAGCGGCGGACCACATCGTAAATCAGCGTTAGCCCCTGTTTCGATGATGACGTACCTTTGTCGTTTTCGTCGTCACCGTTGTTTTCGGATTCTTCCTCGACTCCGATGTCGGTAGTCGGGCTTCCGCCGTGGGTCATCGTGCCAGAATACGAAATCATCGCGTTGTGGACCGGTCTGGTGGCTTGCAGAGTCCATAGAAAGAGCGCCGTGAGGCGGGCGTCCTCTTCGAGGGCGCCGGCGGCGCCATTGCGGGCGCGGGCCTCGGCGGTGCCGAGCACCTGGCCCAGGGCAGTGCGGCCGACGATCTCCCATACGTATGCGAGAAAGCCGCGCTTGTGCGGTTCGGATGCTTCCGGGTTGCCGCCGAGGGGGATTTCGCGACCCTCGGCATCTTCGACCTTTGAGTAACGGCTATAGACTTCCATCGCGGGGCCAATACAGGCGAACACTAGGTCGGCTCCACGTACGCCTTCACCGCTCAGGCGCTCCATCCAATCGCCAATTCTGTCGGGAAGTTCGCGAAGTACATCGGCCCAGTCGCCGACGGGAGCGTCTTCTGGCCTAGGTCGGCAGATCAAGTGCACACTGGCCAACAGCATGGCTTTGCTTTCGCCGGACTGGCTGCCGCTCATCTTATTCTTCATCTCGGTTTCGATGGGCCACGATGCAGTTATGATCCAGCCCGCGCGCAGCATACCGCCCAGCAGCGCCTCCCAACCTTCGGTAGTCTTGTGGGCAAAGACGACGCAGCCAGCACCGTCGCCTCGCAACACGTTTCTTCCCTCGACGAAGGCACGCGCCATTTGGTTCTCAAAGAACGACCGGTCCTTGCGCACTCCTTCGATCGATTGGAACGTGTCGTCCTGAATGCATTCGCGGTTTTTGGGCGTGAGCGGGTTTTCAGGATCGAAGGGATCGCGCAGAAGCGGGTGGGTGAGCAAGATGCGCTTTAGCCAAACAAAGAAAAAGTCCGACGACTCGGCGTAGCCGATGGCGTTGTAATAGGGCGGGTCGGTAAACCAAACGTCCGCACTGTCATGTGGTAGCGGCGAGTCACATGCGTCTGCCAGTTGAACTTGACCGGAGGAGATTCCCGATATGCTGAGGGTCTTAGCAACCCGAGCAACCCAATCCAGTGCACCTCCAAACGCGCCGGAGCTGTCCGTCCAAGGAACCGATTCGTAAAAGTCCCAAACCACCGGCAAGGCATTGCGCGCCCAAGTATTCCTCACTACATCTCGGCCCGCGTGCAATGAGCAATTGGCTGAGCAATAGTCGGCCGTTCTGCTAACGGCGAGAGCGAGAAGAGGCTCAACGGTGTCTCCACTATCACGCCGAGTGGCGAGCCGGTTGACCGCAGTAGCTAGGGTGTGCAACGAGAGCTTCTGGCGGGAAGAAAAAAGATCCGCCCAAGTTTTCACGCCGTAGTTAGGAACCCTCAAACCTAAGGTGTTTTGTTCGGGAAGGAGTTCGCTGGGGATGACGCTCAGGCCGTTCGGAAGTTTCTCATTTGCGAGCTTCTCGACCGCCTTGCGGGCCTTCCAAGCTGCCTCGTAATCACGGTCGGTTGCGACTCGATACTGCCGACCCGCCGCGTTATCCTTCGACGTCACGACCGCGAGCAGGCGCGCACCGCCGATGCGGTTGCCATTCGCATCGAAGATGGCATCCGCGCCGCCGCGTTGCTCGCGAAGCTGCGCGCGCACACGATCGGGTGCAAGCACGCGTTCGCACGCGAGACACGTCGCCTTCGCCCTGGTGACGGTGCCTGCGGCAACCTCCTTCTCGCTTTTGGGCGTGAAGACCTCGAAGTCGATCTTGGGTGTTTTGTCTTTTGGTTTTAAGGCTCTGGCTCTGAGGGCGCGCAGTCGGCTCGATTTCTTGCAGAGCCAGAATGAACGCATCAGGGGAATTTCGGCGCCGCAGTTCGGCGATTCGCATCGCACGGTTCGCGCCCATAGATACGCAATCGGAGTCGCGCCGTCGGGATCGGGCGGGTAGTACTGCGATAGCTCCTTCTCGGCCTGCTTCTTTATGTCCGCGCCGACCTTGCGAAGCTCATCCGCAAGCTCCGGCCCGTGGCGCGGAATATCTTCGAGCATCACCTTGAGAATGAGGCAGGCGACCGGATTGAGGTCGCTCGCGAACGCATCGCATCCGAGCCGGAGCGCTTCGAGCGGAATCGATCCGCCGCCGGCAAAAGGATCGACGACCAGCGGCGTTTCCTCGCCGTGCGCGGCCTTGACCAGTCCGCGTCCGACTTCGAGATAGCGGGGATTGGCGGCGAGATCCCAATTGGCAAAATCGCCGATGAACCGGAGCAACGCGTTGCGAAGATCGATGTCCTTGGGTCCCGGCTCGCCCTGGACCGTCGGGAGCAACGCCCGCGCCTCTTTCTTGAACTCGGATGGGCAGTGCTCGTCGCATGGGTCGGGGAGCAGCAGCGCCAGCAGCATCGAGCGGCACGCGGCCAACGGCCGGCGCGCCCACCACAGATGGAGAGTGCTCGGATGCCCGTGCCGGATAGACTTCTCCCGCGCCGAATGGCGGCTCACCACAGCAATCGGAAAATCCACCTCCGCCAGCCGTTTACATTCCTTGGGAATCATGATTTCAGCCGTGGCTTGCGTCTACTACATGGACGCGGAGTCTCGCCTTGCTACCTTTCCTCGGCCAAATCATGGTTTCTCCCCACGAACGAAGAGCGATATCAACCGTTGCCCTTATCTCCGGTAGGGAGGGCGGCGTGATGACCATGTGAAGTTCACTCCAATTCCCGGACGAATTGCGACCCAGGGGCGACCTCTGATCGCTCCACGAACATCTTCTTGCACTTTGCCCTCGATCATTCGGTGCCTCACGAGGTCTCGAACGAGGGTTGTGTACTGATGAGGCTTTTTGGATGGTTTCAGGCGTAACTCCGCAGGTGGTTGCTGCCAAAATCTGAGGTATGAATTTAGCGACTTGTTCGTGTCGGTTCTCACACTGGAGCTCCAATATCCCAGATGAAAACTCGGCCATGCCCCCCAGCCATTCGTTTTCGACAATTTCACCAGCTGTTTGGGGACTAGCCGCTCGTAGAACGACACCGCCTGCTGTGCAGTATCACCGGGATAGATACCCAATATTACGGTATCTCCGCTCTCATTCAGATATATATCACGGAAAGTCGTCGAATGATCCGGCTCGATATGGGGAGCACCTCGCTTGGGGATCTTCACGTTCGACGGGGCCAGTTTTCTCATCACTTGCACTGCCCAACCTTCTGGGCCTGTATTAGGTTTCCGACCTCCAGTGTGCCACCGACTCTCGCGGAACTCCGCTTTCGCTCTCCGAAGCATCTCTTCGTTAACACGAAGCGTGCCGTATTGCTCAGTCAACTGCGCTACGAATTTCCTTCCAGCTTTAACAGTCGACTCGTCATTGGTAATGACGGCCGCCTCTTCGAGATCGGAATTGGAAGAGTTAGACAGATTTGTACTTCCGACAATCAGCTGATCTCCGAGCGCGAAGATTTTTGCGTGCAAACCGCGACAGGTGAACACGGACACGCCAGCACGGACAAACTCAGCGACTACCCAAGGGTTCGTAGCTCCGGTTTTCAGCCGCTCTGGGGACATATCGACAACTAGAACATCGCCCTCGCGAAGCGGCAGTAGCTTCTGAGACTGCTTGGATACGAAGGCAACAGCCACCAAGTTCTGACGACGGTTGCTGAGCGTTGCCGTGATCGTCGGCCAGATGTTGCCCTTACCGCAGAGAAGCTTTACTGACATGTTAGTCACGCGGCTCCCGGCAGGAGAAACGCGAGCAACATCGCGCGGCGAGCCACAAGAAGCCACCGCGCCCACCAGAGGTGAAGCGTGCTTGGATGGCCGTGCCGGATGGACTTCCCGCGCGCAGAATGGCGGCTGTCCACCGCAATCGGAAAATCCACTTCCGCCAGCCGCTTACAGGACTTTGGGATCATCGAACTGATCCGATCGTGGCCACAATCCGATCGTGCAACTGGCGACGGAAGTCGGCTGGTTCCTTCCAAACGATATGATTGTATTGTCTGGTGTCGAAATGGACGTTCTTCAGATCATCTTCGCGACAGGACCAGATCACCGGCAGCCCCAGCGCCATAGCAAAACCGGCCTCAAAGTACACACCCTGCCGCTGCCTCGTTACATCGGCGACCACGAAGCGGGACCGTTTGATATCGACCACGATGCGATCGCAAATCTTCCCGTTGTATTCTTCTTTGTCGACGCGCAGCGGTAGGTATCCAGTTTCGTCGACGGCGCGAAGGATGCCCTGCGAGAACGCGTCGTCGAGGCTATGATGGAAGGACATTGCGATGAATGTGCTACGAGAGCCATTGCAGGTCGCTCCGAGCCTGGCCCATCCCGTCAAAGTGATTGTGGCCGCATATGTCGCGTCGGGGTTCGCACTCTCTGAGGATTTCCCAGAGGGAACCTGCCTCGGGCCGGCTGTAACAATGAAACCCTGGTCGGCGAGCGCCTCCAGATAATAGTGAAACTCCAGCGCGCTTACCGCATGGATAGCGGGACAGTCGAGTTGCGGGTTGAAGCTTGCGAGCGCGCCGGGGTAAGCCGTGCGCCGCTCCAGCAGGCGAAGCAACCTGTCGGGTTTCGACGTGACAGGCGTGAGGGAGTAAGTATTGGCAAGCAATTCCAGAGCCGGGAGATCGAGGAAATTCAGGAGCTCCGGCGGTTTTCCATTTTCAGCGCACTCACGAGTGTAGATCGACAGATACGCCTTCAATAACTTCGCTGCCTGAGCGAGCTCGCAGACGCCTTTGTCGCGCAGAAAGGCCGGAATATGGCTCAGTGTGAGGTCGAAGGCCATCAGGTCCGGAGCGACCGCAAAGTAACCGCATTTTCTACAGCGGACATCGGCTACGTCCTGGTTGGCTCGGCCAGAAATCGATGCGGGAAGGCCGCAGAGCGGGCAGGGTTGCTGAGCGTTCATCTAATCAGCTCCCAATTCTTCTCATCGATCTTGTCCTCATGAGAGGGATGCGACGAAAAGGGCGTAGTGGTCGATCTTCCGAATTTCGTCCCAGTCCAAATGCGCCGGATTGGCGATCTGCATGAGCTTCGGGCCTTCCAGGCGTTTGCAGGACGTTACGACGTAGAGCCAGTAGCAATCGCGGCGGTCCTCCGCCGGGCGATTCTCGGCGGCGTCAAAACTGCTTTCAGGCCTCGACATACTCGCAGACCGCTGAGGGTTGCGGGATCGGCGTCCCGTCCGCGCGTAAACCGTCGAGATGGAATCGGATCGCTTCCTTGAGCTCCCGCTCGACCTCCGCAACTGTTGCGCCGGTGGCGACGCATCCGGGGAGGTCCGGCACATAGGCCGAATAGTTGCTGTCGGCTTTTTCGATCACGACTGCGTAGCGCATGTTATTGCCCTCGCTTGATTTGAGCCTGCTTGAAGATACTGTTCAACGTACCGGGCGCGAGGTCATCGGACGGCTTGCCGGCGACCGTTACGCGTCCGAGCTTGGCGGGATGCTTGAATTGCCGATGGCTGCCGCGCGTCGCGACGAGATACCAGCCGTCTGATTCGAGCATAGCAAGAACCTCACGTACTTTCATTTATTGCCGCCGAGTGTCGCGGCCCGTAGGGCGTAGTGGTCGATCTTCTGGATTTCGTCCCATTCCAAGTGCGCGGGGTCGCCGATCTGCATCAGCTTCGGACCCTCCGGGCGTTTGCAGCACGTTACGACGTAGAGCCAGTAGCAATCGCGGCGATCCTCGGCGGTGCGTTTTTCGTTCGGCGTCAGCGCCACGGTTCCATCGGCGCCCGCGATGCCTTTGACCTCGATCAGACGCAACTCGCCGGAGCGCGAGTCGAGGCTCGTGATGTCGTAGCCCAAATTCTTCTCGTGAATATCGGTGACGGTCCGCCCTTGAGCCTCTTCATACTCGATCGCCGTCCGCATCGCGATCGCTTCAGTCTCGGGGTCCGGATGCAGGTTGCGGATTTCAGGATTGTCGCGGTCGGGATGAGGCAAGACAATGGCGCTGGCGATCCGTTCGACGCCCTGAAGCGTCAGCGACCGCTGGCGTTCCGACTCCTGGCGGCGCCGCTCCCGGCGAGCCATCAGCGCGGCGTGCCGGTCCTCGGCCTGCTTGAGATTTCCGGCCGCGCCCTCGACGCCGCGTTCGATATCCTCTGCGAGGCGGCCGATGAGCTGATCCTCTTTTTCCAGAAGCGCGGTCAGCGAAAGCTCGACGTGCCGCGCGATGCGCTCGATCTCCGCGACGCGCTCAGCGCGGATTTCCTCGAGGAAAGGTGTCAGCGCGCGATCGTTGAGCCATCCGCGCGGCTCCGGCGCCTGCGCGACGGCAGGCAGCTCTTGCGGCACGGGCGCGGCGGTCAGATTTCCAAGCGCGTTCTGATCGCGGAGCTCAGCCGGTCCGGCTTCGGCGATTTCGACCGCGAACATCCGCTCGTGAATTATGTCACCGAGTCCATCGACGACGCGCGCCCGGTAGAAGTCGAGCCGGACGGGGGCGGTTATATCCAAGGAATAGAAGCAGGCGCCATCGGCGAGCGAAGGTTGCGCCTGGGCCAGCGTATGGCGGCGCAGCGCTTCGAAGAGCGGATGGCCGGGCGTGACCCATTCGAGGTTGTGCTTCTCCGCAGTCTCGCGCTCCGTCGAGAAACGAGGGTAGCGAGTCGCCAGCGGTTGCAACTTCCAGTCAGGGTCACTTTCGTAGCGATGAAGGACCGGAGGCGTCGCGGCGGGATCGAAAGTATGAGGGAGCGACGCGAGCGGCTTCAGACTCAGCGGCACAAGTGGCGCGGCATCGCGAATGAAACGGGCGATAGTTTCCGGGACGACGCGGCGCTCCTGGGCGAGGGCGCGCCGCTCCACGAGCATCTGCAGGTTGAGCCGCTTGGATGCGAGCCCCTCCAGTGCGTTCTCGCAGATGGCGCGGAAGTGATCCTCGCTCACGTCGCGAAGCAGGCGATCTTCCAGATCGTCCTCCGTGAGGCTGCCGGCGTAATACTCGCGAAGGACTCTCTCGATGTGAGCGGCGGGCAATATCTCCCCGACCACGTTGAAGACCGCGTCGTTGTCGAGCGCCTTGCGAATCTCATCGAGTTTTTCGAGCAGCTTGTCCAGGATACGGCCTTCGACCGTATTCGTCGCGACGAAATTGAAAATCAGGCAGTCGTGGGTTTGGCCGTAGCGGTGGATTCGGCCCATCCGCTGCTCAAGGCGATTCGGATTCCACGGAATATCGTAATTGAAAAGGATGTGGCAGCACTGAAGGTTGATGCCCTCGCCGGCCGCCTCGGTGGCGACAAGTATCTGGATAGCGCCTTCGCGGAATTGCTGTTCGGTGTAAAGTCGCGTTCCCTTTTCGTCGCGCATACCGGGGCGCATGCCACCGTGGATGAATCCAACCTTGAAACCCCACGCGGTGAGTTTTCCGACCAGATAGTCGAGCGTGTCTTTGAACTCAGTGAAGATGAGCAACCGCTCGGCGGGGTTGTCGAAGAAGCCCTGCTCCTTCAGTACGGCCCGAAGTTTCGTGAGCTTGGCCTCCGTCTCGGAGTCCTCCAACTCTTGAGCCTGCTTCGCGAGGCGTTCAAGCTCGGCGACTTCCTCACGTACCTGGCCGGGATTCTGCGCGAGCGTGATCGCCTCAAGCATCTGCTCGAGACGCTCACGCTCGGATTCTTCCATTTCCCCTATTTCGTCGGGATCTGGAAGATCGAGCGGCGCGGTCGCGGCTAGCTCCTGCGCGCGCTTGAGACCGTCCGTCAGCCGGCGGGCGCGGTTTTCGAGCGAATGGCGCACGGCATAGGTGCTGGATGCGAGCCGGCGCTGATAAAGCGCCATCAGGAAGCCGACGGCGCGAGCGCGTGGGTCGTCGCCGTTGGCGGCGGCGCGATGCGACTGCGATCTCACGAAATTTGTGACGGCACGATAGAGCGCCATCTCGTCGCCGTCGATTGTGAAGCCGGCCGTTCGAGTATCGCGCTTGGTGAACAGCTTGCGAGCGACCCAATTGCCGTCGGCTTGGCGTTCGGGGAAATAGACCATCGCCTCCTTGGTACGCCGGAGATAGAAAGGAGCGCGCCCGCGGCCGATGGCCTCGCGAATCGACTTCACGTCGGCGTAGGCGTCCTCGTCGAGAAGCTGGAGGAAGAGGCTGAAATTGGCTGGATCGCCCTTGTGCGGCGTCGCGGTCAGCATCAACAGATGGTCGCAGTGATCGCGCAGCAATTCGCCGAGCGCGTATCGCGCGGTCTTCCGGGCCGGCGGCGACCATGACATTCGATGGGCTTCATCAACGATCACAACGTCCCAATGGACCTGCTGCAGGCCGGGCAAGATGGTGTCGCGTTTGGCGAGGTCGAGAGAGGTAATCACTTGGCGGTTTTCGAGCCATTGATTGATGCCGTACTGCTCGCGGATGTCGCTGCCCTTGAGGACCATGAACTTCTCGTCGAACTTTTCCTTGAGCTCGCGCTGCCACTGAAAAGCCAGGTTGGCGGGACAGACGATAAGGACGCGATCGGCGAGGCCGCGAAGCTTCAATTCGCGGACCAACAGCCCGGCCATGATGGTCTTGCCCGCGCCGGCGTCGTCGGCGAGCAGGAATCGCACGCGGGCGAGTTTCAGCAGGTAGTCGTAAACCGCTTCAAGCTGATGAGGCAGCGGATCGACGCGCGAGATGGAGAGTCCAAAATACGGGTCGAATTCGTAGGCAATCCCGAGGGCGTAGGCTTGCAAGCCGAGCCGAAGCAGGTTGCAGTCACCGGCGTAGGAGCAGGAAGGCTCTTGGACCTTCAGACTCTGGATGTCGGCGCGGGTGAGCGTGACGGGACGGAAGCGCTCGGTCTGGAGGCCCACGAGTCCGACACTCCACGTGTCAGGGCCGATGGGGCTGACGGTGACAACGCGCATCGGCTCGCTAAACAGCGAACCAGTGAGAATCTGCCCCGGTTGGATTGGCGCATCCGCCACGCGCAAGTACCCCCCTCGATTGGTGTGAAGGTATGACGATTAGCGGCAGGCGGCAAGTTTGGTCAAAAGCGAGACCTGGACGCGAATGGTCTGAGAGATGCCCCGGTCGACTAGGATTTGAGGTTGACCAAGAAAATCTGTCCGCTCGTAGGAGCCGAGGCGGTAACCTCGGTCGACATCCGAATTCGTGCTAAGTTTGGGGTAGGCAGAATGGAACGCGCGCGACGCGACATTTTCGAGAAATGGGAGTTTGCCACGGACCCCGCGAATCTGCAGCTGCGAGTCAAAGCGGGGATGAAGGCGGCGGCTGGTCACGTTCGGAAGTATCCGCCACCCGGATTTACCCAAGTGCAAATCGAGCGGCTGATCGAATGTATCGAAGCTCCGTGGGGCGTCCGCTATGAGCGGCAGATTCGCGATTGCCTCAAGGGAGCAAGCGGTGTCGAAGCCTCAGTCGCGATTGCGGCCAAGGTCAAGGAACTCGGCCTCGAACCGTTCAAGCCTGCGGCACCGCTCCCGCCGATTGAAGAGGACGAGATCCGCCTGGTGTGCTGGATCGCGGTGGATGAGATTTCCTCGTGAGGGACGAAGTGACGACGCTAAATTCTGTTCGCGTTGTCCGGAAATAATCTCATGAAATGGATTACGGCTTCGCATCTGGGAACTTGGGCCGGGACAGAGCCAGCGAGAGCTAGCTTGCCGGCTTTGATTGCCGATCTTATACGGGCCTCTGCTCGCGAGATTCGTACGATGCGGTTCCCAAGTGGAGATAAATCGCAAATTCATGGATTCGACGGCCATCTTGTCGCTGCAGGAGTCCGGTTCACACAGGATGGAGAGTCGTTCTGGGAGCTTGGCACAGCCCAAGGATTTGTCACCAAGGCCAACAACGACATAAAGGACCGTAGCGAACAAACCCCTTCTGACCGGCGCGCCACCGCCAGTTTCGTATTCGCGACACCTCGGACGTGGAACGAATCCGGCGAGAACGAACTGCAAAAGTGGCGCGAGAGGAAACGCCTGGAATTTGGATGGAAAGAAGTGGTTGTAGTCGACGGCGTCATGATGGAGGACTGGCTGGAACTATGTCCCGCAGTCGCTGCTCGCTATGCCCGTCGCGAATTTGGCTCTGCACCAAAATTGGGTGCCAGGAGCACAGAGGAGTTCTGGAACGAGTACGCTTCGCGGTTTAGATTGCCTCTCACCGAGCAAGTTGTGCTCTGCCAGAGAGAGCGGGCAAGTAACGAACTTCTGAAGCATCTGCGTTCCGGACCTGCGCCATTGGTTCTCCGTGCCGATTCGCCCGACGAGGCGATTGCCTTCGCCATTGCGACAATACGCACCGCAGATGCCGACGTGCGCCAGTTTTTGGAAGCGAGAACGATCGTGCTCGATACCGATGATGCCGCGAGAGAACTCGCGGAAAGAACCGATCTGATATTCATCCCGCGCGGAACCGTCACGATTTCCGGCCGACTGGCAAGAAGTGCTCCTACCGTCGTCGCCGTCGGTCGGGATCGCCCTGACCAAGAAGCATATGTGCGACTCGACCCTCCGACAGCTGACGCTTTTGCCGAAGCGATCAAGACGATGGGAGTGCCCGAGGAAAAAGCTCGTTTGCTTGCCCGTGCTTGCGGCCGGAGCGTCACTATCTTGATGCGGACGTTTCCGAATGGCGATGCCGGAGTACCGGAGTGGGTAAAGGGAGAGCGTACGCTCATTCCAGCGCTTTTGGCGGGCGCGTGGGATTCCGGGTCGGACGAAGACAAGAAAATAGTGTGTAGCCTGGCGGAGGTTGATGCTTACGAAAAGTACGAACGACAGCTGAGGCGATATCAGCGGATGGAGGATCCTCCGATCGATCGCGAAGACAGCGTCTGGAAAATGCGAGCTCCGGTTGATGCCTTTGTCCATTTGGCCCATCTTCTCGGAGAAGACGACTTCGCCCGGCTTAAAGCAGCGGCAATCGAAGTGTTCTCCGAAATTGATCCGTCTCTAGATACCCCGACTCCGCCAGATTCCTTTCAACAGCCAAAGCCTCGCTACTCTTCGTGGCTACGAGACGGATTAGCGACCACGCTTCTTCAATTCGCCGTGCATCACGAAGGCGCCGAACTTACGATTGCCGGCACAACACCGCAGGCATTTGTCGACAGTCTGGTCAACACGCTTCCTGGTCTGTCATCAGATTGGCGCCTGATTGCGAGCATTCGCGCCGAGTTGCCGCTGCTGATGGAGGCGGCTCCGCGCCCTTTTCTGACCGCGATTGAGCGCTTGCTTGAAGGCGACGGCCACCAACTGAAACCGATATTCAGAGAAGGCGGTTTTTTTTCCTCGTTCAGTCCTCACACGTATCTTTTGTGGGGACTCGAAGTTCTAGCCTGGGATCCAGAACAGCTAGCGGCGGTCAGTCTCATCCTCGCTAGACTCGCGAAGATAGATCCTGGCGGGACATTTTCGAACAGGCCGCTGAATACCTTGACGGAAATCTTTCGACCGTGGCATCCGAATACGAATGCCTCACAAGAGCAGCGTCTTGCTACGCTAAATATTATTGTGCGTGAAGTGTCCGAGATCGGTTGGTCGGTGATTAGTAAGCTTCTGCCGACGGCGCATAACGTAGGACAGTACACGGCCAAGCCAAAGTATCGAGAATCCGGCGGTTCCAAAAATGAACGATTAACTCGCGGGATGGTTCTGAGCGCCTACGAAGATATCGTCGAAAAAGCTTTCCTTCTTGCAGACGACGATCCGGATCGATGGTCTTACTTGATTAGGGATTTTCCGAACTTCACACCGGCACTTCGGTTCAAGATGACCGGATTGCTCGAACAATATTTAGAGGGTGCCACCGAAGAAGATCGGCGACGCGTGTGGTCGGGAATTCGTGACGAAGTGAACCGACACGGTGCTTTCAAAGATGCCAAATGGGCTCTTCCGCCGGCCGAGTTGCAACTACTTTCGCAACTTGCCGAGCGGTTCGCGCCAAGTGATCCCACTGCCAAGGTTGCATGGCTGTTCGACGAGCAATTTCCTCACTTGCCGGGAACGGACGCTGAACCGGGGCAGGTAGTAGCTGAAGCACGGAAGCAAGCACTGGCTGAACTTGTGAGTAATTCGGGAACGGAGGGAGTGCTGACGTTGGCAAAGTCAGTTGAGCTTCCTCACCTTGTCGCTTTCGCGCTCCCGTCGGTCGTGGAGGATATGAGCACCTACGAGCGACTGATGGCGGCGGCGCTCAGTAGCGGAGCAGAGAAGCTGGAGCAATTTGCCGCTGCACTTTCCGGAATGGCCTCTTATAAGTTTCCAGATGAATGGGGCGAAGTTTTTCGGGTCCAAGCAGCTGCAAGTGAGCTTTCCGTCCCGAAAACGGTTTCCTTGCTTCAATACTGGCCCGACAAGCGATCAACGTGGGATTTCGTCGCCAGCCTTGGAGGAGATCTGGAGCGAAGTTATTGGTCGACGAAACAAGCACGGCCCATCCGAGGTGAGTTAGCCGATCTGATCTATGCCGCGGAGCACTACATGAACGTTCGGAGATGTATTGCGGCGATCCAGTCACTAGGAAAGGCCGCAGGTACGCTTCCGGTGGACCTGGTGTTTCGTCTCCTAAACGCTGCGGTGACTGAATTGAACGTGGATCCGAATTCAGGTACGGGAATGTTTACCTATTATTTGGAGCACATTCTCGACGCTCTAGAGAAACGTAGCGCTGCGAGCATCTCGCAGATCGCGCAGATAGAGTGGGCATTCTTCCCATTGTTCGAGTACGGACGCCGACCGTTAAGGCTGCACCGGGTCATGGTCGAGGATCCTAGCTTCTACGTTTCGCTGCTCTGCGCGGTTTTGAGGGGGGAAGGCGAAGAGCCTTCGGAACCCACCGCGGAGCAGCGCGCCCGCGCCACGACGGCATATCGGTTACTGACCTCGTTTGCGGGTTTCCCCGGCGTAGAAGGAGATGCTGTAAACGAAGAGCGTCTCGGATCCTGGGTTCATGAGGTACGGCGCCTAGGTCGAGAGGCTGGACGTCGAGCGATGACCGACGAATTCATAGGTCATGTTCTCGCGCACGCTCCGTTGGACCCAAACGACGGAGCCTGGCCGCACCGAGCGGTGCGGAATCTAATAGAGAACCTGAATTCCGACGAAACTGAGCGCGGAGTAAATATTGAAAGGTTCAACATGCGTGGAGCCTACTCGAAGGCGCTCTTCGAAGGCGGCAAACAGGAGCGTGGTTTCGCCGAGCAGGCTCGCGCCTGGGCGGCAAAATGCAACTCTTGGCCGCGGACTCAGAAGCTGCTCAACCAGATCGCTAAAGAGTGGGATCGGCATGCTGAATGGGAGGACTCGGAAGCGCGAAAAGACCGTCTTCGAGATTGATCGTTCGAGAAGAAGAATTTTCGTCTCGTCTTGACGACTCAATGTTGACTTCGACGATAAGGTAGCGGCCTGCGGTCTCGGTTTTTCAGCGAGCGACAAGGGTATCGTACGCTCATGCTTAAGCCGTCGGTTGGTGGTCCTGGAACGAAACCCAGTACAAAGCCTCTATCCGTTCTGCTTCGCCATCAGTGAGCCCGCCAAATTCATTCTCGCGAGTGCGCTTGGATAGCCGGCCGTTTTCTTGGCGCAGGAATAGGAGCAAGAGCTCGATCTTCGCGGCAGGCAGTTCGGCGATTTCCTAAACGCCGCGCGCGAATCGATCGTAGGCCTGCAAATGGGCGACCTCCTCCGGAAGGTCGCGGTCAATCGTTTGCTCGACGCATCGGTAGAGGAACTCGGCGTGCATGGTCGCATCGAAATGCCGATAATAGTCGCCGGTGTCGTTAGCTTCCTCGTGGATCATCGAGGACTGTCCCGCGCTGCACCGGATATCCCCCTCCATAGGCTGGTATTCCTGCGGCGGATAGGGGGGCTGAAGACGTTCGCCATCGCGCCCCATCCGGCGTAGCGGACGAGGACGGAGTTTCCCGCCTCGGTCGCGTCGTGGTTTCCCGTTTCGACCAGTCTGAGTGTGCGGATGGCTTTGATGTTCGCGAGGGCTTTTTCCGGGAGGCTGCTTTCGGCGATATGGTGGGCTGCTGCTATCCGGAAGTCGCGAGCGGCGGTTTTTCTTGTTCGGTTTCGAGTCCGCGTACAATCGTGGCGGCGGACGGTTCTCGCTCGGTGTGGGAAGGTCCATTCGCGCGTGACCGTCTCCGACGCCGCCTGGTAGTCCATTTTCTGGACCGAGATCAGTTCGCATAGGAGATCCCTGCCCACTCCTGAGTTTCGTGAAGCGTCTGCTCCAGTTGAAGGTTGTTGCGGAGTTGGGCCAGAATCTTCGGGTGATGCGTCTGTCCTTGCCTGAAAATCATCTGGCCCAAGTGGTTCGAGTCATTCATCGGCGGCCTCTGGTCCGACATCGGCAGGTTCTTCTGCCGCCCTGCTGAAATCTGCTTTGTCCGCCGGCGAAGAAATCGAGCTGCGCGTAATTACGCGGCGGCCGGCGGAACCCTCTTCGTTCGAAAGGAGTGGAGGACGTTCGTCGAAAGCTCTCTCCGTCAGCTCCGGCCGAGCAAGCGCCGGGTCGCTACGGGCACGAGAAACTCACGGATGTTGCTTACGCGGAATATTGTGAACCGAAAGTTTTGAGGAATGGTTAAGCGGTTGAACAAACAGCTCTATTGGGGCGTCTTGGCGAGGATGAAAGGCTGAAGTTGCGGGGCCGTGGGAAGCCCCTTGGACTCAAAACCGAACGCGAACTTTGCGCCAGCGCGTCTCCGAGCGCTCCATCAAAAGAATGGGGCACTGAAAATCCTTGTGTCGAGTGTTCGCTTGACTCCCTGACCACCAACGAAGCTCAACGCAGACCAGAGCTTCCCTAGAGGCTGAAGCAGGATGTAGAAGCCGTCGCCGGTCGGCACGAACGACAAAACTATTTCGTCCAACCGCCAGTACGCCAGGCCGGACATTAACCGTAAGCGCGAATCGAGCAGTGCAGTCATCTCTCTTACTGCCGCATATTGTTTCTCCGCGCTAAGGACCGAGAAGTCGATAATATCCGCGAGAATAATCTCGGTCTTCGCTCACTTAACCTGTTCCTGAACTGTTTCGCCCATCGAGTCGTCCGCATACACTTTGGGACTGCAAGACGATACCACAACCGTCGCGGCAACATGAGGTCTGGATGTACTCGGCATCGTCGAGCGCCAACTGGTCCGACGTGTAATTTGTAGCGCCTGCAGACTCCTGGCGCGCAGCGCAAATCTCTTCTCGGCCCAGCACGTTGTTCCTTGCCTCCGACAACGCTTGGCAACTTCACCGCTTGCGTTGCCGCCGGCCCCGGCCTCAGCATTAGCTGCAGCGGTCCTGACCGCTCAGGCTGCAGCCTGAGCGGCATTGACATCGGTGTGCGCGGCGGCGGGATCATGTAAGGATTTCCGGACCGCAAGCTGCATCCGCTCTATATGGACTAAGTGTTAGCTCGGACCGAAGGCGACACGCGCGCCCGGTGCTCCGCACAAACGGGAACCGACTACCGCAGTAAGACAGCCGCGAAAAACGTCGAAGATATTTTCAGGCTTCCGCTGATTTGATCCAATCCCCTTACAGTAAATTCGCTCCGGTCTGGCGCGAGGCGCTGAGCAACTCCGGGGAATCCGCGCGCGATCGTTGAGGATGGGCGAGGCCGGCAGGTATTAGCCCGGACAGAAAAGCCTCCTCGATTATGAGCCTGCCGGCGGACCGAGACTCGGGTTCTAGTGGGTTCAACGTATGCACGGCGGATCTGTGGTCATGAAGGTGTTGCCGAACCACAGATTGTGATCGCATCCCGGATTGCCGTCCGACAGATCGATTACGCTGTTCCCGATCGCCGTATTGCCGATGAACTGGTCGTCTCCGCTGTTCGGCTGGACCAGGTTAGTAAATGATACGACCATGATTCCCGCGTAGCCGTTTTCGTTCGCTGTTCCGCCAATCACCTGATTTCTCAACGCCAGCGCCTCGCGGCAGTTTCCCGCAAAGCATCCGCCGGCCTCGAGAAAGACGCCCTCGCCCCGGTTCGAATTCGTCTGAAAGGAGAGGATTCGGCTCTCCGACGAACCGAAGAGGTACAATCCGTCGCTTCCGGTGTCGTTGGCGGTGAAGTTCTCTAGCGCTACGCCGCTTGAATGGACGAGTTGAACTCCCACGTCACGGCCGCTTGCGTCGAAATCGTAGACTCTGCATCGCTTCGCGAAGCTCACATAGACGCCGGTGCTATCTTGAGTAGCCGCGAAGCCGCCGACACTCGCGCCCTCGGCTTCGATCACGACTCCGAAGCTGAGGCCGGTGATCCTCGCACCGTTCCCAACCACGATTGCATTCCTAGCCTTTTTCGTGAGATGCACGCCGGTCGTGTTCGGTAGCGAATCGAGACCGGGTCCTGTAATCGCGACACCGCCAAGGTCGAGTTCGACATCCGGCGCTTCGACCGAAATGCAGTCGCCGCCGGCTGAAGAGGCATTCAGCGAGGAAATAATCAGATAGTTACCGGCGTGTCGATGACGCATCCGCACGCGCTGATCTGACCGGGACATTGCGCAGCGGCCGCGCGGAGCGCAGAAAGCAGAATCAGCGCGCCTGCGATCAGAAGGACATGCCTCAGTGTGTGCAAGAGACGCGCGTAAACGCCGCCGCCCCGCCGGATGCCGAGCTCGTCGGCGACGGAGTGCCAGTCGGGGCGGGTCAGCGTGAATCGTCCGCACATGACCGGGCATTATGGCGGGAGCGCGTCGCGCAAACAAACGCCGATGAAACGCAAAGGGCATGCGGACAGATCTGAGGTAGTATGAGGTTCCCGGTTTTCAGTGGAGAAGTTTTGCGGCGAGTTTTACCGTTCGCGCAACGCTGACCGGCTTGCAAGCCCCCATCCCAGATGAAATGTTAGGCGCGGTTCCGGACCCGTGAGAGGTGCCGGCAAAGGAGAGCAGCGTTGGACCTTGCGAGAATCCTTGCAGAGCTAAAGAGCGAACGCGACCGGATCGATCGCGCGATCAGAGCGCTGGCCGCGGTCGGAGCGACCGGAGCGAGTCCGGCTTCAAGCAAACAAGCTGTAGGCCGCCCAAAGCGCGGCGGGCTCACTCCGGCAGGCAGGAAGCGACTGTCGGAGGCGATGAAAAAACGCTGGGCGGAGAAGAAAAAGAAACGCGCGTAAGTCCGTTCTCTAAGACCTGTCGCAGAAGATAGCCTTGGCGTGACAGCCGCCCGTCTGGCGGGCGGTAGGGATTTGCCGTGAAACGCCGAAAGCCTCACTTCTTCATGAGGAGCGTGAAATCGGACCAGTGCTCAAGTTTGAAGGCCCGAATGTCGCGGACAGAGCTTGGGAACCATGACAATGTCTTCAGCGCCTGGATAGCTGCGAATAAGTTGGCGAGGTCATCGCTGGCGGTAGTGCAGAGGCTGCCTTGCACACGCAAGCGTCACGCCGATGTCGGCATACGACCGGGCGACTCCTTATCGAGCGCGAAGTTGGAACCGGAGCGTAAAAAGGAAATCCCGGCTGAAAGGCTACCAGGTCGAGTAGAGTGTGGTCGGAATAACACACATCAACTCACGAGGTTCTCGCAGTCTTCAGAGTTGCTAGTGTAGTGTCTCTGAATTAAATATAGCGTTTGTTCGTCTATTCAGCATGGGCGTAAAGAGATGCTGGGTGGAAATCAGCGGAGCAGATCGGGCCGAGTTGGAGTCGTGGGTGCGAGCGCAGAGCGTCCCGCAGGCGCTGGCGATGCGCGCGCGGGTGGTGCTGGGCAGCGCGGCGGGCGAGAGTGTCCGCGCGCTGGCCGCGCGGCTTGGGGTAACCCAGGTCACGGTGTGTCTGTGGCGGCGGCGCTATCGCAGTGCGGGGCTCGAGGGGCTGCGCACCCGCCCGCGCAGCGGCCGCAAGCGGCGGATTACGGCGGCCAAGGAGCAGGCGGTGATCAGCGCGACCCAGCGCAAGCCCA
>Ga0307373_10003418_pt1 | contig 27654 bp, 24 predicted proteins | sample OX2MG_FD_202534 | JGI IMG/M metagenome (GOLD analysis project Ga0307373, IMG submission 202534) | Soil microbial communities from Risofladan, Vaasa, Finland - OX-2 | ecosystem: Environmental > Terrestrial > Soil > Coastal area > Acid sulfate soil | place: Finland: Risofladan, Vaasa | collected... | reverse complement strand
GCTGCTGCGCAGTGGCGGAGTAGTCGACGTTGCGGAGCCTTCCCATCGGCGCGGGCGCCGGTCCGGCCATCGAGACCCGCAGTTCGCCGCCGCGATAATGGCCGGTGAGCGCTTCGACGCGGCCGAGCGCTCCGGGAAAGCGATAGAAGATCTGGCTGCCGAACTGGCCGATCTTCACCATCTGGGACTGCCAGCGCGGGCTCACGTAGTCGGCGTGATAGTAGGTGGCCGAACCCACCGCCTTCAGAACGAAGCCGTCGAGCGCCGCCTCGGCCACGGCGCGGGCGCGGCCCCAGTAGGGCTGGATGGGCGGCCGATCGCGCGAGCCGTCGCAGGTGAAGGAGAACTGGCAGCCGGTCGGCTGCGAAGCGCCCTGGTAGACGACGCCGCAGACCGATTTGGGGAAATCCGGGTGCCGCAGGCGATTGAGCACCGTCTGGGCCACGGCCTGCTGGCCGGCCAGAGGCTCCAGCGCCGCCTCGTAATAGACCGCCTGCGAAAGACACAGCACCGCGCGCGCCCGCTCGGCGCCGAGAGTCCTGAGATAGAACGGCCGCGCCGGCGTCAGCCGCTCCAGCGCCGGGGTCATCGCCTTCAGAGCCGCTTCGGCGCCCCGGACGTCGGCCAAGGCGGGCGCCGGCGCGGCGGAGCTGGCGGCGGGCCGCGGCTGGCGTGATGGCGCTGCGGACAGGACCCGCGTCGTGGGCGCGCCGACGCCGCGCTCGGTGCGCATCGCGAAACCGGTGAGCGCCATGAGCGCGCACGCCGCCAAGCCGCCTCGAAGGATGATTCCGATCGACAAGGGCGCGCCTCTAGCACATCGCGCGGCCGGCGCGCCCTGGCGCGCATTGACGCGTCTGGCGCGCGGCCGACGCTTCAGAACGCCCGGGTCATGCCGATTTCCACCAGATTGCGCTGGAATGCGTAAAGCTTGATGGAACTGTCGTTGCGCGTATAGGTATAGATGAGCCGGGGCGTAAAGCCGTCCCAGTCAATCCTGCGATTGAGCAGCGTTGCCTGAACAGAAACCTGATGGTCGATCCGGGTAGCGTTGAAAGCAGCCAGCGGCGCCTGATAGGCGATGAGCGTATAGGTGGGCGACAGACCGATCGTGATCCCGCCTTTGAATTCGCGCGTATAGCTCAGCCCGAATTGCTGCACATGGCTGGCGAAGGCCGGCGTGCGCGCATCCTGGGCTCCGAACAGGGCCGAACCTCTGACGATGCTCGCCGGGCTCGGGGTGTAGAAGAAGTTGACGCTGACGTTCTTGCCCCATCCGTCCTGCAGCTTGTTCTGCGGATAGCTGAAGTAGTTGCTGCTCAGACCGGCTCCGAGACCCAGGCGTGGCGTGATGAAATAGGTGGCGTTTGCGGTGGTGGCCGCCATGTTCAAGTAACCGCGGTCGCCGTACCAGCGCTTCGCGACGTTGCCCAGCAGGTTGAAATCCCACCTCTTCAGCGTCAGGTGCGGCCCGGTATAGGCCACGAGCGTCATGTCGTCGAAGGTGGTCTGCCAATACTGGGCGCGATGCAGCAGCGTCCCGAAGCGCCACTTGAGCGGAAGCTTCACCACCGGCGCCCATTCCAGGCCGGCGTCGAGCGCGAGGCCGACGCCGCTGTGCGCCTTCGCTGACCGGGACAGTTGAAACGGCACGCCGTAGAGCGAAACCGTATCGGTTCCCGGGCCGGCGTTCATGTTCGAGTCCGAGGCGGCCGAGAACGCCAGGCTGTAGGTGAAGGTCCGCAGCGAGCGGATGGCGACGAGGTAGCGGTCGACGTTGGCCAGAACGTTCGGCGGCAACCGGCCGGCGCGCGCGAACAGGAACTCCCTCTCGGCGTTTTCGTATTCGCGATTCAGGAAGTAGGCGCGTCCCAGTTCCAGACGGACCCGCACGGCGGTGGGATCATCCACGAGGATGCGGTGAAAGCGAACTATCGCGTCGTCGTAGTCCTCGTCGCCAATATCGATCAGTCCGAGCAGGAACTGGATCTCCCGAGCCTGGCTCCTGCTCGCAGTTCGCCGGCCCTCGAGCGATATCAGGATGGCTTTCGACGTCCCGCTCCGGCCGGCGGCCAACAGCCGCTCCGCCAGAGCGAGGGCGGCGGCGACGCTCTGCGTGTCGGCCGCGGCGGCTTCGGCGGCGACCGGCGGCGCTGCAACCACGACCGCCGCCGCGATGGGCGCAATCAGTGCGACCAATGCCCGCTATGCCCTGTCGCTACTCGAAGGCCTGCCTGCGGGGCGCACCCGCCGTCCCTTTCCCCTCAGTGGACGGTGGCGCGGTACAGCGCTATGGCGGCTTCGCCTTCCGCAACCATCGCCGCCATGTCGTCGGGAACGTAGCCGAGCCTGGCGTAATCGACCCGCATGAGGCCGTCGGCGTCGATCAGCGCGGCGGCGGCGAAGCGATGGTCGGCCAGGACGTCCTGCGCCATGACCCCGGTGTGGCGGCGACTGCCGCCGAGATAGCGCCAGCTGTAGAGCTTCAGCCCGTTGGGGAGCACGCCGACGGTTTCGACATCCGTCTTCAGCCGGCGGTCCGAAGCCGGGGGCTGCTTGGCGCCGAACGCGCCCATGACCGAGACGCCATTGGTCCCGCCGGTCAAATAGAACACGCCGGCCGTCTCGGCGGCGCTTGGGCCGTAGAAGGCGCCCTTCAGCGAACCGGTGGCGCCGGAGATATCGAACGCGGCGCCGGCGCTGCCGCTGGCGCTCGCGGTCCCCGTATATTGCGCGCCGCTGATGTTGGCGCTGAGGCTGATGTCGTTGACCGAGCCGATGGCGTTCCCGCCCACGCCGTTGTTTTGCACGGAATAGGCCTGAATGCCGGAGATCGATCCCGTGACGCCGCCGGAGGCGAAATTCGCGGTCAGGCTGGCGTTGCCGAAGAAGCCGCCCGCGGTCCCGGTGCTGTTGCTGCTGTTGGGCTGGACGATGTAGCCGGTCGCGCCGCCCGAGTAGGTGGCCGAGCCCGTGGTCGGCATCGACGCGGTCTGCGGCACGCCCGGCTGTCCACCCGCCAGGACGCCGACGTAGACGGAGTTGCCCGAGGAGTTTGGAGCCAGGTCCCAGGTTCCGTATTCACTGTATTGCAGCGCCGTGACGCTGGAATACGTCTGATAATCGGTTGTCCCTCCGTTGGGGATGGCGGGGTCGGTGCTGGAAGTCACCGTCCCCTGGTTTTCCGTGACGTTGGCCTGACCGTTCCGTGTCCCCGTGCTGGTCTGGGTGAGGTCGAATGATGCCGTAACGGAGCCGCCCGGCGTCGTGGTGGTGGCGGTGCCGGTCGTGCCGTTCACCGAGTAGGCAATCGGCGATCCGTGCAGGCTCGTATCGATGTTCAGGGTGAAATTGGGCGAAGTCCCCCCGACCGTCCCGACCTCCGAGTAGTAGGACGTCGTCAGGGTCGTCGGCGTCGGAGTCGGAGTGGGCGTCGGAGTGGGCGTCGGCGTCGGAGTGGGCGTCGGCGTCGGCGTCGGAGTCGGAGTCGGAGTGGGCGTCGGCGTCGGAGTGGGCGTCGGCGTCGGCGTCGGAGTCGGAGTCGGAGTCGGAGTCGGCGTGGGAGTTGGAGTAGGCGTGGGCGTGGGCGTTGGAGTAGGCGTCGGCGTCGGAGTCGGCGTTGGCGTTGGCGTCGGCGTCGGAGTAGGCGTGGGCGTCGGCGTCGGCGTTGGCGTCGGAGTAGGCGTGGGCGTCGGCGTCGGAGTGGGCGTCGGCGTGGACGTAGAACCCGAGCCGCCACCGAGGGCGGCGGCCCCGCCACCAACTGCCGCGGCGCCCAGGAGCACGAGAAGCGCGGTGTGGCTCACGCCGTATTTGTGCTTCTTGTGGTGCTGGCTGGAGTGGTCGCCCTTGCCGTCACCGGACCCCGGATTCGGAGCCGCGAGCGCCGGCGCGACGGACATCGAGGAAGCCGCGGCGAGCGCCAGAATCTTGCCCGCGAGATTCAGTTTCTGATGCATGATCGGCGCCCCCCGGCGAACCTTGTCCACAAAGCCCAACCGCCTGCGGCAAAAAGGCCGTGCCAATTCACGTTGAAAACCGAAGATATTTTCGGCCCGTCTATTTAGTATATCTTGGGATTCGACACTTGGAAAGGGCAGTCATTTGGAGCTGAAATGCTTCGTGTTTCCGGGTTGGCAGCCGCGCATCCGCTCCGCCTCGTCCAAACGCGTCTGGATGGACGAGGCGCCCGAGGCGTTTGCCTATCGGTGCCTGCCGCTGACGATCGCCAATAGCCATGGCTGGGAGATCCTCAGTGCTTGCGGCTTTGAAGTCGAATGGAACGGCGGCATGGCCGTCGAGGACGTCTGCGTGCGGCCGGACGCCGGCGCGCGCGAGCCCGACGTTCCCGTGACGTTGTTCGGCGAGGGCATATTCACGATCCACGTCCAGGGACTGTTCCGCACCCCGCCTGGATGGAACATCCATGTCGGCGGACCGCCGAACAGCTTCAAGGATGGCGTCGCGCCGCTTGCGGGCGTCATCGAGACCGACTGGACGCCGTACACCTTCACGATGAACTGGCGGCTCACCCGGCCGGGCCACGTGGTGCGTTTCGAGGAAGACGAGCCGATCGCGCACTTCTTCCCGGTCGAACGCAGCATGATCGAGAACATCGAGCCGCGATTCGTCCCGATCGCCGAGGATCCAGACCTGCAGGCGAGCTTCGAAACCTGGTCGCGCTCCCGCGATGCGTTCCAGGCGCGCATGCGCGAGCATCCGCCTCGCAAACCCTCCGAGAAGTGGCAGAAGCTCTACCATCGCGGCCTCGCGCCGGATGGCCAGCGCGCGGTCGCCGACCACCAGGCGAAGTTGCGGGTGCGGGAGTTCGCCGACGGCGGGCTGGTCCAACCTGCTCCGCGCGCTGCGCCGGCCGGCGTCGAGCCGGCGCCGCTCGACGCGCCGCCCGTCGGCGATGCCGCCTGGAAGATCGCCAAATACGAATGGCTGCTGGAAACCATGGAACGGCAGCGGGCGCTCTCGAACGCCGCAAGCGGAATCTTCCGCTGCGCCAAGCTCACGACCGAGGAGTTCCTGGACAACTTCTATGCGCCGGGGCGCCCGACGATCCTTTGCGGCGACATGGAAAACTGGCCTGCGCTGCGTAAATGGACACCCGAATACCTTCGCTCCACCATCGGCGACGCGGTGGTGGAGTGCCAGGGCGGTCGCACCTCGAATGATCGGTTCGAACTCGCCAAGGACGCTCACCGGCGCCGGATGCCGTTCGACCGGTTCATCGACCTGGTCGTGAACAGCCCGGGAAACGACCTCTACATCACCGCCTACAACAGCCTCGCCAACGCCGCCGCGCTGGCGCCTCTGCAAGCCGACCTCGGCCGGCTCGACCGCGTCCTCGATTACGCTCGAGGCGAGCTGGGCGGCATGGCCTGGGTCGGGCCGGCCGGCACCTTCACCCCGCTTCACCATGACCTCACCAACAACCTCCTGGTCCAGCTGACCGGGCGCAAGCGCGTCGTCCTGGCGTCGCCTGGCGAGACTCCCAAGCTCCACAACACCACCCACGTCTTCAGCGAAGTCTCGGATCTGACGGCTTCCGACATCGACCGGGAAGCCTATCCGCGCATCGCGCAGGTGCGCCGGCTGGATTTCATCCTCGGGCCCGGCGAGGCTTTGTTCATCCCCGTCGGGTGGTGGCACCAGGTCACCGCCCTCGATTTCAGCGTGTCGATGACCTACACCAATTTCCTGTGGCCCAACGAAGGTCACGCCGACCATCCAGCGAGCGGCTGACCCGGCGCCGCCCTCGCGTGAGCGGTCCGGGCCGCGTTCAGCCTGCGCCTGGCGACCGGGGCGGATTGCCCCCTGAGGCGCGGCCCCGCCTCGTTGCGGTCGCTCGAAACAATGGCCGCAAATCGTGACCTGGAAAAACCGCGCCCGGGGCTTCACCGCCGCGGAACACGGGTCTATATGTGCAATCGCACTTATGCTCAAATCTAGCATAAGGCGGGAGCGCCGGCCCACTTCCGGCGTCTCTTTGGGCCACTGAAATGCTCAAAGTGAGCATAAGGGAGAAGGCCATGGCCGACGGTGCGGGAGCGCTGGCGTTCACGGACGAGGTCGAAGCCCTGACCGCGCCCTACTGGGAGAAGGTCAAGACCCGGGTCACGCCGATCGAATGGCGCGTGCACGCGCCGCTGATCGCCGAGATCAACCGCCTGAAGCGGGCGAAGAACGCGGTGATCCTCGCCCACAACTACATGACCCCGGAGATCTTCCACGGCGTCGGCGACTTCGTCGGCGACAGCCTGGGCCTGGCCAGGGAAGCGGCGAAGACTCAGGCCAGCATCATCGTCCAGGCCGGCGTCCACTTCATGGCCGAAACCTCCAAGGTGCTTTCGCCGGACAAGAAGGTGCTGATCCCGGATCTGGCCGCCGGCTGCTCGCTCGCCGCCTCGATCACCGCGGCCGACGTGCGCCTGATCAGGCAGCGCCATCCAGGCGTGCCGGTCGCCGCCTATGTCAACACCAGCGCCGAGGTGAAGGCCGAGACCGACATCTGCTGCACCAGCGCCAACGCCGTCCAGGTGGTCGAGGCCGCGGCGAGGGCCGCCGGGACCGATCGGGTGGTGCTGCTGCCCGACGAGTTCCTCGCCCGCAACGTCGCGCGCCAGACCAGGGTGAAGATCATCGCCTGGGCCGGCCGCTGCGAGGTGCACGAGCGCTTCGATGCCCAGGACATCGCCGCGGTGCGCGAGGCCTGGCCCGGCGCGGAGATCCTCGCCCACCCCGAATGTCCGCCCGAGGTGCTGGCGCTGGCCGATTTCGCCGGATCGACCTCGGCCATGTCCGACTACGTCGTGCGCCGCCGCCCGCGCCAGGTGGTGCTGATCACCGAATGCTCCATGGCCGACAACATCGCCGCCGAGGCGCCCGGCACCGAATTCGTGCGCCCCTGCAACCTCTGCCCGCACATGAAGCGGATCAGCCTGGAAAACATCCACGCCGCCCTGCTGAACGAGCGCTTCGAGGTGATCGTCGAGCCGGAAGTGGCGGCGCGGGCGCGCCTTGCGGTGCAGCGCATGATCGATCTGCCGCCGCCGGCGCGGCCGGCGCGCTACGACCTCGTCGCGGCGCGTCACCACGTCGACGTGGAGCTGATCTGAGCGCGATGGCCGAAACCGACGCAGCTTCGCCCTGGGGACCGCGGCCGGACGCGCCCGCGCCGGCCGATCCGGCCGCCGCGCCGCCGCGCTCGATGTGGCGCGAGATCGCCTGGGGCGCGCTCTCGACGGCGCTGCTGGCGGCCTTCGTCGGCTGGCAGCTCGGCTGGCTCGCCGCCGTCGCCATCGTGGCCGGCGTGTTCGTGCACGAGTTCGGTCACGTGCTGGTGATCAACTGGGCCGGCTGCGGCCCCAGCTCGATCCGCATCATCCCGTTCCTGGGCGGGGCGGCGACGATGAAAAAGGCGCCGGAGTCGGAGTTCAAGGCCGTGCTGATCGCCCTGGCGGGCCCGGCGGCCGGGCTCGCGGCCGCCCTGCCCTTCTTCGCGCTGGCGGCCGCGACGCAGCAGCGGGCCTGGCTCGCCGGCGCCTTCTTCGTCGGCGTGCTCAACCTCGTCAATCTCGCTCCCGCGCCGCCGCTCGACGGCGCCAAGGCGCTGGGTCCGGTGCTGGCCCGCCTCCATCCGGCGCTGGAGCGCGCCGCACTGGTCCTCGTCGGCGCGCTCGCGGTGGTCTGGGGCGTGGCGCGCGGCTCCTACATCTTCGCCGTCTTCGTCGGCCTCAGCGTCGTGGGCGCGGCGATGAGCCGGAACCTGAGGGCGCCCGCGCGGCCGCTCGGCTGGCCGCAGTGGGGCGCCTCGCTCGGCCTCTACGGCGCCGTGCTCGCCCTCGCGATCGCGGTGGTGCTGCTCTCGCTGGGGGGCGCGCCGCAGCGGCTCATGGCCTTCATCGCCGGGAGAGCCTGACATGGCGCGGGTCGAGCGCCACGGCTTTGACGGCGTCCTGGTGGTCGGCGCGGGCCTCGCCGGACTGTGCGCCGCCCTGGCCGCGGCCGAGCACCGCCGGGTCCTGGTGCTCTGCGCCGCGCCGCTGGGCGACGGCTGCGCCTCGGCCTGGGCGCAAGGCGGCATGGCCGCGGCGCTCTCGCCCGGCGACGATCCGGCCCAGCATGGCGCCGACACCCTCGCCGCAGGCGCAGGGCTGTGCGATCCGGCGGCCGTGGCCGTGCTCGCCGGCGAGGGCCCCGCCGCCGTGCGCCGGCTCGCCGGCCTCGGCGCGCCTTTCGACCGCACTGCCGACGGCGGCTTCGTTCAGAGCCTCGAGGCCGCCCACGGCCGCGCCCGGGTCGCCCGCGTCGGCGGCGACGGGGCCGGCCGCGCCATCATGGCCGCCGTCATCGCCGCGGTGCGCGCCGACGCCGCCATAGAGGTGCGCCAAGGCGTGCGCGCGCGCCGCCTGGTGACCGACGCCGCCGGCCGGGTGCGCGGCGTGCTGGCGCAGGGGCCGGACGGAAGTGTGGTCGAGATCGTCGCCCCGGCGACGCTCCTGGCCACCGGCGGCCTCGGCGGCCTCTATGGCGTCACCACCACGCCGCGCGAGATGAAGGGCGACGGCCTGGCTCTGGCGGCTCTGGCCGGCGCCCAGATCTGCGACGCCGAGTTCGTGCAGTTCCATCCCACCGCCATGGACCTGGGGATCGACCCGGCGCCGCTCGCCACCGAGGCGCTGCGCGGCGAGGGCGCGAAGCTGGTGGACGCGAGCGGCGCGGCCTTCATGGCCCGCTATCATGCTGCGGCCGAACTCGCGCCCCGCGACGTGGTCGCCCGCGCCATCGAGACCGAGCGCCGCGCCGGCCGCGGCGCCTTCCTCGACGCGCGCGCGTCGGTGGGCGAGGCGTTTCCGCGCGCCTTCCCCGCCGTCTTCGCCGCCGCCATGGCCGCCGGCCTCGATCCGCGCCGCGCCCCGATCCCGGTGGCGCCGGCGGCGCACTATCACATGGGCGGCGTCGCCACCGGTCTCGACGGCGGCGCCAGCCTCGCCGGCCTCTTCGCCGCCGGCGAGTGCGCCTCGACGGGCGCGCACGGCGCCAATCGCCTCGCCTCCAACTCGCTGCTGGAGGCGGCGGTGTTCGGCGCCCGCGCCGGCCGCGCCGCCGCCGCGACGTCCGATCCTGGAAGCGCCGCGACTGCGGCCGCGCCGGCGCCCGACCTGCCCGACGGCGCCCTGCAGCGCCTGCGCGGCGCCATGAGCGCCGGCGCCGGCGTGGTCCGCGACCGCGCCGGCCTGACGCGCCTCCTGAGCGAGATCGAGACCCTGGAGGGCGCCCACGGCCGCGCCCCGCCGCTCGTCTGCGCCCGCCTCGTCGCCGAAGCCGCCCTGGCCCGCCGCGAGAGCCGCGGCGCCCACTTCCGCCGCGACTACCCGGCGCTCGGCGCCCCGCGGCGCAGCTGCGTGCGCCTCGACGCCGACACGACGGACGCCGCGGCGTGAAGCCGGCGCCCGTTCTCGCGTTCCTGCCCGACGCGCTCGTCGAGCCGATCGTGCGCGCCGCGCTCGCCGAGGATCTTGGCCGGGCCGGCGACATCACCTCGGCCGCCTGCCTCGACGCCGACCTGCGGTTTTCGGCGAGCTTCGTCGCCCGCGGCGCCGGCGTCGTCGCCGGGCTCGCCTGCGCGCGCCTGGCGATCCGAGTTCTCGATCCGGACGCACAGGTCGAGCTGCTGCTCGGCGATGGCGAGGCCGCTGCGGCCGGCGCGCCCCTCGCCAGGGTCGAGGCCAACGCCCGCGCCCTGCTCTCGGCCGAGCGCGTCGCCCTCAATCTGCTCGGCCGGCTTTCGGGCGTCGCCACCCTGACGCGCGCCTTCGTGAACGCGGTCGCCGGCACGGGGGCGGCGATCGCCGACACCCGCAAGACCACGCCGGGCCTTCGGGCGCTGGAAAAGTACGCGGTGCGCTGCGGCGGCGGCGTCAATCATCGCTTCGGCCTCGACGACGCCATCCTGATCAAAGACAACCACGTGGCCGCGTGCGGCGGGCTCGGCGCCGCGATCCGCCGCGCCCGCGCCGCGGCCGGCCATCTGGTCAGCGTCGAGGCCGAGGTGGACAGCCTCGCCCAGCTCGACGAGGCCCTCGCCGCGGGACCGGACGTGATCATGCTCGATAATTTCCGCCTCGAGGATCTCGCCCGCGCCGTCGCCCACGCCGGGGGCAGGGTGGCGCTGGAGGCCTCGGGCGGCGTCGGGCTGGGGAACGTGCGCGCCATCGCCGAGACCGGGATCGACGTGATCAGCGTCGGCGCCCTCACCCATTCGGCGGCGGCGCTGGACATCGGCCTCGACGGCGCCTGAAGCGGCGGAACGCCCGGCGCGCGCCTGGTTTCCCGAACAAGGGGGCCGATGCGCCATGACCGCCAAGCCGCCGCCGATCCCGAAGGAACAGAGGTCGTTCCAGGGCGACAAGCCCGACATCTCCGGCGAGCATGCGCCTCCCGCCGAGCGCGCCAACCTGAAGACGCATGGCCGCCAGGCCAACATCCGCCAGAACCTGCGGCCGCAGCGCCAGGTCCAGGACCGCTGAGATGGCGGACAAGCACCCTGCGAGCCGGCGCTGGGGCGGTCCCGGCGCCAGCCACGAGGACCGCACCGAGCCGCCGCCGCAGCCGCGCGAGACCCGCGGCAAGCGCGAGCCCACCAACACCCGCGCCAGCCACGTCAGCGGCGGCGGCGGCGAGCGCGACCTCCACCACGGCCACGACCCGCACCTCGAGCGCGACTTCGAAGCGCCGTCGAAGCAGAGGCGCAAGCCCTGACCGCGCCGCAGGCCGCAGCGCCGGGCGACGCAGGGGGGCTGCAGGCAACCAGACGCTCGTGCGCGCCCCTTCCACCCCCGCGCCTGGCGGCGCGGCGGTCCCCCTTGCCCGCAAGCGGGGAAGGAGTGAAGACGCCTTCCTCCTCACCCGTGCAACGGGATGGCGCTCGGCGGGAACGAGCCGCGCGCCGGCGGGTGGTCACGCGGGCGGCATGCGCGCAATATGGCGCCGCCCCAGCCACGCAGGCGCCCGCCCCATGAAACTCGCCGCGCTCGTCCTTTGCGTTCTCGTCATCGTCGTGGCGCCGGCATGGGCCGGGACGGTGGGCTTCCAGAAGCTCGCCCTGCCCAATCCGGGCGGAAAGCCGCTGACCGTCGGCATCTGGTATCCCAGCGACGCGGCTGCCCGGCCCACGCCGCTGGAGGACTTCACTCAGGTGGTGGCCGCCGACGGCCCGGTGGCCGGCCGGCGTCTGCCGCTGGTGGTGATTTCGCACGGCAGCGGCGGTTCGTTCGCCGGCCACTACGACACCGCCCTCGCCCTCGCCCGGGCCGGCTTCGTGGCGGCCTCGATCACCCACGAAGGCGATTCCTGGGACGACCAGTCCAAGGTGGCCGAGATCTGGCGCCGGCCCGCCCAGCTCCACCAGCTGATCGACTATGTGCTCGCCGCGTGGCCGGGCCGCGGCCACGTCGACGCCGCCCGGGTCGGGGCGTTCGGCTTCTCGGCGGGCGGCTTCACGGTGCTGGTCGCGGCCGGGGGCGTGCCGAACCTGGCGACGGTGGCGCCCTATTGCGCGAGCCATGCGCAGACCTTCACCTGCAAGATCGTCGCGGCGCATGCCGCCGAGGTCCGGACCGGCGCGGCTCTGCCCGCGAGCGCCTGGGTTCACGATCGGCGCATCAAGGCGATCGTCGTCGCCGCGCCGGCGCTCGGCTTCAGCTTCGGCCGTCGGGGCCTCGGGGCCGTGACCATCCCGGTGCAGCTATGGCGCGACGAGGAGGATCACGTGCTGCCCTACCCCGACTTCGCCGAGGCGGTGCGCGCCGCCCTGCCGCGACCGCCCGAGTACCACGTCGTGGCCGACGCCGATCACTACGACTTCCTCGCGCCCTGCCCGGCGGCCCTGGCCCGGCAGAACCCGGACATCTGCGCCTCGCGCCCCGGCTTCGACCGCGCCGCCTTCCACGCCCGCTTCGACGCGGCGGTGGTCGACTTCTTCAGGAGAACGCTGGGCTGACGCCGCGCGCCGGAGCGGCCACCGAGCCCAGGTGCCGCGCGAAGAAGCGCTCCCAGCTCGCGATCTCGAAGGCGGGGATATCCATGTGGCCGCCGGGATTGACGTGCAGGGTCTTCTCTTTCGAGCCGAAAGCCTCGAAGAGCCCGAGGCCGTGCTCGCGGCTGGCCACCGCGTCGTCCCACTGGAAGACGAACTCCACCGGGATGGTGATCCGCCTCGCCGCCGCCTCGAAGTCGGCCGCGCCCGGGCGCAGGCCCGCCAGCCCCAGCACCGCGCAGGCGACCTTCGAAGTCTGCCCGAGGAACGGCGCGCCGATCGCCGTGCCCATCGAGACGCCCCAGTAGCCGACCGGTCCGCCCGGCCCCACGAAATCGAGAGCCTGCGCCGCTTCCAGCGCCGCGTTCCATTCCGGCACCGCCCGCCGGGTGCGCTCGGCCATCAGCCGCAGCCGCTCGGGCGTCCAGCTCGACGGGGCCGCGCCGGTAACGCGCGCGCCGGTCTCGCGCATGTTGCGCACCGCCTCCTCGCGGCTGACGCGATCGCCATGGCCGGGCGCGTCGATGGCGAGGGTCGCATAGCCGAGCTTCAGCGCATAGTCGCGCGCCCGCGTCCGGATGCCCGGCGTCTTCTTGTGCTGCGAGCCGCCATGGCCCATCAGCACCATGGGCCTGGGCCCGCGCGCGCCCTCCGGCGCCCAGATCACCGCCGGCACGGTCTCGCCGGCCACCTGCAGTTCGAACGAGCGCCGCGTCACGCCGTCCTCGGTGCGCTCCTGGCTGTACCGCATCGTCGTCCTCCTGCCTGGGCTTCGCCGCAGCGGAGCGCGCCGGCGCGCGCCCGTCAAGCGCCGCGGCCGAGCCCCCGGCCGAAACATCGGCCGAAACATCGACTGAAACACCGGCTTGGCGCGGCGTTCGCCTGCCGTCATCCTGGCGTCGCTCGGGAGGCGCCAACATTGTCGGCCATGAGACGCACCGAACGTCTGTTCGCGATCATCCAGATCATGAGGCGCGCGCGCGCGCCGATCACCGCCGCGTCGGTGGCCGAGGAGCTGGAGACCTCGCTGCGCACGGTCTATCGCGACATCGCCGAACTGGTGGCGCAGCGGGTGCCGATCCGCGGCGAGGCCGGCATCGGCTACGTGCTGGACGCCGGCTTCGACATGCCCCCCTTGATGCTGACGCCCGACGAGATCGAGGCGGCGGTGCTGGGCGCGAGGTGGGTGGCCGGCCGCGGCGACGCCGCGCTCGCCCGGGCGGCCCAGGATCTGGTGGCCAAGATCGGTGCGGTGATCCCCTCGCACCTGCGCCCCTTCCTGCTCGACGCCGCGCTGACGACGCCGGAGCGGCCGGTGCGCATCGTCGCCGACAGCCTCGACGTGGCCCAGGTGCGCGCCGCCATCCGCGCCCAGACCAAGATCCGCCTCAGCTATCGCGACGAGACCGGCGAGGAGACGCGCCGCACCGTCTGGCCGGTGGCCATCGCCTATTACGAAGCGGTGCGGCTGCTCGCGGCCTGGTGCGAGCTGCGCCAGGACTTCCGGCATTTCCGCACCGACCGCGTCGCCGACGCGCACTTCCTGGAGGAACGCTACCCGGGCCGGCGCGACATCCTGCGCAACCAGTGGCGCAAAGCCGCCGAAGCCCGGCGGCTGCGCGGCGACTCGGCCGGACCGGCCTCCGATGGCTGAGGCGAGGTCCAAGGCCCCGCGCCGGGCCGGCGGGGTGCTCCTTGCCAGGCACTGCGCGCCGGGCGCTCGGCGCGTCAGAACTTGGCGTCGAGCCTGACGCCGAAGGTGCGGGGGCGCGCGATCGTCACCTGCGCGACACCGGTGATCAGCTCGTCGGTGTTGAGCGCCGAGAGTTCCGCGCGGGTGTCGCCGACGTTGTCGACGAAGAGCGTGATCGCGTAGCGATCGTTCTCGATCCCGCCGCGGATATCCGCCATCACATAGGGCCGCAGCACGAAGTTCGGATTGTCGGCCGCCGCCCCGCCCGGGAAGGTGATGTTGCGCGCGCTGTCGGCCCGCGCCGTGCCGCCGACGAAGCCGTTCCATGTCCCGGCGATCGGGAAGACGTAGTTGGCGAAGACCGCGCCGCTCCACTTGGCCGAGATCGGCAGCGGGTCGCCCGCCGCGCCGCCCACGGCCGCGACCGACTGGTCGAGGTGCGCGTCGACGTAGGCGACGTTGCCGCCCAGCGTCACCCCGCCCACCGGCCTGAAGCTCCCCTGGGCCTCGACGCCGCGGCTCGACGCCCTGCCCCCGTTGGTCTGCCCGGAGATGCCGCCGGCGGTGGCGCGCAGCTGGATATCCTTCCAGTCGACGTAGAAGACATCGGCGTCGAACTGGGCGCGGCCGCCGAAGAAGCTCGCCTTGTAGCCGGCCTCGTAGTCGGTGAGGCTGTCCGGCTTGTAGGTCAGGGGCAGGCCGTTGACCGCGACATTCGGGCCGCCCGGCCGGAAGCCGTTCGCGGCCCGCACGTATAGGTTCGAGTCTGGCGTCAACGCGAAGCGGGCGTTGACCAGATAGCTGACGTCGCTCTCGCTCGCCGAAGCCGGCGTCGTGGGCTCCAGGATGTGAAGCGCCTCCAGCCCGGGCGCGTAAGGGCCCGCGAGCGTCTCCGTGAACGTCTGGTCCAGGTAGCTGTAGCGAAGACCGGCGGTGACCGTCAGGCGATGGAAAAAGCGATAGCTCGCCTGCGCGTACCCTGCATACTCCGCGTATTTTGAGGGCAGGCCGGTGATCAGGCCCGGATCCATGTTGGACTGTGGCGCGCCGTTCGCGCCGTCGCCGTAGAAGTAGAGGCTCCCGAAGCTCGTCTCGTGGGTGGTGTAGAAGCCCGCGACGTACTGGAGCGGGCCGCCGCCGTTCGAAGTGACGCGCAGCTCCTCGTTGACCTTGCTCGTGCCGGCGACGTCCTCGAAATTGACGTTGGCAGCGGCCGGACCCCCGATGCCGAGCAGCGTGAGGTAGAACGGGTTGGTGAAGAGCGGGCCGTCCAGGGTGTCGGTGAAGAAGGTGCTCTGATCGTTCTTCAGGTGCTCGTAGCTGGTGATCGAGGTGAGCGTGGCCGGCCCGAAATCGTAGGCGAGCGTGAGCGCCACCTCGCCATAATCGAACGAGGCGGGATCGAGGAGGTCGTGAGTCTCGTCGAGCGCGCCCAGGACCGGCTTACCGGTCGCCGCATCATAGCTGACCGAGTCGCTCGCGTGTCGCGTGTCGCGCTGGTAGATCGCCTCCAGGTTGGCCTGGAACCGGTGGTTCGGCTTCCAGAGCAGATCGGCCCTCGCCCCGGATTCCTCGCGGTGGTTGACGTCGCGCTGATGCAGCGCCGGAGCGTCGATGTAGCCGCCGTCCCGGTCGTCGAACGCCGACAGGCGCAACGCGAGCTGGTCGGCGACGATCGGTGCATTGATCTCGCCGCGCACCGCCCATGAGCCGGCCGCGCCCGGCGTCGCGTCGCCCTCCGCCTCCAGGGCGCCGCCGAAGCGGTCAAGCTCGGGCTGATTGTAGACATAGGAGATGATGCCGCTCATCGCGTCAGCCCCGTAGAGCGTGCCCTGAGGTCCGCGCAGCACCTCGACGCGGTCGATGTCCCAGAGCCCGGAGTCGAGCGTGCTGGCGCCGCTGAGGGCGTAGGCCGAGGACGAGCCGACCGGAACGCCGTCGATCAGCTCGCCGACCAGCGCCGAGTCCTCCTGCTCGCCGGTCGAGAGTCCGCGCAGGACCAGCTCCTGGCCGCCGCCACCGCCCTGGCTGTCGAACTGGAGGCCGGGCACCAGCGCGGCGAAGTCCTGAAGGCTCTCCGCGCCGATCTGCCTCAGCGTCGCGGCCGGGATCGCGGTGATCGCGGCCGGCACGTCGACGAGCCGCTCCTCGCGCTTCTCGGCGGTGACCACGATCTCCTGCACCGCCTGAACCTGGGTGTCGCCGGCGGCGGCCCGGGTCTGGGCGGCGGCGCCGGTGGCGGCCGCCAGGGCGACCGCGGAACACGCGGCGAGCCAGATCATCTTCGGCATTCGGATCCCCCTGGACTGTCGAGAGCGGCGATCTGCGCTGACCGCGGGAGTCCGCGCGCCGGCATGGCGGCGCCCGTAGCCGAGCGCAGTCTTGGAACGATCTCGAGAGTTCCCCTTGGCGGTCTTACGCCCCCTTGGCGCGCCGCCTCCGCAAGCAATCTGGCTTGGCGATCAGCTTTTCGGAAATAGAATTGTCGGATTGACTTATCAGGTATTGGAATAAATCAAGGGCCTCGATCTTCAGACGGCGCCGCGCGCCGATGCACGCGCCCGCAACGACGCCGCCAGGCATGATGCCGCCGGATTCAGTGCGTGTCGGGGAGGCTCAGTTCGATTCCCAGGAGGGAGGAACTCAGCGTCTTGCCATGTGCGTCCAGGGCCAGGGATCGCGTTACGCCGCCGCCCAGAGCGCCATGCAGGACGAAGTTCAGGGCGCCGAGGCCGGGAGTCTCGAACCGCTCGACGCCGGTCAGTTTCAGTCCCGAAAAGAAGGCGGACACCACTTCGATCGTCAGCTCGCGCCTGAGGAGCGGATAGTCGTCCAGCCGATAGGCGATCACCGCGATCATCGATGAATCGCCCTTGTCGCCGGCGCGGGCGTGTGCGAGCCGATGCAGCCGCACCTTCACGCGATCACCATTTCGACCTGCGGCGTCACCATGCTGCGCGGAATGAGCGTGGAGGCGATGGCCACGATCGCGGTAGCCGACCTGGCTGCGCCGCCGCCGCCCGCCGGGCCGTTGGTATAGAGCGTCTCCACCTCGGCGCCGACGCGTTGCGCAGCCTCCAAGGTCACCGTCCGCGCCGCAATGCGAGCCCGCACCTCGCTCGCCTCGCGGCCTCGTGCGGCGCCTGCGCCAAGGCGCACTGAATCAACGCCGATCAGTTCGCAGCGAAGTTCCTGCGCCTCGATCCCCGTCAGGCGCAGCCGTTCGCGTACGATCTCCAGCGCCAGGCGACCCCGATCCGCCGCCTGCAAGCCCGCATAGGAGATCTGCCCCTCCCCGACATATCCATCCAGATATCCAACCGAGACTTTCAAGTTGGCCGGCCGCGCCGATCCGCCGGCTGCAGAGGCCCGCACGCGATTGGGACCGAGGTCGCACAGCACCGTCCGCGAGAAGTCGGCACAGACGTCCGGCGTCAGATAGGCTGACGGATCACCAAGTTCATAGAGCAGCTGCTCCTTGACTGTGCGAAGGTCGAGCCGCCCACCCGATCCTTCCACCTTGGTGAAAGTGGCCGAACCGTCTGCGGCAACCTCGGCAAAGGGAAAGCCGAGCCGCGCAAGATCAGGCACGTCCTTCACCCCCGGGTCGGCGAAATAGCCTCCGGTCAGTTGGCCGGCGCATTCCAGAAGGTGGCCGACGAGAGCGCCGCGACCGAGCATCGTCCAGTCATCCTCGCGCCAGCCGAACTCATGGACCAGCGGAGCGAGGAACAGGGACGGATCGGCGACGCGGCCGGTAATCACGACCTGGGCGCCCATTTCCAGAGCCTCCACGATAGGGGGCGCGCCGAGATAGGCGTTCGCCGAGACGATCCTCTCGGGTCCGAGCCCCGTGACCCGCCCGGGACGCCCGAGCAGTTCCGGATCCTCCCTCAGGACGGCGCTCAGCACATCATCGCCGGTGACGGCGGCGATCCTCAGTCCCTGCAATCCGAACTCACGCGCGACGTCGGCGATGCGATGCGCCGCCGCCAGCGGATTGGCGGCGCCCATGTTGCTAACGATCCGCACGCCCCGATGCATGCATCCGGGCAGCACCGCGCGCATCCGGGCCAGCAGCAAGGGATCGTAACCAGCTTCGGAATTCTGCCGCCTCGACTGATGGGCCAGAGCGATGGTCCGCTCAGCCAGGCATTCGAACACCAGATAGTCGAGGTGAGCCTTCGCCATCAGCTCGACGGCGGGTTCGATCCGGTCCCCGGAAAAGCCGGCGCCCGCGCCAATCCGCACGATCTTGTATCGGTCGCTCATCCCGGCATCAGACCGGGCCGCCGCTGGTCAACTCGCCGCCGGCGCCGGGCACGCGAGCGGCGTCGACGCGAACCGCAATCTGCGCCGCAACCGTCAAGCCGACCGCGACGAAGATCAGAGCAGCGAGCGCCCGGACCGGCGCCACGGCGAACAGCACGATCATCCCCTCTCCTGGCCCGCCAGGCCGGGCCTGGCGCCCGACTATGAGAACGCCCTATGCTGAGCACAATGACAAAAGTCGCATATATTCATGACACATGTGGAATAATATCAGCCTCAGCACGCTTCGGCTTTTCCTGCGGGTGGCGCAGACCTGCAGCTTCAGCGAAACCGCGCGGCTCGAGCATGTCTCCCAGCCCGCCCTGAGCCGCACCATCAAACTGCTCGAGGAGCAGCTCGGCGCGCGCCTGTTTGATCGCGATACCCGGAACGTCTCTCTGACGGCCGCCGGCGCCCAGCTCCGACCGATCGCGGAGCGGCTGATCGGCGAATACGATGCCGCGTTCACTGACCTTGCACAGGCGCTTTCTGGAGAGCGCGGACGCGTGACGGTCGGCGTCCTGCCTTCCGTCGCTGCGGTCTTCCTGCCGGCTGTCCTCGCGCGCTTCCGCAGCGAGCGACCGCAGGTGGAGGTGCGCGTGGAGGACGACCTGTCCGGTCCGCTGCTGGATTCCCTGCAGGACCGGCGGATCGATTTCGCCGTGACCATCGCACCCGAGCAGACGGGTCGGCTTGATTTCCAACCCTTGTTTTCGGATGAGTTTCTGCTGGTCATGCGCCGGGGCGACCCGCTTGACGCGCCGACACCGATCAGTTGGGCGGCCCTGGAGAACTCCAGGTTCATCGCCATGGCGTCGGCATCGAGCGTCCGGCGGATGACGGACGTCGCCTTCGCTCGCGCGAATATCGTGGTCCAGCCACTCTATGAGTGCGCGCACCTTTCAACGGTTGGCGGCTTGATCCGTGCAGGTCTCGGCCTCAGCGCGCTGCCCGCCAGCACGCTGCCGCTGCTGGGCGCGCCCGACCTCATGAGCCGGCCGCTCGCTCAGCCGGGCATCAGTCGCTCGATCGGATTGGTCACGCTCAGGTCGCGATCGCCCTCTCCTGCGGCGGAGGCGTTGATGCGAATCTTTCGACATCGCGCCTCCATCGGCTGAGAGAGTTTGTTCTCTCGCCGTTACGGCGCCATCCCCCGGCGGGCGTCCTAAGCGCCCGCCGCGCCGACCAGCTCCAGCCAGGCCGCTTCCGTGAGCACCTCGATGCCGAGTTCGGCCGCGGTCTTCAGTTTCGAGCCGGCGCCGGGACCCGCCACCACCAGGTCGGTCTTCCTGGAGACCGAGGCCGCAACCTTCGCGCCCAGGCTCTCGGCCTGGGCCTTGGCCTCGTCGCGGGTCAGGCGTTCGAGCGCGCCGGTGAAGACGACGGTCTTGCCGGCGATGGCGGTGTCGGTGCGCGCCCGCGCGGCGGGCTGGATATCCAGCTCGGCAACGAGGGCGGCGACGATGCGCCGGTTGTGGTCCTCGCGGAAGTAGGCGCCGGCCGCTTCGATCACCGCCGGGCCGATCTGGTCGAGGGCGTCGAGTTCGGCGATGGCCTCGGCGTCGCCGGCCGCGACCTTGTCCATGGCGGCCAGGAACTCGCCGGCCGAGCCGTAGCCCCGAGCCAGCACCAGCGCCGTCGTCTCGCCGATGTGGCGGATGCCGAGGCCATACACGAACCGGTCGAGGGCGATGCGCCGCCGCCCGTCGATGGCGCCCTTCAGGTTGCGAACCGAGGTCTCGCCATAGCCCTCGCGCTCCAGCAAGCCCGCCAGCGCCGTCTCGTTGCGCGCCAGGCGGAAGATGTCGGCGGGTTCGCGGACCAGACCCTCCTCGAAGAAGGCCGAGAGCTGCTTCTCGCCAAGCCCCTCGATGTCGAAGCCGCGGCGCGAGACGAAGTGCTTGAGGTGCTCGAGCCGCTGGAACGGGCAGGCGAACTCGCCGGTGCAGCGGCGCACCACCGTCTCGGCCCCCGAGGCGGTGGTCTCGCGGGCGAGCGGCGTTGCGAGCGGACACGGACAGCGATCAGGGAACGCATAGGGCTCGGCGCCCGGTGGCCGCTCTTCCAGCGCCACGGCGACCACCTGGGGTATGACGTCCCCGGCGCGCTGCACGATCACAGTGTCGCCGATGCGGATGTCCTTGCGGGCGATCTCGTCGGCGTTATGCAAGGTGGCGTTCTCCACCACGACGCCGCCGACCGTGACCGGGGCCAGCCGCGCCACCGGCGTCACCGCGCCGGTGCGGCCCACCTGCAGATCGATGCCGCAAAGCAGCGTGCGCGCCTGCTCGGCCGGGAACTTGCGCGCGATGGCCCAGCGCGGCGAGCGCGAGACGAAGCCCAGGCGCTGTTGCCAGTCGAGCCGGTCGACCTTGTAGACCACCCCGTCGATGTCGAATCCCAGATGCGGGCGCAGCCGCTCCATCTCGGCGTAGGCGGCGAGGAGTCCCTCGGCGCCCAAGGTGCGCCTCGCCTGCGGCGTCACCTTGAAACCCCAGGCCCGCAGCGCCTCGAGCGCCTCCCACTGCGTCTGGGCGAACGGCGCCGAGAGACGCCCCCAGGCATAGGCGAAGAAGCGCAACGGCCGGCGCGCGGTGATCGCGGGGTCGATCTGGCGCAGCGATCCGGAGGCGGCGTTGCGCGGATTGACGTAGGTGCGCTGGCCAGCCGCCTCGGCGGCGGCGTTCAGGGCGGCGAAATCATCGTGGCCAAAATAGACCTCGCCGCGCACCTCGATCAGCTCCGGCCAGCCCAGGCCCCCGAGGCGGTGCGGGATCTCGCCGATGGTCCGAAGGTTCGCGGTGACGTCCTCGCCGACGCGGCCATCGCCGCGCGTCGCGCCCTGCGCCAGCACGCCGCGCTCATAGCGCAGCGAAGCAGACAGCCCGTCGATCTTGGGCTCGGCGGTGTAGGCGACGGCCGCCTCGCCCAGCCGCAGGAACCGGCGCACCCTGGCGTCGAATTCGACGGCGTCGGCGTCCCGGAAGGCGTTGTCGAGCGACAGCATGGGCACGCCGTGCTCGACCGGGGCGAAGGCCTCGGCGCGCGCCGCCCCGACCCGCAGCGATGGCGAGTTGTCGCGCACCAGCTGCGGGAAGCGCGCCTCGATGGCGCCGTTGCGCTGCTTCAGCGCGTCGTAGTCGGCGTCCGAGATGCTGAAAGCCTCGTCCCGGAAGTAGCGGATGTCGTGCAGGGCGATCTCGTCGGCCAGCCGCGCCAGCTCGGCGGCGGCGTCCGACTCCGTGAGTTCGTCGACCGGCGTGGGAAGGGAATGTCCGGCCTCACGCATTCATCAGCGCCCGCGCCGCGGCCCTGGCCGCATCGGTGATGCGCGCGCCGGCGAGCATCCGGGCGATCTCCTCCTCGCGCGCCGCGCCGCCGAGGACCTCCACGGCCACGCGCGGCCTGTCGCCGGCCTTGATCACGCGCCAGTGGGTGTCGGCCCGCGCCGCCACCTGCGGACTGTGGGTGACCACCAGCACCTGCGCGGCGGCGGCGAGGCGCTTCAGCCGCTGGCCGACGGCGTCCGCCACCGCGCCGCCCACGCCCTGATCGACCTCGTCGAAGATCATCGCCGGCTGGGCCTCGCCGCCGAGCGCCAGCGAGACCTTCAGCGCCAGGGCGAAGCGCGCCAGCTCGCCGCCCGAGGCGATGTCGCCCAGCGGCGCGAACGGCGCGCCCGGGTTGGTGGAAACCTCCAACTGCACCCGGTCCGCGCCAGCGGGGCCGGCCCGCCCCTCCGCCAGGGGCTCCACCCAGGCCCGAAAGCGCGCCTTGTCCAGCTTCAGGGGCGCAAGTTCGCCCTGGACGAGGCGCGTCAGCCGCTCGGCGCTGGCCCGTCTGGCGGCGCCGAGCGAGGCGACCGCGGCGAGATAGGCGCCGTGGGCGGCGGCCGCCGCCTGCTCGGCCGAGGCGAGCGCGGCCGCGCCGCTCTGCCGGCCGCGCAGCCGCTCGGCGATTTCGGTTCTGACCGCCGGCAGGGCGTCCGCGGCGACGCCCAGCTTGCGGGCCATGGCGCGAAGGGCGAAGAGGCGTTCCTCGGTCTGCTCCAGCCGCTCGGGGCGGAAGGCGAAGGCGGCCGCGGCGGCGTCGACGGCGGCCTCGACCTCGCTGGCCTCGCCGAGCGCCCGCTCCAGCGCGGCCACGGCCTCGGCCACGAGGCGAACCGCGTCGGTCCGAGCCCCGGCCCCCGAGGCGGCGATGCGCGCGCGGGCGCGCTCGAGCGCCCTCAGCGCCTGGCCCAGCCTCTGGCTCACCGCCCCGCCCTTGACGTGGTCGGCGGCGGCGGCGATGTCGGCCAGCGTCTTTTCGGCCCCGCTCAGCAAGGCGCGCTCCTCGGCCAGGGCGGCTTCCTCGGCCTCGCGCGGATCCAGCCGATCGAGTTCGGCGAGCCGGTGCTCCAGCTCCGCCGCCTCGTCCTCGGAGCGGTCGATCTCGCCGGCGAGCGTGCGGGCGCGCTCGCAGGCCGTGCGCCAGGCGCTCCAGGTGCGGGAGGTGGCGCCAAGTTCGGCGGCCAGGGCGCCGAAGGCGTCGAGGAGGGGGCGGTGCGTCGCCGGATCGAGCAGGCCGACGGTCTCATGCTGACCGTGCGTCTCGATCAGCAGCGCGCCCAGCTCGCGCAGCACGCCGAGGCTGGCGGCCTGGTCGTTGACGAAGCCGCGCGAGCGGCCATCGCCGGAGAGCGTGCGCCGCAGCACCAGATCCTCGTCGCGCGCCAGGCCTAGGCCCTTTTCCTCGAGCACGGACCACACCTGGTGCGTCGGGCCAGGCGCGAAGATGGCGGTGGCGGACGCCTGGGCGGCGCCCGGGCGCACCAACCCAGGCTCGGCTCGCCGCCCGATCGCCAGACCCAGGGCGTCCAGGATGATCGACTTGCCCGCGCCGGTCTCGCCCGTCAACACCGTGAGGCCCGGACCGAAGGCGAGGCCCAGGCTTTCGATCAGCACCACGTCGCGCACGCCCAGCCCGATCAGCATGGGCCGAGCCTGCCGCAGAATCGCGCCGGCCTAAAGGCCCAGCACTCCGTGGACGAAGCCATGCGGCTTGACCGGGGGGGGATTCTTGGGCGCCTTGCCGGATGCCTCGGCGTTCGAAGCGTCGGCGACGTCGCTGGCTTGCGCGACGGCGCTGTCCTCGGCGGGTGGCGGCAGGGTGGATTGCTTGTGGCGTCCGAAGAAGGGCAGATGGATGCCGCGCCGTCCCTTGGGGTTGGGCGCCACGGCGGGCCGATAGCCCTTGGTGGTCATGAGCCTGTAGGCGTCGGCGTACCAGGGATCGCCCGGATAGTTGTAGCCGAGCACGGCGGCGTTGCGTCTGGCTTCGCCGACGAGGCCGACCGTCAGATAGGCCTCGACCAGGCGGTAGAGCGCTTCGGGGGTGTGCGAGGTGGTCTGGTACTTCTTCACCACGGTGCGGAAGCGCCCGATCGCGGCCATGGGGTCGCCGGCGCGCAGATAATAGCGGCCGATGGTCATCTCCTTGCCGGCGAGCTGGTCGCTGGTCATGTCGAGCTTCAGGCGCGCATCCTCGGCGTATTCGCTGTCCGGATAGCGCTTGACCACTTCGCGCAGGGCCGCGGCGGCTTCGGAGGTCGCCGCCTGGTCGCGCCCGACGTCGACGATCTGCTCGAAATAGCAGATCGCCTTGAGATAGTAGGCGTAGGGGGTGGTGGGATTGCCGGGATAGAGGGCGATGAAACGGTCCGCGTCGGCGACCGCCTCCGCATAGTCGTTGGCCTCGTAATGGGCGTAGGCGGTCATCAGGATGGCGCGGCGCGACCACTCCGAATAGGGATGCTGGCGCTCCACTTCGCGGAAATAATTGACCGCGTCGGTCCACTGATGCCGGTCGAGGCGCTCGGCCCCGGCGTTGTAGAGCAGCTCCACCGGGCGGGCCTGGTAGGCCAGCGTCGGCGTCTTCTTCTTGAGCAGCGAACAGCCGCCTGCGACGAGGCAGACGCTCACCAGGACCATGGCCGCGTGGCCGGAGCGATGACGGAACAAGCCTGGAATACCTCTCGGATCGGACCCGCCCAGGCCGGGCGCGCGCCGGGACCGGGCTCAGCTTCTACACCACCCGAACGCGGCGACGGAAGGGCGCCTCGCCCGGTTTCGGCCCGAGTCTCTAGACCGCCTGCGCCAGCTCCGGCGAGCGCGTGACGAAGCGCCACGCCTCGGGCCGGTCCGCCAGGGCGCGCGCCAGCTCGTTGTTGAGGCCGTGGCCGGGGCGCAGCGCCTGGTATCGTCCGATGATGGGCGCGCCGACGAGCGCGAGGTCGCCGAGCGCGTCCAGCAGCTTGTGGCGCACGAAGTCGTCGCTGCGGCGCATCAGGCCTGGATTGAGGATGCGGTCCCCATCCACCACGATGGTGTTCTCCAGCGTCGCTCCGCGGCCGTGGCCGGCGGCGCGCAGGGCCTCGACCTCGCCGAGGAAACCGAAGGTGCGCGCCTGCGCCAGCTCGGTGCGGAACCCATGCTCGTCCACGACCAGATCCAGCCGCTGCCGGCCGATGGCGGGCGCATCGAAGCAGATTTCTGCAGCCATCTCGAAGCGGTCGGCCGGCGACAGGCTGGCGCGCCGTCCGGCGCCGCCGACCTCGATCGGCTCGAGGATCTCGACGTGGCGGCGCGGCGCATCCTGGCGGCGCAGCCCGGCGCCGTCGAGCGCCTCGAGAAACGCCATGGCCGAGCCATCCATGATCGGAACCTCGGGGCCGTCGATCTCGACCAGCAGGTTGTCGACGCCGACGGCGGCGAGCGCCGCCATCAGGTGCTCGATGGTCGAGACCCGCGCGCCCCCCGCCTCGCCGATCACCGTCCCCAGCCGCGTCTCGCACACCGCCTCGGCCCTGGCCTGGATCAGCCCCTGCTTGCGGCCAAGGTCGGTGCGACGGAAGGCGACGCCGGCGTCCGGAGCCGCCGGGATCAGCTGCACGGCGGCGTCGCGGCCGGTGTGGACGCCGGTCCCGCTCACTCGTGTGCGCCGTGCGATGGTGTGCTGAAAGAACGAGCTCAAAGCGCGCCGCCTCCGATTCCGGGCGCACGGCCTTTGCCGCTTCAGCCCCGACGCTGCTTAGGCGCCGCCGCCAAGCGCGGCAACACAACTCCTGTTTCCGAGTGTGTCCGCCTAACTCTTTGAATAGGCGGCAGAACGGGCCGCCTGGGCGCCTTGGCGCCGCTAGTTGGCGAGGCGGCGCAGGAAGGACGGTATCTCCAGGTCGTCGCCGTCCTCGGCCGGCTCGTCGGGTGCAAGCTGGAGCGCGGGCTGGCCGGCGCCGGCGCTGCGCAGCCCCGGGTGCGAGGCGCCCTGCCGGGGTCGGCTGAAGAGGCTGAGCCAGCCACCCTTCTGGCGCCGCTCCTCGCCGAAGGGGGCGCCGGTCTGGAACAGCGGCTCGAGCTCGTCCTCGCTGGCCACCGACGGATCGACGATCATCGGCACCACCCTGGGCTCGGGCGCCGCCACGGCCGCCGGCGCCTCGAAGAGGCCAGGCGCCTCCGGCTGGATCGCGGCGCGCGGCGACGGCGCATAGGCCGCCGCGCGCAACGGCTCGAACATCGCCGGCGCCTCGACTGCGCGCACGATCGCGGGCTCCGGCGCGGGCTCGACGGCGGCCGCCAGCACCGGCTCGGGCTCGGGCTGATAGGCGACGGGCTCGGGCTGCGGCTGATAGGCGACGGGCGCCGGCTCGTAGGCCGCCTCCGCCGTCGCGCGCGGCGCGAACGAGCGGCGCGGCGCCGGCTCGATGGCGGCGATCGAGGCCCCGTCCATGCCCGTGGCGACCACCGAGACGCGCAAGGTGTCCTTCAGCGACGGGTCGAAGGCGGCGCCGAAGATGATGTTGGCTTCGGGATCGACCTGGGCGGAGATGGCGTTGGCCGCCTCGTCGACCTCCAGCAGCGTCATGTCGAGACCGCCGGTGATGTTCACCAGCACTGCCTTGGCGCCCTTCAGCGACACCTCGTCGAGCAGCGGGTTCTGGATGGCGTTCTCGGCCGCCATCAGGGCGCGGCCCTCCCCCTGCGCCTCGCCGGTGCCCATCATCGCCTTGCCCATCTCGGTCATGACGGTGCGCACGTCGGCGAAATCGAGGTTGATGAGGCCGGGCAGCACCATCAGGTCGGTGATCGAGCGCACCCCCGAATGCAGCACCTGGTCGGCCATGCCGAAGGCCTCGGCGAAGGTGGTGCGCTCGTTGGCGACGCGGAAGAGGTTCTGGTTGGGGATGACGATCAGGGTGTCGACGTAGCGCTGCAGCTCGGCGATGCCGGCGTCGGCCAGGCGCATGCGGTGGCGGCCCTCGAAGTGGAACGGCTTGGTGACCACCCCCACGGTGAGGATGCCGCGCTCGCGGGCGCACTTGGCGATAATCGGCCCCGCGCCGGTGCCGGTGCCCCCGCCCATGCCCGCGGTGATGAACACCATGTGCGCGCCGTCCAGGTGCTCGCCGATGTCGGCGGTGGACTCCTCGGCCGCCGACATGCCGATCTCCGGATGGGCGCCGGCGCCCAGGCCTTGCGTCACCTGCACGCCGAGCTGCACCCGCTTGGAGGTCTTGGCGAAGGCGAGCTGCTGGGCGTCGGTGTTGGCGACGACGAACTCGACGCCTTCCAGCCCCGCCTCGATCATGTTGTTGACCGCGTTGCCGCCGGCGCCGCCGACGCCGAAGACCACGATCCTGGGCTTGAGTTCCTTGGTCTCGGGCGCGAATACTTTGAACGTCATCTCATGGCCCCGCCTGCTTGCGCCGTTCTCGCGATAGAGAGGGCCAGAGATCCCGCCCGCGGCCCTGCTTCGCGGATGGGGTTGACTGAAGAACCACCATCCTTAATTGCGGGTTAACTGCATAGTCTGAGTCGGACGGCGGTCGAGGGTGGGCGCGCTTTTTTGTTGCTGTGCTCTGGCGCGAGTGCGCACCACGCCGAGCGCGACCACGCCCAGCGTCGGCACGGCCGCTGCTGCGGCGTCAGCCGGAGCCCGCTCGCCGACGTTGATCCGATAGATGATGCGCCGACCAGAACACGCTTTCGTAGATTGGCTGGACTGAATGAGCAACGAATACGTCGGGATGCCTCGGGACCGACCCCCTATCGATCCAAGTTTATCCGCAGGACGGAATACACGGGCCCGCCGGTCACGCGCGACGACACACGCTCGCCGGTGTTGGCGAATCCCAACTTCAGATAGAAGCCCTCTGCGGGTGGGTCGGGCAGAACCCACAGTTGTGTCCACCCTAGTCGCGTCACGAGATCGAAGCTGTAGTGGCAGGCTTGGCGCCCGATGCCCCTGCCGATCATCTGTGGGCTGATCCAGAGATTGTCGAGCACGACCCGGGCATCGCCGGCCTCGATCGCGAAGAACGCCACCAGATTGCCTTGCGCATCGAGGACCTCGTAACACGGGTTGGTCTGTAGGTAAGCCTGTCCGAGCCGGTGCAGCGGCAGCGCGGATTCGAGATATCCTTCCGGCCAAGCCCAATGGGTCTTGGAAGCGGCGATCAGCGCGTTGATCTGCGCCAGATTCCGTTCTCTTGCGCAAACGATGCGAACGAACGACGGGTTCATGGGTTGATCCTCTCGCGATGGTCGTGCTTGACCAATCTGGC
>Ga0307373_10003416_pt1 | contig 27665 bp, 19 predicted proteins | sample OX2MG_FD_202534 | JGI IMG/M metagenome (GOLD analysis project Ga0307373, IMG submission 202534) | Soil microbial communities from Risofladan, Vaasa, Finland - OX-2 | ecosystem: Environmental > Terrestrial > Soil > Coastal area > Acid sulfate soil | place: Finland: Risofladan, Vaasa | collected... | reverse complement strand
CCCCAGCGCTCGCGGTCGTCTGAGGCGGTCATGGCCGAGGTGGCCTCGCTGGCGGCGGCGGCGCCCGCGGGCGGCGGCGGCGCCCGCGAGATCGTCCTGGTCGCCCAGGACCTCGTCTCCTACGGCCGGGACCGCCGCCGGGGCGGTGACCGCGCCGCGTTCGCCACGCCGGGCACCGGGTCCGGGGCGAGCGGGCGGCCGCCGGAGGCACCGATCGTCTCGTTGGTCCGCGCCGTCTCGGCAGTGGTGCCCCGCACCCGCCTCCTGTACCTCTACCCGTCGGGGCTCACCGACGAGCTGATAGAGGCGATCCTGGCGACGGGGGTGCCGTACTTCGACCTCTCGCTCCAGCACGTGTCGAGGCCGCTCCTGGCCCGGATGCGTCGGTGGGGCAACGGGGAGCGGTTCCTGGGCCGGATCAACGAGATCAGGGCGGCCGACGAGCTCGCCACCCTTCGGTCCTCGTTCATCCTCGGCTACCCGGGCGAGACCGAGGAGGACCACGACCAGCTGCTCGAGTTCCTGCGCGCCGCCGAGCTCGACTGGGCCGGCTTCTTCCCGTTCTCTCCCGAGGAGGCGACGCCGGCGGTGACCCTGGGCGACCGGGTCCCGCCCGAGCTGGCGATGGAGCGTCTACGTGAGTGCAGCGAGCTGCAGGACGCGATCACCGCCCGCCGCCGCGACCGGCTGGTGGGCGAGCGACGGCAGGTGCTGGTGGACGCCCCCGGCGTCGGTCGCACCGTGCACGAGGCCCCCGAGATCGACGGCGTCGTCCACCTGCCCGCCTCCCTGGCCCCGGGCACCCTGGTGGAGGTGACGGTGACGGCGTCGCTGGGCACCGACCTGGTGGCCGAGCCGGCCGGCGTCCCGGGAGCGCCACGGTGAGCGAGACCGCCGAGCACACCTTCGGCCCCTCGGCCCTCGCCACCCCGGCCAACGCCCTGACGGTGTCGCGGCTGCTGGCGACCCCGATCTTCGTCCTCCTGATCGTGCAGCAGGGCGCGACCTGGACAACGTCGGCGGTCGGCGCGCTGGTGGCGTTCAGCGACGGTCTCGACGGTTGGGTCGCCCGCCGCCAGGGAGCCACCCGTTCGGGGGCCTTCCTCGACCCGCTCGCCGACAAGTTCGTGGTGCTCGGGGCCTTCTTCGCCCTGGCGGCGGAGCACCGGTTGCCGTGGCTGCCCGTCGGGCTGATCACCCTTCGCGAGGTCGGCATGAGCGCCTACCGGTCCCATGCGGGCCGCCGGGGGGTCTCCGTTCCGGCCAGCAGATGGGCCAAGGTGAAGACCCTGGTGCAGGACCTGGCCATAGCGTGCTGCGTCCTGCCGCCGCTGGCTCATCAGCACGGGCTGCAGGTCACCATGGTGTGGGCGGCGGCGGGCCTGACCCTGCTGAGCGGAGCCCAGTACCTCGTCGCCGGCAGGGCGGCGCTGCGGGAGGTCGCCCGGTGAGAGTGGAGATCGTGGCCGTCGGGACCGAGCTGCTCCTCGGGCAGATCGCCGACACCAATTCGGCCTGGCTCGGAGAGCAACTGGCGGCGCACGGGGTGGCCTCCCACTTCCACCAGGCCGTCGGCGACAACCGCGACAGGATCGTCCGCGCCTTCCGGACCGCTCTCGACCGGAGTGACGCGGTGATCGTCTGTGGCGGGCTGGGACCGACCCAGGACGACATCACCCGGGAGGCCATCGCCGAGGTGATGGGGGTCGGTCTCGTCCGGGACCAGCGGATCGTCGACCGGATCGCCTCCTTCTTCGCCCAGCGGGGCCGCACGATGTCGGACAACAACGCGCGCCAGGGTGACGTCCCGGCCGGTGCGACGGTCATAGAGCAGGTGGCCGGCACCGCACCGGGACTGATCTGCCCGGTCGGGGAGCAGGTCCTGTACGCGGTGCCGGGCGTGCCGCACGAGATGGCCGAGATGTTCACCCGCGGGATCCTTCCCGACCTGCGGCGACGGATGGCGGCCGCCGGCGAGGAGGGCGTGATCGTCAGCCGGGTGCTGCGCACCTGGGGCGCCAGCGAATCGGGGCTGGCCGAGGCGTTGCAGGGACGGGTCGACGTGCTCGACGAGCGGCTCGCCTCGGCATCCTCCGAGTCCCTGACCGTCGCCTTCCTCGCCAGCGGGATCGAGGGGATAAAGGTGCGCCTCACCGCCCGGGCCCGGACCGCCGAGCAGGCCCGGCTGCTGCTCGACGCCGAGGAGGAGGCGGCGCGGGCGGTGATCGCCGAGCGATTGGGCGACATCGTCTTCGGCACCGACGACCAGAACATGGAACGCGCCGTGGCGGCGCTGCTGATCCGGCGGGGCCTCTCCCTGGGGGTGGCCGAGTCGCTGACCGGAGGGCTCATCGCGTCACGGTTGGTGGACGTACCGGGCGCCAGTGCCTGGTTCCGGGGCGGGGTCGTCGCGTATGCCACCGAGGTCAAGCACGCCGTGCTGGGCGTGGCCGACGGTCCGGTCGTGTCCGAGCCGACCGCTCGCCAGATGGCGGAGGCGGCGCGCCGGGTGCTGGGCGCCGATGTCGGCCTGGCGACGACCGGGGTGGCCGGGCCGGAGGAACAGGACGGCCAGCGTCCGGGCACGGTGTTCGTCGGCCTGGCGCTGCCGGGGGTGCCCACGGAGGTCCGTGCGCTCCAATTGCCCGGCGACCGCCCGCAGGTGCGGGGCTACGCGGTCATCAGTGCGCTGGACCTGCTGCGTCGAGCCCTGTCGACCGGCACCGCCGCATCGGCGGGATCCCGAACGGCCGGAGGCCGGTAGCTGTTCGACGAGGTGGTGGTCGTCGACTGGAGCGCGAGCTCTGCCCCCGCACAGGGGCGCGACAGCATCTGGGCCGCCCGTTGGCGAGCCCGTGGGAGGGGTCCCGACCGTCTGAGCACCGTCAATCCGGCGACCCGGGCCGGTGCCTTCGACCACGTGTCGTCGCTGTTGACCCGGGCCGCCCGCTTCCGACGGACGGTGCTGGTGGCCGTCGACTTCTCGCTCGGCTACCCCGCCGGGTTCGCCGCGTGCACCGCCGGTCTGGCCCCTGGCGCCGCTGCGCCGGCCGGGGACACCGCCCGGGCGGCCGGGGACACCGCCCGGGCGGCCGGGTGGCGAAGTGGCGCCCAACCCTGGTGGCGGACGTGGTCCCTGCTGTCGGCGCTGGTGGAGGACGGGCCGGACAACGCGAACAACCGCTTCCCGGTGGCAGACGGCGTCAACCGTCGGACCGGGGTGCGATTGTTCTGGGGCCGTCCCCGCTCGCCGCGCTACGAGGACCTGGTCGCCCTACCTCCGACCGATCGGGTCCCCGCCGGGTTGGCGCCCAACCCGTGCTCCCCGTTGCGCATCACGGAGCGGCTGGCCGGCCGGGGTATCAAGTCGAACTTTCAGCTCTTCGGCGGGGTCACGGTGGGGAGCCAGGTGATGGTCGGGATCCCCTGGCTCCACCGCCTCCTCGGGGAATTCAGGGAGCTGGCGGCCGTCTGGCCGTTCGAGACGGGGTTCACGCCGGACCCGCTCGGCCACGACGCGGGCGGGTCGCCGACCGGGTCGAGCGGACCGCTCCGACGGCCTCGCTTCGTCTTCGCCGAGCTCTGGCCGTCGGTGTTCGACCCGGTACCCGGTGCAGGGGCCCCCTCCACCGTCCGTGACGAGGCACAGGTCATCGCCGCCGCCCAGGCGTGTGCGGGGCGCGATGCGGCCGGTTGGGCAACGTGGTTCGACCCCGCGGCGGCCGGCTCGCTGCCCGCCGGCCTGCGGGCGCAGGTGCTCGACGAGGAAGGGTGGATCCTGGGTATCGGCTGACCGGCCTTGTCGCCGACCCGCCGACCCGCCGACCCGCCGACCCGCCGACCCGCCGACCCGACGCCCCGATCGCCCCGAGACGGGTGGGTCGGGACAAGACTGGCCGGATGCGCCTGTTCGCCGCCGTCTGGCCACCCGCCGGGGTCCTCCGGTGGCTCGACGGCCTGCCCCGGCCGGCCGTCCCGGGCCTGCGCTGGACGGGGATCGACCAATGGCACGTCACCCTCGTCTTTTACGGTGAGGTACCCGAGGAGGACCTCCCGCTGGTGGCCGCTGCGCTCGGCAGGGCCGCCCGCTCGATGCCCGAGGCGCCGGTGGCGGCCGTCGGCGACCGGACGCTCCTGCTGGGCCGGGACGTCCTCTACGCCCCGGTGTCGGGGCTCGACGTGCTCGTCGCGGGGGTCAGGGATGCAACCCGCCCATGGGTGGGGGACGACGCTCCCTTCACGGGTCACCTGACGCTGGCCCGTGCCAGCGGGGGCCGGGCGGTCCCCGGAACCCTCGTCGGCACGCCGCTGCCCGCTGCCGGGGCCGAAGGAGCGGCCGGGGCAGGAGGGTCGGCGAGCTCGTGGGTGGTGGACGAGGCGTGCCTGGTCGTCTCGAGCAGTACGCCGACCGGGTCGCGGTACCGGACCGCCGCCTCGGCGGGGATCGGGCCGGCGAGTGCCGGGTGATCGCCACGGGGCCCCAGGGCCAGCATCCCGGCACGAACATGCGTTCGCAAGTACAGTGCGGGGATCAGCGTGAACGCGGCCCCCCGCCCGGCGGCGGGCCTGGTGATACACCCGCTTCCTAGGGTCGGCGGGCAACGAGTGCAGACGGCGATCGAGAGATCAGGACACAAGGAGAGTCAGATGGCAGAGGAGCGCGAGAAGGCCCTCGACGTGGCGCTGGGCCAGATCGAGAAGCAGTTCGGCAAGGGCTCGATCATGCGGATGGGCGACAACGTCAGCATGGGGATCGAGTCGATCCCGACCGGCGCCTTGGCGCTCGATCTCGCGCTCGGCATCGGCGGGCTACCCCGTGGCCGGGTCGTGGAGATCTTCGGCCCCGAGTCCTCCGGAAAGTCCACGCTGGCGATGCACTGCGTCGCCGAGGCCCAGCGCAACGGCGGCATCTGCGCCTACATCGACGCCGAGCACGCCATGGACCCGGTTTACGCCAAGGCCATCGGCGTCAATATCGACGCCCTGCTGATCTCCCAGCCGGACACCGGTGAGCAGGCGCTCGAGATCGCCGACATGTTGATCCGGTCGGGCGCTCTGGACGTGCTGGTGATCGACTCGGTGGCGGCGCTCACCCCACGAGCCGAGATCGAGGGGGAGATGGGGGACAGCCACGTGGGGCTGCAGGCCCGCCTCATGTCCCAGGCGCTGCGCAAGCTGACGGGAACGCTCAACAAGTCCGACACCATCGCCATCTTCATCAACCAGCTGCGCGAGAAGATCGGCGTGATGTACGGCTCTCCCGAGACGACACCGGGAGGACGTGCCCTCAAGTTCTACTCGTCCGTCCGATTGGACATCCGCCGGATCGAGACCATCAAGGACGGGACGGACATGATCGGCAGCCGGACCCGGGTCAAGGTGGTCAAGAACAAGTGTGCCCCGCCCTTCAAGCAGGCCGAGTTCGACATCATGTACGGCACGGGCATCAGCCGCGAGGGCTCGTTGCTCGACGTGTCGGTGGACCTCGGGTTCGTGAAGAAGTCGGGCGCCTGGTTCACCTACGAGGGTGAGCAGCTCGGTCAGGGTCGCGAGAACGTCAAGACCTTCCTGAGCGAGAACCCTCAGTTGATGGCGGAGATCGACGACCGGGTCCGTCAGCACCTCGCTCCGGCCGTCACCGAGGACGACGTATCGAGCCTGACCGATCCGGACGACCTGCCCATCTCACTCGACTGAGATCGCCGGGCCCCACCGAGATCGCCGGGCGCCGCTGCAGAGCGACCGGGGAGGGCAGGCTACCGGTCGGTCTCAGTGGTGGGTGGTCTTGGTGGCGCGCAGGGCGGCGGCGGTGCTCTTGGTGGACGCCACCGATGCGGGCGTCGCGGTGACCCTTACCGTGTCGGGGACCAGTTCCACCCAGGTGGTCCCGGGCGCCAAGGTGATGGGCTGCCCCTGCGCGTTCACGAACTGGGTCGGCTGGCCCAGCGAGGAGCGGTGCCAGGTGCCGGTGATCTCCACGCCGTTGCGGAAGACCTCCGCCTGGCCGCTGGCGTTCTGGTAGAGGTTCGCCTGCACCTCCAGGCCTCCCTCGCTGTTCTCGAGCCAGGGGCCGTAGGTGACGTGGACGAACTGAACGACCACGTTGGTCGCGCTGTTCTGCACGCCGTTCGCCAGGAGGTCCCGGGCCATCCCGTAATAGCGTTTGAAGGTGCCGCTCTTGGCGTCGTACAGCCAGACCACGTTGGAGGTGCCGGAGAACGGGACGTACACCGCGCTGATCGGGTCCCCCGCCGGGACCCCGCTGGCGTAGGTGAAGAGCGGGGACGGCACCGTGGTGTCCTTGGACTTCAGGTTCCACATCGCGCTGGTGGACGCGTAGGTGTCGTAAGGGGCCTGGCGGCCGGGAGGGTGCTGGTTCACCGAGCCGTAAAACCCGAGGTCGACGTTCACGAGCGGTGAGTTGGCGATGTTGTCGAGCACCGGGATGATCCCCCCGACATGGGCCAGCAGCGGGGACCCGAGCTGGCCGAGGATGCCGATGTCGATGTTGCGGGCCGACCGGATCGGGCCGACGAGCGCCGCCTGCTGGCACTGGTACACGGCGACGAACCGGGTGATCCCGCCCTCGACCGGCTCCTCAAAGACGACGTCCGCCTTGTCGACCCCGCTCTGGGGGCGCGCGGCCGGGTAGTTGTCCACCTTCACCGCCAGTGCCGGCCGCCCCGGTACCGGTCCGCCCCCCGGTACCGGGGCGCCGGTCAGCGGGCAGATGGCGGGCGCCGCCGTCACGGTCGTGGTGGCAGGTGCCGCCGCCTTGCGGGGAGCCGGGGTGGAGGAGCAACCGGCCAGGATCAGCGCCGCCACCAATCCGGCCAGAGGGAACGACCAGCGCGCGAACCGTGCCCGGCACCGATGTCCGGTTCGTGGCGCCGGCGCGTCATCGCGTCGGCGGCCCGGGATCGGGCACGGTTGAGTCGTCGGGTCCATGGGCGGGCAACGGGCATCGTAGATGCCCCGGGACCACCGCCGGTGTCATTGCCCGGGGCGTACCCATCGCCTCGCCTTCACCCGCCCCGCCGTCCGACCCGTGCCGGGCCCGCGCCCGCGGCCGCCCGCCGGGGGGCCGCTCACAGTCCGTCGAGCAGCTCGACGATCGTTCGCATCACCCGGAGGGCGGCCGACAGCTCCTTCCGGGAGAGGTTCCCGAGGTGCTCCTCCCACAGTGCCTGCCAGCGAGCGCGCCGCTCGTCGACGATCGCCCGTCCCTTGTCGGTCAGCGAGACCATGCACATCCGCCGGTCCTCGGCCCCGCGCCGCCGTTCCACGATGCCGTTCGATTCGAGCTGGTCCAACATGGCCGTCACGCTGGCCGGGTTGAGATCGGCGCTCTTGGCCAGCTCTCCCGCGGTCACCTCGTCCGCCTTGCCCAGCACGACGAGGGCCCGCAACTGCGAGTTGGTGAGGTCGCGCTGCTGCTGCTGCTCCCGCCCCCGCAGGCGACGCTCCGCCCCGAAGAGCTCGCCCAACGTCAGGCGAACCTGCTCGAGGGCCGTCTGGTGAGCGGTCGTCTCTTCCGTGGTCGTCACGCCAGGATCTCCATGAGCAGGTCGTCGGGGGTGCCGGTCTCGGAACCGGCGGCACGGTTCCGGCGCTCGATCCGCCACAGCACGGCGGAGGGGATGAGCGATACCAGGGTCATGGCGATCACCCACCAGTATGTCTGGGCGAACGCGGCGGCGACCGCATCGGGCGAGACGTGGGCCGCCGCGTGACCGCCGACCGTCGCTCCGAGGTGGGACAGCTTGTTCTGCAGGACGACGGCGACCACGGCGGTGCCGAGAGAGCCCCCGACTCGTTGGATGACGTTCAGCTGGGGGCTGCCATCGTCGATCTGATCGTGCGAGAGGGCCGAGAACGCCGCGGTCATGGCGGGCATGAACGAAAATCCGACGCCCACTCCCCGCACGATCATCGCAATGTCGATGAGCACGAAGGACGTCGTCGTGTCGATGAAGAGGAAGGGGATGGTCGCCAGCACCATGATCACGCCGCCACACAGCGACGTCAGGCCTGCGCCCAACCGCCGCGTCGCCTGGGCGGAGCGGTTCATGCCGATGGCGGCACCGATGCCCTGGGGGATCAGGAGCAGGCCGGTGTGGATGGCGTCCTGTCCACGGGCCACCTGAAAGTACAGGGGGAGCAGGATCATCGCGCCGAACAGGGCGGCGCCCAGACAGAACGTGACCACGCTGGCGGCGCTGTAGGCGTGGATCCGGTACAGCCGGATATCGAGCAAGGGGTGCTTGATCCGCAGAGCCCGCAGCACGAAGGCAGCCACGAGAGCCGAACCGAGCAGGACGGGGACGACGACCGACATGGCGATGAAGCTCCCCGCGGTGGCGCTCTCCGACAACCCGAACGTGATGCCCACCGTTCCGGCCGCGGCGAGGAGGAGGCCCAGCCAATCGAGCGGGCCCGCGCTCCCTTCTATCGGTTGGTCCCGGGGGAGCAGGCGAAGCGCCACGAAGGCCGTCACGATCCCGATCGGCACGTTGATCATGAAGATGGCGTGCCAGCCCACCGACTGCAGGAGGAACCCGCCGAGCGTCGGGCCGAACACCGGCGCGAGGACCATCGGCACCCCGATGACGCTCATGACCTTCGGCAGGTTCTCCCGGCCGGCCGCCCTCACCAGGATGGTCAGGCCGGTGGGCACGAGCATCCCGCCGCCGACGCCCTGCAGGACCCGGAAGGCGATGAGCTCGGGAGCCGAGCTCGCCAGGCCGCACAGGGCGGAGCCGGCGGTGAAGAGCAGGAGGGCCGTCAGGTAGACGTGAAAGGCGCTGAAGCGCCGGACCGCCCACCCGGAGAGGGGGATCACGGCGGCGAGCGCCAGCAGGTACCCCGTGACCACCCATTGGACGTTGTTGAGCGGCGTGTTCAGGTCCCGCGACAGGCTGTCGAGAGCGACGTTCACGATCGTCGTGTCGAGGATGGACATGATCGAGCCGAGCACGATGACGGTGGCGATCCGCTTGACATGGGGCTCGACGACGCCGGCAGGCAGGTTGGCGCGTGCGTTCTTGGTCTGCATAAGGCCTATCTATTTAGGTAGCAAAAGATTTGGAAACAAACTAGATGTCGAACCTTCGGCTGTCAACCCGGGTCAGGTGGTGCCGGTGCTCTGGGCCGAGCCCGCGCCGGCGCCGCTGCCCTCGTAGGCGGCGGTCCAATTGCCGGTGGAGGGCTGGGTCGCCGACGCGGGTCCGTTCCCGAAGAGCCCGTACAGGTTCTCCATCGCCCGGAGGAGGTTGTCGGTGATCCCCGGGATCGCCTTGGGGACGATGTTCCACGGAAAGGCCGTGGTGTTCGACAGCTTGAACACGAACGACGCCATGCCCGAATCGAACACACCTCCCCCGCCGCTGGCCGTGTAGTAGGTGATGTCCGACCAGTTGTGCTGGCGCGCCACCGGCGAGTGGGCCAGCACGTCGACGTTGGTCGGTCCGGGGAAGTTGGGCACGTACCGGTCGTACTCCCCCTGCACCACGTTCGGCAGGACCTGCCCCTCCTGGAACCCGCATCCCTCAAAGAACCACGAGCCCGCATCGGTGACGACGAGTCCGTCGTTGGACCCGACCGACTGGTACATGCTGCCGATGAGGAGGCTCTCGGGCAGGTTGACGGGGCTCTGCTCCCAGTTGACGGTGGTCAGCGCCGGGTCCTGGGTGGCCATCGGGTCCTCGGTGGCGCTCTTGTAGCAGATCTGCTGGCGGTCCGGCCCGACCGGCGAGTCCTGAAACCGGATCTGGCGGTAACAGGCGTTCGCCCCCAGGAACGCGAGGTTGGTCCCCCGTGCGAGGGCCGCCTGCGCCCCGAAGCGCATCGGGGCCGACCAGTACTCGTCGTGACCGAGACTGAACAGGCACTGGTGGCGAGCGAGGAGCTCGGGGCGCTGATGGAGATCGACGTCGGTCCAGTAGGTGAGGTCCACGCCGAGGCTCTCGAGGTGGTAGAGCAGCGGGAACTCGTTGCCGAAGAAGTCGGCGGCACCCTGTGCCCAGGTCTGGGGGTAGGGGCGGTCGAAGGAGACGATCCGCGAACGGTTGGCGAAGTCGCTCCCCCCCGTGGGGGTCCGACCGTAGTAGAGGCTGTAGCCACCCCAGAGGTTGTACGCCTGCCAGGTGGAGACGCTGTTCTGGATGACGAACGCCGCCGTGCTCTCGTCGTCCCGCACGGTGAGGGGGACGTACTGCTGCTGCCCGGCGTCGCCGACGAGCTTCAGCAGGTAGTTGCCCGGGGGCCACGTCGAGTCCACCCGAAAGGTGAGGGTGGGGTCCCACTGGCACGACACGGTGTTCACGCCCGGGGCGAATGCCGCCGCCGGCTGCTGTTTGGCCGCGACGGTATCGCTGGTGAAGACCAGGCGCCCGCCGAGGCCCTGGTAGTACCCCATGCGGTAGGCCTGCATCTGAACGGAGCGAGCCGCCGTGTTGACGAAGAGGGTCACCTCGTCCCCGGCCTTGGCGCTCACCTGGCTGGCGTAGCCCTCGAGCGCGTGCGGCGTCTGGATCCCGGTGACCACCCAGCCGATGGTGCCCGTCCGCTGGTTCTCCTCCACCAGCCACCGGGCCGAGGGCACGGTCACGCCGCTCGCCAAGGTCACCTTCGTGACCCCCAGGTCCTTGGGGTGTGCCTTCGGGTGAGCCGTTGGGCGAGCCCGGAGCTTGGCGGGCCCTGACGGCCCGGCGCAGGCTGCGATCGCGAGGGCGGCGGCCACGCCCCCCATCCCCGCCGTCGCTCCGGTCAGGAACTGGCGCCGGCCGATCCTCGCCGGAGGTTCCGCGGCGGGGGTGGGCTCGGAGCGGGAGGCTTCGGACCGGTCGAGCACGCCGGCAACAGTACGGCAACATTCCGGAAATGCGCGTTCTACCCACCGCCCGCCGGCTGTTCCCCGGTAGCGTCGGGAGGGTGACGTGGGGACGCAACCTCCGGGGGCCGGCGCGACGGATGGCATCCGCCGCCGTCCACTGGGGCCAGGAGTGGGTCGCCGACGTCGGTTCGATCGGTCCCGCCGATGCCCGGGGGCGGCGTTTCGGGGCGTTCGGATGGGGGAGCTGCCTCGTCTTCCCGCAGGGCGCCATCTACAACGAGCGGTACATCGAGATCGGCGAGGGGACGATCGTGGGACCGCGCACCTGCCTGACGGCGGGCATGGCTCCGGGGCAGGAGATGGCCTCCAACCCGGTGGTGCGGATCGGGGACCGTTGCCTGATCGGCCGGGGAAGCCACGTGGTCGGTCACTGGAGCATCGACATCGGCGACGACATACAGACGGGCCCCTACGTGTACATCACCGACCAGAACCACTCCTACGTCGACCCGGACGAGCCCGTGGGCCGGCAATGGCCGGTGGAGGCGCCCGTCCGGATCGGCTCGGGCAGCTGGCTCGGGGCCAACGCCGTGGTGCTGCCCGGGGCCGACATCGGCCGGCACGTGGTGGTGGCTGCCGGCGCTGTGGTCCGAGGGACCGTTCCCGATCGGTGCGTGGTGGCCGGGGTCCCGGCCAGGATCGTGCGCCGGTGGGTCCCCGGCGAGGGTTGGACGTCGGCAAGCGGCGCGACGGCGATCAGCCCGGCGTAGTCCCCGAGCAGCGGTAACGGGCATCTGGGTAGCACTGGGCCGCCAGGGCTACTGAGCCCGGCAAGGTCGCCGGACGACCCGCGGTGCCACTAACGGTTTGGCCGACCCGTCCGGTACGATTTTCTCGGCGGTGCAGTGTGCGCCCGAGGTGTATCCGGAGCGAGCTCGGGGGTGTGTGATCAGCGACGTGGCAGCGGGACCCGATTGGTGGCGGGCGCCGGACGGGAAGTGGCATCCACCTGAAGATCGGGCACCTGAAGATCGAGCGGCCGATCCCGCTTCGGCCGCGGCCCCGCCGACAGCCCCTGCTGGCGCGCCCGTGGCTACGACAACGAGGGCCCCGAGGGCGGCCGCGACCCTGGTCCCGCCGATCATCCCGGATCTCCCGCCCACCGAGAGCCGGCGCGGGCGCAACGCCTGGTCCGCCGGCGGGATCCGGTCGCAGGAGGAGCTGTACGCCGGCCGGAGGACCCCGCCGGTTGGGCCGACCCGGAGGGCACTGAGGGCACCGGTGGACTCCCGGGCCGTCTTCGTCAGCCTGGCCAGCGCGGTGGTGCTGGTCGCCACCTTCCTCCCCTGGTACGACGTCACCCCGCCGGCCAGCCCGTCGGGGCGCGCGCTCTCGGCGCTCACGGGGCCGTTGACGATCCTCGATCACGGCTTCGGCGGCTGGCGGTTCGCCATCCCGGTCGTCGCCCTGGCTGCAGTGGTGATCGGCGTGGCCGACGCGTTGATCCGTGCCGGTCAACGCGGGGCGCTCCTGAGCTTCGTCGCGCTCCGGATGCTCGTGCTGGCCCAGCTCGGGCTGGTCATCGCCGCCATCGTCGCACGGACGCCCTACGGGCTCGGGACCGGCTCCGGGTTGACGTTCATCGTCACCGTGCGGTGGCCGGTCTGGGGGGCGCTCGCCGCCACAGTGGTGGCCGCCGGCGGATCGCTCGCGGCCTCCGGCAGACCCTGATCGGGGCCGGTGCGGGCGGGGCGCCGGGTCCAATACCGTAGGCCGGCATGAGCCGGTCCTCCTCCATCCTCCTCACCGTGGCCGGCCGGGACGCCCCCGGCGTCGCCGGCCGTCTCTTCGGCGCGCTCGAACCGCTCGCGCTCCCGGTCCTCGACGTCGAGCAGGTGCAGGTGCACGGTCGCCTGCTGCTCTGCGTCGAGATGGAGGGTGAGCCCGGTGACGTCGACCGGTTGAAGGCGGCGCTCGACCAGGACCCCTCGTGGGCCGAGGACGATCTCCGGCTCTCGGTGGTGACCTTGCCGTCCGCGGTCGTGAGACAGGACCCGGTGAGGCACCTGGTCACCGTGCTCGGGACCGACCTCGGATCAGGTGTCCTGGCCGGGGTCTTCGGCCGGTTGGGCGAAGCCGGCGTCAACGTCGACCGGATCGTGCGTCTGGCCGACTATCCCGTGACCAGCTACGAGCTGACCGTGTCGGGTGGCGATCCCGACCGGCTCCGCCGGGACCTCAGCGCCGAGGCGGCGCGACAAGGGGTGGACGTGGCCGTGCAGGCGGCGGGGCTGCATCGGCGGGCCAAGCATCTCATCGTGCTCGACGCCGACTCGACGTTGTTGCAGGGCGAGGTCATCGACCTTCTGGCGGCCCGAACCGGCCACGCAGAGCAGGTCGCTGCGGTGACCGCCGCGGCGATGGCCGGCGAGATCGACTTCGCCGACGCGCTCCGCGATCGGGTGGCCCTGCTCGCCGGGATCGAGGCGACCGTCCTCGACGACGTCCGGCGCGAACTGCGGCTGGCGCCGGGCGCCCGGACCCTGGTCCGGACCCTCAGGCGCCTGGGGTACGTCACCGCGGTGGTGAGCGGGGGCTTCGTGCAGGTGATCGAGGGCCTGGCGGCGACGCTGGGCATCGACCAAGTCGCCGCGAACACGCTCGAGATCGAGTCGGGACGGCTGACCGGTCGGCTGATCGGGCCCGTCATCGACCGCCCGGGGAAGGCCGAGGCGCTCGTCCGCTTCGCCGACCTGGCCGGTGTGCCACTGAGCCGGACCATCGCCGTCGGGGACGGCGCCAACGATCTCGACATGCTCGCGACAGCCGGGCTCGGGATCGCGTTCAACGCGAAGCCGGTCGTGCGGGAGGCGGCGGACACCTCGCTGAGCGTTCCGTACCTCGACGCCGTCCTTTTCATGCTGGGCATCTCGCGCGAGGAGATCGAGGCGGCGGACGAGGGTTGAGGCGAGGGTAGGACGGGATCCACACTGCGGGAGCGCCGTGCGGGGTTCCATACTTCGGAAATGCCAGTATCTGATGAGTCCCGGGAGGCGTTTCTCCGGTCGGTGGAGCTGTTCGACGGCCAGGTTCAGGCGACACCGGGATCGACGTGGTCCTCACCCTCTCCGTGCGAGGGTTGGACGGCGCAGGACGTTCTCGCCCACGTGACCGCCAACCTCCGCGCGCTGCGAGCGACGATCGGCGGAGGCGACTTCTTCGCGTCCTTCGGCCAGCCGGTCGAGGGCGACATCCTCGATGCGTGGCATCAGGAACGATCGGACGCGGCAGGATCGCTCGACGACGCGGCGGCACGCTCCATCGACACCGCGACCGTCGGCGGCAACTCGGTTCCGCTCGCCGTCATGGTGGACGGTCTGATGCGGGACCTGGTGATCCACACGTGGGACCTGGCCCGAGCCGTCGGCGGTGACGAGCGGCTGCCCGACGATCTCGTCGCCGTCGCCACCGAGGCGATGAAGATGGTCACCGACGAGGCGCGAGGTCCGGGACTGTACGGCTACGAGGTGGCCGCCCCGCCGGATGCCGATGCCCAGACGCGACTCCTCGCGTTGTCCGGACGCCGGGCCTGACGCCTGAGCTCCCCGGGCGGGATCCCGCCCGGGGAGGCGTCGGGCTACTGCCTGATCAGGCGATCACGCAGTGCGGCCCTGGTAGCCGGCCACTCGGAGGCGACGGAGAACATCGCGGAGTCGCGCAGCCGCCCCTCCTCGCCTGGTGCGTGCGATGGCGACCAGCTCCGAAGGACACCCTCGAAGTGAGCACCGAGGCGTTCGATCGCCCGACGTGACCGCTCGTTGCGAGCATCGGTCTTGAGGTCGACCCTGACCACGCCGAGCTTCTCGAAGGCGTGAGTGAGGAGGAGGAGCTTGGCCTCGGTGTTGATCCCGGTGCCCTGAGCCGAGGCACCGAGCCACGTGAAGCCGATCTCAATGGCGCAGAGCTGGTGAAGCCGTAGGTGCTCCGATCCTCCTCAGCCGCCACCGGCCCTTGTCACCTTGCACTCGGGCAGGTTGCCGGATCGTCACCGGGCCAGGTCCTTCGGGTCCTCCGGGCCGGAGCAGACCCACTGGCGAGTGTGCCGGTGGAAGATTGCCGTGTCACCGCGGTGGGCCGCCCGGGGCTCGAACCCGGCACCTTGGGATTAAAAGTCCATCAAAGCCCGTCTCATCGCTTGCCGGCGATCGCCGATTGTGGTGTTGACCTGCGAGGACTTTCTCATCGCTCGTCATCCATTTCGGGGACGGATCGGGATTTGTAGTCACGGAGTAGCCACGGAACCTGCTCTGCTGACCGGATCTGCGGCGTGAGGCACGGAGAAGGCGTGAGCCGAGCCCGATGTGGCTCGTCGTCGTCGTGGGTGCGGGCAACCTGCTCGTCGGTCCCGAAGCACCACGCCCCAATGCGGAGATAGGACGTTCGGGGCGCCGATGCCTGGTAGTGGATTCCTGCGCGTGCGATCGGGCACGCTCAGGCGGTTCTCCCACCCGAGGCGCTGCATCCGCTTGTCGTTGACCGGCCAGCCGCCCGGTAGGCCGCCGTGGCTGCCCGCCGCCCCCCACGCCCGCATCTGTTCCCTCGGTCCGCACGTTGAGGGCGAAGGCGTCGTCAGCGGACAGCGCGGAGATTCTCCGGCCATTTCCGAGCAGCGCTTGCATCAGGTCATCGGGTATTACAGAATGCAAGGGTCGGATATGGGAGTTCCTAAGGCCGACGCTGGCGGGGTGACGAAGTGGGGCGGAGCTTGATCGGTCGCGCGAACGGCGCACGGCGGTCCGATCCACTCTGAGATGGAGGACACGGAGATGGGTCGGCGCGGGGAGAAGTCGCGGCGCGGAACGGGAATCGCAGGTTGCGGCTTTCGGAGCGTGCTGGCAACAGTCGTTGTTGCTTCCCAGCTGGTGGTGCTGGTCGGATTGATGACCCTGGCCTCGTCGCTGTTCTTGCCTCGACGGCGTGCTGCTGCGGCCACGGCTCCGACGTTCAGCGCGATGGCGGTCGGTGCCAACACCGCGTACGTGCTCACCAGCGCGGGCAACGTCTACGCCTGGGGAGCCGGCGGCTCCGGCCAGCTCGGCAACGGCACCACGACCTCGGCCCAGTCCACCCCGGTCGAGGTAGTGGGGACCGGCGGTACGGGCACTCTGTCCGGCGTCACTTCCGTCGTGGCGACGGGCAACACCGCGTACGCGCTCACCAGCGCGGGCAACGTCTACGCCTGGGGAGCCGGCGGCTCCGGCCAGCTCGGCAACGGCACCACGACCTCGGCCCAGTCCACCCCGGTCGAGGTAGTGGGGACCGGCGGTACGGGCACTCTGTCCGGCGTCACTTCCGTGTCGACGGCAGGGTCGACGGCTTTCGCCGTCGACTCGTCCGACAACGCATACGCCTGGGGAGCTGGCGGCTCCGGCCAGCTCGGCAACGGCACCACGACCTCGGCCCAGTCCATTCCGGTGGAGATGGCGGGCAGCGGTTGGACCTCGGTGGTGACCGATGGTCAGACTGCTTATGGAGTCTTCGGCGGCACCGCATACGCCTGGGGAGCCGGCGGCTCCGGCCAGCTCGGCAACGGCACCACGACCTCGGCTCAGACCACCCCGGTGGCCGTGCAGATCCTCGGGTCGGTGAGCGCAATCGTCCCTGCCGTTGGAAGCGCCTACGCTCTCGTGTCCACCGGCATCGGCTACTACAACGTCTACGCCTGGGGAGCCGGCGGCTCCGGCCAGCTCGGCAACGGCACCACCACCGCGGTGCAGGCGACGCCGGTGGAAGTAACTGTCGGGGGAAGTGGCCAGGCTAGCTCGGTCACCGGGATTGTGACCTTGGCCGACACCACCTACGCAGTCGAAGCCTACGGCGGGACCTACGCGTGGGGCTCGAATGCTCACGGTGCGCTGGGCGACGGGTCTCAGGGCGCATACTCGGACACTCCCGTCCGGGTGTTGGGGGTGGGGGGGGTCGGTGACCTCGCTTCCGGGGTGGTGTTCACTGCCTACGGCGCGGCCCGCGAATTCTACATCGCAGCGCCGATCATCGCGGATGCCACCACCTACGCCCTGACGTTCAACGGCAGCGGCATCGTGGCCTGGGGCTACGGTGGCGACGGCAACCTGGGGAACGGCACGACGGCGGGGACCCAGACCAGCCCGGTGAGCGTGCTTGTGGGCGGCTCGGGGGTGACCACCGTTGCGCCCGCCAGCGGCACGGCCATCGGCGGTGCCTCGCTCATGGCGGTCCACCAGCCGAACTGTGACCACCGGATCTCCAAGAACGACCCGGTCAATTGCGCGAGCGGCGACTTCTACGACACGACGACCGATTTCTCGATTCCCGGCTACGGCCCCGCCCTCGACTTGACCCGCACCTACAACTCGCTCGAGGCCTCGACCGAAGGCCCCTTCGGCTACGGCTGGTCTTCCAGCTACGCAATGAACCTGGTAGTGAACGCCGACAGCTCGGTCACCATCACCGCCGAGGACGGTTCCCAGGTAACGGCCACGGAGGACAGCGGGGGCGGGTACGCGATGCCCGCATGGGCGTCGTCGACCCTGGTCCACAATGCCGACGGCAGTTGGACCTTCGTGCGCCACCAGACCGAGACCTTCACCTTCGACGCCTCGGGGAAGCTGACCGCCATCGCCGACGCCGACGGGGCGACCACCACCCTGGCCTACGACGCCTCGGACCAGCTGGCGAGCGTCACCGATCCGTCGGGCCGCCAGCTCACCTTCACCTTCGGCACCAACGGGCTGGTGAGCGCGGTCACCGACCCCATGGGACGCCAGGTCACCTACGACTACGACGCGGCGGGCGAGCTCGTCTCGGTCACCGACCCCCTCGGTCACGTGACCTCGTTCACCTACGACACTGGCGGGGCCCACCTGCTCGTCACCACGACCCTGCCCAACGGCCAGCCGGGGGCTCCCGACGCCGGAGCGCACTTCACCAATACCTACGACGGCACCGGGCGGGTCCTCACCCAGATCGATCCCATGGGGAATGAGACCACCTACGCCTATGCGGGGAACAACTTCTCGGCATCTGGGGGCACCACCACCATCACCGATCCGGACGGTAACGTGACCGTCGAGCAGTACACGGACGGCCAGCTGGTGTCGAAGACCACCGGCAACTCCACGTGGACCTACGGCTATGACCAGGGAACGTTCGGCCAGAGCGCGTCGGAGAATCCCGACGCCAACGCGACGTCCGGCTCCTACGACGCCAACGGGAACGCGACCTCGTCGACCGACGCCCTCGGCAACACCAGCTCCGCCTCGTTCGACGCCCTCGACGACCGGATCTGCGCCACCACTCCGCAAGCCTCGGCGCCATGCAGCTCCCTCTCGCCGCCGACCCCGGTCGCCCCCGGTGGGACCATCTCCCCGCCGTCGTCCATCCCGCCCCCGCACGTCAGCTACTCCCAGTACGACACGAAGGGCAACCTGATCTGGACGACGACAGGCATCTATCAGCCAGGCCAGACCACCAGCACCCAGGCCCGGACCACCTATCGCCTCTACGCGGGCGAGTCGGTCGTCTTGGGCGGTGCCACCGTCTCGTGCGCTGCGACCCCGCCGTCCACCGAACTGCCGTGTCTCACCATCGACCCGAACGGTGTCGTCACCCAACTCGCCTATGACAGCCACGGAGACGTGACCTCGTCGTCCACCCCCGACGGCAACGGCTCCGAGATGGCCACCACCACCTCCGCCTACGACGCCGACGGTGAGCGGACCACCATCACATCTCCCAACGGGAATCTCGCGGGCGCGAACGCCGCCAACTTCACCACGACCACCGCCTACGACGCCGACGGATACAGGACCTCGGTGACCGAGGGGTCGGCGGGCGCCACGGTGGTGCCCCGCACCACCACCTACACCTACGACGCCGACGGCAACCTGACCGCGGTGGCCAAGGGTGACGGCATCCGCCCCGTCGGGTCAGATACCACGGGGGACTCGGGGGCGACCGACACTCGGACCCTGGACTACCCGGAGGGGACCAAGGTGGGCGACGTCGCCCTCGTCTTCATCTCGATGGCCAACGGCTCGGTGGCCGACGGGTACACGGTGCCATCGGGCTGGACCCAGTACGGCACCTACACGGCGGGGAGCGGCTCGGGAGATGCGTACACGGCGGTGTACACCCACACGGTGGCGGCAGGGGAGACGAGCGTCACCGTCGGCTTCGGAGGCTATTTCGGCAAGATCGTCACCCTGGCCGTCTATCGGGGCGTCGATACCTCGAACCCGGTGGACGCCGCCTCCTCGGGCGCGGCCAATGGCACCACGGTCACCGCCCCTTCGGTCACGACCGCGGCGGGCGGCGACGAGATGGTGTTCTCGGGCGTCTCGATGAGCCAGACCCAGAACGGGGTGTGGACGGTGCCCGCCACCACCACCAACGAGACCGAGTTGAACGGTTGGACCTGGTTCTCGAGTGCCATGGCGGATGGACCCGGACCGTCGGTGGCCGGGGCAACCGGCTCCTACACGGCCGGGATGTCGACCGGAGGCAGCCTGGTCGGAGTGCTCTTGGCCCTGAAGGCCGCGGGCGGAACGACGACCACGGTCACCACCACCACCTACGACGCCAATGACCGCCCGGCGACGGTCACCGACGCCCTGGGCCGAACCTCATTCTCCGGATACGGCCCCGACGGCCACCTCAGGGCGAGTGCCAGTCCGATCGAGCTCGTCGGGGCCCGCTCCGGCGCCGGGAACGGCTACGACGACAGCATCACCCTTGGTTATCCGAGCGGGGCTGCGGCGGGCGACGTGGCGGTGCTCGCCACGACATTGCCCTACGGCCAGTCGGTGGCCACCCCGAGCGGGTACACCGAAGTCGGCGCGTACGACTCGTGCACGACCACCGGGTGCATCGAGACCGCCGTCTACACGGCGACCCTGGCGGCCGGGGACTACCAGGTGAATCTTGCTTACGGGGGCTATTTCGACAAGACGGCCGTCCTCGCCCTGTATGCGGGGACGGACCCCCTGGGGGCGCTCGACACCGCCTCGGCCGGAGCCGCCGGGGCGACGACGTCCCAGAGCGTGACCGTGCCCTCGCTCACCACGGCGGAGCCGGGGGAGCGCCTGATCCTCATCGGCGGGATCGCCCGGCAGTCCTCGGCCGCGGCCGGGTGGGGGGTGCCAGGATCGATGGCCCGGGAGACCAGCGACGGCGACAGCGACCACTACCTCTCTACGGTGCTCGCCGACGAGCCCCCCGTTCCCCAGGGGGCAACCGGGGCCGAGAGCCTGACCGTCACCAACCAGGGGCCCATGACCGGCGTGCTTCTGGCGCTCAAGCCCGACGTCACGACATCCAGCCACAACGCCCTCGGAGAGGTCTCCTCGGTGACCAGCCCTGCTGCGGCCGGCCAGACGAGCCCGGTCACCACCACCTACGGCTACGACGCCGCCGGGCGGCTCACTTCGGTGACGGCCCCTCCGACATCCGCCGGCTCGGGGGCACCGAACCAGGTGACCACGCACACCTACGACGCCGACGGCCGGCTCGTCTCGACGACCACCGCTTCGGGGACGGCCACCGCGGCCACGACCAGTTACTGCTACGACCCCTGGGGCGATCGGTCCGCGGTCGTGCCCCCCGACGGGAACGCCCAGGGGGTTCAGGCGTGCTCGAGCACGTCGCCGTGGCAGACCGCCTCCCCCGACGAGACGGCCTACGCCTACGACTCGGTGGGCGACCTGGTCTCGACCACCCGGCCGGCCACGGCGGCCGCCCCCAACGGGGCCACGACCACCGCCACCTACGACCCGGCCGGCAATCGGCTGACCTCGACCGACCCCAACGGGGTGACGACGACCGCCACCTACACGCCCCTGGACCAGGTGGCGTCCCTCACCTACACGGGCTCGACCGCCCATGCGGTGACCTACGGCTACGACGCCGGCGGCCAACGCACCAACATGACCGATGCCACCGGGTCGTCCTCCTCCACCTACGATCCCTTCGGGGAGCTGACCTCAACCACCGATGGAGCCGGGCAGACCACGACCTTCACCTACGATGCCCTCGGCAACCAGCTGACCGTGGCCTACCCGCTCGGCTCGGGGGCGACGTGGACCACCAACGACAAGGTGACCTATGCGTACGATCCGGCCGGGGAGCTACGGGCAGTGACCGACTTCGCCGGCAACACCACCCGCATCGCACACGCGGCGGACGGCCAGGTCAGCTTGCTCACGTTCGTCACCCCGGGCGACCAGCTCGCGACCACCTATGCGGGAAACGGGAGCCCGGCCACCTCGACCCTCGTCGACACGAGCGGCTCGACCCTGCAGGCCTTCTCCTATGGCGATGCGCCATCGGGAAACGTGGCGACCGAGACGGACGCGCCGGCGGCCGCCACCTCACCGGCCGCCTACGCCTACGACGCCCAGGGCCGGGTGACCCAGATGACCCCGGGGACGAGCTCCTCGCTCGACTACGCCTACGATCCCTCGGGGAACTTGACCACACTTCCCACCGGGGCGACCGCCAACTACGACAACGCCGGTGAGCTCACGAGCTCCACCCTTTCGAGCATCACCACGTCGTACGGCTACGACGCCGCGGGGAACAGGACCAGCGCCACCGCCGGGTCCACCTCGGCGGCCACCGCCACCTACGACGGCGCGCAGCAGCTCAGCTCGTATGCCGATCCCGCCGCCACCATGAGCACGGCCACCTATGACGGCAACGGGCTCCGAGCCACGGCCACCACGACCCCGGCCGGTGGGACTTCCTCCACCGAACATTTCCTGTGGGACGAGACGGGCACGGTGCCCCGCCTGCTCATGGACTCGACCAACGCCTACGTGTACGGCCCGTCGGGCACCCCCGTCGAACAGGTCGACCTGGCCACCGGGGCCACCACGTACCTGATCGCCGACGCCCTCGGGTCGGTGCGCGACGCCGTCGCGGCGGACGGCTCGGTGATCGCTTCGACCTCCTACGATGCCTGGGGGAACGCGTTCACCGCCGGTGGCCTCACTTCGCTCACGCCGTTCGGCTTCGCCGGGGGCTACACCGACCCGACCGGTCTCGTCTACCTCCTGCACCGCTACTACGACCCGGCGACGGGGCAGTTCCTGTCGGTGGACCCTGCGGTCGGTGTGACCGGACAGCCGTACTCGTACTCCAACGATGACCCCGTGAGCAATACGGACCCGACTGGTCTGATCACGTGCGGGGGTTGGCTCGGCTGGGTACCCGGGTGTGGCGTTGTTACGAATGTCCAGAATGGAATCAGTGCCGCTGCAGGAGCCGCACGGAGTGGACTGAATGCGGTAGGAAACTGGTTGAACAACCAGTCGAACGCTTTAGGCTGCAATCTTGGATTCGGCAATGGCAGCTTCTCCTTTGCGTTCAATTGCGGCAATACGCCACCATCTTGTTCAATGGGCACAGCCGGCGGGCTCACAGCACCTAGCAACCCTGCGGACTCGCCGGGACCCGGATGGGAGTGGAGAGGCTCTGGTTCTCCGGGATCAGGCCAAGGCAATTGGTATAACCCAGGCACTGGACAGCGGCTTCATCCGGATTTCAACCACCCAGGGGACGTTCCATCGCACTACGACTATTCGACCAACGGCAAGGATTGGACACGAATTACGCCCGGGGATCCCATTCCCGAATCTGGAGGCGGGTTTGACATTCCAATCGAACCAGGAGAGTAAGTGATAAGGAGTTGCGCACTGTTGATGTGTCCGGCGTACAACCGATCTAATTGTGAATGTCGATGGTAAAGCTCGATCTAGGGGAAGTGGGTCTCCTTTGGACAAGGAAGTGCCTGTCCTCAGGAAGAGCATGGTCTCAGTATCTCGCAGGTGCCTTGGAGTTCTCCTCGGGGATAACCATTGTGCCGGGCATTGAATCCTTACCTCTAGGGGCGGACAACGACTTGGCTGTTTCGATTACAGGTGCTCGTGAAGCCCCGCAGCCCGGAGCAGCCGAAGCCTTATTTGAGATCATTCTTCCTATTCTGAGGACAGCGCCGCTTCTTCTGGTGGAGGACGACCTGAGACGCGAGGATGATCCGAATCTCCTGAGCGAAGATCCAGCGTCAATCATCAGCGGTAGTGGTATCATCTTCCACCTTCGAGATTCCACACAGCTGAAGACCTTTGATTCGCTGCGGACCTTCTTAGGCGCGTCAGGCTCTGGTTACCCACTGAACGCATTCCTCTTATCGGGCATCACTCGGGATGAGCTGATCCAGCAAATTGAGACTGATGAGTTCGAAGGTGTAGCCCCTCATGTCGGGGGGGTGATAAACACAGTCTTTGACTGCGACGCATTCGCAGTATGGCTTGGGCGCCAAGCGCAGGCAATCTTGCGAGAGCACGACACGGCTCGAAATTCGGACGTGACGACAGACACGAGGCCGTGAAAGAAGACAGGCTCGTCGGTGGCGCCCATCCCCACCGACGAGCCTCTCCCGCTCGGCGACACCCTCGAGGAGGTGGCACGCATCGGCGCCCGCCGAAGGTGGCATTGGCGGCAGCGTCGCGCTCATCTGCGCCCACGCCGTTCGGCTTCGCCGGGGGCTACACCGACCCGACCGGTCTCGTCTACCTTCTGCACCGCTACTACGACCCGAGCACCGGGCAGTTCCTGAGCGTGGACCCGTTGGTGGGGTTGACCCAGGCCCCGTACTCGTACGCCGGCAACGATCCCGTGAACGGGAGCGATCCGAGCGGACTGTGCGTCAAAGTCCTTTGGATGTGCATCGGAGGCGGACCACAGACGTCGTCGATCGGCTTTCGCTTCGATCCCGGCGCAGGTGCCAACGCCGTGGTCAACATCGGAAGGGGAGCGAGCTTCGGCCTCAGCGACAAGATCGCCAACTGGATCTCACCCGGTGCGTCGTGCACAGTTCCGCAGAATGGAGTCGACCAGTTCATCGGAGGTGCGGCGACGGCGGTCACCGGAGGCGAACTACTGGGCGGCCTATTCCCAGGAGGAGAAGCAGTTTCTGTAGATGGGTTGCTATCGTCCGGAGCGGAACTGGATCCTGCTGACGCAGGTGGTCAACTGACGAGAGCTGGACGCGCGTACGCCAAGGCAGGTGAGGTATTCGGCCCGACCTCCGGAGGGCCAGCTGCGATATACGAGGCAGGTCAGAGCGCTCTACAAGAGATCTTGACCGACCCGGCGACGACCTACGTTCACCCAGAACCCAATGAACTTCGGTTTGCGAACAGGACTCCGATGGTTCCTATCCGCGTCATCGTAGCGACTGCTGTTGTGGCAGCTTGACGGTAACCATTCACGTCCCCTCCAGCCCGTGACCGGAACAGGCGCCTGACCTCGCGATTCGCGAAGATGCGCGGAACGTGCTCGAATTCCGAGCGTGGCGGATGCGGGTGGTGAGCAGGACCTTGCAGCACAGAACGAAGCCCTGCGTGCGACGAACGCGGTGCAGGCCGTTGAGATCGAGCGCCTGACCCGAAAGATCGCCGAACTCGAAGAGCGGTTGAATCAGGGGTCGAGCAACTCCTCGCTCCCGCCGTCGGCCGACTCGCCGAAGCAGCAAGCCGACGCGACCAAGAAGAGGGCCGATCGTCGGGCTGAGGCCAAGGCTCAGCGAAGAGGCGAACTCGAGCGCCGTCGGGGGAAGCAGCCCGGTGCCCCAGGGCAGAACCTGCCGATGGCCGCGGTTCCCGACAACATCGTTCCGCACGCGCCGACCAGCTGTGCTTCGTGTGGTGACGATCTCAGTGCAGTTGTCCCCGAGGGCTTCGAACGCCGCCAGGTCTTCGACACCCCCCACCCGGTCATGATGGCAACCGAGCACCGGGCGATGAAGAAGCGCTGTGCCTGCGGGACGCTCAACACGGGCACGTTCCCCCGAGAGGCCACCGCCCCCACCAGCTACGGACCCAACGTCCGTGCCGCTGCTCTCTACCTCCTCTTCGGCCAGTTCCTCTCCGTGGAGCGAACGGCCGAGGCGATGTCGGCCATGCTCGGGGCCGAGGTCTCCACCGGCTTCGTGGCCTCCTTGGCCTCTGAGGCGGCGCGTGGGCTCGGTGGCTTCGACGACGAGGTGGTGCGCCGGCTCAGATCTTCTGCCCTCGTCCACGTCGATGAGACGTCTGACCAGGTCCGGACGGACAAGTGGTGGTTCCACGTGGTCTCCAACGAGCGCTACACCCACCTGTTCGCCAGTCCCACCCGGGGCAAAGACGCTCCCGACGAAGCGGGCGTGCTCGGCGACTTCCGCGGCGTGATGGTGCACGACCGCCTGGCCATGTACTTCAAGTACGACAAGGCGACCCACGCCATCTGCCTGGCCCACGTCCTCCGCGAACTCGAGCCGATAAGCGTGCGGTGGGACCAGGGGTGGGCCAACGACATGGCGGCGCTCTTGAAGGAGATGAACAACGCGGCGCACGACGCCCGTGACCGCGGCGCCGCTGCACTGGCGCCGCAGCTCCTCAAGAGCTTCCTCGCCCGCTACGACGCCATCGTGGAGACGGGGCTCTCGGCCAACCCCGCACCTCTGCACCGTGGCCGCGACTACCTCGAGCGCAGGTCGTTCAACCTCGTCACGGCGCTCGAAATGCTCAAGCCCGAGGCCACCCGCTTCGCAGCCGATCTGCGGGTGCCCATGACGAACAACTTGGCGGAAAGAGACCTCCGCATGCAGAAGGTCCACTCGAAGATCAGCTCGTGCTTCCAGAGCGAAGCCGGCGCGCGCAACTTCGCCGTCATCCGCTCTTACCTCTCGACCGCACGCAAGCACGGGGTGAGTGGACTCCACGTGCTCGCCATGCTCTTTCGCGGCGACGCATGGATGCCGCCGACGCTCACCTGAGCAACTCGCAGCACCGCGTCACCAACGACGACGCCACGATAGGAAGACACCATCGCGTCCCGTCGCGTCCTGCCGCCGTGCGAGGCGCTCGGGAACCGCGCGTCGTAGCCTCAGCTCGGTTCCCTCTGCCATCAGTAACCCCTGGTCACACGGGAGCCTGAATGTTTACGCTTGACGAGAGGCAATGTGAGTGCAAGACAATGGAATCATAAGGATATATGGCCCTTGGTTGAACCGAATACTTGCTGCCGTCTGGTGGGATCCATGGAACCCTCTTGATGTCGTGATTGACGGCAACCCTGTGGGGCGGGTCTCGACATGCGAAACCAGTGAGTTCTCAGTGACACCAGGGCACCATAGTGTTCAGGTTCGTTGGTCGCGCGCGCACCATCTTCGATCTCGTGCGTTCATTGTTGACGTTCGGTCCGACGAGACCGTAGAATTGGCGTCGCCGGTGATCCAATTGCTCACCGTGGGAATACCAAGGCTTTGCCTCGCTACCCCGGATTATTCACGGCACCATTGGAATTCGGCCTGAAGCCTCATTTGCGACCGTCAGCTGAGGGGTTTCGGTCGTCTTGCCGGCTCCGAGCCCGTAGATCGGTACTTTGCCGGAAGTGGGATTTCGGGTAATGGCTTCGGAATTGGGCTCGAATTTGGTGCGGGCGGTATCAATGCTGGCCGAGGATATGAACACCCTCATCGCGAACACCTTCAAAGGCAGGACAGCAACCGTGGCTGCGGACATCATTACGGGTCTCAATGAGACTAATCCGCTCCATTGGCTTGCGAATCCCTTGTGCCTCTATTAATTGACATTCAATTGATGATCGATTACGTGCTCAAGAGGTCACGACAACCCGAATACGATGCTGGCATCACGCTAACTATCGTTCTCACGACCATCGCCCTGGGTGTTGCGGGAATGGGATCTGAGGTAGCGTACTCCAATGCTGAGAGCAGCGGTTACTCGGCTGGATCGCTTGGATGGGCCGTTGGTTATCTGCTTCTTGTCCTGGCACTGCCGCTCCTGCTCGCACGCGCGCGCATGAAATCCACCATCCTGGGCATCAGCCGGTTCGTCCGGACTGCTTCAGCCATCTCATTATTGGTCCAATTGCTATTTCTTCCGATTGCACTTGTTATCTTTTCGATGTGAGGCGGGCGCATACACGCCATGTTCTTCGTTCGTCGTCGTACGCCGTTCGAGTTGCAGGAGATATTGGCGGCAGCTGCTGGTGATAGCCCGTCATACCAGGAAGTGGGTGCGACGGAAGGCGCCGTCCTCCCCTTCGGCTACCGCCACGACCGACGCGAACGTCGCATCGGTGATCCCGATGTTTTTGATCGGGCAGCCCTGGGCTTGCGACACTGGGTAGCTCATGAAGGAGCTGGTGTCCGCATCTTCCCGAGCGATCGTCCGGTCACGAAGGACTTGACGATCCTGGCGTTGGCCCAGGTCGGACCGATGGAAATGATCGCTCCATGCCGAATCGTCTGGGTAATCGACGACGTCAACGAGTTTGGCTTTGCGTACGGCACATTGCCGGGCCACCCAGAGCGTGGCGAGGAGGCCTTCATGGTGGCGCGCCGGCGGGACGGTACGTACTTCGAGATCACCGCGTTCTCGCGACCTGAAGAGCGACTCGTCCGATTCGTTGCTCCGTTCGCACGAGCGGTACAAGTCGCCGTCACGAATCGATACGTCGATTCGCTGGTTCGGCACGTTGGTACACGACCGTAGGCCCGGTGAACCGTGGAGAGTGACGGCCCGCCCGCATTGGCACTAACCCCTCGGTTCACCCGCCTCACAGGTTGTCCGCGCGCGACCCCCGCGGACGCGCCGGCGACCGCCACCTCACCGGCCGCCTACGCCTACGACGCCCAGGGCCGGGTGACCCAGATGACCCCGGGGACGAGCTCCTCGCTCGACTACGCCTACGATCCCTCGGGGAACTTGACCACACTTCCCACCGG
>Ga0307373_10003415_pt1 | contig 27665 bp, 20 predicted proteins | sample OX2MG_FD_202534 | JGI IMG/M metagenome (GOLD analysis project Ga0307373, IMG submission 202534) | Soil microbial communities from Risofladan, Vaasa, Finland - OX-2 | ecosystem: Environmental > Terrestrial > Soil > Coastal area > Acid sulfate soil | place: Finland: Risofladan, Vaasa | collected... | reverse complement strand
CGTAGAGATTGTAATACGGCGCCGAGCCGTCGAGCGTGGTCGCGCCGCGCCGCGGAATCCAGCCCTTGCCGTAATGATTGGAAAGCGCCTGCGCAATCAGCAGCATCGTCCCATCCAGCATCGCGATATCCACGTATTGTCCGCGGCCGGTCTGATGGCGCGCGAGCAGCGCCGCGAGCACGCCGATCGCCGCGTGCATCCCGCCCCCCGCATAGTCCGCGAGCAGGTTCTGCGGAATCGTCGGCGGCTGGTCCTTGCGCCCGATCATCGAGAGCGCGCCCGACTGCGCGATATAGTTGAGGTCGTGGCCGACGAAATCGCGATACGGCCCGGTCTGGCCGAAGCCGGTCACGGCGCAGTAGACCAGGCGCGGATTGCGCGCCGAGAGCATCGCGAAATCGATCCCGAGCCGCTTGGCGACCCCGGGGCGGAACTCCTCGACCACCACGTCGGCGCGTTGCGCCATCCGCAGAAAGACCTCGCGCCCCGCCCCGCTCTTGAGATTCAGCCCGATCGATTTCTTGTTACGCCCAAGCGCATTGTGCAGGCCAAGGCCGGCGCCGCGCCGTTCGGTTTTGCCCGATGCCGCGGCCTGCTCGGCGCGCCGTCCGGTCGGCGGCCCGGGTTCCTCGACCTTGATGATATCCGCGCCAAGATCGCCCAGGATCATCGTGCAATGCGGTCCCGGAGCCAGCTTGGTAAGGTCGATAATCTTGACGCCGCTGAGCGGTGCGATTGAAGCCATGAGCTTGCAGTCTCTCCTTGGTTAAGGCGCCCGCGCTTTGAAAGCGTCGGCGCAATCCGGCACGGTTTCGCGGCGAGCGGCCCCGCGCCGCCACGCCGGGCGGGCCGTCGCGAGCGCGCGGTGCCCCGGTTTTGCCCTGATGATGATGTACTTCCTTTAAATCGTTGCGTCCACGCGCGCAAACCCTCGCGTTGCGGCCGCGCCGCGCGGTCCCGCACGCGCTCCTCAGACCACCGCCGCGCGCAGCCGCGAAAGCCGCTCGTTGAGCGTGCGCAGCCCTTCAACCATGTGAACGCCATACCAGTGCAGGTCGCGCCCGCCTATCAGCAACACCCGGCGTCCGAGCGCCGCCGGCAGCATCGCCTTCAACTCTTCGAGGTCGTTCTGGCCGAACTCATACGGCTCGTCGGGCAGCAGCACGATATCGGGACGATGCTCGACGGCCTCCTCGACCGTGGTGCGCGGATAGCGCTCGCCCGCGGCCGCATAGACGTTATTAAAGCCCATCATGCGCAGCACGTCATGCGCGTAGGTGTCGGCGTTGAAGGTCATCCAGGGCTTCTTCCAGATCGGACAGAACACGCGCAGCCGAAGCTTGCTCCACACCCCCAGGCCGGCCTCGATTCCGCTCACCGAGAGGGTGATTTCGCGCGCGAGCGCGGCCGCCTGCGGCTCGCGGTCCAAGGCGCGGCCGATGCGCAGGATGGATTCGACCGCGCCCGGCACGGTGCGCGGATAGGTCGTCAGCACCGGCACGCCCTGCTCGCGCAGGCGCTCGATATCCTCGCGGCGGTTCTCCTCCGCGTTGGCGATCACCAGGTCGGGCTTGAGCTTCGCGATCTCGCGCAGCTTGGGATTCTTGGTGCCACCGACCCTGGGAATGGCCGCCAGCGCCGCGGCCGGCTCGACGCAAAACCGTGTCGCTCCGACGACCATCTCACCCGCTCCCAGCGCGAACAGCGTCTGCGTCCAGCTCGGCACCAGCGAGACGACACGCCTGGGCGGGCGCTCGAGCGCGACCTTGAGGCCGATGTCGTCACTCAGCTGAAGCCATGATGCCATCCGCGCTCCGGCCTATCTGCCGCTCCTTTGCCGCACCACCTGGTCGAGCGCACGGCGGTCGGAGTCGGTCAGCTTCTCGCCCGCGCCGTCGATCGACGGTTGGGAGTGCTGGACGGGCTCGGGTTCACCGGCCATCGCAGCTCGGGGCGCAGGCGTCGCGGAGCGATGGGTCAGGAAATGCATCGCACGCGGCGCCAGCACGCGCCGGGTAAGGAAACCGGCTGCGAGCACGAGCAACGCCGCAATCAGGATCAGGCCAGGCCGCTTGCGCTTACCGCGTGACCGCCGCCGCCGTTTAGCCATTCGAAACCCCGCGCAACCCCTCAGCCGCCCCGCGTCCGGCGCGATCCGCCGCGCGCCACCCGGCGCCGCACGCACGCCGGATACCCTTCCTCGCACAGGAGTGTGCGCCGGAATCCTACCGCACCGCGATACCAAATAGAACCCGCCGGGCGTGGCGCGCCGGACGAAGCGCGATCACGACGACGCGGTCGCGAAACCGCACGTGGCGGGCGGTGCCCCTGGCCGGAGGGGTACCCGCCCGCCGCGTGTTTGCCGCGCGCGCGAGGCCGTCGGGCGTTGCGGCTCAACCCTCCGGCTTGATCACCGTGTACATCGTGGCGTTGCCGCGCTGCACCAGGAGCAGGGCCGAGTTCTTATCCTTCTTGGCCTGCTTGGCCGCCGCCAGGAAATCGTCCACCGTGTTGACCTTCGTGTGGTTGACCTCGAGCACGACGTCGCCCTGCTGGATTCCCGCGTCGGCCGCCGGGCTGTCGGGTTGCACGCCGCGAACCACCACGCCCTTGGTGTTGTTGAGGTTCAGCTGGTTGGCGATCTCGGGCGTAATCGACTGAACCTGGAGGCCCCAGTTGGAACCCGGCTCTTCGCTCTTGGCGCTGGCGAGCTGCTCTTCCTTGAGTTCGGCGACCTTGGCTTTGATCGTGAGATGCTTGCCGCTGCGGATCACCTCGACCGGCACGGTGTCGCCAATCGGCGTCTGGGCGACGAGTTCGGGGAGCTGATGCTCGTCCTGCACGGAGGTGCCGTTGAACTTGACGATGATGTCGCCGCGCAGGATGCCCGCCTTGAACGCCGGACCTCCCTTCTCGACGTTGGCCACCAGCGCGCCCTCGGGCTTGGGCAGGTTGAAGGACTGGGCAAGGTCAGGCGTCACTTCTTGAATTTCGACTCCCAGCCATCCGCGCACCACCTTGCCGTGCTCCTTGAGCTGCTCCATCACCTGCTTGGCAATGTCGATGGGAATGGCGAAGCCGATCCCGGCATTGCTGCCGGTGCTGCTGTAGATGGCCGTGTTGATACCAATCACCTGGCCCTTGGTGTTGAACAGCGGGCCGCCCGAGTTCCCCGGGTTGATCGACGCGTCGGTCTGGATGAAGTCGTCGTAGTTGCCGCCGAGCGCGCGCCCCTTGGCGCTGATGATCCCGGCCGTGACCGTCGAGTTAAAGCCGAACGGGCTGCCAATCGCAATTACCCAGTCGCCGACCTCGGCCGAGCTGGAATCGCCGAGCGGCGCCACCGGCAACGGCTGCTTGGTGTCGATCTTGATCAGCGCCAGGTCGGTCTTGGGATCCTTGCCGACGACCTTGGCGGTAAACTCGCGCTTGTCGAGCAGCCGGACGTGAATCTCGTCGGCGTGTCCGGCCACGTGATTGTTGGTCAGGATGTAGCCGTCGGACGAGACGATGACGCCCGAACCGAGGCCGTGCTGCTTATATTCATGGGGAGTTTGGCCGAAAAAGCGGCGGAACTGATCGAAGGGGTTTGGCTGCTGACCAAACGGCCCACCGGGACCCTGGTCGCCCGGTCCACCACCCGGCCCCTCCGGTCCTCCTTGCGGTCCGTCGGGGGAGTCGCCAGGGCCAGCCTGATCGCCGCCAAACTGCATTCCGGACTTGACTTGCTGCACCACGCTGACGTTGACCACCGACGCCATCACCCGCTTGACCAACGGCGCAAAGGAAGGGATTGCGACCGCGGCTTCGCTGGGTTCGGGTTGATTGGCCGGCGCGGGATCCTTGTTCGGCTGCGCTTGGGCGGTTCGTTCGGCGAGTGCAGGCGGAGACTTGGCCTGCTCCTGCTGCGAGCTGGAACTCCAGAACGGAAAGGCCCCGGCGCGGGCGAAGGCAATTACGATACCCAAAAACACGCCGCAGGACACTGCGGCGATCTTTTTAAACATTCACTCTCCTCCTGGAGATAGCAACGTTCATATCCACCCGCTTAGGCACAGTAAGGTTTCAGACGATGGTGGACGGCTTAAATTCAGACGACGCGTGCCGCGAGCCGGTTTTAGCGGCGGAAACGCCGCTTTGCGTCCCGCTCGAACCAGCCGCCGATCATCGGTCCAGTAAATCAGAAAAGCCCCGCTAAGCAAACGCTCGCAGCCTTCGCCCCGCTAGGGCGGGGACTCCGGCTTTGCCCGCTACGACAAGCGCCAGAACGGAAACAAAGCTGGTAACGGGGCCTGCGTGGACCGGACAGCGTGCGAGGCGCACCGCGCATCCTCACCCGCCCAAGCCTCCAACCCAAGGCTCTGCCGATGTGGCGTCGCGGGAGTATCATCCGTCGCCTGGCGACCGCTTCGGTTGGTCTGCCTGCGCGCCGTGATGCGCAGCGTGACCCGCGAGCCGATAGCCATCGCCGCGATTCCCCGGCCCATCCGAGCCGCAGGCGAGCCACGACGGCCAGCGGAGTGCGCGCATCGGCGCTCCAGCGGCAATATATTGTCATTCTTTTGATCTGCTTGCGGCCACTTTCTCGTCACTACTCACTCGGCTTCCGTCTTCGCCGCGTAAATCCGGTCTGAATTCCTGTCCCAATTTCGGGCACGCAACGTGCTCTGGCGCAATGGGTCCAATGGATCCGTATTCACGCGCCGAACACGGCGCCGACGCGCAGGGAGTATCTATGCGACGAGTCTTACGTCTGGTCCCGGTCGACGAAAGTGGACGCCAGATCCGCCGTGCGCGGGCTCGCGCGATGATGTGCCTGGCGAGCGCGGCGGCGCTGCTGATGCTCGAGCTGGCATGGGCGGTGACCGCACACGCGCAGGCCAATATCACGCTGGGTTACCCCGGGGTCACCGGTGCGATCGCCACCAATACGAATTGGTCGATCGCCAAAAACGGCGGCGTGTCCAGTGGCACGGCGAGCTGGACGGTCGGGGTGACTAAAGTCTCGGTAAGCGATCAGATAATCCAGGTCGACGGACAGCTCCGGATATACAATATCGGCACTGGGCCGGCGACGCTCGGCAACATTATCGTCAACCTGCAGCGTCCCTGCGCCACGCGATGGGTATCGGCGGCGGCGGACGTGGCCGACGCAACCTTCGGCCAGGCGGCGACCTACGGCAATTTCGCCGCCTCGGCGTCCTACGAAAATGTCGTGCGCAACAGTCCCGTCTCGTCGTGCGTCGGGCCGGGCAACTATGTGACCACGACTCCGCCGGTCGTCGGACAGACTGCGAAGGAGGGCACTTTCTTCACCACTGCGGCCTCGGGCACGGTCGATTTCACCAACGCGGCCGACAACTCGGTCTTCTCGCTGGTGCCCGAATTTCACCTGGCCGCCGGAGCTTCGATCAAGCTCTTCTACACTGCGACCTTCGACAACACCATCCTGGGCTTGGCGCCCGGCACCGCTTTGCGGCCCGAAGTCATCGTCAGCATAAGCCATGCGGCGGCACGCGTCCCGAATGCCATGAAACTCATCGACGTCGACGACGACGACGGGCCGGCCGGGCAAGGCGTATCCACCACCGGTGACGACGCCGGTTGGTCACAAAGCGTCGCGACGCGCCAATCGTTCGTGCCCAGGCCGGAGCAGTGCAACCAGACCGTCACGCTGACCGACGCGCAGAGCCTGGAGAATCCGGCGCTGACCGGCACCGCCACGCTTACCAGCTTCACCAGTTTCAACGGTAGCGGGACGCTATCGATCGACGGCGGGTCGATGAGCGACGGGGATACCAACACGCAGGACGTAAGCGCCGTCGTCGATGGCGGACTCAGCGGCGGCACGATCACCAACTGCGCCGGCATCACCGGCCCCGACACCACCATCACGCTCGTGGTGGGCAATTCCAATAAAGTTTTTAGCGTTTGCACCGGGGTCAACGATACTGCCTGCGATCAGGAAAACGTGCCCAGCTCTGCCGGCCCGGCGAGCCCCACGCCGACGCCGACTCCGGTCGTCACGCCGACGCCCGTGGTCACGCCGACGCCCGTGGTCACGCCGACGCCCGTGGTCACGCCAACTCCCGTTGTCACACCGACGCCGGTCGTTACGCCAACGCCGATCGCGACTCCAACACCAGTCGTCACTCCCACGCCGACCCCTTCGCCGACGCCGGTCGTACCGCCCTTCGTCATGGGTGAGTTCTGCACCTACAGCGAGGCGCACTGGTCCCATACCTGCGGCAACGAAAGCGGCAGCATCCACGGAGAAGGCGGACAGAGCCTCAAGCACGCCGTGGATAGCGACTGCAGCGGCGAGGGCAACCAGGCCCACAACGTGCTGACCGATAACTTCGACACCGTATACGGCACGAGCGGCGGAGTGCAGGTCGGTCTCACGTGCTCCGTCGAACGGTTCGGGATGACCTTCAACTCGCCGGCCGCGATCCAGAACTATCTACCTGCGGGCGGCAAGGCCGGAGTGCTCAATGCGTGTCTGGTCGATCCGTCCGACTCTCACTCGGGCAGTCTCGGCGGCGAAGTCCTTGCGCTGCAGCTCAACGTCGACTTCAGCGCGGCCGGTGTCACCGAAGGCTCGGGCGGTCCGTTCGGCAACCTGAACCTGTGCGGCAGTGGAACTTCGCTCGACGGCATGCCGATCTCCGGAATTCTTGCGGCCGCCAACCAGGCGCTGGGCAACGGGGGAATGCCAACGGGGTTCAATCCGAACTCGCTGCGCAACCTGCTTCATCAGCTCAACGACTCGTTCGACGATTGCCATCCGCACGGTTTCGCCCAGCAGCACCTGACCGGCGCCGCCTGTCCGTAAGGCACGAGTAAGGCGGTCGTCCGCAACGAACCAAAGGGCCGGCCCTTCCGCGGGGCCGGCCCTTTTTCATTGCCTCAGGCCTGACCAACCCGCCATCAGTTGTGGTCATTCGTCAGGGGGCCTGCCGAAGACTGGCACAGCAGAGTCCGCGCGCAGTATGCGGCGGTGATCCGCCACACGGTCAACGAGAATTGCTTGCGCACCCGCTTGCCCGAAGCGTCGATCACACGAATCGTCGGGTAGCGGGTGCTTTGCGTGGTCGCCACGCCCGTAATCGCATCGGCGGCATGGTCCATCGAGAGGCCCGCCGGCAGACGACCCCGGACCACAGCGATCCTGTAAGGTGGGACGCCGCCGCTGACGCCAAGCGATTCGTAATAGAAAACCGTGGTATGCGCACTGGGCAACTTCGCAGGTGCGCCTATCCTTAACGGCGATGGCGTCGGGGTTGGGATGGGCGTCGGCGTCGCAACCGGGGTGGGAGTCGAAGTCGCTATGGGGGTCGGCGTCGCTGACGAACCGCCGGCATTCACCTCGCCCCACCACAGGGCCCACATGTTGTTCTGGCCGGCATACTCCTGGATGGTCCACATCGTGGTGTCGTCCACCGGGTCGACCACGGTCGAGCTGAAGTCGCCCCATCGATTGTCGCCAGTGCCGAAATCCTTAAAATAGGAAGCCTCGCCCGCCTTCAGCGTCGTGCCGGCTTCCATCGTGTTCAGCGGATCGCTGGCCGTACGGGTCGAATAGCCGGCACTGGGGTAGAGCCCCGGCCCGAAGTGCGTGTAACCCACCATCACGTCGTTGCCGCGGTTAACCGCGAGTGTCGGGTAAGCGTAAAAGTTGGCGCCGCTGGGATCGTCGATTCGTCCGAACTGCTGCACCTGGCCGACACTGCCCGCGGCGGTGGCGATCTGCCACCATTGCGCCGCGGTCCGCGTGGGAGTTCCGGTGGCCGGAAGGTAGACGGTATGCGAAGCCCACAACGATCCGTTGCGGTACACGCAGCTTTGCATGCGATCGTCGTCGGTATCGATCAGTCTCGCGCTGCCAAGCTGTGGAGCGAAATTAACTGTCGGCGAGAACGATTGCCACGCCGCCGAACCGATCGGAAAGGCCACGCCAGTGGTCAGAACCTCGGCGCCGACCGCGCCCGTGATGGTGTCGAGCCTGAGCTCGGCCGAGCCGCCGCTCTTCGACTCCAGAAGATACATCGTTGCGAGATTGGGATCGTAGGTGGTGGCCGGAAGCTGAGTGAACCCGCTGGTCGGCTTGAGCACCGTATATTTGCCCGTGCCGCCGGCGTAGAGGTCGGCTTTATCGAAGGCCCAGATGACGGATTTGACGAAGACATCGCCGCTTACGGTGAAGAGGTTGGCCTGCACGACGATCCATTGCTTGTTGAAGCCGAGCGTCGGATAGTCGCCCCAATCCGCACCTGACGGATCGACCGGCACCTTGTAGAGGTTCCATGCCCCAGTCGGATCGGTGCCCTGTGACACGCCAATCAATATCGACGCGCCGGCGGAATTCTCACCGCTGGCCGCCGAGAATATCCAGCGCTGCCCGTATGGGTCGTATATCACGCGCGGATCGAACGCGTCGGGAACGCCGAGACTGGACCAGAAACCGGCAAGCGTAACCGCGCTCAGCGTCGCGCCAGCGCGGTCCTGGATCACCACCTGGCTGTTGACCGCCACCATCAGATTGTTCGGCCCGACCGCACCGTCGGTGTCGGGTGGAATCACGGTGCCGTTGTCACCCAGCGCCTCGAAGCTGGCGAGCGCCGCGGGCGATTGCACGGACGCCTCCGTCGACGATGACGCCTGCTCCGGCGCCGCCACCTCCGACGCATCGAAACCATTGCTGCTTTCGGGCGCTCCATCGGTCGCCGCTCGTGCAACCGGGCGATGAATCGTGCGATGCTCGTTGAGCGGCATCGGTCCCAAGGCCTCTTCACGAGAGATAGTCTTGAAGTTTATCGAGGCGTGCTGCGCGGCCTTGCCTGCCGTGCCGGTCACTCGCAACGGAGCCGGCCAAGCGAGTGTTTGAACGCCAGCGACGCCTACGATCACGATCAGCGTCGAGCGAATGAGTTGCCGAATCTGCCGCGCGGTGGTTGTTGTCACTTCCGATAGCCTCCAAAGCCCGCCTTCGCTGGATCGGGCTTTCTTGCTTCGAGGCTATAAAACGCAATGATAAGACCACGCGAGCCCTGTCTATCTTTGACACACCATCACAGCCGGAAATCCGGATCGCGCCCGCACACGATGAGACATCACGCGCTTTAAAAGCGCGCATGACTCGATTCAAGACAAAATAGTTGAGCGAGTACGGCTATCGTCCGGCGTTCCTCGCCTAAGGATGCCTCAGGCGAGAACACCTACCGATACTGCCGCGATCCTTTCAAGCTATATCGGAACCGAGACAGGGAGCGCCCGCGACGTTCAACTACGTCGAAGTCGCAGTGACTGCCCGGATGAGACTTGTGTTGTGCGAACTTGAGACTACGGGGTGATCGTTATCTGGAAGGCCCGGCTCGCCGATGCGTGGCTCCGGTCAGTGGCGTAGACCGTAAATGTCGAGACGCCCACGACGCCCGGCGTACCTGTAATCTGGCCGTCGAAGGTATTGAGCGCGAGTCCGCGCGGCAGCGCGCCCGCGCTGACGTAAACGAGATAGGGGGGCGTCCCACCGCTCAACCCCAGCGAGGCGTAATAGAAGACGCCCACCCTGCCGTCTGACAGCGCGGTGGCGGCGATCGTCAGCGTAGGGGTGGGCGTCGCGGTCGGAACCGGCGACGGCGTTGGGCTGGGAGTCGGCGAAGGCGTCGCGGTCGGCGTTGGTGTGGGCGTCGGAGTCGGCGTTGGCGTAGGTGACGGCGTGGGCGTTGGAGTAGGTGACGGCGTGGGCGTTGGAGTAGGTGACGGCGTGGGCGTCGGAGTCGGAGTGGGCGAAGGCGTGGGCGTGGGTGTCGCGCTGGGTGTTGGGCTGGGACTCGGCGTCGGCCCTCCCACGGATACCTCACCCCACCAGGTGCCCCAATTATTGCCGGTCGCCGCATACTCCTGGAGCGTCCACAGGCTGAGATCGTCGAGCGGATCGACGACCGTGCTGCTGAAATCACCCCATCGATTGTCCCCGGTGCCAAAATCCTTGAAGTACGGCGCCTCGCCCGCCTTGAGCACGACGCCCGCGCGCAAGGTGCCGGGTGGATCACCTGCCATCCGCATCGAAAAGCCGGCGCCCGCGTACTGCGCCGCCGAAAACTGCGAATATCCGACCAGCGCGTCGTTTTCGCTATTGACGCCGATCGACGGGTAGGCGAAAAACACGTTCGCCGTCGGGTCGTCGATCCGCCCAAGCTGCTGGAGTCCGCCCAGGTCGCTCGCCGCCGTGTCGACCTCCCACCACTGCACCGAGCATCGATTGGGCGTACCGGTGGCGGGCAGGAAGATGGTCTGCGCGGTCCACAGCGAGCCGTTTCGATAGACCGTCCAGTCCAGCCGATCGTCGTCGGTATCGATGTCGTTGGTCGATCCGAGCTGCGGCGCGAAATTGAGCGTAGGCTCGACCGCCTGCCACGGCTGCGGCGCGGCCGGGAAGGCGATGCCGGTGGTGAGCACCTCAGAACCGACCGCGCCCGTGATCTCGCTCATCCTCAGCAGGCCGTTGGCCGAGCTCCACGACTCCAGCAGGTAGAGCGTCGCGATATTTGGATCGTAGGTGAGCGCCGGATTCATCGAGAAGCCGCCGGTGTCGTCCTGCAGCAACGTAAAAAGCCCCGAGCCGCCCGCATACAGGTTCGCCTTGTCGAAGGTGTAAAGGTTCTCGAACTCGTAGAAGTTGCCCACGATAGTGAACATGTTAACCCCGACCACGATCCAGTTTTTGTTGAATCCGACGATGGGAAAGTCGCCCCATCGCTGACCCGCCGGATCGACCGGCACTCGGTAAAGGTCCCAGCCAGCGGTCGGGTCGCTGTTGTGCGAGACGCCAATCAGGATCGCCGAGGCCGTGGTCTCCGGATCGGCCGCGGTGACGATAACCCATCGCTGGCCGTACGGATCGTACAGCACTCGCGGATCGGTCACGGAGCCGACGCCCAGGCTGGACCAGAAATCAAACAGGCCGACCGAGCTTATCAGCGTTCCCGCGCGGGTCTGAATTTCGATCTGGCTATTGAGCGCCACCACCAGATTAGCCGGCCCCACGGCGCCGTCGGTGTCGGGCGGAATCGCAGTACCGTTGTCCCCGAGTCCCGGAAACCCGTTGAGCGCCGCCCCTTTGGCCCTCCGAGGTCCGGGCGCAGGCGGCGTTAAGTTTTTCCGCCGCGTCCGATGCGCGCGGACGAGAGCGGGAGCCGCAACGAAGGGGTTGGCCTGTGGGCGTATCCCGCGATGGCGCCCCGCCGACGCAAAGGCGCCGCGCGCTTCGTCACGAGAGAGTGCGCTGAAGTTTATCGTCACGTGCGCGGCGGCGTGGTCGGAGCGTCCGGCGATCCGCCGCGCAACGGCAGACCGCTCGCGCGACACAGCCGCGCCCGAAACGGCGATCCCACCTGAGGCGTCAGCAACCGCGGGATACGTGCCGGGATAACTGCCAGAGGTGGGCGGTGCGCCGGGAGAGCCCGACGCCGCAGTGTGCGTGGAACTTGCCGGCAGAGTTTCCGTTGAACTTGCCGCGTGAACTGTCGCGACCCATGGCCGGGCGACAACGAGAGCCGTCCATCCCGCTATCAGCACAACCGTCAGTCGCACAGCAGTCGCCGACCGCTTGCGGATGAGGTTTGACAAACGCCGCCCGCCCCTTTGGCTCTCGTTGCCGCCTTGGCTCAACAGGGTCGGAGTTCTGCGATCGGCCGGCCCCGCTTACGGTCGTGCGGCTTGCGGCCAAGCGAAACCACTCGGCTCCGACTGCCCCCCGCCCGCTCACTTGCGAAGCGCGCACGGCCTTCGGCTCAATCGAGAAATCCTTCCACAGCGCTTTTGAGCAAAAGGTGGGCCGTCGAAAACAATCAATAGAAACAGTTGTTTTCGAACTGGAGCGCCAAAAAAATGCCGATCCCATTATGCGCGGCGTTGGACCAGAAGGTTCTTTGCCACGATTGCGCAGAGCGCGCCCGCGCCCTCAGATGCGATTGCGATTGAGCAGGCCGCGCGCGATCACCAGCGCCTGAATCTCGCTGGTCCCTTCCCCGATAATCATCAGCGGCGCGTCGCGGTAGAAGCGCTCGACCGGGAACTCGGCCGTGTAGCCATAGCCTCCCAGCACGCGCATCGCGTCCAGCGTCACCTTGACGCAGGCCTCCGAGGCGAACAGCTTGGCCATCCCCGCCTCGACGTCGCAGCGTTCGCCCGCGTCCTTCTTCTCGGCCGCGCTCTGCACCATCAGGCGCGCCGCCTCGACTCGCGTCCCCATGTCGGCGAGCAGCAGTTGCACCGCCTGATGCTCGCAGATCGGCTTGCCGAAGGTGGTGCGCTGCTGGGCGTAGCGGATCGCGTTCTCGAACGCCGCCTGTCCGACTCCAACCGCGCGCGCGGCGACGTTGATCCGCCCGACCTCGAGCGCGCTCATCACCTGCTTGAAGCCCTGCCCCTCCTGGCCGCCGATAAGATTGCCCGCCGGAACCTCGAGATCCTCGAACAGCACCTCGCAGGTGTCGACTCCCTTGTAGCCGAGCTTCTTGATGTTGCGGCTGACGGTCGGCCCGTGCTCATTCTTCTCGACCGCGAACATGCTGATCCCGGCATAGGCCGGCTTGGCCTTGGGATCGGTTTTGGCCGCGACCGCCAGCATCGTGCCGTGGCGGGCGTTGGTGATGAACATCTTGCTGCCCTTGAGCAGGTAGTTGTCGCCGTGACGGACCGCGGTGGTGCGAATCGATTGGACGTCGCTGCCGGCGTGCGGCTCGGTCAACGCCAGGCCGCCGCGTTTCTCGCCCGCCGCCATCGCGGGCAAAAATCGCTTGCGCTGCTCCTCGGTGCCGTGATGCGTGATGATGTAGCCCATGATCAGATGGCTGTTGATCACGCCGGCCAAGCTCATCCAGCCGCGCGACAGCTCGGCCATCAACCGCGCGTAGCTGACGAAACTCAGTCCCAGGCCGCCATGCTCGACCGGGATGGTCGCGCCGAAAAGTCCCAGCTCGCGCATCGTGGCAACCAACGCGTGCGGGTATTCGTCGGCGTGCTCCAGTTCGGAAGCGGCCGGGATAACGTCGCGGTCGACGAAGCGGCGCACCGCCTCGATTACATCGTGGTCCATGGTCTCTGTCATCTCGTGCTTCCTTTCGACCGGTCCGTCAATCGATGCAAAGAACCGATCACAAAACGCGGTTCGTCGGCGAGACTAACAGAAGGAATCGGTGGGCTGCCAACCGGCCTGGCGAAGCGTCGGAAGTCCGGCCGGCGAATCGGTGGGCTAGCGGCGAATCGGCGAGCCGGCTAAGGAGCGGGGCAGGCGTCGCAAGCGTCAGAAATCCAACCGGAGCGACGAAAGCTTGACGGCGCGCGCGATTGGAGGCCCCACATGGGCGGCAACCGCGGCGCTCGAACTGGCGGTGGCAAGAAGGTGCGCGCGCAGAGTCAGGATCCCGATAAATGCCGACAGCAGCAGGAACAAAAGCATGATCGAACGGGGTTCAATCTCGTCACTGCGCATCGGTTGCGCAGCCACGGTCAGCGGCGATTCACAGCTCGATTGATAGGTTGCCGGTTTCACGAGGCCAATGCAGGAGCAAATCGCATACCGGCTCGCCATCGGTTTTTCTAAATTGCGCAACTCGTAGCTAATTTTCCCCTAGAGAAGCACGGCCCTTTCCTCCTCCGAAGCAGCGTTGCATTCATGCATCACGTCACAGTTTCAAACCGTGCGACACGGTGAAGTCCGGTGGGTGGCTTTCGATCCCTGAGAATCCCGCCGATCTGGCCGGCGTGGAACGCGCGATCAAAACCCAGCTCGGTCTGGACTGAACCGCCCCCGGCGGCGCCCTTGCAAGCGGCGACGGCGTGTTGATAGACTAAACGTCAAATTGACGCAAACTATGCGAACTCATAAACCACGGGAATTCAGATGACGCCTGAAGTACAGTCCTCGACCATCAACATTGCCGCCGCCGCGCAACTCCATTCCAAGCTCGCGGCGCTCGGACAGGACGGCTACAGTCTCGCCGCCTGCGAGCGCTACGCCGCACAGATCGACGAAATCAATCGCCTTAAGGCCGAGCGCGGCGCGGTCGTGCTGGCGCACAACTACCAGCGCCCCGAAATATTCGAGGTCGCCGACTTCATCGGCGACTCGCTCGAGCTGGCCTACAAGGCGCGCGAGGTCCGCGACGCCGGAATCATCGTGTTCTGCGGCGTGCACTTCATGGCCGAGACTGCCAAGGTCTTCAACCCCGAGCGGCTGGTGCTGCTGCCGGACTTGCGGGCCGGATGCTCGCTGGCGGATAGCGTCACGGCCGACGCGTTGGCCGAGCGCAAGGCCGAGTTGCGCGAGATTTACCCCGACCTCAAAGTCGTCTCCTACGTCAACTGCACGGCCGACGTAAAGGCCGAGTCCGACGCCTGCTGCACTTCGGCCAACGCGCTCAAGGTGGTCGAGGCGATCGACTCCGAGCACGTGCTTTTTGTCCCCGACCAGAATCTCGCCAACTACGTGCAGAGCCAGACCCGCAAAAAGATCATCTCGTGGGACGGCAACTGTTACGTGCATCATCAGATAACCGCCGCGGAGGTGGACAAGGTCAAGCGCGCGATCCCAGGAATAAAGGTGCTGGCCCATCCCGAGTGCCGCACCGACGTGCTGCACCTCGCCGACGCAGTGCTCTCGACCAGCGCGATGGTGCGTTATGCGGAGAAGAGCGACGCCGACAAGTTCCTAGTGGTGACCGAGTGCGGGCTCTCGGACCGCCTGTTGATGGAGATTCCCAACAAGCACTTCTACAAGGCGTGCAAGCTCTGCCGTTACATGAAGATGATCACGCTCGGCGGTACGCTCGACTCCTTGCGCAACCTGCGCTTCGAGATCGAATTGCCCGAAAATGTACGCGAAGGCGCGCGCCGCGCACTGGAGCGGATGCTCGAGCTGGGCGCGTAGCGTCGCGGCTTCCCCTCTAAAGGCGTAGCGGCCTAACGCTGACGGGGCGAGGCCGCCGCCGCCAAAGACCCGGCACGGGCTCGAGCTTCAGCGTTTACATCCGTCCGGCGTCGGTGCCAGTCTGAGTCAGGATTGAAAAAGGAAATTTCCGCCAAAGACATCGGCGGCGACGGCGCCAAACGGCGCCAAGATAACAGCGCAATTCTCCGGCTATCGGGCCGGAGTCAGCGCACGGATTTTCCTTCGATGAACTCGTGATGGAGGCCTGCCTGCGCCCCCCTCAACTGACGCTCAGGAGCGACGAATGTCATCACGTCTTGGATGGTTTGTTCTCGGTGTGGTTGGAACGTTAGTGGCGCTCTTCGTGGGTGGGTACCTGTTTATAAGGTCCGGCGGAGTTTCCATGGAAACCACCGCGCCCATGCTCCCGCTGGAAGCGACCGTGGCCAAAATGGCGTTGCGCGCGAGTATCGGCGACGCGGCGGATCTGAAGAATCCCCTCCCGTTGAACGACGCCAACATGCTGGCGGGCGCCCGCGACTTCAAGGAGCACTGCGCGTTTTGCCACGGCCTGCCAGGACAGCCGCGGCCGGATGCGGCCGCCGGCATGTTCCCCCCACCGCCGCAGTTTTTCGAACACAAAGGGATGGTCACGCGCGACCCTGAGGGTGTCACTCACTGGAAGGTGACTCACGGGATTCGGCTGTCCGGAATGCCGGGATTCGAGAAGACGTTGTCCGACACGGAGCGCTGGCAGATTACCATGATGGTCGCGCACGCCGACAAGCTTTCGCCCGCGGTCCAGGCGGCACTGCGCCCCTGAGCCCATTGGCGCGTCGCGGTCTTGCGCGCTTCGCGGCAATCGACGCCTTTGCGTGACGGACGCTATTTCACAGCGCGGGCGCTTGAGGGATGCGCGCAACCAAAGGCAGCCGGGTCACTCGCGAACCTCCCCTGCGGGCGGAGATCCGGCAATGCGGCGATCCCCGCTCGATAGACGCGCGGCGATCCGAAGTGCGATAGTCCGTCAGGGCGGCTCCGCTCGATCGTCCGCAATAATCGACAGACGGGGAAAGACGATGTCGAACTCGGCTCAATCGTTGTCCGGCGAACGGCAGGTTTCCGGGGTCCATCTGGTCGGCAGCATTCCGCTTGCGGATGCGGAAGGAGTGTTTCGACGACTCAGTGCCGATCTCGGCGACCGGCTAAGACGCATTCCGGATGGCGAGACGGGGCCGCGCGCGGATTGGATCATCTGGCAGTATCCGGTGCTCAGCTCGCGCCCGGAGTTCGAGATCTGCCCGCCCGGACCGGAGCACTATCGCGCGCTGCCCCGGCTGCGTCTGGGCGAAGGCGTCTCGGCCGGCGACATTACCTTCGAGCGGCTCGGCTATGCGCAAACGGCAATCGCGTCTTACCGCTTATTCGCAACCCTCAAGCGTGACGGAGTAGTGCCGGGGCATTGCCGCTTCCAGGTCTCGTTGCCCACGCCGCTCGCGCCCATCAGCGCCTTCGTCGCGAGCGACGACCAGAGCGCCGTCGAACCGGTGTATGAAGCCCGGATGCTGGAGGAGGTGGCGCTGATCATACAGGCGATCCCGGCCGACCAGCTTGCCATTCAATGGGACACCAATGTCGAGTTCGCGATGCTCGAGGGCGCGGTGCCCGCATGGTTCGGCGACGTGCGGGCGGGCATCATGGAAAGACTGCTGCGCCTGAGCCGCCGTGTGCCGCCCCCGGTCGAACTCGGTTATCACCTGTGTTACGGCGACGGGCGTCACCACCACACCGCGACGAAAGACGCACGCAAGCTGGTCGAAATCGCCAATGCGCTGGCGGCCAGTCTGGACCGGCCGCTCAACTGGTTGCACCTGCCAGTGCCGGTCCATGCCGCGGAATCGTACTTCTCGCCGCTGGCCGATCTGAGGCTACGTCCGGAGACCGAACTTTATCTCGGCGTGATTGACCTGGCGGACGGTCTGGAGGGAGCTTTCCGGCGCATCCGGATGGCTCGGTCGTTCGTCGACAGGTTCGGGGCCGCCACCGTATGCGGATGGGGGCGGCTACCGGAGCGGGTCGTCCCGGATCTGCTCAAGCTGCACGTCGAGGTTGCGCGGCCAGTGGTAGCGGCCTCGGATCAGAACGCCTCGTTCATATGGCCCAGCGGCTTCGATCGGGTGCCGGACGAAGATTGGACCCATCAGCCGGTGGACCGTTTCGGACTCGCGTACGACAAGGTGGAGCGGCACAGTTGGTACCGCAACCTCGATCCGATCGTCGAGGAGCTGGCCGGCAATCTGAAAGAAGACGACATCATGGTGGATTATTCGGGCGGTACCGGAATCCTCCTCGATCGCCTCAAGTTGCGGATCTTCGATCGCCGGGCGGGCATCCTGGTGGTGGACAGCTCGCCGCGTTTTTTGCGGGTGGCGGTCGAGAAGTTCGCCACCGATCCACGGGTCGCGTTCCGGCTCCTGCGTTTCTCGAAAGAGCGCAAGCGGTTGCAGGGAATCGACGAGGTGCTGGGCCCCTCGCTCCTTCAGCGCGGGGTTGACACGATTGCCTGTACCAACGCCGTCCATCTCTATACCGAGCTGGAGGAGACCGCGCGCGCGTGGGCCGCTGTTTTGCGGCCCGGCGGCAAGTTGTTCATCAACTCCGGAAACATCCGCAATCCGCGTGCGAAGCCCAATCAATGGATTCTCGATGAAACAGTGTGGGTCATAAATGACCTCGCGGAGGGCATCGTCCGGAGCGATCCCCGTTATATGGCGTACCGGCCGATTCTCGACGAGGGCGCGCGCATCGCGGCGCACAGCGCCTTTCGCAATCGTGTGTTCGTCGAGCCACGCCGGCTCGACTTTTATCTGAACATCTTGCGCAGCGCCGGTTTCCAGATTGAAGGCGTGATGGAACATAACATCCGCGCGCGCGTCGACGACTGGTACGAGTTCCTGAGCGCATACCATGACGCGGTGCTCGGCTGGGTCGGCGGCAACGAGAAAGTCGACGGGCGGGCGCCGACCGCGCAAGCCGTCACGGACCGGCTCCTGCTTATCCGGCAGGCGATCGATACTCTGTTCGGCGGCCGCGCGGAGTTCGATGCCTGCTGGACCTACATCAACTGCACGCGGTGACGAGGGCGGCGAATCGAATCCGGAAGACTCGTAAAGGAACCCGTAAAAGGACCTGTCATCCGATGGCTCTTTGAAGTGGGTGCGACTGGGCGGATGTGCTGGCGCCGATGAACGCCGAATCGCCGCCGCCGTCGGGACGCGCGCACCAGGCCACCGGCATGGGCGCAGTGCGAAGTCATCGGGCGGCGCGGCCCAAAGTCGCCGTCGACACGGTGGTGTTCGCAGTCGAAGGCGGCCGGCTCAAGACCTATCTGGTGCAGTTGCGCCGCGGCGCGGTGCGCGGGCGATGGGCCTTCGCCGGTGGCTTGGTGCGGATGGGCGAGATGCTCGACGAGGCCGCGCATCGCGAGCTTTTCGCTTCCACCGGCATCCGCCAGGCCTACCTGGAGCAACTGTTCACTTTTGGCGACCCCTCGCGCGACCCGCGCGCCCACGTCGTTTCGGTGGCCTACATGGCGTTAATCGCGGACGCGCGGAGCGCGGCGGCGCCGGGAGGCAAGTACCTGGGCGGGCGCTGGTTCGAGGTTTCGGCGTTGCCCGCGCTTGCGTATGATCATCAGCAAATGGCGGAATATGCGCTCGGACGGCTCAAGGCGAAGCTCGAGTACACCAACATCGCGTGTAATCTGCTGCCTGAGACCTTCACTTTCGCCGAACTGGAGACGCTGTACGCGATGATCCTGGAGCGGCCGATCGACCGGCGCAATTTTCGCCGCCGGATCCTCTCGATGGGCATTCTGCGCCGGCGGCCGGCGACGCGCCGCGGCGCCCATCGCCCGGCCGCGCTGTACAGTTTTGCCCGGCGCGCCCCGCAAGTCGTGGAAATGCTATAATGATCCGAGTATTCGGGTGAGCATCATGCCCAAGGTCAAAAACCCGCCCGCGGGCGGCAGGCGAAGCAAGCGAAAATGGATAATCGCGGCGGTGGCCGCGGTGGCGATCCTGTCGATTGGTGTGGGCGCGTGGACGATGCGCGCGGCGACCGATTCGGCGGCCGCGAGCGCCAAGGGGGAGCGCGTGACGCTCGATCCTGCCCGCTTCTTCGGCCGGGCGCGCGAGGCCTACGAAGTCGCGGCGAAAAATCCGGCACTGCTCGCCCAGCTTCACTGCTACTGCGGATGCGATAAGGAAATGGGCCATCAAAACCTGCTCGACTGCTATCGCGATGAGCACGGCAGCCACTGCCCCATCTGCATGGGCGAAGCGCTGGAGGCCGCCAAGCTCGCCGACGAGGGGCTGCCGGTAGAACAGATTCGCCGTGTTCTACGCGATCATTACGCGCAGGGGAACTAGCGCTTGGCAGGTCTGGTCTCGGCCTACATCCAGCACTTCACTTACGCTGGATTGCTGGTGGTCCTGATTTTGTGCGGGATGGGCCTGCCGATACCCGAGGACGTGGCGTTGCTGGCGGGCGGTTTCCTAGTGCATCGCGGTATCATCCAGTACCCGATGACGCTGGCGGTCGCGCTGGTGGGTGTGGTTGCAGGCGACAACTCGCTGTTTTTTCTGGGGCGGCGCTTCGGCACCGGTCTGGTGACGTATCTGGGCATCGGTCGGCCGCGCTCGCAGCGCCAGATCGATCGGCTCAAGGAATTCATGCGCCGTCATGGCCATCGAGCGATCTTCTACGCGCGTTTCGTCGCCGGCCTGCGCGCGCTGATTTATCTCACCGCCGGCTCCCTCGGCGTGAACCCGCTGCGGTTTTTTCTGTACGATTTGGCTGGCGCGGTGATCTCGGTGCCGATCGTGGTCACGCTCGGTTACCTCTTCGGCAACGAACTGGAGGCGGTGCTGAGGTATATCGGCGGAGTTGAGAAGCTGGTGTGGCTGGTGGCGGCGCTCTCGCTGGGCGTCATCGCGATGCGGATGTTCATGTTCACGCGGGAGCGCGAGGAAACCCCCACCTAGCCAAGGCGCGCTGCGCCGGGAACCTGGCGCGCGCGGTTTTGCGGACGGACGCCGCCGCCTCGGCAGACCTGAAGATTATCAACCGCCTATCACGTATTCACTATGGAAATCAGACTGCCCGCGCTGAATCTCAAAGCCAAGCTGATGGCGCTGATGGTGATGCTGCTGGGGCTGACGCTCGGCGCCGAGCTGCTGGTCAGCCTCAACACCCAGAGTCGCATCGTCGAGGCGACCCAGGACAACGTCAAGGAGCTTGCCAGTGCGATCCAGATTAGCGTGCAGGAGCTGACCTCGGTCGGCACTTTCGACCGCGATCGCCTGCAGAACTACGTAGCCGCGCTGCATAACAATGGGCTCGAAGTCTCGATCGCCTCGAGCAAGGACCTGATCATCAACAGCTCCAACCCGGCGCTGATCGGCGAGGCGATCAATCGCGGCGCCATCCACGCCGCGACGGCGCAAACCGGTCAGCGAGGCGGCGATCCGTTCTCCGTGCCAGCCTTCACCGCCGGTCCGGCCGGCGAGCAAACCGTCTATCTGATCCCGGTCGAGGTCGAGGACCATCTGCTCGGCTACGTCCAGGTGGTGGCCGATTTCGCCGATTTCGCCCGTCCGCTGGAGGAGCATCGCATCCATCTGTTGACGGTCGCGCTGGCGATTTTCGCGATCGGGCTGGTCTTTTCCTACGTGCTGGCCGATCGCTACGTCGAGCCGATCCACGAAGTCGCGGCCGCCGCGCAGAACATCGCCGCACGCGGTCTGGAACCGGTGCCCGAGGCGCATCGGCGCGACGAAATCGGACTGCTCACGCGCAGCTTCAACGAGATGGTCGACCAGTTGCGCCGCGCGCGCGAACGCGAGACCGAGCTCAACCGACTGGAGCGCTTCACCGCGCTCGGCCAGCTCGCCGGCGCGCTGGCGCACGAAATCAAGAACCCGCTGAATTTCATCAGCCTCGCGATCGACCAGCTACGCGCGCGCTACGCGCCGCCGCTCAAGAGCGACCAGGACAACTATCGCCGCCAGCTCGGAATCATGAAGGACGAGGTCCATCGTCTCTCCGAGTTGATCCAGAGCTTCCTCAACTACGGCCGCCCGATCGAGGTCCATCCCGCACCCACCGACGTGCGCGCACTGGTCGGCAACGTGCTGGAGCTCTCGGATTCCAAGCTGCGCAGCCAGTCGATCCAGGCGCTCGAGCAAGGCGCCGACGGGCCGGTGATGCTCAACGTCGACGCCGAAAAGCTGCACGCCTGCTTCATCAACGTGGTGGCCAACGCGATCCAGGCGATGCCCGAAGGCGGAGAGCTCAGGGTCGCCTTCAGGCGCAAGGGCGACAACCAGGTCATAACCTTCTCCGACACCGGTGCGGGTATCGACCCCGAGGTCGCAAGCCATGTCTTCGAGCCGTTCTTCACCACCAAGCGCGAGGGCATCGGCCTGGGCCTGTTCTTCTCGCGCGCGATCGTCGAGCGCCACGGCGGCACCATCGGGATCGGCCCCAACCCGGCCGGACGGGGCGCCACGGTGACTTTCATCTTTCCGATCGGCGCACTAGGTAAACACACATGAGTCAACCGTCGGTACTGGTGGTCGAGGACAACGACCTGGAGCGGCAGATAACCGTCGAGACGCTGCGCGAGGAAGGCTTCCTGGTCGACGAAGCGCCCAACGGCAAGCGCGCGATGGAGCAGCTTGCGCTCGGCGGCTTCGACGTCGTGCTGACCGACCTGATGATGCCGGGGATGACCGGTGAGGAGTTGCTCGCCGCGGTGCGCCGGACCTACCCGGGCAGCCAGGTCGTGCTGCTGACCGCCCACGGCACCATCGAAAGCGCGGTCAAGGCGACCAAGAGCGGCGCGTTCGAATACCTAACCAAGCCGACCGACCGCGACAAGCTGGTGATGACGGTGGGCAAGGCGGCCGAGTTCGCGAGCCTCACGCAGGAGAACATCCTGTTGCGCACGCGACTGGAGGGCAAACTTCAGGTCGAGGGCATCATCGGGAATCATCCGGCGATCGAGGACGTGATCCGCGTGGTGCATAAAGTCGCGCCGTCGTATTCGACGGTGCTGATCCAGGGCGAGAGCGGCACCGGCAAGGAGCTCATCGCGCGCGCGATTCACAAGCTGTCGCCGCGCGGGTCGCGCCCGTTCGTGGCGATCAACTGCTCGGCGATTCCCGACAGCTTGATCGAAAACGAGCTGTTCGGCCACGAACGCGGGGCCTTTACCGGGGCCAACGAGCGCAAGATCGGGCTCATCGAGAGCGCCGACAAGTCGACGCTTTTCCTCGACGAGATCGCCGACCTCAATATCGGCCTGCAAGCCAAAATTCTGCGCGTACTGCAGGAGCGCGAGCTGCGCCGCGTCGGCAGCAACGAATCGATCCGGGTCGACGTGCGCCTGGTTGCGGCCACCAATCGCGACCTGTCCGAGGAAGTCGCCCAGGGGCGCTTTCGCGAGGACCTCTACTACCGCATCAACGTCGTCACCGTCACGCTGCCGCCGCTGCGCGATCGCCGATCGGACATCCCGCTGCTGGCGGAAAACGCGCTCAAGAACCGTTTCGCTCATCTGGCGCACAACCGGGTCAAGGAGATCAGCCGCGAAGCGATGGCGGTGCTGCTCGACTATTCGTGGCCGGGTAACGTGCGCCAGCTCGAATCGGCGATCGAACGCGCGCTGCTGCTTTGCGAAGGCGATCGCATCATGCCAAGGGATCTGCCGCAGGAAGTTCTGGCGCGCAAGACGCCTGCGCGCAGCGCCGAGCGCGCCCGCGGAGAACACTTCGAGATGCCCGCCGAGGGAATCAACTTCGAAAATCTCGAGCGCGACCTGATTCTGCAAGCGATGGAACGCGCGGAGTGGGTGATCGCCAAGGCGGCCAAGATGCTCGGCATGAGCTACCGCACGCTGCAGTACCGGCTGGACAAGTTCGGGATCAAAAAACCCGACGGGCGCCCGCAGCCGGCCGACGTAAAGACTTGAACGCCAGGCGCCGCTCAGTCCTCGAGTCCCGGCAACGCCCGCGTGGGCAAGTACACCCAGCATCGCACCGCCGCGCCGCCCGCGCTCGTGACCGCGACTTTAGCCCGCGCATACAGTCGCGGCACTTCCTCGTAACGATCGAGCACTGCGAAATCGCGCTCGCCGAGTCCGCTCAGCACCAGGCCCGGGGTCTCAACGCCCGCCCGCTCGACGATATAGAAGTGGCGGCCGCGCCGGCGCTGGTAGCCTTCAAGCCGCGCCGGCGCCGCGGCGACCTCGCGCCCGAGCACGGCGGCGCGATGGGCCGCGTCAAGCAGCGAGCCGTAGACGAACAGCGCTCCATCGTCATCCGCATCCGGCATGCTCATCGTAATTTTCTCCCTCGCGCCAGCGCGCAACGGTTGCCGCACCGGGCGGCTTCACCTACGCTCACCGCGTTGGGTCGCGGCTAACGATGGGTCAAGCTTTCCAGCGCTTCCTCGAACAATTGGGCGAAATCGGTCTGCTGACTCGCGAATGCGTCCGCCAGGCGCTGCGCGGCCCATTCGAGGGCCGTCTGCTGGTCGAGCAGCTCGACAGCGTTGGTGTGCGTTCGCTCAACGTCGTAAATCTTACCGCAATTTTCACCGGGATGGTGCTGGCGTTGCAGATGGGGCAGTTCCTCGCCCGCTTCGGCGCCAAGATTTACATCAGCCGCATCATGGGGCTGTCGCTCTTTCGCGAGATGGGTCCGGTGCTGACCGCGCTGATGATCGGCGCGCGCGTCGGCGCCGGCATCACGGCCGAGCTCGGCAGCATGAAGGTCACCGAGCAGATCGACGCGATGCGCGCGCTCGCGACCAGCCCGGTCAAAAAGCTGGTGGTGCCGCGGGTGTTGGCGACGATCCTGATGCTGCCGGTGCTGACGGTCATTTCGGACGCGGTCGGGCTGGTCGGCGGTCTGCTGATCGCGGTCACCCAGCTCAGGCTGGGGGCGGGCTATTTTTTCAGCTCGATGGTGCAGAACACGCGCCTGGGCGACCTGACCAGCGGGCTTGGCAAGTCGGTGTTCTTCGGCTACCTCATCTCGATCATCGCGTGCAGCAAGGGACTTGGCGCGACCGGCGGCGCCGACGGCGTGGGACGCGCGACGACCTCGGCGGTGGTGGCGGCGGCGATCGGCGTGCTGGTCTCGGATTTCTTCCTGACCAAGTTGTTCATGGCGATCCGATGAAAGACGGGGCGCGTCCGTACATCAGCGTGCGCGGGCTGTGCAAGAGCTTCAACGGCAAGCCCGTCCTGCAGGGCGTCGATTTCGACGTTCAGGAGGGCGAGACGCTGGTGGTGCTGGGCGGCAGCGGCGAGGGCAAGAGCGTGATCCTGCGCCATTTGAACGGGCTGGTCGCACCCGACCGCGGCGAGGTCTGGGTCGAGGGGCGCTCGCTCAAGGGGCTCGAAGAAAACCAGCTGTTCGAAGTGCGCAGAAAGGTGGCGATGGTCTTTCAGCTGGGCGCGCTGTTCGACTCGCAGACCGTGTACGGCAATATCAGCTATCCGTTGCGCGAGCACAGCGCGCTCGGTGAACCGCAGATTGCCGCGCGCGTCGCCGAGCTGCTCGAGATGGTCAATCTCAAGGGCGCCGAGCGGCTGTATCCGGCGGAGCTGTCGGGCGGGATGAAGAAGCGGGTGGCGCTGGCGCGCGCGATCGCGCTGGAGCCGCGCGCGGTCCTTTACGACGAGCCGACCACCGGACTCGATCCTATTGTCACCGTCCACATCAATGCGCTTATCCGCAGCCTGCAGCAGCGGCTCGGATTCACCTCGGTGGTGGTGACCCACGATCTCAAAAGCGCCTTTACGGTGGGCGACCGTTTCGCTCTGCTCGATCGCGGACGCATACGTTTTTCAGGCACCGCGCAGGAGGTCCGCGACACCGGCGACGAACTGATGCGGGAGTTTCTCAAGGCCGCGTTCTGAGTCCGGCGCGCGGCGCGCAATTCAGGGAGATTTCAAACCATGGCGGAACAAAACGGCCACGCACTGCGCGTGGGTATCCTGATGGTGGTCGGAATCGCGATCCTGGCGGCGGCGATTTTTTCGATTGGCGGAGGTTTGCGATGGCTCGGCGGCACCGAGGAGCTGACGGCGCGCTTCCAGCGCGTCAACGGCCTGCAGGTCGGAGCGCCGGTTTATCTCTCCGGCGTGAACATCGGCTCGGTAGCTTCGATCCAGTTTCCCGCCGACCGGCGCGCCAACTACGTCGTCGTGCGCATCAGGATCGAAGCCAACGCGATCGAGCGCGTGCGCACCGACTCGGTGGCCAAGATAGAATCGCTGGGATTGCTGGGCGACAAGTTCCTGCTGCTGACGGCGGGCTCGCCCGACGCGCCGTCGGTGGAGTCGGACGCTCTGCTGCAAAGCCAGGACCCGGTCAACTATGCGGCGCTGCTGCAGGCCCGCGGTACCGGCGACCTGGTCGCCAACGTTCTCGCAATCACCAATTCGGTGCGCCAGTTGCTCGACGCCATCAACCAGGGCAAGGGCGTCCTGGCCGAACTGATCAGAGGCTCCTCCAATCCCAAGGAGAAGCCGCTCACCCTGGCTTCGATACGGGAGACGCTGGAAAACGTGCAGAAGCTGACCGCCGGACTCGACCTCGCAGTCGACCGCATCGATCGCGGCCAGGGCTTGCTCGGCGCGATGCTGAGTCCGCAGACCAACGGCCACCGAGTGATGGTGAATTTCGCCAGCGCGGCGGACTCGATGCGCACGGCCTCCGCGCGCCTCGATCGGACTTCGAACGAGCTCCAGGAGCTGGCAATGCGGATGAACCGCGCCAACGGCTTGCTGCCGCAATTGATGGAAGATCGGAAGTACGCGAACCGGGTGATGAGCAACCTGCGCGCTTCCTCGGACGACATGCGCAAGGTGCTGCACAAGATCAACAGCCGGCAAGGCACGCTCGGCCTGCTGGTCAACGATCCGTCGCTCTACAACAAGACCACCAACCTGGTGAGCGCGAGCGGATGGGGCTTCTCGCTGTTCAAGGGCGTCTACAGCCTGTCGCATCCGTTCAGCACGACGGCCTCGCCGAGCTATGCGCTGCCGCCGGTCCGGCCCTTGAATTACAGCCCCGCGGTCAGCGGCGCACCGGCCCAAACCGGCGCGAATCCCGCGCCGCCGGCCGCGGCACAGCCGAACTGAAGCTCACGGATGCGGCGTGATGGGTACAATCGCGATTGAATCGTTCGGCACTGGCCCTGCTCCGTCATCCTTCACTCCGGCAGCCGCCGCTCGGTATGACGTAAGGGGCCAAAGAGCCTTCGTTCACTTCGCGGGCGCGGGTTTCTTGAGGCCGAGACGCTCGTAGTACTTGGCCGGCACTTTCGAGCGATCCTTATAGATGATGAAGTTGCAATGTTCCTTGCCGATCTCGTGCGCAGGCTCGACCACTACGAAGGGCGCGCCGTGGGCCTCGATGTCCTGGCGCTCCATCACCGGTTCGTGCGCGCAGTAGACCGGAAAGCTGTCGCGCCCATAGGTCAGGAACTGCTTGCCCTTGACCGTCAACAGCGCGTCGGGGCCTTCGTATTTACCCTCGAGCACGAGGCGGCCGCCGCTCCCGCACGGCCGCATCTGGATCACGACCTTCTCGTCGTCCTCTTCGATGTGCAACGGCTGAAGATGGCCGCGCAGTCCGGCGGCGAACATCTTGACCCGCGCGCGGAGATCCTGCGGCATCTTGTCCAGGCTGGGACCCCACCACGCCTTCACGCCCTCATCCATGGCCTCCTCGAGCGCCTTGTCGCCGAAACGCCGACCGACGAAACTGAGCGTGGCGGAGGTCCAGTTGCGGTAGAGGTCGTGCATGCTGAGGAACTCGTTGTACATCCGACGCGCGAGTTTCTTGGCGCCCTCGCGATCGCCGCGCTCGATGGTTTCGACCAGCCGATCGACCGTCAGTTTTTCCATCTCGGCGATTTCGTCGTTGCTGAGTATTCGCTCGGCCATCGCTGATGCCTCCTGGTTGTGCGCCGTTTGATTGTCTGTCCCGAAGCTAGCGCAAATCCATCGAACAGGTGAAGCGCGCAGGGGGCCCGCGTCGCCACCGCGCGACGGCGCGAAACATCGCCCGCAGAAATCTGTGCGTTCCGCTGGCAAGTGGAAAGCGGCTGCGCTATATTCCGTCCGTTTGGGCTGACGCCGGGAGAATGCCACGCAAGCCTTGGCCCCGATTGGAATTCCGATCGCGGGCGATGGCAGGAGGAGATCGCCCGGGTTGATGTGCGGCTTATATGAGTATCTTATTGAGAAGTAGCGACGCTTATCGTAGGGTGGCGCAGGCCGAGGTCTGAAACAGCGGTGGAAACGTCTTCGCATGATGTTCTTCTGGTGGGCGGCGGCGGCGCCGCGTTGCGCGCCGCGATCGCCATTTCCGAAACCAACCCCAAGCTCAGCATCGCTGTGGTCTCCAAGGTCTACCCGATGCGCAGCCACACCGTGTCCGCCGAGGGCGGCGCCGCAGGCGTAATCGGCGACGACGACACGCTCGACGAGCACGCCTACGACACTATCTCGGGCGGCGACTGGCTGAGCGATCAGGACTGCGTCGAGATCTTCGTCAACGAGATCCCCAAGGAGCTGCTGCGGCTGGAGAACTGGGGATGCCCGTGGAGCCGGCGCGACGACGGCAAGGTCGCGGTGCGCCCGTTCGGC
>Ga0307373_10003411_pt1 | contig 27682 bp, 27 predicted proteins | sample OX2MG_FD_202534 | JGI IMG/M metagenome (GOLD analysis project Ga0307373, IMG submission 202534) | Soil microbial communities from Risofladan, Vaasa, Finland - OX-2 | ecosystem: Environmental > Terrestrial > Soil > Coastal area > Acid sulfate soil | place: Finland: Risofladan, Vaasa | collected... | reverse complement strand
CCGAAGGGAATCCGCGTCGGGCCAGCGAGCGACGTTCCGGTTGGTGGTGCAGCGAGCTTTACCGACCCCAAGCAGGGGGTTCCCGCCCTCGTTGTCCAGGTTCGGACTGGCGTCTTCCGAGCGTTCTCGGCGGTTTGTCCCCACGCCGGATGCCAAGTGGAGTTTGACCAACAAAGCGATCTCTTCATTTGCCCGTGCCACGGGTCGGAATTCAACGGCTCGACCGGAGCCGTCCAACGTGGTCCTGCGGCGACCGGGCTGTCCAGTATTCCGGTGGCGCTCGGTTCGAACGGCCAACTGTACGTCGACGGCTGAGGTTCGACAGTTGTCCGTAGACAATCTGAACCCGGCTCTTGATGCGAGTGGACACGCTGATTCTGCCCGAATGGCAACGCACGCCAAGAGGCGTGACAGCGCGCTCACAGCGCCAATGAAGCCAGTTCACATCGCCGGCCATGAGAATCATGGGATGACTGACCGCACTGGGGTCGCGCCGACCGGACGGGTTGCCCCTGGGAATGGAACGCGGGCATCTCGCCGTCGACCCCGGCCGGGCCACGCGCCACGGCCGTGGGTTGCCGACGCCCTGTCGGCGCTGGCCGGTGTCGGCTTGGGCGTGACACTGGGTCTTGTGCTCACCGGAGAATCGCGCGGCACGCTCGCCGCACCTGGTGGGTGGCTCATCGCCGGAGGGCGGCTTGCCGGGTTCACTGGCGCCTACATGATGCTGGTCATGGTGGTGCTCATTGCGCGCTTGCCTTGGCTCGAGCGGGCAGTCGGCCAAGACCGACTCGTCCGTTGGCATAGGTCCATCGGTCCGTGGCCGCTCGTTCTCATTGGCGCTCATGTCGTCCTCATCACACTGGGCTATGCACAACTGGCAAAGGTGGGTGCACTCCACCAACTCTGGGAATTTCTCACTTCCTACCCAGACGTTCTCGCGGCCGGCGTTGGCTTCTGCCTTCTCGTCATGGCTGGGGTCACGTCCATCCGAATTGCTCGCCGACACCTCAAGTACGAGACCTGGTGGATCGTTCACCTCTACACCTACCTCGCCCTCGCCCTCGCCTTCGCCCACCAGATCACCACCGGTGTCTCATTCATCGGTCACCCACTCACCAGGGCGGTGTGGATCGCAATCTGGGCACTTACGGCTGGGGTAGTAATTGTGTTCCGTATAGCGCAGCCCATCGCGCGGAGTCTGCGCCATCAGCTTCATATCGCGACGGTCCGCGAGGAGGCACCAGGGGTCTTTTCGGTCATCTGTTCGGGTCGTCGCCTCGATCGCCTCGCGGTCTCAGGCGGACAGTTCTTCAAGTGGAGGTTCCTGACGAAAGAACTGTGGTGGCATGCGCACCCTTACTCGCTCTCCGCGCTCCCACAACCACCATTTCTCCGGGTCACGATCAAAGGCCTCGGCGACCAGAGCCGCGCCATCGCCGCACTCAAACGTGGAACCCGCGTGGCGATCGAGGGGCCGTACGGCGCGTTCACCCACCATGTGCGTGCTTCTGAGAGAGTCGCCCTGGTCGGCGCAGGAGTGGGCATTACCCCGTTGCGGGCCCTTCTGGAAGATCTCCCCGCCACGGTCGACGTGTCGCTGATCGTCCGTGCCTCGACTCGTGAGGACATCGTGCACCGCGACGAGCTCGCTGCGCTCGTCGCGGATCGTGGCGGCCACTTCCATGAGGTCATAGGGGCGCGCCACGCCGTTCGCCTCGATGCGAGGATGCTGGGAGAGCTCGTTCCCGACCTGGTGAGGCGCGATGTGTATGTCTGTGGACCGGGGGGTTTCAGTGAGAGCATTGTGGCGGCGGCCCTGAACCTCGGAGTGGATCGCGACCGGATCCACGAAGAATCTTTCGCGTTCTAAATCATGGAGGAAGCGACTCCCATGTCACCGCACAGGAGGAGGACTCAATGAGACGGGCCCCGATAGTGATCGGCACGACCATCGCTGGGCTCGCTGGCGTGCTGGCCTTCCATACGAGGTCTGCGTCACTTTCGCTGGGTTCTTTACCAGGCGTCTCTGTCCCAGGGGCATCTCACGCAGGTAAAGGGTCGGGTGGCACCAGTTCTCCCCCAACGTCGAGTTCGAAGACGACCCCTCCGCCAGGCACGTCGCCCGTCGCTTCCACTACCACAACGACGACGCAGCTTCCGACGAGCACCACACCCTTACCGACGACGACGACCACGACCTCGGCCACGCAAAGCGCCACAGGAGCAGCGGTGAACTACAACTTCGGCATCTTGTCGGTATCGGTTACTGCTTCCGGCAGGAAGATCACGAAGGTCTCGATTGCCTCTCTCGACGACGGTGGGAATTTTCGCTCCCAGTCGATTGATCAGCAGTCAATCCCCATTCTTGAAGAACAAGTCCTGCAGGCTCAGAGCGCGAATATCCAGGGAGTCTCCGGTGCGAGCTATACGAGCGCCGGCTTCGAGAAGTCGTTGCAGTCGGCTCTCGGAAAGCTGGGTCTTTCGTGAAGCCGCATTCACGAGCCGAGGCAGGTGAAACCATCGATCGTCATCGCCGGGTGCACCACGAGGAACATGTGATGGGCACCGTTGTGACCATTGACATTTACGGCGGGGACGGCCTGCAGGGAGACGAGTCGTACCGGCGACTCGGCCACGCACGGACCGTTCTGCAGCGTGCCGATACGGTATTCAGTACCTGGAAGGAAGACAGCCCTATGAGCCGCCTGCGCCGCGGGGAGATTACCCGCGAGCAAGCTCCCGCGGAGGTCGCTGAGGTACTCGAGCTCTGCGCCAAGGCTCGTGAGGTCTCCGATGGATGGTTCGACCCGTGGGCGATGCCGGGTGGAGTTGATCCGACGGGTTACGTGAAGGGATGGGCGGCACAGTGTGCACGTGACGCGCTCGTCTCCACCGGAGTATCCGGCGCGATAGTGAACGCAGCAGGCGATATTGCTAGCTTCGGCGGTATGGGGTGGGCCCAGCCGTTCCGGATCGGCATCGTCGATCCCTTTTCCCGGGGCCAGATCGCCTGCGTCGTCGAGCTCACCGGAGCAATAGCGACTTCGGGCGCCTACGAGCGCGGGGACCATCTGATCGACCCTCACTCCCGGCGCCCGGCCGCGCGCGTCGCCTCGGCAAGTGTCAGTGGGTACGATCTGGGTCTCGCTGATGCCCTCGCCACGGCGGTAGCGGTCGCGGGAGAACCGGGCCTGGCATGTATCGAGCAGCTCGAGGGCTATGAGGCTCTCGTCATTCGATTCGACGGCACTATGCGCTGGACCGAGCGTTTTCCTCTCGCCTCGCCGCCTTCCACCGCCCGGCCGAGAACAGCTTCTTCACGTTGACTGAACGGCTCTCAAGGAGGTTGGGCCTCTCATCGTACGAGCAGGGCATCGGTCACAGCGTGGCTGAGCGCAGGAGGGTAAACATGCGGCATGCAAAGTCCCTCCGCTAAGGCCGCTGCCCGCACTCGTCGTCGCCAGCGCCGCCTGCGACGGACGCTGGTGGTAAGTGGTGTGGTCGCAGTGACACTGGCTGGCGTCATCATCAGCCTCTCGGGAGGGGGCGTGGCACACAATCCGAAGCTCTCGACGCACTCGGCGAGTGCCGGTCACCGAACAAGTTCCGCCACTGCTCCATCCTCTATCGAAGCCGGGGTTGAGCCGTGGTCGCTGAGCGCGCCCGTGTCGCGCGAGGCGGCCGTGGCCAACGGTGCCGGATTGACGATCCTCGGCGGCCTCACGCCGCAAGGTTCCTCGCTGGCCGATGTCTCAACGGTCGACCCGGGTACCGGAACCATAGATGTCGCGGGCAGGCTGGCCAACGTTGTGCACGATGCCGCCGCTGCGACTATCGGCGGCCGGACGGTGGTCTTTGGTGGCGGGTCGCCCTCCACGGTTGCCGGCATCCAGTCCATCACGTCGCCCACCATCGCGCCCATTGGCAACAGCACGGGCTCAATAACCGGGTCGCTCCCACAGCCTCGATCGGATCTGGCCGTGGCGACTGTCTCCGCCAAGAGCAGGGGCCACGTGATGACGACGGCGTACATCGTCGGGGGATACGACGGCACCAACTATCTTCCGAGCGTCCTGGCGACGGTCGATGGCAGGCACTTCTTCTCCGCCGGGACGCTGCCGGTTCCAGTCCGGTATCCCGCCGTCGTCGCGTTGGGCGGCAAGATCTACGCCTTCGGTGGAGAGACCGCTTCGTCCGGTTCGACCATTACGGCGACCGATGACATTCAAATGCTTGACCCCAAGACCCACGAGGCCACCATCGTTGGTCACATGGCGCGGTCCATGTACGGCGCGGCTGCGTTCGTCATCCGCGGGACCATGTATGTTGCGGGTGGTCAGGTGCCGCAGGGGCCAACGCAGACGGAGATAGAGGCTTACGTCCCGCGCACGCATCAGATGCTGAATGCGGGACTTTTGCCTCAGGCGGTCGCCTTCGGCGGATATACCACGGTGGACTCCGGCGGCTCGAGCATCGGGTACGTGGTCGGGGGTGAGGTGGCGGACCAATCAGGCACCGAGGCCGCCGGTGTCGCCTCAGGTCTCCTCCAGTCGGTGATCTCGTTGCGTCCGAGCCCCTATGGCGGTGCGGCAGGTTCAGCAAGTGCAGGCTCTCCGTACTCAGGAACGCTCCTCATCGCCGATCGCGGAAACGACCGCCTGATCGCGCTGAATGCGGCTCGGCAACTCACCTGGACCTACCCGTCGGCATCCATGCCGCCACCTCCGGGCGGGTTCTATTTCCCCGACGACGCCTTCTTCTTCAACAAAGGAACCGGCATCATCTCGAACCAGGAAGACAACCACACCATCGTCGAAATCGCGTATCCATCCGGGAAACTCCTCTGGCAGTACGGCCACCCCGGTGTTCCAGGAGCTCAGCCGGGATATCTGGATCAACCGGACGATGCCTACCTCTTGAAGTCTGGGATCGTGACCGTGGCGGACGCGTCCAACAACCGGATCTTGTTCATTTCACCGGCGAAGACGGTGATCGGGACGATCGGGAACGGGGTCGATACCCACAATCCGCCCACCTCCATCGCCTACCCCAATGGGGATACACCATTGACCGATGGCAACGTCCTCGTGTCAGAGATCAACGGGTCTTGGATCGACGAGTACACCCCACAGGGAAGGTTGGTCTGGACCGTACAGATGAGCAGTGTGAATTATCCGTCTGATCCACAGCAACTTGGCCCGAATCTTTACCTCATGACCGACTATGACCCTCCAGCCGAAGGTCGCGTCCTTGAGTTCGACCGGCAGGGCCACGTCAGTTGGAGATACGCCGCGACGACCGGTGACGCGATGTTGAAGAAGCCCTCACTCGCGGAGCGGCTGCCGGACGGGTTGCTCATGGTGAACGATGATTATCGCGACCGGGTGGTAGTCATTGACCCCACGATCAACAGCATTGTCTGGCAATACGGCCTCACGGATACGCCTGGGACTTCGCCCGGACGCATCAGCATTCCGGACGGGTTCGACCTCCTGAATGCCAATGGCACCACTCCGACGCACCCGCAAACCGGTTGAGCTGGTCGCGTACGTCTCGATCGCCCGAGATCGAAGAATTCCCACTTCTTGTCCGTCACACGTTGATCGTAGGAGCGTCAGACCGTCATCTGATCGTCAGGTTGGCTTTGTAGAGTGCACTCGTGGCCTTGGACCGATCCCACGTTGTCAGCCTATGGATCTGAAGCCGAGCTACAACTCGCGCCGCCGACATCATCTGGTTCGCCGAGTTCGCCATGTTGTCGTCCGTGTGGATCAATCCGTCCGGGCCCCGTCGCCGGTGCGGTGAGTTGATGGCTAGGGGCCCTTACTCTTCCGAGCATAGACGGCGCCGAGGCGCGTCGGACGGGAGCACGGAATCTGAGACTGGACCACTTCGATGGGTCGCAAGCTCCACTGGTCGCGAGCCGGAACCGCCTGGCTACCGGGGCGACTTTCCGCGATCCTCGGTGACGGCCTGGGAGGCCGCCGTCACACGGGGCAGGCAGGGTCCTGTCCCAGAGGAAGGCGAAGAACCTGACGAGGGGGTGGAGAGCAATGCCCGCCTGACCGGTATGACCGCGGCGGTTCTCCTGGTCTTACTCGCGGTCGAGGGATTCACCATCTTGGGGATCGGAAGACTTCTTACGCTCCATGTCGTGATCGGTATGGTGCTGGTCCCACCCACCCTTTTGAAAATTGGGAGCACGACCTGGAGGTTCGCCCAGTATTACCTTGGCTCACCCGCGTACACTCGCAAGGGTCCTCCACCTGCACTGCTCAGGTTGTTGGGTCCGTTCCTCGTCGTATTGACGATCGCCGTCATTGGCAGCGGGATTGCGTTGCTGCTCGGGTCCACCAGCACGCGGAGCCAGTTCCTGTTGCTTCACAAGGCTACGTTTATCCTATGGCTTGCCGCCATGGCCCTCCACGTCCTGGCACACATCGTCGACACCGCGCGCCTTGCGCCGAAGGACTTCTACTGGCGGACCCGCCGCCAGGTCCGAGGGGCCAGCACACGGCAATGGGCTCTGGTGGGCGCGCTGTGCGTCGGGCTCTTGCTGGCGGTTCTGGTGGCACCGAAGGTGGGTCCGTGGCGGGTGGAAAGGACGACAGGCCACAGCGCGATCAACGGTCATCTGTCAACGACCGATCACGTCCGCCAGCACTGAGGCGGACCCGGACCGGGATTGAGAAGCCCGCTTCTCGTTGGGCCCCCAGGAGTATGGCCTGGATCGTCGCAGCGTTACTCGCCGTCGCTGGCGCGGCGGCGGCCTGCGGTTCGTCCTCACCGGCCCAGCGCTCGAGCTCTTTGTCAGAGAGGCAGCATCCGAGAACTCGCAGCGAGTCCGAATCGTCAACCACGGTGACCGCACCCCCGTCAACCACGACCACCATTGATCCGGGCTCGCTTCCACAGACCCCCGATGAACCGTCGACAGGGGCGCCGTTGAAGGCAGAGTTGCAGATACTGTGGTCGGCCCTGGTCTCCGGCTCGCAGAGTCAGGGGCTGCCACTCTTCTTCCCCGAATCGGCGTACATCACCACCAAGACCGGTCAGATTGCCGGTCCGGCCGGTGACTACTCCGCCCGGTTGCTGGCGTTCTTTGGGCTCGACATTGCCGCCTACCACCAACTTCTGGCCTCGGGACCGGGCGCCCCCACATTGGTCGATGTCGATGTCACTCCCGGTGACGCGCAGTGGATCGGGCCGGGGCAGTGCGAGAACAACGTCGGGTACTGGCATCTGCCGGGAGTTCGCCTCGTCTACCAACAAGGTGGCACCTTGCGATCGTTTGCCGTCGCATCGCTCATTTCGTGGCGGGGGGTGTGGTACGTGGTGCACTTGGGGCCTAATCCTCGTCCCGCCAACATCGGCACGGTAGACCAACCGGCCTCCGGCCCGGGAGTGCCTGGCCCGGCGGGAGGTTGCTGAACGCTCCTCCGGTGTGCTGGTCAGCTGTCTGGGGGTGGGTTGATCAGCCCGTCGGGTTGGATGATGGCGGCGGCGCTCCCGAAGTCCGCCGAGGACAGTTGATTGACGAATGTGGCCGCAGCTTGTGACGAATCGATCATCGGCTGCCCGGTGGCGCTAAGAAGCAGTGAGGTGAAGTGACCGCCCACGTAGTTCCCGTCGGCCCGGAGGGTCACCGTGAGAATGCCTGACAGATCGAGATCGCCCGCAGTGGAGAAGTTGTTGTAGTTGGCGAAGTCGCCGAGGCTGTAGTCGATCAGATGACCGTGGTAAAACTCCGATCCGCGGAGCACGTGTGGTCCGCTGGCGATGACCAGGGCGGCGCCAGCGTCGATGGCATCGTGGGCGAAGACCTCGGCGTTGCCGCGGTCTTCGCCCACGTACGTCTCCTCATTCCCCGTCACGTGATCGGCGTTACTCCCCTCGGCACCCGCGTGCATGTAGACCACCACCACATTGGCTTCGGATCGGGCCTGGGTAATGAGCTCCTTAGCCGTGGAAAGATCGAGCAAGTTATTGACGTCGGTGTAGGGGGCGAAGTCCACAAAGGCGACTTTGGTGGATCCATCGGTGACAAGTCCGATCTGACCCGGAAGTCCAGCCTGGGTAATCCCGGCGGCCTGGAGAGCCGCACTGGTATCAGAGACCCCCGCCTGCCCGTAGTCGTGTGAGTGGTTGTTGGCGCTGTTCAAGACGGTGAAGCCGTTCTGGCGGAAGATCTGGGCGAATGCCGGTGGCGTTCGAAAGGCGTAGCAGTTCGTGGCACCGCCGGCGCACTTCGAAGCCGAGGCGTCGGTCAGGGTTCCTTCGAGGTTTCCGAACACGATCGGTGCGGCGAGAGCGCTCTTGACCGGCTGCAGATACGTAGATGGATCAGGTGGCAGATTCGGCGTGTTACCGAGCTCCATGTCACCTACAGCCGAGATGGTCACGTCTTGCAGGGTCGGTTTCACGGTCGTTTGGCTGTTCGACACGGTGCCACCGGCGGATCGGCCTGCTGGGCGGGCCTTCCTGGCCGGAGGCACCGCCGCAGAATGGTGGACGGCACGGACGAGGGCATAGCCGCCGAGACAGAGTCCGCCAACGAGCAGGAGCACCACCACCACCACAGTCACGAGACGCGGGCGACGCCAGTGGTGCTTCCGGTCCCGGGCTCGGTGGCGATAGCGACCCGGGGACGAGGGAGTGGAGCTCACCACGGCTGCTCGGTCACGCCCGGGGTACGGACGAAGACGGCGAAGAAGTCCTTGGTGCTCGAATAGAGGAAGCGGTCGGGAATCTGGTTGGGATTGGGCACGAAGAGTGCCGGTGAGGCGGCGCCGGCGTTGCCATAGGTGGTGAAGATCGGCCACTCCGGATTGATATCCAACTGCATTCCCCGCACCGCCCCCACGTCAACGAGTATTTGGGCCAGGCTCGCCGCCGTCTGGGCCGGCGCTGCCACATATATGAGGTTGCCCCGGCTGTCGATGCCAAGCCCGGTCCGCCACACGGCGGGAACACCGCCCAGAGTGACCCCCCACGTGCCGGGAACCGCTGCGGCCGGAGTGGGCGTTCCGTCATTCACCAAGAGCGGCAGGTTCTGACGGGCGGTGAGAATGTCGGGAGTCGGCGTCGGACCACCCTCCCAGTCGATGAGGGCGACGTGACCGTCACTGTAGGAAACAACGGTGGCCAACCCGTTGACCATGGGAAAGTACAGCTGACCGTGCGTATAGAAGCCGGCGACCGAGTCCTTCTCGTAGAAACCAGAGTTGAAGCACGCGAGCAGGGTGGCCCGTGCCGCGACCGGAACCATCTCGGGCCCCCGGTCCTGCGTGGTCGGACCGGGACCCTCGTAGCCCGGGTAGAGCGCCAGCTGCGTGGTGGCTGTGCGGACCCACGCGGCATAGGCGACGATGCCCGGTTGGGACGGGTCGGGTCGAAACGTCGTCGTCAGAATGGAGGGCGGTCCCGGATCCCAGGTGTCCGCCGGTGTCCATTGGCCTTCGCCGGCGAGAGCAGGTCGAATGGAGGTGACCACAGCCGGCGGCTCGTAGGGCGCTGTGGTCGTGGTGGTGGTGGAGACCGCAACCCGGGTCGAGGTGGTGGTGGTGGCTGGGTTGCCGGCTGAACCGTGGCGGCCGATGTGACTGGGGATTGCCCACAGGGCGAGAGCGCCCACAAGGAGCACGAGTACAACCGGCAGAAGTCGCCGTCTCTGGCGCCGCCGTCGACGTCGTACGTGTGACGGCTGGCGCGGGCGTCGGGCAGCTGAGCGCTGACCGCCTTCAGACGAATCGGGCCCCGCCGGCATCGCGTTGATCGTAGATCGGCCAGACGCTGATGCGGATCATCGTCCACGGCTGCTCGGCCCCGGAGGTTGTCGCCCTCCCTCACTCCACGGAATTCGTCTCGTTCCGAGGGCCGCCTCCCCGGCGGTTCCAGTCGCGCCAGACCAGACGGTGAACAGGGATCAAGCGGGGTACGTCTCGCAGACCAGGGATGAATGGTACGGCGAGGAGGAGGACGGTCGCCACCCCCGTCATGTAGATGGCAATGAGGTCGACGTTGGTGGAGCTGCGGAAGCCCGGAACCTGGTACCACAGGGTGTAGAGCCAGAGCCAGGGTTGACCGGGGTAGCTGCCGGTCTCGTTCATGACGCCCCACTGGGCACCGGTGAGGTGATCCGCCGTGGCCTTGTCCGAGAAGTACTGCCCGTCTTCGAGGAAGAGCAGGGGCTTGGTGAAGTTGGTCCCGTAGAAGGCCTGATTGGCGATGAGGTCGGCATCGAGGGCTCCGCTACGGGCCAAGGTCAACTCGGTGGCGATGAGTTTTGGTATCGGCCCGTCGGAGGCGGACGGAGTGACGGCGACGCCATTTCGGAACGTGACCTTGGTGACGGCCTTGGCGTAGGCCGTGTTCCAGGAGTTCCGGGTGGTGGTCGAGGCGCCGTTGTAGCGGTCGAGCGCCGAAGCCAGCGCCGGATTGGTGGGAGCGATCCTTTCGAGGGGAGCAAGGACGAATGCCTTCGCCGCGTCAATGGGCTGGCGCACCCCGATGATCTTCGCGGGAGCGAACAGAAGGCTCTGCGAGCTCCCGGAGGTGTTGTTGTAGGGCGGCCCGTAGGTGGCGGTCTCGCTGGTCCCGGCGAGCTCACTCGCCGCGGTGGCCACGAAGTCGGCGGGAGCGATCTTGGCCCAGGTGGCGATGGTGACCGGTGGGTCGTCGGGAGAGGACAACAGACCGGCCAGGGCCACGACCAGGACGAGGGCGATGAGCGTGGCGACAGTCGCCTCCTTGAGGATGTCATAACGGCGAGTTGGCCCCCTCCAATCGGCCAGGTCCGCCGCGGCCGCAGCCCGAAGCGCCCCCCGGCCTCGGACTCGGCGGACGGGGAGCGGGTGGGCCACCCCTCGCACGCGCACCGCCAGCACATGAGCTCCGACCAGGGCTACGAGCACCAGTGGAATCAACACGATGTGCCACATCAGCATCTGGCCGAAGTTCATGATATTGAAGAACGCCCCAACCCCGACGGCGTCGAACGCGTCCTTGCCGCTTGTTGAGATCCACTGGGAATCGAAGTTCTGCTGGGAGACGTAGCCCGTGAAGCACTCGATGACCGAGGCCACGAACGCCACCACACCGGTGATCCAGGTCATCCTCCGCTTGCCCCGCCAGGCAGCCATCCAGAACTTGCCCCACAGGTGGATGACCAAGAAGGCCATGAAGGCTTCGACGCTCCACATATGGAGGCTGTTGAAGAAGTGTCCGACCGCGTTGGTATGCCACCAGTCGGGACCGCCGACGGCGATGATGATGCCCGACAGGATCACCAGCCCCAGGGTGGCCAGACTGGCCACTCCGAACACGTAGATCCACGAGTTGACATAGGCGGGTTGGCGATCGGGAAGCAGCTTGCCCGGCGGGAGGCGTCGCAGCACCTTGCGTCGTAGCCGCGAAGTCCACATCGCCGCGTCCGCGTCGTCGCCCAGGTCAAACGTCGACGACCGGCGTGTCGTGTCAGCGACGGGCGCATCGGCGTCTTCGGCATTGGCATCCACTGACCGGTCCACCGGTGTGCGGGCACCGTGACCGGGAAACGGTATGAGCAGGGCTGCGCCGAAGATGACGACCATCACGGCGATCAGGACCAGGTTGGCTTCCGAGACGATGAAGATCGACCAGTGCAAATAGCGACCGGGGCCGTTCAGATTGACAGCGGAAGCGAGCAGTGAACCTGCGAGCATGAAGATGGCCCTCCTAGTGTCGGCTGGCGATAGCATGAACCGCCTGCCATCGAGCTGATAGGGCCATTGGTCCTAGCCATCAACTGCGATAGGGCGAACCTTAACCGTTGGCGACTTCCAATGGCCGACTTAACGGGAGCCTGACCGGCGGACCGCCCGATGGGGCGGGGATCTAGCCCCCCGCCAGTCCGAGGCGGTGGTCAGCTTCAGGCCAGGCCGCGCGCCTCTTCCACCCTGTACTTCCATACGAGCCCGAGCCCGAGCACCACGGTGTACCCGATCAGGATCAGCCAGTTGCTCGCCCCAAGGGTCTGACCAGAGAGAAACTCCAATGCCAGTAACGCGTGATGGAAGCTCGGCAGCGCCTTGGCAGCGGACTGTAGCGCTTGGGGCATCTGGCTTACGGGATTGAAGAGGCCTCCGAAGTAACCGAGCACGAACATGAGCGCGGTCACGACGGGATACGCCGTCTCGGCGTGTACGAGGAATCCAACGAATACCCCGAGCACGGCGAAGGGTAGTGCGGTCACCCAGAGCAAGGCGGTAAGAGCGAACCATTGCCCCACTCCGAGCCGTACCCCACCGAAGGTCAGTCCCACCAATTCGACGAGGGCCAGCACGGGCAGAACGACGAGCATGGAAGCCGCCACCTTGGTCACCACGTAGGACCATGCCGGCATGGGCGTGATGCGTAACTGACGTGCCCAGCCCGTAGAGCGCTCGGTAGCGAGCCGGCTCCCACCGGCGTTGAGTGCTGCGACGAGCGCACCGAAGGTGCACATCGAGACCATCAGGTAGACGCGCCAAGGCATGGTGCCGTCAACGATCTGGGAGGAGTTTCGCTCCCCGAGGAAGAGCATGTAAAAGACCACGGGGAAGCCCACGGTAATGGCGAGAAACTTCCAACTTCGCAGCAAGCGAAATAGTTCGAAGCGAAGGAACGCGAGGAGGGCACTCATGCGATGTCGCTCTGTGGCCGTCGGTTGCGCTGTGTGAGGGCGACGAACGCGTCCTCGAGGCAGGCTCCGGTCACTTCGAGATCCCTGAACGCGACATCGCTGCGGACGAGGTCACGCGCGGTCGCGTCGGCATCAAGGGAAATTAAGGTCACACCGGATCCGCTGATCTCGACATCGGTCACGCCCTCCAGGCGGTCATAACGCTCCGGATCGGGCTCCGTTACCACGAAGCGCAGGCGCCGCGCCGAGACAGCGGCCTTGAGCGTTGCGCCCGGTCCGTCAGCCACGACCCTTCCATGGTTGACCACGATGACCCTGTCCGCTATCTGGTCGGCCTCTTCGAGATGATGCGTCGCGAATACGATTGTCCGACCCTCTTGTCCGAACTGTCGCATCATCCGCCAGAATGTCCTCCGCCCGTCGACGTCCATGGCGACGGTCGGCTCGTCCAAGAAGACCAGTTCGGGGTCCCCGGCAATCGCCAGGGCAAACCTGACCCGTTGGGCTTCGCCTCCCGAGAGGCCGTTCGTTCGGCATCCGAGCAGCGAGCCGATTCCGGCACGCTCCACCGTGGTGTCGAAGGAGGCTGGGTGGCGATAGAGCTTTCGGACCAAGGTCAATGCCTCGGCAACCTTCACTCCCGGAGGGAGTCCGCTTCCTGTGCCGGTCTGCAGCATTGCTCCGACTCTGCCCTGCGCCACGGCATTGCGGGCTGTGGTCTCGAGGACCTCGACCGTACCTTCGTGGGGTCGTAGGAGCCCGAGCAAGAGAGAGATGGTGGTTGACTTGCCTGCGCCGTTCGGTCCGAGCAGGGCGACGGTCTCGCCTTTTCGCACCTCGAAGTCCAGGTGGTCGAGGGCAAGGTGGCGGCCATACCGGCGCACGACCCCGGAGAAACGCAGAGCCAGATCCCATCCGGTTCCTTCCGGGGGGAGCGCGTCCGTTAGCTGAACGATCGACAAGACAGCGGCCCGGGAGGTGACATTGGCCCGAGCACGACCTCAAGTTTACGGGCACCCGACGGGGAGTGTATGGCGCCCCTTGACCGGCCCAGATGTTTGATCGCCGCCATCGTCCGACACTGGGACGATGGCGGCCACATCACATGTGCCGCCCATCTGGATCGCTGTCCACCGATGGCGCCGCCGCATGCGCCTTCCGCCCGTACGGCGGTGCTGGTCACAGTGGCCATGAGAAATGATCCCCCTCCTTTCTGTGCGCGGGGTCCGGGCGACCTTCATGCGCCGTGTGAGTCGTCAGTTGGTTGCCCTTGCCATGCTGGACCCGGCGCCGCCTGATCGTCAGGGCCAAAGGTCCCCCCTCCCGGCGACACGCGACGCGAACCGGGTGTAATGAGCAGTTGGCGTCAACTATCAGCGGGCCCGAACATCATTGGCCCTGTACCAGGCGGCCCCGCCGACGAGGCCGGCATCGTCAGCGAGCTCTGCTTCGACGAGGGACGTTTCCATCGCGAGGTGCGGCGCCATCTCCGCCAGCCGTTCTCGTACCGGGTCAAGCAGCGCTCGTTCTCGACCAATTCCGCCACCGACGATGATGAGTTCGGGTCCGAAGCACCATGCGAGGTTGATGATGCCAATCGTGACGTTTTCGACCATCTCCATCCAGAGTGCGGTGGCGCGCTCATTCCCACATCGTTCCAGTGCCTCGAGTTCCTCACCGGTGTGGACCGGGACCGCGGCGATGTGGGCGAGGCGCGGGACGCTGCTGCCGGAGGCCAGTTCTTCCAAAGTGGCGGGCTCACCCTTGGAGAAGGCATGACGATCGATGATCGTATGGCCGATCTCGGCAACTGATCGCCTCCCCCGGACGAGGCGCCTGTTCAAGAGGACACCGGCCCCGATCCCCGTCGAGACCGTGAGGAAGACAACGTCGGCGGCATTCGTTCCCGCGCCAAAGTATGTCTCGCCAACCGCAGCGAGGTCGGCGTCATTGGCGATGGACACCGGCCGGCTGAGCCGAGCGGTCAGTGGGTCCTCGGCGAGCTCGTCGACCCAGCCCAGGGGTAAGTGCGGAGCCCACAGTGTGCGTCGCTGTTCGTAGTCAACCAAGCCTGGCACGGCAACCACGACTGGAAGCTCGGGATCCGGCTCGAGCTCGGCGATGAGACCGGCGATGGCCTCGGTGATCGAGCCCTGCGACGGTGTTGGAATCTTGTGGCGTCCGAGCAGCGTTCCATCTGTCCCGACGATTGCCATTCTAAGATTGGTGCCACCAATGTCAACGGCGATGACGGAGTGTGGTCGGATGGCACCGATCGCATTCTGTTGGCGCACAGAGGTTGCCATGACGTCCGACGGTCCTCACCACTCCGTGACCGAATAGCCAGCGGGTGCCCGCTCGAGACATTGCGTGATTTCTCCAGCGGACAGGAGCCCGGCTTGCGATCCGACCTGCTGTATGACGCTCATGGCATTGACGGGGGCCCAGGCGAGTGATGTCGAGAGGGGGTATCCCTTGAGGATCGCCGCCACAAGCGTCGCGCTGAAGGCATCCCCGGCGCCGGTGCGGTCGATCGGGGGAGCGGGATCGGGGTAGGAGGGCACACGGTAACGAGTGGTTCCATCTGAGGCGAATGCCCCCGCTGGTCCGTCGGTGATCACGACAGTGCGCGCACCCAATGCGTGGAGTCGCACGAGGAGATCTGCCGTGTCGTGGAGATTGCCCCCGCCTATCTCTGCTGCTTCTTCCCGATTGCAGACGAGGAGGTCTGCCCGGCGGTAGAGGTTGGCCAGGGCGCAGGTCCCCAGGGCGATCTGAAAGGTGCCCGGCTGGAAGGCAAACCGGACGGACGGCTCCTCGTCCAGCCATTCCACCAGCTGGCTGTAGTACTCAGGCGCGTCCGAACCCACGGAACTCAGATAGATCCACCGAGGGATCTCACTGGGACGTAGATGCGGCCAGTGATAGTCGTAGAGCTGATGACGAACAAGGATCGTTCGATCCTCTCCGAACCAAAGGACAAAGTTACGATTGCTCGGTACGTGAGGATCGACCCTCAGGAGGTGGGTGTCGACCCCCTCTCGGCGTAATGCGAGCTGGATATCTCGCCCCACTTGATCGTCGCCGACGTGGGTGACGAAAGTCGTGGCGAGACCTAGTTGGGCAAACGCGACGGCGGCATTCGCGGCATTGCCGCCACACTCGACCGTCTGGGTATGATCGAATGGCATCTTCTCGCCGAAGGGGAACATGAGCCATCGTCCCGACTCGTCCTCGATCGTCTTCGTCTTTCCGTCGACCAGGCGGATGAAGACGTCCGTGGCCGTGTCGCCGACACTGATGACATCCCACCGTTGCATGTCACCAATGCAACTCCTTACCCGCCTGCCTCAATAGGGCCGTAGGTCCCATGAGCCCGACGGTGACCGGAGTAGGCCGAAGGTCATTCGGCCAGGCATCTCGGCTATCGAGAGGAGCCCTATCGCCGCCCTACCTCCTCGATCCTCTGCATCGACGACAGGTCCCCCAGGGCATCACTGCGCGTCCAACACCGTCCACTTCCCTTTGAGGTACAAGGATCCCAGTGGCGTCTGCCACCGGAGCAAAACGGTCTTTCCGGGTGGAACTCGTACGTCAATCGTCGAGTCACCCATGTGCCGCAAGTAGACGTAAGGGACGAAACAGCGGACGGTGTGAGCCCCTGGCGTCGTGGCGATGAATGTCGTGCCCCAAGGCACTTTCTCAGCTGGATTCCCGTCGATGCTGATCTTGGGCTTGTAGAAGTACAGCAAGAAATTGAATGCATAGAACTTTGTCTGCACGCTGATTCCGGTGTTCTCCCCCTCGTGGCTGGATGGGCTGCTCATGGCAGTGGACGTTAGATCCGAATCGCCTGAGGCTGGCACGTGCGCCTGAAGTCGGCCTCGGGTCGGTGCACCAGGCATTGCAGTGAGATTGGATCGAGAGTGGACTCCGTCACGAGCTCGACGAGGCCAGGGGGGGTTTACGCCCTGGCCGCAACGGGTAGTGACAAAGGATGGGCCCGCGCTGGGCTATGGAAGAAGCCACCACTGACAGCACCGGGCAGTGGTACAGGAAGGCTCGCTCTGCCTGTGAGCCCTTTATGTTCGCGGCCGCGCGGTTCAGGACGCCGTGGGTAGATGATGAGTTTGCCGGCACCATCAGCAATGCTCGGCAGTGGCTAAGGGATAACCCGTGTCCCGACCAAACGCTCGGCCGTTGCTTTGTCGGCATGCTCGGCGCGTACGCTGAAATGACGAGTGCGACCGTTGCGCGGGTCCTGGAACTCCGCGTGGTCATCGAGCAGTATGTCGAAGCCCTCGATGGTTGGAAACCCCGGAACCCGCCGGCACTGGGGTCCTCAATGGCGGATTGCGGAGGGAGGGTGCACCGCGAACGGCGTGATGTCGTCGGGATGGCAGCTGGGCGCTCGGTTCGGTAGCACCGTCATATGGTGCCCCACTCGTTGGTCTAATTCCACAGCAACGCGGCCCGCGTCGACCAGTACGTGTCCGAGTCTTCGCGGATCGTAGTGAGTCGTTCGAACAGCCCCGGTTCGAATTCGAGTGTCCGTGCGGCGAGATTGCTCGTGAGCTCGGCGGTGGTGGTGGCGCCGCTGAGGACGACGTCAACCCAGGGCTGGGCGAGGACGGCGCCCAACGCCAGCGCATCAGGGGTGCACCCGGCCTCACGCGCCGCCTCCGTGATCTGTCCGATCAGGCCGCGCGCAGAGAGCCTCCCGTTCGCTAGCGCCTCCTTCACGATGACGGCAAGGCCGGCAGCATGAGCGGCGGCGAGCGTGGGACCAGCTGCCGTTTCGAGCAGGTTCCATGTTGCTTGCACGGCATCGAAGCCTCCGATTTCGAGGGCATGCTCGATGGTCCTCGCTTGTTCCGGTCCCGTCACCGACAGACCGATGGACAACCCCCCCGCACGCAAGCGGCCAAGCTCGTCGAGAACCGCCGTATCGTCCAACACTCCGCTGTCCAGCGTGGCTGAGTGAATTTGATACAGGCGAAGGTTCGGACCGAGGAGCTCGCGGCTCTCAGCGAGCTGGCGACGGAGGGTGGCGAGCGACAGGTCCTTTACTTCGTGGACGGTGGCATCCACCTGCCAGTCGGCGGTATAGGTGTAACCCCATTTCGACCCCACGGTGATCTCGCGAGGCCCGAGCCCGCGGACATCGAGCCATTCAGCCAGAAACGCTTCGGCCCGCCCGTAGGAACGGGCCGCGTCGAAATAGCGGACTCCCGATGCGTAGGCGACGTCGAGGACCGCATGCGCCCCGCGCCGCATCGATCCTTCGTCGGTGCAGCCGTCCAAGTCAGATCCGTGACCGAGGTTGATATAGCCCGGTCGACCCAGAGCGGCGAGGCCAAGCCCGATTCGGCTTGTCACGAGTCTCGCCCGAAGTCCTGTGCGCGCGCCCTCTCCCACGTCAGCCCGTCGCTGCCCGGGGCTTCGCGGAAGCCCGCGGATCCGTGATGACCGGCCCGACAGGCGATGGGGGACTCTCCAGCATCATGGGTACGCGTCCTGACGTTGCGGAATCGTGGGAACTGCCTCCGGCTCGGCGCCTGAGGCAGGCGACGACCCGGGGAGTCAGTTTAAAGTGTCGTCCATCCCGAGGAAGAGCTATGGAGACGAACATGGTCGATGAAGCACAGGTAGGCGAATTCTGGGGCGTTCTCGATCCGGGCGTCCTTGACCGGATCGTGGTCGTCTCACCGCATTTTGACGACGCTGCGCTCGGTGCGGCCCATCTTCTTGCGACGTATCCGGGCAGCACCGTCATCACCGTCCTGGGCGGACAGCCCCCGGCGTACCCCGACCATGTCACTCCGTGGGATGAGGCCGGCGGATTCAAGACGGGCGACGACGTGGTGTCGGCACGACGTGAAGAAGATCGTCAGGCGATGGCGTTCGTCAACGCAACGCCGGTCTGGTTGGAGTTTCCCGACCATCAGTACCTGGCGATCGAGGAGCGGCCGACGCCGCCCGAGGTGGGGCCGAGCCTCGAGAAGGCGATTGCCGACGCCAACCCGACGGCGGTGTTCCTGCCCATGGGAATCGCCAACCCGGACCACGTCGTGACACACGAGGCAGGTCTGATCGCACGAGAAGAACTGATCAAGAGCGGAACGGAGGCGGTGTGGTTCTGCTACGAGGATCACGGCTACAAACACTTGCCTGGAATACTCGCGTGGAGGATCTCGAAGTTGTTTCAAGCTGGCATATGGCCGACACCATCTATCGTCCCCGTAGAAGTCGACATGGACAAGAAGCGTGCGTTGATCGCGATCTACAAGACCCAAGTCGCCCCGCTGGAGCAAGATCACATGTTGGCGCAGCGTCTCGATGCGAATGTCCCGGAGCAATACTGGCGCCTCGCTGCGCCGGTCCCTGTGATGGCGTCGATGCTCATGGGTGACGCATAGTCACACGTAGGCGGCGCCGCAGCCGGGCGTCACTAGGAGACCGATGCGGGATCGATCCCCACTCCGCCGGCTTCACTGCTTGCGTACGCTGCGAGGGCGAATCGGAGCACGTTCACGGCCTCATCGCCGCTCCAAAGGAGTGGGCCTTCGCCCGTGTGGAGCCAACGGAGCCAGTGGCGCCCCGAATCCCGGAAGCTGCTGGCCCAGTCGTCGTCAAGGGCGTGGTAGGAGCGCATCTCACCCTCGGCGTAGACGTCGAGACTCGGTTGTTGTATGCCCCGGCCGGTGCAGCGGTTGACGCGCGCGTAACCTTGTTGCCCCGTCACCTCCCAGCGCTCGTCGTTCGTGTAGTAGTCGGACCGCAGGTACATGGCAGGTGCGAGCGTGATGTCCCAAACCCCGCGGATCCCATTTTCGTGCTGCCAGAGGATGGTCGTGGGTGCATCGACCTCAATGGTCGGGATGACCTCGGTCGTGCCGATCCATGCCCGGACCTCCTTGATCGGGCCGAAGAGCCAGAGCGCGGTCGCCAACTTGTGCCATCCATCATCGAAAACGAGGACGCCCCGTCCGTTCCTCATCTGCTGGAATTGCCATTCATAGCTACTTGCGGGAACGTCCCATCCGCCCCGTCCGCTGCCGACCATCTTCATGTGGTAGCCGCTGACCTCGCCGATGGCGCCTGACTCGACCGTCTCCTTGAGCCTGCGCAGCGGTTCATAGAAGATGTAGTTCTCCATCACACGGAATATTCGATCGTTCGCCCGAGCAGCGCTGAGCATCTTCTCGGCATCGGCGAGATCGTTGCACATCGGCTTTTGCAGGTTGACGTGCCAGCCGTTGTTGAGGAGCTCTATGACGCCTTCGACATGGAGAGGGATCGGCAGCAGCGCCTCGACGGCGTCCACTTCGAGACCGCTGGCGGCGAGCTCGGCCGTGGATCCGAATGTTCGTGCCTCGGGCCAGTCGGCCTGGCGTTGCGCCCGGCGCTCTTCGCTTGGATCAACCAGAGCCACGACTTCCACATCGGGATTGTCGATGTAGGCGCGAACATTGAGGTCGTAGATACGTCCGAGCCCGACGAATGCGGCACGTACGGGACGGTCGTATGGCTGAAAGGTCATGAGGTTGTTTCGCTTCCGGTTCGGCCGCGTGCGCAGCGGGTGGGTTGGCGGAATCCATGATGTCATCGGCGACTGAGGCAAGAAGAGCTCGCGACCTCAGGCGTCAATTGCGTGATGACCCTATCCCGGCCTTCGCGGAGCTGTCCAAGATCCTGGGCCGTCCGGCTGCCACCGCGCGCTTCGTGGTGTGAGACCGTTCAGGAGACGCGCCCGGCGGACAGCCTGGCCAGCCTCCGGTGTCGCGTCGTCGCGTGCTCTCGTCGTCGTCACCGTCGGGACACCGTGTAGTTTTGGCATGGAGAGCTGGAAGAATAGGCGGCCACGAGGAGGGAACACGTGAGCGAGGAGCGGCCGGTCGTCTCGTTTGACCATCACTCTGCAGAATTCGCCGCGGATCCGGTCGGCGCGCTCGATTCCCTGCGCGAGCGGTGCCCGGTGGCGTGGTCCGACTCCTACGGTGGCTTCTGGGTGCTCACGAGGTACGAAGATGTCGGCAATGTACTGAACGACGCCGCGACGTTTTCGTCCCGTCATGATCTCGAACCGGGGAGTGCGTACCAGGGGGCGTCCATTCCTCCGCCGCCGATGCGATTCGTCCCGCTCGAGCTCGATCCCCCGGAGTTCCTTCCGTACCGCCGGCTCTTGAACCCGAGCTTCTCGCCGGCTGCAGTCGCCCGGCACCGCTCGCTGGTCGAAAATGTCACGGATTGGTGTATCGATCGGGTTCACGCGAGCGGCCGTATCGACTTCGTCGACGATCTCACCAGTCCGGTACCCGCCATGGTGACGCTCAACTTGTTGGGACTGCCCGTCGAGGATTGGCCGCGGCACGCTGCGGCGTGGCACGGATCGGTCGCACATCCTCCCGACAGCCCCGCACATGCCGAAGCCGTGGCGGCGCAAATGTCTATCCGGGAGGACCTGGCCGCAGAGGTCGAGAGCCGGCGTGGGCGTCCGGAACGGGAGCGGTCTGGTCTCATCGACGTCTGTGTGGACGCCGAGATCGACGGTGCTCCGATCGACAAGAAGACATTGGTCGATATCTTCGTGCTGGTTCTGGCGGGTGGGGTCGACACGACGACCGGCGCCGCCGCGGGCGCCCTGGCATATCTGAGCGAGCATCACGACGATCGCCGCCGCCTCATCGCAGACCCCGCGTTGATCGGGCCGGCCTGCGAAGAGTTTCTCCGCTGGATCACACCGTCGCCGGTCCTCGGTCGTACGGCGAACGTCGCGACCGAAATCGGCGGTCGTTGCATCGCGCCGCAAGATCGTGTGATGACGAATCTCTTTGCCGCGAACCGCGATCCGGTCGCATTCGATCGACCGGAGGAAGTCCTCTTCGACCGCCCCAACAAGCGCCATGCTGCTTTTGGCTTCGGTATCCACCGGTGCATCGGAGCGAATCTGGCGCGGATGGAGATCCAGGCGATGATCAGCCGGGTCCTTGCCCGCATCCCGGACTACGAGGTTGATGTCGGAGGTGTCGAGCGCTACCACACTGCCGGCATTCAGAATGGGTTCATATCGGTACCCGCAACGTTCTCACCGTTGAACGCTGAACGCACTATTCCTCCCTCTCACGAGTCTTGACCGGGTACGACACGTCGGACGTCATGCCGTGTCCAATGGAGTGGCTGGTCGGTGGTTCTGGGTTGACGCCTGGGTACGGAGAAGGGACCCGGCCGTCGGCGCGGGCGGCTCTTCGGGGACGTGGGGTAACGAGAGGCCTCGTCGGGCCAATTCCTTTTCGAGGCGGGCGAGGAGTACCGCCTTGGTCTCCGGCTGGGGTGCCCAGAGCTGCGCCGGGTCGGCCATGAGGGGCAGATCGGGCAGCCTCCGGTCGACGGTCATGTGTGCGCCATCCGTCGTCGGCTTCACGTGACCGATGAAGGTCCCTTTGCCGGAGAAGCAGAGCGACGCGGGGCCGATGGGCTCCCAGGGGGCTCCTCTCGGCACATCGAGCGTGAATCCGTCCTCGACCAGGGCGACGGCGCGAATCCGGAATGGAAGCGGAAACCCCTCGTCATCGCAGACCGTCAGATGTCCAGGAAAACGTTGGTCGAGCACCTCGTGGGCGCGCGGCCTCCAGTCCGTGGGTGTGTGCCACGTGGCGGGCGCCGACGGGGGGCCAGAGGGTGGAGGATCTGACAGCGGGAACGTGTTCGAGGTCGGCGCACTCCAGCGCATGGGCTCTGCGTCGAGTTGGTCGACGCCGGGCCACCACGTGACACGAGCAGGCGTCGTTTGAATGATGATTCGTGCCCAGTACCAGACGGCCTGCCGGACGGTCGTCCAGGGCATTCCACCTGAGGTGACGGGGAGGCGGGCCGCCGTCTCGGCCAGGTAGCGCTCGATGTTGGCCTGAATGTCCGAGTCGCGGACTGCTCCGAATCCAGCGACGGACACGACGGGTTCACCCGGGTTCCCGTTGCCCTCCAGGAAGAGCCCTACCTTCGGATTACGGCGAACACGGTTCGCCTTGGCCGGGTAGGCGAGCCCGGTGGCAACGTCGATCGTCCCTCCTTCTGGCTCGACGAAGGCAAAGAGGGGCGTGTCGAGCGGGACACCTTGCGGGGTCATCGACGCGAATTCCGTATAGAGCGACGTGACGAGGACCTCGGCCACTTCCTCGGGTAGTCCTGGAAATGTCCGCTGCGTGAGGGAAAAGGACATGGAGGTCTCCTTGATCTCGAGTGGCGCAGGATCGACACGCTGGTCGTCCCGAGCGACTTCGTGGTTCGTACCTAGCGGTCGATGGCCGGAATCTTCGAGGCAAAATGGCTTTTGATCTGTGTCTCATCGAGGTTTGGATGTTCGATCTTGAGGAGTCGCGAGAGGTAGACCGAGGCAATGCGCCATTCGTCCTCCTTACGGTATTCCTCGTGATAATGACCGTATCCGGTAAACGATGAGAGAGGGTGTCCGAGAGGGCGTTCGAGGACATCAGTCATGGCCCAAATACCCGTCGCGGACGTGTGGTCCCGCAGCCGTATCTCGGGCGTATGTCCGTGATGGACCGACGTCACGTTGCCCAGAATGTCTTTGAGGCCCGTGATGAAATCGTCGACCGATGCGTATACCGAGACTTCACCCGGGACGACTCCTTCGAAACCGAACGTGCAGTCGTGCGTGAACACGGTGCGGAGAAGCTCCCATTCCTTCGTGTCGACATACCGGAAATAGCGCGCCTTTAGCTGTTTGATTTCCTCAATGGCGATAAGAGCCTCGTGTCCACCAACCTCGGTCAATTGTCGCCACCTTTCTTGCGATGCACCAGTTCCTTCACAGTATCCGGGCCGTCTTCTTGGTTTCCCGGTCCCCTCGTCGACCGGGTGGGCAAGGCCTTCCCCCGGCCCCCAGCTGTCCTCACTCAAGCGACCCGACGTCCTCCGGCCGGGGGGTGCCACCGTGGGCCAGGACGTCTATCCCCCCTGGTCCAGGGCCTCTTTGGGGTCTTGTGGACCCCCGCGGAGGACGGCCCGGCAATTCCGTGATCAAATGGCAGCGGGGCAAGGGAGCCAGGGAAGAGGAGCCCGGCCAGAGGGGCCCCAGGTCACGCGGGACACTATTGCGGCGCAAGGTGAGAGGCAGGGCGGTGGACCTCATTTGGTCACCGAAGGTTCACGCGCTCAGCCCTATTTCGCTTTCTGCCGGCCAATCTTTATACGCTAGGTGTCCAGAACTGCTTCGCTACTTAACCGCAATGGAGGCCTGGAGACGTGGAGGAGGTTAGCCCGGGGAAGCGCTGCTGTCGGTTACGGCGCAGCGGGCGGCCAGCCAGACGGCGGGAAGCAAAGAAGATCATGGATGTCTAGTCAGAACCCAGGTATCTCCGCTGCCGGCAAGGCGGCCGGGATGACGGCGCTCAATCCTGCAGCGGGACCCGCCGCAATCGGTGGAATGCTCCAACCGGGAGAAGTTGCCGATGACGACCGTTCGGACCTCGATCTCGCGAAGGTGCAATCGAGGCTGGCCAAGGCGGTGTCGGATATCGCAAAACTTGCCAACGCCATGGAAGCGCTTGCCGTTGATGTCATCCCGGATGTGGATGCAGCAGGTGGAGATGAACGCATGCCCGAGATCGGCTCGTACCAGAGGGAGAACGAGCACCGCCAAGAAGCGAGCTGACTAAAAGACCGGGAAGACTCCTTCGGTGCTGCGCTCTCGCCGTGCGAGCGTTCGGAGTACCGCAAGATCCCCGTGCCGTCGCCGGGCGATGTCGGTGAGGCATGAGACCACGAGCGCAACCGCCTCGGGGGGCAGCTCCGGAGTCGGAAGGCCAGCACTGGCCGCGAGATCGTCGGCGTGCGCCAGAAGCTCGACCAGCCGGGTGATGAGGAAGCCGTCCAAGGTCATATCGAATCGACCCAGAACAAGGACCCGCCGCTGGTCTGGTTCCTCGGCCAGACGACGGGTCAGTCCGGCCACCGCGGCCGCCGCGTCGGCCGCCAATGCGGATGCGCCGCGACGGGACCCCTCCTCGGCCCGTTGGCGGACATCACGATGCCCTTCGTGGTCGAGGTCGAGGGTCTGGCCCGAGAAGTAGCGGGAAGGTTCGAGGACGCGTGTCCCGGGAGGTTCGTCGGCCTCCAGGTAGGGGACCAACATCTCGATCCCGGAGCTCACGAGGTGGGCCGCGGTCGCACCGACGGTCATGCCCTGGGATGCGCCGGGCTGTGCCCATCGTGCAGCGACTTCGGGCGCGGCTACCAGCGCAGCCGCGATGTTGGCGGCTTCCAGGTATGCCGTCCGGGTCTGGTTCATTTCTTGGTTCCCGACTGACGGGCGGCGCGTCGGATCTGACCGAGGCGGAGACCTTCGAGATCAGGGTATTCGGAGCGGTTTCGTTTCAGCTCGTAGATGTTGGGGTTGCGGATGATCCAGGACACGTGTTCCCATAGTTCGAGAGCGTCCTCGTCAGAGGGCACGCGGGGCATGACCGGTCCGAACATGGCGGGGCCGTCCTCTCGGTCCAGCACGATGGTGGGCACACCGAAGCCCCGTTCTGAAAGCGCCACGTGCTCGGACAGCAGGCGCGTGGCGGTCCCTGGGTCGGCCAGGGCGCGCGCGGCGAACTCGGGATCGAGGCCGGAGTCGGTGAGCGCTCCTTCCATGGTCTCGCGCAGGCGAAGCTGTTCGTCGCGCTCATGCATCCGCCCGCTGATCGCCGCGTAGAAGCGACCGGCCGCAGCCTGTCCCCGCTCCTCTCGCACGAGGAGGGCGACTCTCATCGCAGGCACCGAGCGCGTGTGCGCCTCGATGTCGAAGTGACCGTCGCCGGCGTTTTGCATCTCCAAGGAGAGAAATCCCCACGACAGTTCCACGACGTCGAGCTCTTCGAGGCGACGCGCCCATCGTGCCGTTTGATAGCACCACGGACAAAACGGGTCCACGTACATCCACGCTCGAGTTTTCACAGGGTCGCGGGAGCGGCGGGGGTCCGGGGTCGGCCTGGACGAGGCGCGCCGGGCTTCTGCGTGCTCATCCGACGGCAGTGTTTGCCCCTTGGTCCGCTTCGCCGAGGTAACGATCGAGGACCTCCTGGCCTGCCTCATCGGCTGGACCCGACCACCCAACCCGGCCTCGCATCAGGATGACGCAGCTGTCGGCCAGCGCCAGCGCGCGGTGCACGAACTGCTCGATGAGCACGATGGTGATGCCGCTCCGGGCGGCTTCTTCAAGGCTGCGAAAGACCGATTCTGCGACGATCGGTGCCAGGCCCAGCGACATTTCGTCGGCGATGATGAGTCGCGGGGGAACCGCAAGGGCTCGAGCCAGGGCGAGCATCTGTTGCTCTCCCCCCGAAAGGCTGCCGGCCCTCTGGGTGCGGCGTTGACCGAGGACGGGGAAGAGTGCAATGGCCCGGTCGATAGCGTCCGCCCGGTCACCCCTCTTCTCTTGGGCAACGGCCATCCGCAGATTGTCGATCACCGAGAGGCCGGGAAAGATGCCTCTGCCCTCGGGGATGTAGGTGAGGCCGAGCTTGCGTATGTGGTGGGTCGACTGCCCGCTCACGGTCACGCCGTCGAAGATCACTCGCCCGGCGGCCGCCGGCACCAGCCCAGAAACGGTTCGGGCCAACGTGCTCTTACCGGCGCCATTGGCACCGAGCACCGCAGTCACCGAGCCCGGCGCCACCGCGAGCGAGACGTCGAACAGCGCCTGAGAAGGCCCGTACCGCACATCGAGGTTCTCTACCGCCAAGAGCGCATCGGTCATGGTGCCTCCTTCGGGCCCGCGGGCGTGGTGCTGCTGTCGTCGTCGTCCCCCAGGTAGGCAGAGCGCACCGCTGCGTTACTCCGTATCTCCGCCGGGGTGCCCGAGGCGATGAGCTCACCGAAGTCGAGCACGAAGATCTTGCTCGAGAGAGAAAGGACGGTGGCGACGTCATGTTCGACCATCAAGAGCGACACCCGATGTTCGTCATTCTCCACGACCCTCCGAAACACGGAAGCCAGATTCTCCGATTCACGCATGTCGAGACCGGAGAGTGGTTCGTCGAGGAGGACCACATCGGGACGCGTGGCCAGCGCCCGGGCGATCTCGACCAGGCGGCTCGTCCCCAGGGGAAGCGCGCCGACCGAGGCCCGGGCCACGTGCGTGAGGTCAAGGAGTTCGAGCAGCTGGTCCACCCGTTCGTTCTCCGCCCGCGCCGGCGGCAAGAGCGAGCGCGGATCCATCATGTCGCGCCACAGCCGCTGGCGGGCAAAACGGACACGATGCGCCAGGACCACGTGCTCGCGGACGGTGAGTCCCATGAACAGCTCAGGCTGCTGAAATGTTCGAGCCAATCCCTCACGGGCGCGCAATTGGGGGCTGGCGTTGGTGACGTCCTTGCCGCGCAGGAAGACGCGGCCGGAGGCGGGGCGCAAGAGGCCGGAGAGCACGGCGAACAGCGTGGACTTTCCTGCACCGTTCGGTCCCACCAGCCCCACGATGGTTCCCGTGGGCACCTCGAGTCCCACCTCGGACAGAGCCGTCAGGCCGCCGAAGCGGACGGTGATCCCGGTCGCGGCCATGACGGGACCAGCTGTATCCGGAGCGCCCGAGGTCATTTGGCCGACGCCGGTGTCGGTGCCGGTCATCATGAGGGGACCTCCTCGACAAGGTGTGCCGGCATGACCGACGGTGCCTGCAGCACACGGCCGGCCAGGCCACCACCCGCACCGGGTGCCCCCGACGATGAGGAACGGCGGTCGGCCCTCTCGTACAGCCACCGGCGGAACATCTCGCCCGACTGTTCAAGACTGCCATCAGGGAACTTGGCCACTCCGATGGCCCCGAGCCCGAAGAGGATGGGCGGGAGCTGCCCCGTCCACGACGGCAGGTAGGCCAAGGCGAGCGCGGGGAGCATGGTGAACGTCAGTCCGGCCACGAGGGCGGCCGCGTTGGAGCGAATTCCGATGGTGACCAACGCGGCGAGCCATATCACGCCGAGGAACGTCGCGAAGTTGGCAGGTTGCGCGGAGGTC
>Ga0307373_10003407_pt1 | contig 27697 bp, 23 predicted proteins | sample OX2MG_FD_202534 | JGI IMG/M metagenome (GOLD analysis project Ga0307373, IMG submission 202534) | Soil microbial communities from Risofladan, Vaasa, Finland - OX-2 | ecosystem: Environmental > Terrestrial > Soil > Coastal area > Acid sulfate soil | place: Finland: Risofladan, Vaasa | collected... | reverse complement strand
AACATCGATCGCTCGTTGGATCGAGGAATACAATCACGACCGGCCTCACCGCGGAGTCCAAAATCGCACTCCGCACGAGGCCTTCTTTGCTTTTGCAACTGACCTAAACTCGGAGACCCTGACTGTCTAAATTAGCGGGTAGCCTTACAGGTTCCACAGGATGGCGTGCCGTGCTTTATCAAAATGTGACCCATTCTGACCAAGCTGGGTTTCCAGCAAGCCCCGGGCCGCAAGATTGTGACAATCCCTGCAAAACATTGCCTTTCAAGGGAAAGACGGCGGCTGACCAAGCCACCCTGACCGGCTGGATGCACCAAGAAACCGGCCTGGCAATGTACGACTCGAAACTGTGGGCAGCGGATGTGGACGACGACTTTTCGATGATCATGCCCTTTGCAAGCAAGCCGATCACCAAGGCGGACCGCATCGCGGCGATCAATAAGCAGAAGGCGGCGAATCTCCCAACGCCGCCTTCGCCGATGGTGGCGTTAAAAATGTACGATTTTGGGGATGGCGCGCTGGAGGTAGCGGAAACGCAGCTGTATCACGGGCAACGGCAGCGCGTGATCTATGTCTGGCACAAGCGAGATGGCCAGTGGAAGCTGATTGTGACTTATGGGACGCCCATTGATTCTTCCCCTGTCAAACCATAGAACTAAAGTTGCGTGCCCGGCAGTCCTTTCGCCGCATGGGCTGCGCGAATTATTCCTGCTATGCGTAAATTAATTGCTAAGTGTCGTGCCAAGGCTCGGCAGCATGAAAACAAACCGTCTCATCTTGGATAAAAATGGTCGGGCAGTCGTGATGCCGGCTCTGCTCCGTGCCGTGAAGAGCCGGGAGAAAGAAATGGTCCGGCTGCTCGAAAAATTCGTGCGTTGCGAATCGCCTAGCCGCGACAAGCGCGCCGTGGACAAAATGGGACAGTTGGTGGCGGCGGAGTGGCGGCGCCGTGGGGCGAACGTGCAGATTTTGCGTCAGCTCGAGCGAGGCAATCACGTGTGGGCGGAGTTGTGGGCTGGCGAGGGAAAGCCAGCGAAGCAAATTTTGGTGCTCGGGCACCTCGACACTGTGTATCCCAAAGGCACACTTGCGAAGACGCCCTTCCGTGTCGCCGGTGGACGCGCGTGGGGGCCGGGAACGTTCGACATGAAGGCCGGGCTCGTGCTCGCGCTGTTTGCCGCGGATGCGCTGCAGATGGCGAGTATCCGGCTGCGCAAGCGGATCGTGTTTCTCTGGACTTCGGACGAAGAGATCGGCAGCACGACTTCGCGGAGCGCGATCGAACGCGAAGCGCGACGCAGTGATACGGTGCTTGTTCTCGAGCCCGCATTCGCGGACGGGCGGCTCAAAACGTCACGCAAGGGCGTGGGGACGGCCGAAGTGATCGTCTCCGGGCGGGAGGCTCACGCTGGGATCAATCCGGAGCAAGGTGTGAACGCCGTCCATGAACTGGCCCTGCAGATCGAGCGGCTGATGAAAATGAACGACTGGCGACGGGGAATTACGGTGCAGGCCACAATGGTCGAGGGGGGCACAGCTTCCAATGTCGTCCCGCAACACGCGCGCGCGGAGGTGGACCTGCGGTTCGCGCGCCTGGCGGATGCGCGGATGCTCGATCGGAAGATTCACGGCTTGCGGCCGATTTTGGAAGGCGCGCACGTGGAAGTGCGCGGGGGAGTAAATCGGCCACCGCTCGAGCGCACAGCTTCGGTGCGTGCGTTGTTTCGCCAAGCGCAGTCGCTGATGTGGCAAATGAGCCTCGCGCTTGACGAGGCTGCAACCGGCGGAGGGTCGGATGGCAACCTGACGGCGGCCCTCGGCGTGCCGACGCTGGACGGGCTAGGCGCCGTGGGGGACGGTGCACACAGCCCGCGCGAGCACGTAATCATCCGCGCGCTGCCGGAGCGGGCCGCCTTGGTTGCAGGACTCCTTGCAACGGTTTGAGCCGCCTGTTCGACGCGAATTAGCGGCGATGCGACTTAATGGACGTATGTACGGCGAAGGTAGTCGATTGTCTGCTGCTGAAGATCGGCATAGTTGCAGCGTAGAGTATCCTGCAAGGCGGCTTCCGTGGAGGGCGCCGTGGCAATGCGACCGAGCAAGCGGCTAATGTCGCTGACGCCACCCGCCTGAATGATCGATTCCACAGCTGCCAGCGACCACGCATAGGCGAAGGCCGCTGAATCTGCGGATAGTCCCATCCAAGAGCCTTCAAAAGCCGAGAGCGGCGGGATTGTTCCCTGACCGGCAGCGTCGAGCAGTGCACCTGCGGCAGCGCTGCTGCGGCGTCCCTCGATCCATTGTGCTATCCCTTCCTGAAGCCACGTGGGAGCGCGTCCGTGCGATTTCTGGCCAACGAAGCTATGCGTAAGCTCGTGTTTCAGCACGCGGGCAAGTTCGGGCGTCACGGTGGACAGTCCCTGCACGGGGATGCGGATACGGCCGTCGTTCAGCGCGCCGACCCAGCTTGGCGCTCGGGTGATATCGGCAAAGGACTGTTCCGTATATAGAATGACGCCAATCTGCTCGGGCGGGGTGTAGTCGAGCTGCGCTTCGAGGTTTTGGAAATCGTCTTCCAGCGCGCGTAAGATTTCGCGAGCGAGGTCCGGAGCGGCGCCGCCGTTATATTTGAGAGTAAAGTGAGCCGTCTCGCCTTCGCGGTAGCTTTCCTCTTCCTGTTGATCGCGCTCGGCCTTTTCGAGGGCGCGCTGCACTTCCGGGTCTGGCCGGAGCTGCTGGGCGCGTTTCCATTCCTCGATGGCTTGATCCATTTTATTGGAGCCGTAATACGCCCAGCCCATGAGCTTGGCAATGTCGGCTGCGGTGGGGGCCGACGCGGGAGTAACTCGGCGCGCATGTTCGAGCGGATCGAGTGCGGCGCTGAACTGGCTTTCGCGGAGATCGAGGATCGCCAGATTCAGAAGCAGGCCCGTATTGTCGGGAGAAAAGACGAGAGCCTGGCGGTAATGATCGATGGCGTCATCCGTATCGCCCTTGCCGAGGAGGAACTGAGCGGCTGCGTAATGCGCGGCCACAACTTTTTCGATGGCTGCCGCAGAACCGGACCGAGCGTCGGTTTCGAGGCGCGCGAGATAGGCGAAATCGATGGAATCATCGTGAACGGCCAGGCGAGCGACATCTTCATATCCGCGAACGGGCTCGATGGTCGGGGCCGAAACGGGCGGTTCCGATGCGGCGTTTGATGCGGAGGAATACGTGAAGCCGTCGCGTTCGACGCGAACCACAATCGATTTGGGAATCGACATTTCTCCGGCCGGAGTTTCATAGGTGACGCGCGCGCCGCCTTCGGTGACGCTCGCGGCCACAATGCGGCGGCCGTTCTTTAGCACAATCGTGTCGGCGGCGGACGACACGGCCAGTAACAGAATCATCACGGCTGACGCTGCAAAACGCATGCGGCAATTCTATCAATCACCGAAGGGCAATTTTGCCGCTCGTTGTGGCGATATGCCCTAAGTTACTACACGAGACGTGGCCCATGGATTCATTCGGCAGCCGTGAGCATCCGCCAAAAATACGGAAGAACCCGTATTAAAAATTTGTGCAAGCGAGCGGCGCGACTTATAAATTCTCGTGCGGCGAGAAGCTGAGGTAGTCTTATGGGAATATTCGTATCAAAAAAAAATTGTTTTCGGCTTGCGTATCTGAGTGTCGAGTTTTATTCTAGTGCGTCTTAAATGTGTCTCCGGGCCGGCAGACAATATCTTAATCGAGATTCTTGGCCAGAGCGCGCCGGAAGATTTCAGATCGCGTGCTTGAATGGAATGTTTATAAAGGCATCGGCGGCAACCGGAATATTGTGACGAGGGTTTCCGCTGTGCATCTAGCGGCTCAAACGGATTCATAGTCATAGGTCAAGGTCATACTGAGGGCATTGCGTGGATTCTGAGAGTTCTCATAAGCCAGTCGCAGTTGTGGATCGGGATCCGATCATTGGACCGGGTCACACGCTGGAGACTGTTACCGAGAAAATCAGCTCGATCGTACTGACTCGCGGGACGACGAAGGGCTGGCTGGGCGGCTTTGCTATTGCCGTGGCACTGTTTCTCCTGCTGAACGTCGTCATGACCTACCTGTTCGTGATAGGTGTTGGTATCTGGGGAATCAATATTCCCGTTGCGTGGGCTTATGCGATCACCAACTTCGTCTGGTGGATCGGAATTGGCCATGCCGGCACTCTGATTTCCGCCTTCCTTCTTTTGCTGCACCAGCGATGGCGTACCTCGATCAATCGCTTCGCCGAGGCGATGACGATCTTTGCGGTGATGTGCGCCGGATTGTTTCCACTGCTGCACATGGGCCGGCCCTGGCTGTTCTATTACTTGTTACCGTATCCGAACCCGATGTGGTTGTGGCCTCAGTTCCGCAGTCCGCTGGTATGGGACGTTTTTGCGGTTTCAACGTACTTCACGGTATCACTGCTGTTCTGGTTCGTGGGGCTGATCCCCGACTTGGCGACGCTGCGCGACCGAGCCAAGAACCGGGCTGCGCGAGTAATTTACGGTGCGTTGTCCATGGGCTGGCGCGGCTCGGCTGTGCACTGGTCGCGGTATGAGTTTGCATCGCTGCTGCTGGCCGGGGTAGCGACGCCTCTCGTCGTCTCGGTTCACACGGTGGTGAGCTTCGACTTCACGATTGCCATCGTGCCTGGCTGGCACAGCACGATTTTCCCACCTTACTTCGTGGCGGGGGCCATTTATTCCGGGTTTGCAATGGTGTTGACGCTGGCCATTCCGCTGCGAAAGTATTACCACCTGGAAGATTTGGTCACGATGCGGCACTTGGACATCATGGCGAAGGTGATGCTAGCCACGGGAATTATCGTGGCTTATAGCTATGTGGCGGAAACCTTCATGGCGTTTTACAGCGCGAACCCTTACGAACGCTACATGATGATGAACCGCCTGACGGGTCCGTACTGGGTGGTTTACTGGGTGCTCATCGCTTGCAACCTGATTATCCCGCAGTCGTTGTGGTCGCGGAAAGTGCGCCGAAGCGTTCCGCTCCTATTTATTGTCTCTATAGTGATCAACATCGGTATGTGGCTGGAGCGTTTCGTCATCATTGCCGTCAGCCTGAGTCGTGAATTCACCCCATCGAAGTGGGACATGTTCTATCCCACCAAGTGGGATTGGGCGACGCTGGCTGGGTCGTTCGGCTTATTCTTTATGTTGTTTTATCTTTTTATCCGATTCCTTCCCATGATCTCGATGGTGGAAGTGCGATCGCTGGTGCACCAGACCGAGGAAGAGAGATTGCAGTTGGAATCGCGTTCGTAGAAAGAGTGTTCAAGAGAATCGATGCCACAAATCTTTCATCGCAGTGCGAACTTAATATCCCGTGTCAGTATTTATGGCGCCGTCATTATCCTGGGATTGCTCACGTATGTGTTGTATGAGATCGCGATGTCTCCCTGGTATACCGAGCAGTACGTAACCCGGCAGCAGCCGGTGCCCTTTAGTCATAGGCACCATGCGGGCGAGTTGGGGATCGACTGCCGCTATTGCCATACTTCGGTCGAAACATCGTCGTTTGCGGGACTGCCGCCCACGCAGACCTGCATGACGTGCCACTCGCAGATATGGACGAATGCCGAAATGCTCGAGCCGGTCCGTGCGAGCTATCGAACGAATCAGTCGCTGGCTTGGACCCGGGTGAATGCGCTGCCCGACTTCGTGTATTTCGACCACAGCATTCACGTTGCGAAAGGGATTGGGTGTACCACGTGTCATGGCCCCATTGCGGAGATGTCGCTAACGTATCGCGAGGGCACGCTCTACATGTCGTGGTGCCTGGACTGCCACCGTCAGCCGGAGAAGAATGTCCGGCCAAAGTCCCAGGTTTTTAATCCGTTCTACCAACAGCCCTCCAGATCTCATCCGGAGATGGTCGACGGCAAGGAATATACGGATCAACTGGCGATGGGACGCGAACTGGTGAAGGACTACAAGATTCAGAGTTTGCAGTACTGTTCGACGTGTCACCGATGAAAGCGGAACAATGAACTCAGATTTCAGCCATAAGGAATCAATCGACCTCGTCGCGGCGCGCGCAAAACTGGCGCGGGAAGGCGGGAAGCGCCTCTGGCAAAGCCTGGAGGAATTGTCCGATACGAAGGAATTCCGCATTTTCCTTGAAAACGAGTTTCCCGCAAACGCAGAAAAGGATTCGGAAGGAATCGATCGCCGGGATGTCCTGAAACTAATGGCGGCTTCCGCGGCCATGGCGGGACTCAGCGCCTGCACCAAGCTTCCCACGGAAAAGATCGTTCCCTACGTTCGCCCGCCCGAGGAAATTATTCCCGGCCGACCCCTTTTCTATGCAACATCAATGCCGCTGGCCGGAGAGGCGAGGGGTGTCCTGGTCGAAAGCCACATGGGACGCCCCACGAAGATCGAAGGCAATGCGGAGCATCCGGGCAGTCAGGGCGGGACGGACGTATTCATGCAGGCGTCGATCCTGAATCTCTACGATCCCGACCGGCTCCGAACGGTGTTGAACGAAGACCTTCTGAGCAATTGGAGCGATTTCGCCTCGGCGATGGGGAATGTCCGCGTTCAGTCCTTGGGCCATGGCGTGGGGATGCGCATCCTGACCGGGACGGTGACGTCTCCGACGCTTGCGTCGCAGATCAATAAGCTGCTGAGCCAGTTCCCACAAGCAAAGTGGCACCAGTATGAGCCGGGCGGCGGCGATTCACGACGGGAAGGGACGCGCCTTGCGTTCGGCAAGCCAGTGAATCCCGTCTACCGCTTCGATCAGGCGGACGTGGTTGTCTCGCTCGATGCCGATTTCCTGACGTCCGGGCCGGGCCACGTGCGCTATGCGCGCGAATTTTCCTCGCGGCGCGATCTTGCCAACGGGCCTTCGTCGAAATTGAACCGCCTGTATGTCGTGGAAGCCATGCCGACCAGCACAGGGTCGGTGGCGGACCATCGGCTGCCGTTGCGAGCTTCTGAAGTGGAGGGTTTTGCGAGACAGCTTGCGGCGGCAATCGGTATTAACGTGCCGGCCGGGCCTTCGCCGTCGGGAAAAATTCCTGCGGACTGGGTTGGTGCTGTCGGCCGCGACCTCACGGCGCACCGCGGCTCGTCTCTGGTGGTTGCCGGCGAGCAGCAGCCGGCTTTCGTTCACGCTTTGGCGCATGCCATGAACGCCGCGCTCGGCAATGCGGGTAAGACCGTTGTTTACACCGATCCGATCGAGGCGACTCCGGTGAACCAGCTCGAGTCGCTGCGGGAGCTGGTGGACGACTTGAATGCTGGGAAGGTCGAATTCCTGCTGATCTTGGGCGGCAATCCGGTGTATGCCACGCCTGCGGACTTCCATTTTGGGTCCGCTCTGGCTAAGGCAAAGCTGCGCGTCTACTCCGGAATGATCAATGATGAAACCGGGATGCTTTGCCACTGGCACGCGCCTGCCACGCACTATCTGGAAGCTTGGAGCGATGCGCGCGCGTATGACGGAACGGTAGGCATCGTTCAGCCCTTGATTGCGCCCCTCTACGAAGGACACTCCGCGCACGAGATCATCGCGCTGCTCACGGGCGATGCGAACATCTCGGGGCACGACTTGGTGCGCAACTACTGGCAGGGCCAGCGCCCGGAGAAGGGCAAGGATTTTGAATCGTTTTGGGACATCTCGCTGCACGACGGGCTGATGACTGGGACGGCGCTGCCTCCCATCACGGTTTCGCTGCACTCCGATTTTATCCAGCAGGCTCCAGCCTCTGCGGCGCAAGGCAGCACGGGCAATCTCGAAATAGTATTCCGGCCCGACCCGAGTGTGGGAGACGGCCAATTTTCGAATAACTCGTGGCTCCAAGAATTGCCGAAGCCTGTCAGCCGGCTTACTTGGGACAATGCCGCAATGATCGGTCCGGCCACGGCCCAGCAAATGGGCCTCACGACCGAAGACTACGTCACGTTGCGTCTTGCTGGCAGAGAGGTGCAAGCCGGGATCCTCGTCGTTCCGGGCCACGCTGATAACTGCATTACAGTTCACCTGGGATATGGCCGCACTCATGGCGGCCATATCGGCACTGGACCGGGCTTCAACGCCTATCTCTTACGCACGTCGGCAGCTTATTGGACGGCGGATGGATTGCAGGTTGTGAAGACCGGCAAGAAATACTCGTTTGCGTCCGTGCAGCACCAGAATAGTATCGACTTCGAAGGGCATCCGGCGGACGAGGAAAGCGAAATTGCTTTTCGCCGCGACCTCGTGCAAATTGGCAGTCTCGACGAATTCCGCAAGAATCCAGCCTTCGCACAAACTCCGGAAAACCAGGTGACCAGGGATCTGTCGCTGTATCCGAACTATAAGTACGACGGTAACGCCTGGGGCATGTCGATTGATTTGAATCGGTGCGTGGGCTGCAACGCGTGCGTGGTCGCCTGCCAGTCGGAGAACAACATCGCCGTGGTAGGCAAGGACCAGGTGGAGCGCGGACGCATTATGCATTGGATTCGCATTGACACGTACTTCCGCGGAGGCCTGGACAATCCGGAAATTTACTACGAGCCTCTGCCCTGCATGCAGTGCGAAAATGCGCCGTGCGAATACGTCTGCCCGGTGGGCGCTACCACGCATTCACCGGAAGGTTTGAATGACATGACCTACAACCGTTGCGTGGGCACGCGATACTGTTCCAACAACTGCCCTTACAAGGTGCGGCGGTTCAATTTCTACCTGTATTCCGATTACACCACGCCAAGCCTGTTCGGAATGCGCAATCCAAACGTCACGGTGCGCAGCCGCGGGGTCATGGAGAAATGCACGTACTGCGTGCAGCGGATCAACGCAGTGAAAATTCGCGTCGCCGAGGAAGGCGACCGTCCCATCCGCGACGGCGAGATCGTCACCGCGTGCCAGCAGGCATGCCCCACCGAGGCGATTGTTTTCGGCAACATTAACGATCCAAACAGCCGCGTGGTGAAGCTCAAAGCTCAATCGCGCAATTACGGGTTGCTGGTGGACTTGAATACGCGGCCCCGCACGACGTATCTGGCGCGGGTACGAAATCCGAATCCGGAGATTCACGGATAATTTTCCATGGCGCAGCGAAAACCGATTTACGGACTGCTGGCTGAATTCGAGACGCCCGAACGGGTGCTGGAGGCGGCTCTTCGGACCCACGCAGCCGGCTATAAGAAGATTGACGCGTTCACGCCCATACCGGTCGAAGGTCTGGCGGAAGCGGTGGGATTCGAACGGACCAGCCTTCCGATCGTTGTTTTCATCGGCGGCGTTCTGGGCGGCTGCACTGGCTTTTTCATGTGTTGGTACGCGAACGTGATCAGTTTTCCTCTGAATATTGGAGGCAAAGCGTTCAATAGCTGGCCCGCATGGATCCCTATCACGTTCGAGCTGACCATCCTGGGGGCCGCGTTGGCGGCGACGTTTGGGATGCTGGCAATGAATGGGTTGCCGACACCGTATCATCCTGTTTTTAACGTGCCGCGGTTTGCGCTGGCTTCCACCGACCGGTTCTTTCTGTGCATCAAGGCGCGGGACTCGCAGTTCGATCTGGTGGGGACCAAGGCGTTTCTGGAAGAAATGAAACCGCACGGAGTGTTCGAAATTGATTCCTGATCTCAATCCCGGCATGGCCACATCTGGCGGAAGCGGCCGCGGCAGCTGGCTTGCGTGCGTGCGCAGAATCGCAAGCCTGGGAGTTGTTGCGGTCGTGCTCACTGGTTGCCGGTTGGATATGCATATCCAACCAAAATACTTGCCCTACGAGCCCACCACCTTCTTTGCCGATGGACGCTCGGAGCGGCAGCCCGTGGCCGGAACGATTGCGCGCGGCCATCTGCGGCTGGACGAGCTCTTCTATACAGGCCGGGTGAACGGGGTGGAAGTGGATGAGTTCCCTTTCCCCATTACGCGTGCGGACCTGGAGCGTGGGCGCGAGCGGTTCAATATCTATTGCACGCCGTGCCACGATTACGTGGGTAACGCGGACGGAATGATCGTGCAGCGAGGGTTTCCGCTCCCTGCTTCGTACAATATTCAGCGGCTTCGCGAGGCGCCCGCAGGGCATTTTTACGGCGTAATCACGAATGGTTTTGGCGCCATGTATAGTTATGCGGACCGCATCGATCCGGCAGACCGTTGGCGCATCGTGGCATACATCCGCGTGCTCCAGTTGGCCCAAAACGCGCATTTGAGCGATGTGCCGGAGCCGGAGCGTCAGAAATTGCAGCAAGAAGAGGGCGAGCAAGCCACACCCGAGCAAGCGGCCCCGGGGCAACCGCCAGCTGGAGCGCAAGCAGGGTCGCAATCGGGGCAACCGCAATGAATTCCTCGGATACAGTTCGGCCGCAGCTTGATCGCGTGCAGAGAAACGCTCTCATCTGTGGAATCATCGGTGTCATTGTGGCAGTTGCGCTCGGGCTGCGCGGTTCGCAGCAATTTTTCCGCTCCTACCTCATGGCTTACGTCTTCTGGATCAGTATCCCCTCGGGATGCATGGCGATCCTGATGATGCACCACCTTACCGGCGGCTGGTGGGGCTTGCCCATACGGCGGATTCTCGAGGCGGGAACTCGGACCATGGGTATCATGGCGGTCCTGTTCATTCCGATCATCGTGGGGATGCAGCAGCTTTACACCTGGGACCAGGCGCAGATGGTGAGGTCCGATCCAATTCTCCAGAACAAGCAGTGGTATCTGAATTCGACCGGGTTCATCGTTCGCGCTGTGATCTACTTCGCGATTTTGCTTCTGGTGGTGCACTTGTTGAACAAGTGGTCGCGCGAGCAGGATCGGACGGGCGATCGGTTGCTGGCCGGCCGCATGACGAGTTTGAGCGCGCCGGGCTTGATTTTATGGGGTTTCATAGTCAGCGGCGCCGCCGTTGATTGGGTGATGTCGCTTGAGCCGCACTGGTTTTCGACCATATACGGCATGCTTTTCATCGTGATTGAATCGCTGGCGGCCATGTCGTTTGCGGTTTTTGTTCTCCGAATGCTTTCCGACCATGCGCCGATCAAGGATTCCGTGGCGCCCAGCCGGTTTAACGATCTGGGGAACCTGATGCTGGTGTTCGTGATGTTGTGGGCGTACCTCTCGTTCGATCAGCTCTTGATCATATGGGCGGGGAACCTGAAGGATGAAATCCCCTGGTACACGCAGCGAGCGTTCGGCGGGTGGGCGCCGGTGGGCGTCGTTCTGGTGGCGCTGCATTTCTTTGTTCCGTTTCTCTTGCTCTTGCAGCGTGGCGTGAAGCGCCGCTTGCGGGTGCTGTCGCTGGTGGCGGGCTGGCTCGTGGTGCTCACGCTCGTCGACATCTACTGGATTGTGGTGCCGTCGTATGAAAAGTATGCGCCTCGTGTGCATTTGACGGATGTGTTTGCAGTGATTGGAATTGGCGGTTTGTGGCTTGCGGCTTTTGCGTGGCAACTCAAGAAAATGCCGTTGCTTCCGCTGCACGACCCGCGGTTCGAAGGAGCGCTCCAGCATGGCCATGGAGACTAAACATCCGCCGCAGCAAGGCCCTCACGGCGAACCGGGGTCTGGGTATGAGCAGCGAGACGCGAATCTCAAGGCGCTGCTGCAGTTTGGATTCTGGATGGCCGTGGTGATCGTGATCGTATTGTTTGGGATGAAGTGGACGTTCAATTACTTTATGCGGACGCAAACGGCTGGTGTGACCGCTTCTCCCTTTGTGACGCCCCGCGAGCTGCCTCCGGGCCCGCGACTCCAAGCGGAGCCGCATCAGGACTTGAAGGCTTACTGCGAAGCACAGCAGAGAGAAGTGAATACGTACGGTTGGATCGACAAGCGCTTGCATGTGGTGCGCATTCCGATCGACCGGGCCATGGATTTGGTTCTTCAGGGTGGATTGCCGGTACGTGCCTCCGGGCCGACCGGAGAAGCAGCTGTGCATGTGGTGACGCCTGTCCCTCCTCAAGGAGCCGATCAGGAGGGACCGTGCGCGTATCTAGCGCCTGAAGTAAGTAGCGAGCCTGTACAACAGGCATCGGAGAAATAAGAGCGGGCATGGAAGGGCAAAGAGAAGCTCGGTTGTCGGGTTGGCATCGGCAGGATGTCCTGCGCGTGTGCCTTGCGAGCGTGGCGCTGATGTTCTCGCTCTTCGCTCTGCCGCATGCGGCAACGGCGCAGTTTATGGACCCGCTGCAAAACCTTGGCCACCATCCCGAATTACTGAAGGACGTGGGCATCGATCAGAAGCTGAACGACACGATTCCGCTCGACCTGACGTTTCGAGATGAACATGGCCAGACGGTCGAACTGGCGCACTATTTCGGTAGTAAGCCGGTGATCCTGACGCTTGTGTATTACACGTGTCCCATGCTTTGTACCCAGGTGTTGAATGGGCTGGATCGCAGCCTGAAGCTGATTCCCATGAGTATCGGCAAAGATTTCAACGTGCTCACGGTGAGCATTGACCCGACCGACCGTCCCGTGGAGGCTGAGGCCAAGCAGGCGATGTATGTCGGGATGTATGGCAGGCCTGGTGCGGAGCGGGGGTGGCATTTCCTGACCGGAGATGAAACTCAGATCAAGCAATTGGCGAACGCCGTGGGCTTCCGGTATGCCTATGATGCCGAATCGAAGCAGTACGCGCATGCGAGCGTCATCATGGTGCTGACGGCGGAAGGGAAAATTTCGCGCTACTTCTACGGCGTGCAGTATCCCGAGCGCGATGTGCGGCTCGGGCTGGTTGATGCATCGCAAGGGAAGATCGGCTCACCCGTAGATCAGGTGTTGCTGTTCTGCTATCACTACGATCCGAACACTGGGAAATACGGTCTGCTCATTTCGCGGGTGATTCAACTGGCGGCGCTCTTAACGGTGCTGGTGGGCGGTGTATGTCTGTATGTGTTGTTTCGCGGCGAGCATTACTCTTTGCCGGATCCACGGGCATGAGCCAGGCACTGGAGAAAAACAAAGCGCGAAAGGGATTCTGACGGAACGGTGATGATGGGTCTCATTCAATTCGGATTGCGCGGTGCGGGAATCGTGGCGGCGTTGTTTCCTCTTCAGCCGCCCGAAGCTTCTTCGATTGCCGGCGATGTGGACCATCTCTATTTTTTCCTCACCGGCATCACGGTATTTTTCAGCGTACTGATTTTCTCGATCATTTTTTACTTCATGGTGAAGTACCGGCGGCGCTCCGATGACGAGCTGCCGGAAGACGTGCATGCGCCGATGGCGCTCGAACTGGCTTGGACGATTATCCCCTCTCTCATCTGCGTGGTGCTCTTCGTATGGGCTTCCAGCCTATACGTCCGCAATTCACATCCGCCGGCAGCCTCGACGGAAATCTTTGTGATCGGGAAGCAATGGATGTGGCATTTGCAGCATCCCGAGGGACCGCGCGAGATCGACGAATTGCACGTGCCGGCCGGGGAGCCCATTAAGCTGACGATGACATCGCAGGATGTGATTCATGGCTTCTCCATCCCGGCGTTTCGAATCAAGAAGGATGTGCTGCCAGGGCGCTATACTTCCATCTGGTTCGAGGCGAATGAGCCGGGGACGTATCACCTGTTCTGCACCGAATTTTGCGGGACGAACCATTCCGAAATGATAGGCTGGATTTACGTGATGCCGCGCGCCGATTACGAAGCTTGGCTGGCCGGTGGCGAGAAGAGCGAGCCCATGGCCCAGCAGGGTGAAGAAATCTTCAACCATTACACATGTGGGTATTGCCATGTGGCGGACGGCAGCGGCCGAGGTCCCTCGCTGGTAGGCGTTTACGGAAAGCCGGAAAAATTGGCAACCGGTGAAATGCGCATGGTGGATGAAACGCTGATTCGGCAGGCCCTTACCGATCCGAACTCGGTGCACTTGGATGGTTACGCGCCCATTATGCCGACGTTTCAGGGCCAGTTCACCGAGGAACAGATACTGCAATTGATTGCGTACGTGAAGTCGCTTGGAGCGGAAGAAAGGACAAAGGCAAAATGAGTACGGCCATCGCGGATATCCACGAAGCGCCGGCCGAATCCGGCGTCAATTATCTGAACACCAGCTATGGCGTCAAGTCGTGGCTTTTCACGGTTGACCATAAGCGCATCGCACTTCTTTACCTGGGAACCATCACTTTCATGTTCTTGGTAGGCGGGATAGCCGCCGTTCTGATGAGGATCAATCTCATTGAGCCACAGGGTGCGCTGGTAGAGCCAGATACCTACAACAAGCTGTTTTCCATTCATGGCATCATCATGGTTTTCTTCTTCCTGGTCCCATCGATTCCTGCGACCCTCGGCAACTTTCTGATCCCCATGATGATTGGCGCCCGGGACGTGGCCTTCCCCAAGCTCAATTTACTCAGTTGGTATATCTTCGTGACGGGGGCTGCGGTCATGCTGTATTGCGTGCTTTCGGGCGGGGTCGACACCGGCTGGACTTTCTACACGCCGTTTAGCAGCACTTACTCCCATACAAACGTGGTGTTGGCGGCTCTGGCGATTTTTATCGCGGGGTTCTCATCCATCCTGACAGGCTTGAATTTCGTGGTCACCATCCACAAGATGCGCGCGCCGGGCATGACTTGGTTCCGGCTGCCGCTGTTCATCTGGTCCATGTACGCGTCCAGCATAATCTTCATCCTGGGAACGCCCGTGATTGCGATCACCCTCCTGCTGCTGGGACTCGAGCGAATCCTCCATGTGGGAATTTTTGATCCAGCCCTCGGAGGTGATCCGCTGCTGTTTCAGCATCTGTTCTGGTTCTATTCGCATCCGGCCGTGTACATCATGATTCTGCCCAGCATGGGCGTCATCAGCGAATTGATTCCGGCCTTTTCGCGGAAGAAAATCTTTGGATACAGTTTCGTTGCATTTTCGAGCATGGCCATTGCAGTCATCAGTTTCTTGGTCTGGGGCCATCACATGTTTGTCACGGGGCAATCCATCTATGCCGGACTGGTTTTCTCGGTCCTGAGTTTCATGGTTGCGATCCCGTCGGGGGTGAAGGTCTTCAACTGGACGGCAACGCTTTATAAGGGGTCTATCTCTTATGAGGCGCCGATGCTTTATGCGCTTGGCTTCATTGGGCTGTTCACCGTTGGTGGGTTGACGGGCCTCTTTCTGGCATCGCTCGCCGTTGACGTGCACCTGAATGGCACGTATTTCATTGTTGCTCACTTCCATTACATCATGGTGGGCGGCGCCGTGATGGCGTTCATGGGCGGCATTCACTACTGGTGGCCGAAGATTACCGGGCGCCTTTATCCCGACCTGTGGGCTCGATTTGCGGCGTTGGTGATTTTCATCGGGTTCAATTTGACGTTCTTCCCGCAATTTATGCTGGGCTATATGGGGATGCCCCGGCGCTATGGCATCTATCCAGCGGAGTTCCAGACGCTGAATGTGATGTCGTCGGCGGGTGCATCTATCCTTGCCATCGGCTATGCGATTCCGATGGTTTATCTGTTCTGGTCGCTGCGCTATGGTCCCCCGGCGGGGCCGAATCCCTGGCGGGCGAAGGGGTTGGAATGGACGACTGCGTCTCCGCCGCCCACAGAGAATTTCCTGGAGATCCCGATCGTCACGGAAGATGCGTACAATTATCCAGTTGCGGGAGCTGCCCGTGGCTGATACAGCGCTCCATGGAAGTGGGGGTATATCCGTGGAGGAGTCGCCGCACGCTCCAAACCCGACGGGGTTCGCCCACCAATTCGAGGATTTAGACCAGCAGCATGAAGCTGGAAGGCTCGGTATGTGGATTTTCCTGGCCACGGAAATCCTGTTCTTTGGCGGGATGTTCACCTCCTATACGATCTATCGCGCTCTGCACCTGTCTGCCTTTGAGGCCGGGAGCCACCTGCTCGAAGTAAAATTTGGCGCAACCAATACGGCGATACTGATTTGCAGCAGCTTGACGATGGCGCTGGCGATCCATGCGGCGGCAACTGGGAAGAAAAAATCTCAAATCGTCACCTACCTGATTCTGACGATGCTGCTCGGTGCCACCTTCCTCGGGATCAAACTGTGGTTCGAATGGCACCACGATTATGTGGATGGCATTGCGCCGGGTCTTAACTGGACCTACAACGGACCCTACGCCCCGGGCGTGCAGATGTTCATGTGTTTTTATTTTTTCATGACCGGTCTGCATGCGCTGCACATGGTCATCGGAATCGGGGTTCTAACGGTGCTGACAATCATGGCGGCGCGCGGGAGGTTCACCGAAAAGTATTACGCGCCCCTGGAGATCACCGGGCTTTACTGGCACTTCGTAGACATTGTGTGGATCTTTCTGTTTCCGCTGCTCTACTTGATTGGCGGACGTTACTCGGGAGGGGGCCACTAACCGCATGTCCGAACATATCGTTCCGGTGAAGACATACGCCGCAGTTTTTATCGCGCTGATCTGCGGTACCCTGCTCACAACCGGCATTGCGTATGTGGACCTGGGCACTTGGAATACGGTAGTCGCGCTCGCCATCGCCGTGGCTAAGATGATGCTGGTTGTCCTTTTCTTCATGCACGTCAAATACAATCGCGGCATGACGAGAATTGTGCTCATCGCCGCATTTTTTTGGCTGGGAATCATGATCTGCTTCTCGCTGTCCGACGAGCTGACGCGGCATTGGGAATATAACCCGTTGCCTTGGACTGAGAGCGCACTCCTGCCTTACATATCTCATCTCCTGCTGTAAGTCTCTTCCGCGTAGCGGAGCTGGCTCCGAAATGCAAGATGGCTCGCTCTGCGTGGTTGTCCGTGCCCGGTGTTTGGAGCGGCTCTAGCTGGTGTGGTGTGCAGTGCGGAAGGCTAACACAGCGTTTAAGCCTCCAAACGCAAAGGAATTGGAGAGCGCGGCTTCGACCCGGAATTCGCGAGCATGATTGGGAACGTAATCGAGGTCGCACTCCGGATCGCGCTCGCTGTAATTCGCGGTAGGAGGCAGGATGCCATGATAAAGGGCGAGGACGGTGGCTACCGCTTCAAGCGCGCCTGCCGCGCCCAAAGCATGTCCATGGAGTGACTTTGTCGAACTGACTGCGAGCTTGTCCGCATGGGTGCCGAATACCTTCCGGATGGCGCGCGTCTCGGTAGGATCGTTTCCCGGAGTGCCGGTGCCATGAGCGTTGATGTAGCCAATCTGGTCCGGATCGAGCCCCGCATCGCGCAATGCCCGGCTCATCGCTCGAGCGGGACCGTCCACGGTCGGCTGGGTGAGGTGATGGGCGTCAGAAGACATCCCTAAGCCGCAGATTTCAGCGTAAATCCGTGCGCCGCGCGCTTTCGCCGCCTCCCAGGGTTCCAGAATCATCATCGCCCCACCTTCACCCAGGATCATTCCATGGCGGCCCTTGCTGAAGGGGCGACAAGTATCGGGAGCGATCACGCGCATGGCTTCCCAGGCTTTCAGCAGGCCGATGATGAAGGGCGCCTCGCTGCCTCCCGTAACGGCCATCTCTGCGTCACCATCGCGGACCAGACGGAATGCCTGGCCGATCGCATGGTTGGAGGAAGAGCACGCGGTCGAAACGGTGTAGGTCGGCCCGCTCAGGTGGAGATCCATGGAGACTTGGCTGGCACCCGCATTCGCCATGGTTTTGGGAATGGTGAGCGGATGAACGCGCCCGCGCCCAAGAACATAGAGGTCCTCGAAGCCAGCTTCAAGCGCGGCTTGGCCTCCTACCGCCGATCCACACACGATGGCGGCACGCTCGCGTAATTCCGGGGTGAGTTCGATCCCGGAATCATGCAGCGCATCGCGTGCCGCGACTACCGAAAACTGCGCAAAACGGTCGAGATAGGCCTCTTTACCGCCCTCAAAATGCTTTAAAGGATCAAAATTGTGTACCTGCGCGCCGTTCTGGAACCGCAAGGTGGAACAGTCCATGCCCTGGATCGGGGCGATCGCACACCGCCCTTCCATTAGGGAAGCCCACGTGTCGCCAAGGTTTAGGCCTAGCGGAGAGACGATTCCAAGGCCTGTAATTGCCACACGGCGCGGTGCCATCCTCAGCACCGGCCTGGCAATTTGCGGGGCGTCGATTCCGGCGGCTCAGCGCGCAAGGGTATGCGGCGCGAAAACGAGCGGGGTTTTCGCGGTGCTTCGTGAGTTGTAGTGAGGATATATCGGCTCATTGAATTGGACGAGTGGGAGTGGACATCAGCTCGCTGGAGTAGCGGTCCCTAAAGATGCGTCGGGCGGCGCAGCGGCAAGAATCTTTTTGATCCCTTGAACGATGTCGTTCACGGTGCGGATCGAGCGAACGTCATCGTCCGGAATCGAGATTTTGAAGGCGTTTTCGAGTTCAAAGAGGAGCGTGAAGATGTCGAGGGAATCGATGCCGAGTTCCTGAAGGTTCGTCTCCATCGTGATTTTGTCGGCCGGAATTCGTTTCACCGATGCGAGCGTGGAGATCACTTTTTCCGATACTGCGTCAGACATCAAACCAACCCCCTGTTAAAAACCTATTGCGCGTTTCAGATTCCACTGGAGGTTACCCCAGCAAAAAACGCTTACAGAACATCCTCGTGACCGTAGCTCAAACCACGCAGCAAATCAAATATTAGCAGGACTCGAAGGTTGTCTGCTCGCAGTTTTTCACGGCGGGGTCGCACGGCATCCACTGGGAAGAGAAAAGAATGGTCACGGCATTGTTACCGGGGCTTTCTGGTCTGCATTGATCCACAGGCTGCCGGCAACCATGAGCAGAAGGGAGAGCGCTATATATCCGGGCGAAATCGGGCGTCCGCTCACCCACACGAGGATGAGGTCGAAGAGAAACGAAGGCAGAAGGAAGCCGGAAACAACGAACAGTAATACCGGAAGAAATCGCCAGCGAATTCTCCGCGCGATTATTCCAAGCAGAGCTCCCGGAACAAAAAACACGAAGGAATTGTAGACGAAGGTGTATCCGTCCAGCTCCAGCGGTCGAACCAGGCGCACCATCCGTGCCAATCGTACTCCCGGCCCGAGGCGGTAGGAATGGGAGTCCAGTTCGCCGTCGAGAAACAGAGAGAGGGACGATCCGTTGTAGGAGAAAAGAATGTCCCGTTGCCGATCGGCCGTGAAAACATTGGGGACAGACCAAGACAGAAGAGAATGCCTTGCCGTTAGTGGGCTGCGAAACCAGAAGACGAGGCTGGACTCGTCCTGGCGTATTTGTAAATTTGCGGGGCCTCCCCGCGGTGAAATCGAGACGATTCTTCCGTCCGATCCCTTTGTGCCTGCCGGACTGCAAACAACTCGAATGGCGAATTGATTTGTGCGCTGGATAGCGGTCACCAGGTTCGATACTGGAACCATCGATGTGAGCCACGACTTACCGTCCAGGGCGGCATCCAGCGGGTCGGTACCTTCCGGGGAACTGGATGTCCATGCGAGGCCGGGGAGGAATTTCATTTGGTCTTTGAAGGGCGAGGACGAGTGAAAATCATAGGCCGCAAGCATCCCGGATTGAGAGCCTTCGGGAGCGTCTCCGGAGTTGATCTTCCGGGCAAACCCGGGCGAAATCGCGCGGTCCCATATCTGCAGGCGAAACACGGTTCCTTTCCATGCGGGAGCGTCACCCGAGGCGTCGTTACCAACCACCAACAGTGCATTCGGCTGCCAGTCGATGAGACGAGTTTGCATCTGCATCGGAATCGAGATGGCGAACCACAGGACAAAATAGAGGGAAATGATCCAGGCGGATTGAGACAACGTTAGAAGAACGCTGAAGGCACGCTCGCTCGCCGTCAGAAGCCTTAAAATCGCCTGGCCAAATAGCTCGAACAAGATAAAGCCCACAACCGATCCCGCCGAGTTCGTGATGACATCTTCCCATCCTGAATCGCGCGGCGGAATGTAGATCTGTGTGAATTCAATCGAATAAGAAAGGCAAGCGCCCAGGGCCAGCGCCCAGACGAACGCGACCGCAAGGGATTTTCCCCGCTCCCGGATTCTTTCAGCAACGGCGAAACCGAAAGGAACGAAGAGAAGAACGTTTAGAAAGGCGTCGAATGGTGTCGCGTCTTTTCCCCTCCCGCCGAGGAAAAAGGGAGAACGATTCGCCGGGAGATGCGCGTGAAACGACAAGCGGAAAGGAAAGAGCGTGAGAAACAAAATACCGATCAGCGCCAGGATCAGGAGCCGGATCGACCAGCACGCCGTGATAGAAGGGAATTTCGAACCGCCGGTTCGATCGTTCATCTTGCTTTGCGAAAGGCTCATTCGTTCCACTCAAAGTCTAGCATGACGGTTCTTCATCGCTGACCGTGACCAGCCTGCCTTACCGCTAATTCATCAACCATGCGATCTGACGTTCCGTGCGGCTGCCTTGCATATACCTGCACCGAAGACATGGACAAATTGCGGCCAATTCTCTTTTGAACAGCGAAAGGTGCCTGCTCGTTATCTGACCTGCTGTCCAGTAGATATTCCATTTAGCGGTCCCTAGACTGAGCGCGCCATGAAATCGGACACGCAGCTTTCCAAGTTTCGAGGCGCCATAATTTCTTCGAGACGGAGAAGTTTCGCTTTTCTTGCGGTCCTGGCGGCGATCATATCGGTGTTTGGAATGTCGAGCTGCGCGGCATATACATCCGCGGACGGGCCACAGACGCAGAGCTCCAAGGCCGCGAAGTCCGGATTTCTAGCCATGAGCGGCAACAATCTCAGCTTCCAAGGGGTGTTGAAGGGAAGCAGCGCAACGCGGAGCCTGACTATAACGAACACGGGTGGAGCACCCGTGAACATTTCTCAAGCAGCCATCTCGGGAGCTGGTTTTACGCTGATAGGCGGCAGCCCATCCTTCTCCATCCCCGTGGGAAAGAATGCCACGATGCAGATACAATTCGCACCGCAGACACCGGGGCCTGCCACGGGAAGCCTTTCAATCCTGAGCGATGCCACCAATGCTCCCCTGAGCATTCCAATCAGCGGCGACGGGATGCAGGCCGGCATGGCAATCGCGCCCGGCTCGCTTAACTTTGGGAACGTAATTGTCGGGCAAAGCGGAACGCAGAGCGTGACGCTGACGAATACGGGGAACGCCAATCTGGTGGTCAATCTGGCGTCCGTTTCGGGCAGCGGCTTCAGCGCGAGCGGGCTCTCTCTCCCGGCGACCATCAGCGCCGGTCAGAGACTCTCGTTTAGCGTGCAATTCAAACCAACGGTAGCGGGCGGCATCAGCGGGCTCGTCACTTTTGCGGATAACGCTTCTAGCGTGCCGCAGACCCTGGCGCTCGCGGGCAGCGGCGTGGCGGCGAACGCGACGTTGATTGCCAACCCAGGCAGCGTGACTTTTGGCAGCGTGGCCGCGGGCAGCAGCGCCACTCAAACGATTACGCTGACGAATTCCGGAACGACCCCTACCACGATTTCCGCGGCGAGTATTTCGGGAACGGGCTTCACGGTGAGCGGCCTGGCCGCGTCAGAGACTATCCAGGCAGGCCAGAGCGCATCCTTTACGGCGAAGCTTTCACCAGCGTCCGGCGGCAGCGCCAGCGGAGCCATCTCGATTACGAGCAATGCTCAGAACTCGCCACTGACGATCGCATTAAGCGGAACCGGGGCGCAGGGGGCCTTGAGCAGCAATCCCTCGAGCTTTAATTTCGGGACCGTTCAGGCGGGTACCAGCGTGTCTCAGACGATTACATTAACGAACACGGGCACCGCCAGCGTGGGAGTGTCGGCAGCCAGCATTTCCGGGACAGGCTTCAGCCTGAGCGCGCTGGCACCACAAACCATCAATCCAGGACAAGGCGTTTCGTTCAGCGCTCAATTTACTCCCGCCTCGGCCGGGAGTATGTCGGGGAAAATTACGATTACCAGCAATGCGCCGGGATCTCCGATGACGATTGCATTGAGTGGAACCGGATCCCAGGGTGCGCTCAGCGCGAGTCCGTCCACCTTTAATTTTGGCAGCGTTCAAGTGGGGGGTACGGGAACGCAGACCATCCGGCTGACCAATACGGGCACAGCGAGCGTCACGGTTTCCTCCGCCGGCATTTCGGGATCGGGCTTCAGCATCAGCGGTTTGCCCTCATCCCAAACGATCAGCGCGGGACAGAGCTCCACGTTCATCGCGAGTTTTGCGCCCACCTCCAGCGGCAGCTCCAGCGGCAGCATCGTTATTGCAAGCAATGCTCCCGGTTCGTCTTTGACGATCGCATTGAGCGGAACCGGCACTCAGCCGCAACTTGCCGTGACCCCCTCCAATGTGAGCTTCGCAAACGTGGTGGTCGGAAACACCAACTCGCAAACGATTACTATCAAGAACAGCGGCACATCAAACCTGACGATTTCGCAAGCAAATACCAGCGGCACCGGCTTCGGCGTTTCGGGGCTCGGCTTGCAGACTCCGATTGCACCGGGAGCAAGCGTGGCATTTAATGCGACCTTCACGCCGACTTCCGCCGGCAGCGCCAGCGGCTCCATCCTGCTGACAAGCAACGCTCCGAATTCGCCGCTTACGATCCCCCTCAGCGGGACAGGACTAACCGCAAGCTATGCGCTCACGGCAAGCCCGGCAAGCGTGCCCTTCGGGAGCGTGAATGTTGGGAACTCGAGTTCGCAGACGGTGACGCTCACCAACAGCGGAAATTCGGATAGCACTATTTCCGCAGTGACGGTCACCGGGACCGGGTTCAGTTCCAGCGGGATTCCGGCCAACTTGACGCTATCACCGAATCAATCGGCCACGCTCACGGTAGCTTTTACTCCGGCCGCGTCCGGAGTCGTGAACGGGAAGATTTCGATTGCGAGCAACGCAAGCTCCCCGACAACGGTCTCTCTTTCGGGGACGGGGGCTCAGCAGTCCCATTCCGTGGTTCTGACGTGGGCTGCCAGCACGTCCTCGGGAGTTACCGGCTACAACATTTATCGCGGGTCATCGTCGAGCGGCCCCTACTCGCTGACCAGTTCATCGGCATCCGGGACGACGTTTACGGACACGGCCGTGCAATCGGGCCAAACCTACTATTACGTAGTGACGTCCATCGAATTGGGCGTCGAGAGCGGATATTCGAGCCCGGCGATGGCTGCGGTCCGTTAGCCTAGCCGAGGGATGACTGCCGACGTCCGCTGGGCTTGAACCGTAAGAGGGTACAGGTCAATCTTTTGGCGGGGTGGTACAGGAAGGACAGTGCTTTCACCTGTACCAAGTATGTACCCGCGTCCAGTAGTTCTCCACAGACCCATCCCTGACAATCCTCTTGGAACAAAGAATCTCTGAATTTGTTGGAGGATACTTGCGGACGTATTCAAAAGGGCCCCAGGGGAAGACATCGGATTGCTTCCGTAAACTCATCTTCGCTGTCGTTCTTATTGCACTGATGGGAAGCGCCGGCTGTGGTGTAACGAGCCGGGCAACTAACAAAGATACTACAAGCGGGCAGCAGTCCAGCTCCGCCAATCAACTTTCAGCCAGCAGCATGAGCCTCAGCTTTGGAGCTGTGAACATTGGAAGTCCCACATCGCAACTGGTGAGTCTCACGAATACGGGTGAAACCGTCGTCAACATTGGAACGGTATCGGCTTCCGGCAATGGGTTCAGCACAACCGGAACCTCGAACTCAGCCTTGCAGCCGAATCAGTCGCTCTCTATTTACGTGAACTTTAAGCCGACCGTCGCGGGAGCTGCTACCGGGGCGCTTTCGGTTTCGAGTAACGCTTCCAATTCCGTGATGAAGATTGCATTGTCGGGCACTGGAGTAGGGCAGAACTCACAGACGCACTCCGTCGCTCTTTCGTGGAACTCCAGCACATCGCAGATCATCGGCTACTTCGTCTATCGGGGCAACGCTTCGAGCGGCCCGTATTCGAAGTTGAATTCCTCGGCGGATCCCGTTGCAAGCTATACGGACACCGGACTGACGAGCGGCAATTACTACTATGTTATTACGTCGGTCAGCTCCCAAAACGTCGAGAGCGGATATTCGAATCAAGTCGCGGTTGCCGTTCCTTAAACCGCCCGGGAACAGCATCGTCTGCCCGGTGTCTGCTTGCCGTGTGGCTGACGCTTTCCCAGCACAACGGAGCCGATGCCGGAAGAGAAATCCCCTCCCTGTGGCATAATAAACGCGGGCCAGAGTCGGCCGCCGCGGCCGGCGTTTCCCGCGAATTCAGTGAATTCTCGACAGAAAATTCGCAAGAAACTGCTCGCAGCACACCGCAAGCTGCGAGAGTTCCGCATGATCGCAAAAGGCCTCGTTTCCACGCGGCATCCTCTGCTCGTCCACATTATTCCCATGCGCCGCTGCAACCTTGCTTGCACTTATTGCAATGAATTCGACGATTTTTCGAAGCCGGTGCCCATGGAGGAAATGTTCCGGCGGATCGATCGCCTGGGCGAAATGGGCACCGCGATTATCACGATCAGCGGCGGAGAACCGCTGCTGCATCCCGATCTGGATGCGATCATTGCCCGCATCCGGAAAAACGGAATCATCGCGGGGCTGATCACGAACGGTTATTTGCTGGTGGCGGAGCGGATCGAGCGACTGAACACGGCCGGTCTCGAATATCTGCAGATCAGCATCGACAACGTCCAGCCCGACGACGTGTCGAAGAAGAGCCTCAAAGTGCTCGATCAGAAGCTTGAGCTGCTGGCCGAGCGCGCGGAATTTCACGTCAACATCAACTCGGTGCTGGGCAGCGGCGTCCGCAATCCCGAAGATGCCTTGACTGTCGCGCGCCGGGCCATCGAACTAGGCTTTACGTCCACGGTAGGCATCCTACACGACGGGCATGGGCAGCTTCAGCCTCTGGGCCGGCGCGAGCTGGAAATTTTCGAAGAGATCATGTCGCTGGGCAAGCGTTCTTTTACACGCGTCAACCAGTTCCAGCACAACATCGCCGCGGGACGCGAAAACACCTGGCGGTGCAGGGCCGGTTCGCGCTACCTGTACGTTTGCGAAGACGGCTTGGTGCACTACTGCTCGCAGCAGCGGGGCTATCCTGGTATTCCGCTGGGAGAATATACCGACGAGCAGCGGCATCGAGAATTTCACACCAAGAAAGAATGCGCTCCTCGCTGCACTGTTTCCTGCGTTCACCAGATTTCTGTGGTCGATTCGTGGCGCGCGCCGCAAACGCTTGATTCGGGCGGGTCGCGAGTTTCCGGTTCCCTGGTCCAGCTCACCGGCTCGCCGCGCGATTAGTCTCCGCCGCACGAATCTCTTTCTGGGCGGGCGAGGTTCGCGCTAGAGTGTTCGAAGCTTTCCGAAAGCCATGAAGAGACGAGACGCAAGATGAGCCCTGTGGTCTGGTTGATCGCGGTTGTTGTTGCTGTGGCGATCCTTGCGGCGATTGTGTGGTCGGGCAGCCGCCGCTCGGAAACGCAGTTGTCCGCGGTCCGGCAGGAAATGCAGAATTCCCTGGCGGCACAGGCCCAGGCAATCAGCGCACAGATGAATCATCTGATGCAGTCGGTGACGCAGAATCTCGGGCAGGTGCGGCAAGAGCTGCAAACCGGCGTGGCTTCCACGGGCCAGCTCGCCACGGAAGCCCAGAGGGACGTGGCGCAGCGACTGCAATCTTCCACGGAAGTGCTGCTGCAGATGAACCGGAAAATCGGCGAGATGCATCAGACGAGCCAGGATCTTTCAAAAGCCACGCAGACGCTACAGTCCGTTCTAGGGGGCGCCAAAACGCGGGGAACGTTGGGCGAGGTTGCGCTCGACCGTTTGCTCGAGGACGCCCTGCCACAGAGCGCCTACGCGACACAATACCGGTTCGGTTCCACAGGAGCGGTAGTCGACGCGATCGTGCGAAGCGGCGACCGCATCCTCTCCATCGACTCAAAATTTCCGCTTGAGGCTTATCGGAGGCTGGTCGAGTTGGGCGACGATGCGCGGCGCGAATTTTCCACGGTGGTCCGCAAGCATGCGGATTCGATCGGCGAAAAATATATTCTCCCGAATGAGAACACATTCGACTATGCCCTCATGTTTGTGCCCTCCGAAGGCGTGTATTACGAACTGTTGATGACCCAGGACTCGAAGTACGGACGGCTCGACGAATACTGCCGCAGCAAACGTGTATTTCCCGTGTCGCCCAATACCTTTTATGCTTGCCTCAATGCTGTCGCCATCAGCTTGCAGGGGCAGAAGATCGAGGAGAACGCGAGGCACCTTTTGGCGGGCATGGCGGGACTGAAAAAACAGCTCGAATCGTTCGCCGAGGTTTACGAGAAGCTGGGCACGCATCTGAGGCACGCGCAGCAGTGTTACGAGGATGCGGATAGCCGCCTGGGACGCACGCGGAATTCACTCGAACAAATGTCGCAGGGCGTCCTGCCCGAAGCCGACGTGAATATGCTCGAAGCGGCCGCTCGACGCGAGTGAATTGAGATTTTCCGCAAGGACAGGAACAGGCGCCTAGAGCGCAGCAAGGGCCGCGTCGAGCAGTGTGCGGAAGTCGCCAGCGAACGTCGAGATCCGAATCTGATCGAGTTCCCGCCGGACATTCTTGAAATCACTGGGATGGCGGCTGAGCTGATTTGCAAGCCTGCCGATCTCATGCTGCACATTTTCAGGAGCGAGCGATTGAGCGGCTTCCAGGTAGCGGCGCGCAGCATCCGCATCGGGCGCGGGCAACAATCGAGCGTCGAAGGAGAAGTCCCCCGAGCGAATCGCCTGAACTTCCACCGCCGCCAAATTCTGCAGGCCGCCACTCGTGAGAAGCTCCTGTGTGTCTCCGCGAAGAAAGCGAAGGATGCCGGGCGTTTGGTTTTCGACAAAGATGCGAAGAGGCTGATCGGAGCCGCGGACGCGTACGGTCAGTTGTCCCTTTTTGTTCGGCAATAGCGCGGGCTTTGGAAATTCCGAGTCCAGTTCGACGAGCGTCGTGCTGGCGGTCCAACTCGCGCCGGGTGTTTCCACCGAGACTTGCACTGCGCCAATCTCCGAGTTCGGGCCGGGGAAAACGGCGAGACATTCGGGCGATGCCGCCATTGCGAGGGCCGGCTGGCCATTGATTCTGACGCGATCGGCATCGGCATCGCCGCGCAATCCCGTGCCGCAGATCGAAAAGGGTTCGCGCAACGAAACCACTGGAGCGACGGAAGGCGCTCGCTGGGACTGCGCTGCCAGGGCAGGATCTACCAGCGCCGCGGCGGAGGTGCCGGACGCCCTCGCAAGAAGAACCCGGGCGGAGGGGGCTACGGTGAACGAAGCTCGGCCGGTTTGGTCGGTCGTCACATGCTGATCGGCTCCGAGATCGACAGTTACGCCAGAGGCCAGCCTGCCGTCCACTCCCAGAACCGCCAACGTCGCGGGCTGCCCGGCGACAACTCTGGCCGGAAGGACAATCATGACGGTCCATGTGGTAGACAGCGTGGATAGCTCTTGCGCGCTAGTCGCGAGTGGAAAGGCCAGCGAAGCGCTGAAAGCGAGCAAAAGAACCGAACGGGTCGCTGAAGCCAAGTATGGGAGAACGGATTCAACGCGGGGTGCCGGGTAGCGCTCAGACATGGATTTCGGGCAGAACGTGTGATTCGAATCGCTTGAGGCTAAGATGCTCTTCCGAACCGACTCTACAATATAACGAATGGTACGCGGGAAAAAACAGATGCGAGCTGCGGCGAAAATAACGCTTTACATCCGACGAAGTCTTCCAGCGCAAATCTACTCGTCGAGACGGACCACGAACGTGGTCAATTGTTCAGCCGTCTGAAGCTCATCTGCAAGTTGGTTGGCGGCAGCCTCGCTGGGCAACTGCCCGACGCGGACGCGGTAGAAACGCCTTCCAGGA
>Ga0307373_10003404_pt1 | contig 27702 bp, 28 predicted proteins | sample OX2MG_FD_202534 | JGI IMG/M metagenome (GOLD analysis project Ga0307373, IMG submission 202534) | Soil microbial communities from Risofladan, Vaasa, Finland - OX-2 | ecosystem: Environmental > Terrestrial > Soil > Coastal area > Acid sulfate soil | place: Finland: Risofladan, Vaasa | collected... | reverse complement strand
AGCCCTCTCAAGGCTCAAATCCGGGTTCGAGTCCCGGTATCGCTACCAACCCCTCGTAAGTAATTCATTAGAGCACGGTTGATAGCCTGCCTTGGGCTTGTCCCAAATTTGTCCCAAAGAATCGAGGCTTTGCCCCTGAAAGGCAGTATTAGCGGGCATGACAAATACGACTGTAAGCATTCGAGAACGACTCAAGACTCCTGATGGACGCTGGCGTTGGAGTTGTCTGGGGGTTCTGTTCCAGCCCCCGAATCTCGTTCCCCTCGAACACGAAGTCCACCCGCCGCAGCCCGCGCTTGGGTGTGCTCCGAACAGGGTAACGCTCAGACCCTAGCTCGACGGTCTTGGCGTTCTCCACGAGGGTCTGCCGCCGGACCTCGACCAAAGTTTGCTCGAAAGAAGGGTTCACTGAGCGTTCTGGTTCAAGAGGATTGTACTGCGAGCGTCAGGGGAAGACGCCGCTCTATTCTATTTTCCGCCGTACAGACGCCCGAACGTCCGAGCCAGCATCACCGCCATTAGCAGCCCCCCGGCTCCCAAGACAATCACATCGGGAATGTCGCGGATGTGGAACTCGCCGATGCGGCAAACAAGCAGGTATCCGATTGCGAGATTGAGCGTGCCCCACAGCACGTTCACCTTCGGCGAAGACATTCCCTTGCCGGGAGAGGAAGCGAACGGCGTGGGGAATGAGCGCCCGGACACTCCGTTCGCGAAGTGCGGAACGGCGTTCACGAGAAAAGCGCCGCCGAAAAAATAGGCGACATACGCGTACCACTGCATGATTTCTCCCTTTCGCATCCGGTGGAGACGCAACACCCGAGGCGACGGGACTTGCTCCAAGCACCAACCCAGCGTACTACCGGTTCGCCCTCTTCGATGCGCCCGAGCAGACGGAGAAACTTCGACAGGACCCGTGCGTCCTTTCCAGAACTGCCCCATACGATTTCGCCTGCGGTCTTGCGGTAGGGCAGGTTTGGCATTTGAGGCGGCTCTTCGCCGTCGTAGAAAAGCAGATAGAGCGGGACTTGGAGGGCGCGAGCGAACTTTTCCAGCGTCTCGACAGCGGGCACGGTGTGGCCATTTTCGACGCGGGAGATATAGCACCGCAGCAGTCCGGTGCGCTTCTCCACGTCCCCTTGGGAGAGGTTCTTTTCCTCACGCAGAGTGCGAAGGCGGTCGCCAATAATCATGTGCGGATTATTTCAGAAAGAGAGGGGCGGCACAAGCGCTGCCACGTTGCGGAGAGGTCCGCGTACTCACTCCTATTTATCCCGATACTCGCCGGGAACATCATCCTGCGGCACCTCATGCGTGCGAACTTCCCCCTCGTCAGCGTCCCCGGCGTCTTGCACGCCCTTCACCGCGTCGGCCTCCAACGCGTTTCCTTCCTCAAGCAGCTCGTCCACACTCTCCGAATCCGCACCTTGGACGTTGGACAACCCCTGCAAATCTCCCGATTGCTCGCCCGACCGCGCTCCCTGTCCCTCCGGTGCGAATGCCACCGCATCCACGCTTTGGCTTTTCCCCCGAACCTGTTTCTTAAGTGCGCCCGCCGTTTTCCCGCCGGTTGTCTTCTTGCCGCCGACCTTCGTTTTCACCGCCGCCTTTTTCGGAGCGGCCTTCTTCTTCGCCAACTTCTTCTTGGGAGTTACGCTCTTCTTAGCGGGCTTCTTCTGAACCGCGTTCTTCATCGGCACCACGTTCTTGCCCGCAGTTCTCTTCGATTTCGTCTGCTTCTTCTTGGTTTTCTTCTTGGTAGCCATACGCGCAGTCTACCACCGATTGGTCAGCGAGTTCGACGACACGCTGCCCCCTAAATAGACGGCTGTGGGTTGCGCGGTTCGCCGCCACCGAGGCTCAGTTCCGCTTGGAAAGCGCATAGGCCACGGCTGTGTAATCCAACCCTGTATCCCGTCTCGCTGTGATTGCTTGCGCTGCTGCTCACCGAAAATTTCCGATTCGATTCCAGAAGCGACATTAATTTCACGGTACAATCCCACTATTCAGGGCTACCATGAAATTCGGGCCTCTTCTCGTTCCTTCGCCGCGCAGGAAGCTGCGAAGGTGGAGAAGTGAGGGAGACAATGCACGCGAGTATTCGGCATAATGAAATCCAGATATTGGATGTGGAACCTCTGCCCAAGGAAGTATGGGACTCCTTGCTCGATGAACTAAAGGCGGAACGTGCTTCGCGGATGCAGCACGGAGAGCGGGTATCTGTTCTTCAAGATAAGAATGGTCGTGCGAACGCCTCCATTTGGCGCAACCCCTCCCTCTCCGATGAAGAAATCATCTCCATTCTCGGAAAATATGGGATAGAGGCGAGCGTTGTTCCACATATCATGGGCTGAATCGAATCCCGAGCGGCCTTGCTGCGGATTGGTGGACTGTCGGTGTTCGCGTTGATTGTTCTAGCTCACAGCTTTTTTCGCCCCGGCTTTGACCTTGGCCCATCGCCGCTTGGCGGCTTTGGAAATCTTTTTTCTGGCCGCCGCCGAGAGGACTCGTTTCTTGGCGCTGTTCAGCCCTTCGCTCGTTGAGCGGCCCAGCGCCTGCGCTGCGGTTCTCACTCCGTCCAACTCGTGCTGCAACCTGCCCAACTGCTTTTCAAGCTTTCGCTCTTCGCGTTTGATCGCCGCCAGAAGGTTCATTCACGTCGCCTCCGAAGGGAATCTATCACCGATTCCAAAACGAAGTCCATGCGGGACAGGAAATCGAACCAATCACGATCCGTGATCCCGACGAAGAAACGCACACAGTTCTTTGCCCGATGAACCGGGGATCTCTTGGCGTGCGCGAACTGAACGCGGCACTACAGGGGGTTCTGAATCCGATTCGAAGTGGCGAGGACAGCGTCGAGCGATTCGGGTGGCGATTCCAGATACGCGACAAAATTATCCAGACGGAGAACGACTACGACAAGGAGGTCTTCAACGGGGACATCGGAATCGTTGAACGCATCGATCCAGTTGAGCATGAGGTCACACTCCGCTTCGACGGTCGGCTGCATCATCGTCCTCCAGAGGCATTTATGAGATGGCTTCTAGTCTTCGAGGCAACCGACAGCACGGGGTGGTATCTTAAGCAACGATTGGCGAGGAGCGTCTGGAAATCGCAATGACCATTTTCACCAAGATTGAACCGCTGACTGACGCCGAACTTGACCGCCTCGGGGACTTCCTTCGAAGTTGCAAGGGCGGCAAGGCGATGAACCTCGAAGAACTCGACGGGTTCTTTGCCGCCCTGATCGCGGGGCCGGAGACCGTGATGCCGAGCGAATACTACCGGGAGGTGTTCGGCGGCGAGATGACGGATGCTTGCGAGTTCTCCAGCCTCGAAGAGGCGAACGAAATATTCGGGCTGATGATGCGGCACTGGAACACCATCGCCGGGACGCTGTTCAAAGGCGAAGTTTGCGTTCCGCTCCTGCTCCAGAGCGAGGACGGTGTGGCGCACGGCAACGACTGGGCCAGCGGCTTCATGCGGGGCATGCGCATGCGCCACGATGGCTGGGCTGATTTGGTTAACGACGAGGAGCACGGCGGATGGCTGGTCCCAATGATGATGCTCTACCACGAGCACGACGAAGACCCGAAGATGCGTCCCAAGCCGATCACGCCTGAGAAGCGCGAGGACATCATTACGCACATGGCGGCCGGGCTGGTGGGGGCGTATCGGTATTTCCGGGAGCACCAAAAAGCTCACGCGGGCATTGCATCCGCGCCTGAGTCCCGGCGCACGACCTCCAAGGTCGGGCGGAACGATCCATGTCCGTGCGGTTCGGGAAAGAAATACAAGAAGTGCTGCGGCGGGGCGACCGTCAATTAACCTGTGGTTCGGACCACGCCGATCCCAATCGTTTTGCGCTCGCGTTCCGGATACTTCAGCCGTTCTTTCTCTGCGCGTTCCTTTGTCTTGAGAGGCTTGGACAGGCGCGTGAACTCCCCGCCGACATATTTGAACAGCAGCCACCGCTCAACGATTCTGGGCATCCGAAACTTATAGCACAGGCTGATTCGGTCTGCGGAACCCGACTCTTTCTTTCAATCAACCCGCTCCTGTCGTCGAAGATTCGCTAGAGTGATGAACTTCACCTTCCGCAGCGCCTTCGTCAGGATCGTCTCTCCCGAGAACCCAATCTTCCGGCGAATCCCCGGCTTGTCGCGCACGTGGAACTTGCCGAAGCTGCCCAGCTTCAACGTGAATCCGTCCATGCCCAGATTGTTGAGCAGGGTGGTCTCAAAAAACGCTGTAGGATCATAGTCTCTCGCGGGTTTGTCCCAATTTGCCCCAAAAAACCAGCGAAGATGGCGGTTGAATTCTCCATTCAACTGTACGAAAAAGAGGTAGTCAAAATTCTGAGGCATTTGCCCGCGCACGCATGATCTACCGACAAGAAATACCACGGTCTCGCCATAGGTTTCCCGGTATAAGCGCGGCATAAGTAGGCAAGGCGTTCTAGGGCGCTTGAGGGCGCTCTAGGGCTAACGCCTTGTTGGAAACAAAGGAGAAAGCGGCAAATTCCTTGGGATTCCGGTGGCTTCAAAAGAATCCCGGTATCGCTACCAATTTTTTGCAGCTCTTCGTCGACCGACCATCCTTTCGGGCCTCAAACGGGAGTTTCGCGCGCGGAAACTTCGGATGTAACCTGCGTTTGCCTGTTATAGGTGTGTGTTAACGTAAGCAGAGCCTTTGAGTTTCCCTCAAGGAGAGCATTCCATGGATGCGCGGAGCAACCGTCGCAGCGACCGCATTTCCATTTCTTTGCCGCTTCAGACCACTGGAATCGACGCGGAAAATCGTCCCTTCATCGACACGGCAACGACAATCGTGGTCAATCGCCATGGGGCGCTGATTGCATTTGACCGACCTCTCCATATTGGCCAGACGCTTCGCGTAGGGCGGCAGCTCTTTGATGGCTCGCGCCGTGAAGCAGAGGTACGCGTCGTCGCACACGAGAAAGAGAATTCGGGGTCGGCCTACGGTATTGCATTTGTAGACGCAAAGTTGGATTTCTGGGGAATCGAGTTTCCCACAGCGGCACAAGCCATTGATGCAGTCGTACGGCTGCTGGTCGAATGCTCACATTGTAACAATCAAGAGCTTGCCTATCTGAATTCGCGCGAACTGAAGGAGTTCGAATCGAATCGTTTGTTTGCCCGAAATTGCCGCACTTGCGAGTCGCCAACGATCTGGAAACAGCCGTTGGAATCGCCGAGACACAATGGGGCTATTGATTCGCATCGCGAAGAAGCCGGCGCGGAGAGCGCAGCGACGTCACCGGGGCGCGAAACCACGCGATATGACACACGGCTGACAGCTTGCGTTCGCGAGCGCGTCGGTGGCGAGGAAATGGCGGTGTGCGAGAACGTTTCGCGACAAGGGATTGCGTTTCGCAGTCGCCGCAAATATGCGGAGGGAGCGCGCTTGGAGGTTGCCGTTCCATACACTCCAGGAACGGCCAACGTCTTTATCCCTGCAGTAGTAGTCCATGTTCGTGCCCTGCCGACGGCCGGCCTTTATCGTCACGGGGTGAGATATGTGCGGAAGGATCTTGGGGAACAAGTTCAGAAGGAGTAATCGACATAATGACATTCCGGCCGGAGTCTCCATAGATTATCTCAGAACAGCGGCGCGCTCCGGGTGTTCGATGGGATTATACTGCATCGAAATATTAACAAAGACGCGGCCGTATCAGCTACATCTTCATCAGCGCACTTCCCCGACGGCCGCAGGCGTAGGTACGCCATCGTCGTCGTTCAAGACATAGCGGATGATTTCGTAGAGCACGTCCGGCTTTACTGGCTTCTGGACGAAATGGCGCGCACCCTTCTGGAGTGCCGCGAGAATATTGTCCTGGTAGCCGACCGAGGAAACCATGACAATGCGCGCCTCCGGATGCACACGAACGATGCGCTCGACGGCTTCGATGCCTTCCATCTGCGGCATGGCAATGTCCATCAGAACGATGTCCGGCTTCGTGCGCGCGTATTCGGTGATTGCCGTGCAACCATCGCCGGCCTCTCCGGCAAGCTCGCCTCCGAATGTGTCAATCATCTTCGCGAGGCTCTTACGCGCGAAAACGGAGTCGTCCACCACGAGATAGCGGATGGGCTGGCTGTCCTGCTTTCGAGTTAACGGTGTAAATGGTTTCATGACTTCTCCTCATGAATGTTGTTCCCTACTCTTATTCAGCTATTCCGCACGGCCGAGATGAGTGCCGAGTCGTCGACCACAAGGAGGCGTACGGGTTTGCTCATGCGATTGCTCCAAGCGCCGGAATACCCGAGACCCGATGCGTCAGTGCGGCGACATTCAGAATCAACACGACAGTGCCGTTCCCCAAAATCGAAGCGCCGCTGATCATATCGCAGGCGGCAAAACGGTCATCAAGCGCCTTGATCACCAATTCCCGTTTGCCCAGCAGATCGTCCACGACTATTCCGAATTTGTAGTTGGCTGACCCGATAACTATGACAAACATCTTCTTCGCGACCGGTGTCTCCGGCTGAGGCAACAACCGGTCGGCGTGCACGAGCGTGAGCAATTGATCTCGAAGGCGGATTACGTCGTAATGATCGACCCGATGCACATCCGCACTTTCCATGCGCGCAATTTCAACTACATTCGCCAGTGGCACGGCATAGAGGTGTGCGGCAACTTGGAACAATAGGGCCTGTATACTGGCCAGGGTCAGGGGAACCATCACGCGGAACGTCGTTCCAATGCCAGATTTGCTGTGTATTTCGGTTGTACCCTTTAGCCGTTCCAGGGCTCCCGCAACCGCGTCCATCCCAACGCCGCGGCCAGAGACATGTGTGACGTTGTCCGCCGTGCTGAGTCCGGGCCGGAAGATTAATTGTGCAGCGGCTGCTTCCGTTAGCTTTTCTGCTTCATCGAAGGAAATAGCACCCTGTTCGACGGTACGACGAATCAGCTTCTGGTGGTCGATACCTCGGCCATCATCTGAAACTTTGATCACGACGTGGTTACCCCGGTGATATGCGTTTAGCTTTATCGTTCCACGCCGTGGCTTTCCGCTCGCCTCGCGCTCTTTTGGCGGTTCGATGCCGTGATCAACAGCATTGCGTACTAGGTGCGCCAGAGGCTCCGCCAAAGCATCGAGGATGCTCTTGTCCAGATCCGTATTCTCCCCAATCATCTCGAGGGTCACATCGTGTGCGCAATTTTTCGCGACGTCTCGCACCAAGCGTGGAAATCGGTGGAATAGTTGCTCGACAGGTACCATGCGGATTTTCATCACCGAGCGCTGTAAGTTCTCAAGCACGCGCGATTGGAATGCCAATGCGTCTGCCGGCCGGTTTCGCAGAGGGTCTTTGGCGTGGCGCTTATCAAAGTCAGCAAGCATACGGTGAAGCATGGATTTGCCAATAATGAGTTCGCCGACGAGATTTAGTACCGTATCGATTCGGGAGACATCGACACGTATCGTATTCGCTGTGGCAGCCAGCATTGCCGCCGATCGCGTGCTGGAAATTGCATTGTCTCCGTCACGAATCTCCGGTTTTGCAGTTGGATTGGATCCATGGGTGGCGAAGGCTTTCGCTTCAGCCTGCAGCAATGTCTCCAGTAGGTCCTGCGAAGGCTCGAGTGTTTCGGAAATCTGCTCCACGACGATTCCGGTTACAATAGCAGGGATTTGGCACTTCCGAGTTAGCTCCTCTTTTGAGCACTCGCTTGCGACTCCTGCTTCAATATGTGTGGTGTGTTGTGTCGCGGCCATGTCTGGTGGATAGATTCCGAGGAGGGTCCCGGAACCAGCAAGTACTTTGCGAATGAGTTGAAATGCTGCTGATCGCATATCGCTGGCAGGATCGATTTGCAATGTGACGTTGTACACAGTCTCGGCATGGCTCAGTGCATCCGCGATCCGCTCGCGCTCGCCTTGGGTCCAATTAAAATGGGGATCGAATGCTTCAGCCGCGGTCGACGCAGCGTACTCTTGAGGCGGCTTCAGTGCAATCTGGCTTATGTGTTCGCGGAGCGCATCGCTCGCGGGTGGAGCAACGCCCTTGCGATAAGCATCCAACATGGTCTGGAAAGTATCTGCCGCGGCGAAGATGATTTCGACTAGGGAGGAATGCCCATCATGAGCCGCTTGTGGGGACAGGGCGTCTTCCAGTTCATGCGCGAGTGTGGTGAGTTCGTGGTATCCGCAAGCCGCGGAATCTCCCTTGAGCGTATGAACGATGCGGCGAACACGCCGGATAATCTCGGGATCGTCTGTGCGAACCTCGAGCTCCAAGCCCGCCTCGTTGAGTTGTTGCGATAGTTCTTCGGTGCTTTCAAAGAAAAGCTCGCGCAATTCAGCAGAGGGTTCGTCAGGGGAGAAGTTCACGCCGGCACCTCGATTCGCTGATACGCGGTACCGTTATTCTGACGGATCATCTTAAACTTGCTCGTGAGCCCGAACAGGCTTTTCGCATGCCCGACAAATAAATAACCTTGGGGATTGAGACATCGATAGAAACTTCTCGATGAGACGTTTTGGCTCAGCCTCGTCGAAGTAGATCATCACGTTACGGCAGAAAGTAATATCGTTTCGCAATGATGGTGAAACGCCTAAGCACGTCTCCGGTGTCCACAGACACTTCTCCTTGGTAGAAGCTGAGCTTCGAGCAGCCTAAAGTGCACCTTGGGTACCAGTCCTAGAATTGCGCGACGTAGCTTATAGGGACCGTCAACTCTTCCTATAAACATTTTATTATCAGTCATATGGATCAGGCGGCTGGCCGATACTGGCAGTGGTCCTTCCAGTCGGAGTCGTCTCACTTGACCCAGGAACCAATCATGTCGTCTCATATTGAGAGGGAGCGGAGGGCGCTATCGGATCGGATGTATCCTTTGGCTACGTTGGGCACAGGTCTTCTTGACTCAAAATGAGATGGCAGGCTACGGTTGTTCGAGTCTCAACTTGGGGTCGTAGGCGCGAGTCCTGATTTCATGCGTGCACATTCACAGTCGAGAACCCTCTCTTCTCCTGATGAAGGTGACTTCGCGCGCCTACTCGTGAGCCTTCTTGCTTTCGACCGGAAACGTTCCCGTTCGAGCGTCATTCGCCTTTACTGCCGATCGGCAAGGCAATTCTTCAACCTGGATGGTGTGAGCTATTGGGAGCTTGCATCTGAGGATGAAGTTGTTATGGGCCACTTCGAGGGAGACCGGCCGTTGTGTGCCAAGATCCGACTGGGTGAAAATGCCCTTTTTCGTCGCGGATTCACCCGACGCCGCGTCGTCGTTTTCCATGCGTCCCCTGGACTCTCACCCGATGAGGAAGCAATCTTTCGTTCGCCTTGGTATCTCATCGCGCCCGTCCTAGCTGGCACCGGTGCGCGGGGCATTTTTGTCTTCACGAGACGCACGGTTCGTAGGTCCGGCAATCGAGCGATCGCGAAACGAGCAGAAATATTTACTGCGGCGTTTGAAGCCACCATCGGTGCGTCGTTCCACTCCACCGCTGTCGGAGTTGCGGAGCTCCGTGCTCAGAGTCTGATGAACCTAGCAGTTGAGTTAAAGCCTTCCCTACGACTGCCTGAATTTGTGGGCCGGTTTACTCTTCTCGCGGCAGAGATGCTGGGTGCGCGCGCCGCGATACTTGCACTCACGAGAGGCACTCGTTTGGAGATTGTTTATTCCCACAATGCACAGATCCGATCGAAGTGGCCGGATCTCGATACGGCACTGACAACATTTGCGGCCGGGCATCCACAACTCTTTATCCACGGGACAGCTGCTGCGCTGCTGGGATCGGAGCCGGCCTCTAAACTGGGATGGCACGATCTTTGTTTCGCCCGCCTCACCGGAAGCGAAGGCGATTTATTAGGTGCAATTTGCCTTATCGATCGCGGGCGCGAGCTTTCGGAAGCAGATAGAAATTTGGTACAGGCATTGGTAGGTCATGCTTCTGTTGCGCTGGAGAATTCGCGACTGTTTTCCCGTATCGAACAATCAAAACGCCAATGGGTGGAAGATTTTGATGCTATCAGTGACCTTATCATTGTTCACGATCCCGCGAACCGTATTGTCCGCGCGAACCGATCTTTGGCGGAAGCGCTGGGGTCCCGTCCGTCAGAGCTTATTGGAAAGAGCACCCAGGTTCTTAACTCGATAGCGCAAAATGGCACGGGGAACGCGTGTCCGTTCTGTCGCGAGATTGCGCGTTCAGCCGAAGAATCCGTACTGACCTCGGGAACACAAGCGTTTTTAATCTCCACGTCCCGCATCGGCGGCGGTGCAGAGGAAGGTTCGCGCACGATCCATATCTTAAAGGACATTACAGAGCAGCGAACCTATCAAACTCAGCTTCAGCGCGAACGTGATTTCAACATGAAAATCTTGAACCACACGCAAAGCATGATCGTAGTGTTGGACACGGCTGGCCTTGTGAGCTATGCCAACCGCCGCTGCTATGAAGCTGGCTATCGCGAGGAATATCTACTGGGGCGTCCACTCGCGGAATTCATCCCATACAGTCGTCGGACACTCTTCGTAGACTCTTTCGAAGCCGCGCTCCACGGTGTCGCGGCCGAAAATCTGGAGTTTCCTGTCTTGCGTGGTAATCGGAGCACGGGCAGGTTCTCCATTAGCTTGAGCCCGATGCGTGACGAGCAGGGGCAGGTAAACAGCATCGTCGTCGTGATGTCTGATGTCACCGAGACCGCTGTGTTACAAGCCCAACTCCGCCACAGCGAGAAAATGGCTGCGCTCGGGCAGCTAGTCTCTGGAGTGGCGCACGAGATCAACAACCCCCTTGCCGCGATTGTTGGCTATTCCGACTTGCTCCTTGAGAATTCAGATATTTCCGAATCCGCCAAAGACGATCTTCGAATTGTTCTGCAAGAAGCCGAACGCACAAAGGAAATCGTACAGAATCTGCTGCACTTCGCGCGGCAGACGCCAACGCGGCGTGAGCCGCTCGATGTCCACGCGGTGTTGCGCCAGGTCTTGCAGCTGCGTTCATACGGTTCGGCAGGGCACGATGTCGAAATCCTAGAAGATTACAGATCCTCGGTGTCGCGTGTTTTCGGTGATGCGCACCAGCTCCAGCAGGTCTTTTTGAATATCCTCAATAATGCTTATGATGCTGTGCATGAAACGCGGCGGGCCGGAAAGATCGAAATTATTACCTCAGAGCTCGAGGGTATGGTCGAAATTATGATACGGGACAGTGGCATTGGCATTTCCGATACCGAGCGTATTTTTGAACCATTTTACACCACCAAAGAGGCGGGCAAGGGCACTGGCCTTGGTTTGAGCATTTGTTATGGCATCGTGCGCGAACATGGCGGCGAAGTTTCATGCGTTAATAACGCGGAGGGCGGGGGCTCAACATTTTTTGTGCGCCTGCCCACGGCAGACGCTGCGGCGCTTGATAGTGTTTCGAAAGGCGCCTGCTAGCGACGCAAGAGGCCTAATGACAAACGACCTGCGCATACGGTTTATGGTAGTAGACGATGAGCCATCGATCCGCAAACTCTGCATGACGATTGGCGACAAGCTTGGCTTCGTTTGTACCGAGGCAGAAAGCGCTGAAATGGCACTGGCACGGCTCGAAGCACAGCCCGCCGACGTGGTTATAGCCGATCTAAAACTTCCCCAAATGAGCGGTGTGGATTTATTGCGGGACATCAAGCGGCTTTTGCCCAGCCTGGAAGTGGCGATTATGACAGGACACGGCACGATTGAATCCGCGGTTGATGCCATGAAGCTCGGCGCCTACGACTATATCGAAAAACCCTTTCGAGTTGAAAAACTCCGATTGCTGCTGCAACGCATGGCCGAAAAGGTGCGGCTCGTGAACGAGAACCAGGTTCTCCGCGAGTGCATGGATACCGAGGTGCGACTCGATGGCATCGTTGGAACGTCCGCGAAGATCCAGGATGTCCTTAGGATGATCGCGCGGTTAAAGGACTCGCGTGCGCCGGTTTTAATCGCGGGCGAGAGCGGGACGGGCAAGGAACTTGTCGCGCGCGCTATTCATTTTCGTGGACCGCTTGCACAAAGACCATTTGTCGCAGTGGATTGTGGGGCGCTGGTGCCCACATTAATGGAAAGCGAATTGTTCGGACACGAGAAAGGCGCGTTTACAGGCGCGATGAAATCCAAGATGGGCCTGTTTCAGGTGGCAAATGGGGGCACGATCTTCCTTGATGAAATCGGAGAGTTACCACTCGAGATGCAAGCGAAACTTCTGCGTGTACTTCAGGAAAAAGAAGTGCGACCGGTCGGCAGCAACGAGAATGTCGCGGTTGAGGTGCGAGTAATCGCCGCTACGAACCGCGATCTTGAAGTCGCGTATCGCGCCGGCACATTCCGTAAAGATCTTTTCTTCCGCCTAAATGTAATCACCGTCCACATGCCGAGCCTTCGCGAGCGTCGTTCCGACATTCCCATGCTAGTCCATTGTTTCCTCGATCGCCATGCGCCCGGCGAAAATATACAGGTAAGCCCTGCTGCCATGAAGGTCTTTTTGCAATACGATTGGCCCGGCAATGTCCGCGAACTCGAAAATTCAATCGCCCGAGCTCTCGCGCTCGGAGATCGACGCATCATCGACATCAAGGACCTACCTCCGGCAATTCTTTCCTGCCAGGGAATCCCCGCCCAGACGCAAGATGAGGGCACGCTAACATCTACAGTTCTGGCCGACATGGAACGTATGACTATCCTGCGCGTCTTCGAACAGGTAGGCGGCGACAAGGCGCTGGCCGGGAAAATGCTGGGTATCAGCCGCGCGACGCTCTATCGCAAGCTTAAGCAGTATCAAATTCCGCTGCGCGCTGACGCGAAACCTGGAGTTAGCGAACTGGCGCGGGCGTAGTTTTGGCTTGATCTCCGTCTCACGACGGATCGCAAGCCATTTGGCCACATGAGACACTCCCATCGCAACTTGAGACAAGCGAGGTTCCCGCCAAGGGGTGCCAGACGTAACCACCTTATATTCATAATGATACGGCCGTACATTAAGAGCCTCGTTTGGCTTCGTTCTTGCTCTCCTATTCCATTCGTCTGGCGGGCGTGTGCATGCAGCGTTGGATTAAGCGAGCACGAAGGCCTTTTGAATCCGAGGGAGCAAACTTGCGAGCGCGCGATCTCCGGATCATGGTTATGTCGGCGGGAAAAATCGGGACGGGAGCGATTGAATGAGCGGCCTTGAGGAAAAAACTGCCCTTGTGAAACAGCCTCTTCCCTCCCTGGGAGAAAAGGCTGAGTCAATATCGTCTGCGTGGGCGGAAGCGCGACTCGTTTATCCACTCTATTTTTACTTGACCACGCATTTCCATCAGGAAATTCCTCCGGTCCATGAACCCACACTTCCGGCCACATGTCCGGCATCGGATCTCTTCGAATGCATTCTGCGATGGCTGGACGAAATGGACACGCGCGTACGGACAAATCAACTGCGGCAACTTCTGCACTCGCTAAAGGAAATCAAGCCAGAAAGTCTGCGCGCTGTCATTGCACGTTTGCTTCGCCGGTCGGAAAAAACGTCCGCGGATCGAGATAATATCGATCTTCTTCTCGCGACGTATTTCGCGCTGTGCGCTCCCGAGGATCTTTATTCGTGCGAGATCACGCTCGCGGACGTCGCGCAGGTTCTTCGCAGCGTCCTGGTCGATGCGGATCCAACTGAACTCGAATGGTGCGTACCTTTGAATCAAGTCCTCGACGCCATGAAACAATGTCAGGGCCTTCGCGAGGTTTTCAGCGCGAAGCTCTTGGAGAAAGGCCGGGAGCTTAAAGATGCCTCGGGTTTTATGTTTTATGACCCAGCGGCCTTGGTTGCATTTACGCGTTTTAATTTTTTGTTGCGCCGGTCATTTTTCCGACTGCTGCACGCGGATTTGCGAGCGATCCGCGAGAGCCTTACCGAGCTTGAGCGTCGTGGCGTCGCCATTGTCGATTGCCGTTCGGCGGGTCTTTCTGCGGAAGAGCCTATCGTTCACCTGCGGGACATTTCGCTCGCTTGGCGCCAGCCAATTTCCTCGGACTACACCGCAGAATCCGCAAACCGGACGTTCGAGCAACTCCTCGCCATTCGCGACGCTGTCGAGCGAACGCTCGGGATTGTGCCCGCCCAACTGAAAATCCCGATCCTTAAGACGGTTCCAGCCTCATGCGCAGAAGAACCCACCGCAGCGCGAGGATCCGCAGTAAGGCAAGAGAATTCTGGCTTAGTCAATGCGCCCGTAATCCCCGCTCATGGCCAGAAACCCGAGACTGCGAGTTTGACTTCCTCAATTAATGTTCCACGGGACGTCGAGACGTCGAGCGCAAAGACGCAACCAAAAGTACCGTCGCCAACCTTTGTTCCTGCGGCGCTTGCTTCAACCTCTGCGCCACGTGCAGAAGTTTTAGATTCTGCCAAGGGCATCAATGAAAAGAAGTCACAACGGCCTACGCCTCCGACGAGCGGCGTCCCCTCCCCACAGTTAGAAGAGTGCCTCGAAAGTATCTGGGAGCAACTGATTGAGGCGCCGCCAACCCGAGGCCGCTCGATGAGCACTGTTACGATTGGCGCTGCGCGAATTCTGCTTTCCAATTGGGAGGTAAACGCTTTTGTCAGCGAGGGGGGCCAGCTCTCGGATGATCTTCGGCGCGCCGTAGCTGCTCGTGCGCTCGTTGCGCTCGGGAGCGAAGAACAGAAACGCTCTGGAAATTCAGCAAAGCTCGATGCGGCGGTCGCGCTCGGCCGCGATGAGATGAAGTATCTGCAACATCGCGTGGACGAAGCTCAGCGAATGAAGAACACCGAAGCCGCCGTGAACCTGGGTATCAGCGCGCGCCGTTTGCTTTCAGCGATGGAAAGTGCACGAAACTGAGGGCCAGAGGGTTATGTCGCCAAATGCGGCGGCGAGCATTTCTCAAAGACTGCCTGTGGAGATTCAATCGCGTGAGAAAGAATCTCACAGTGAGACGATTGCGTGGGCCCTGCGACAATCCAGGTAAATGGCACCGGGATCCCTAAGCACCAAGTGCTTAGGATTCTGCGCTTTTATCGTCAACTCATTTCGTCCTCAAGTCGGTCCGGATTGGCTCAAGTCGTGCATTTGTATTTCTGACTCAGTAGCGGAGGATTGTGTGTTGAAGAAAGTTCTTGTTGTCGATGACTCATTAGCGGCAGTCAAGATGATGCAAGGAATTCTTGATCAGGGCGGCTACCCTTCGGTTGGCTTGAGCGATCCGCTCAGGATCGAAGAGACCATCACGACCGAGCATCCGGGCCTTATCCTTCTCGATATTGTGATGCCGAACCGCAACGGTTTTCAGATCTGCCGCGAACTCAAAGGCAATTCGCTGTTCGGGAGCATCCCCGTGATTCTCGTCAGTTCCCGGAATACATCGAGTGACAAATTCTGGGGGCAGCAGCAAGGGGCAGATGCGTATATCGCGAAACCGTTCACTCCCGAGGAGCTTCTCGAAACTGTGCGGAGATTTGCGTGATGCCTGACGAATTCGAAGCCGAGCGCGACTTCCAGCCGGAGTCATCCGAACTTGCGGCGGTTGACCCTGCCGCGGGCGATTCATGCAGAATCGGTGACAGTCCATTCGATGGCGAAGCGATTGGCGCGCAGGGCTCGTCCGCAAGCCAATACTGCGTTTTTCGCGCTGGCCGCGAACGCTTCTGTCTTTCTGTTCTGACGGTCGAGGAAGTCGTCGATTGGCCGCCTTTTACACGCGTTCCACTCGGGCCATCATTTCTACTGGGAGTTTTCAACCTTCGCGGTTCCATCGTTCCACTCGTGGATATTGCCTTCACCGAGGGGCGGCGGTCGGGCTTATCGCCGCGGCATGTCGTCGTAGCCGCATTACTTGATGAGGCCCATCCGCTGTGCCTACGCTTCGGTATTGCCGCTGACGAAGTGATTGGGACGTACACGGCCGCGGACGATTCCCTGCTCGACCAAATACCTAGCGACGTGCCGCATTGCTGCGGGATGTTGCGGCACGACGATCGTCTCGCGCTGGTTCTCGATTTGCCCAAGTTGATCGAACTATTTCCAGTGCCGGTGATATGAATCGAGGAAGAGTGATATTGCACAAAGACGCCGAGCCCATTTTGTTTTTTGAATTTCGGAGGATGTCATGAAATCGCGTCTCAGCACGACCATCTGGATGTTGATCTTTTGGGATGTGGCCGCATTCGGGGGAGTTCTCGGCCTGGCCGTCCACGCCGGTGCAGCGGCGGGCGGACAATCCCTGGCCAATTTTTCATCGCTTCCGGGAAGCGCCTCGGGAAGTTTGCTTGGGGCTGCAGCTCTGATCCTCTTCACATTCCTCCTGCATGTGATTTTGCTGCCCAAGCGCATCCTGGCTCCGCTTTCTGATCTGGCGACTTTCTCCGAGCGTCTGGCTTCTGGCGACACGCGCGCGAAAGCGGAAGTTGTATCTTCCGACGAGTTCGGTTTCATTGCCGAAAACTTGAATCGGAGCGCGTCGAAGTTCGCCCGCTCCTCGGTCACTCAAGAAGCATCCGATTCGCTGCAGCGCAGCATTACGGACTTACTTAACTTGATCAACCAGGTCGCGCGAGGCGACTTAACCATGCGGGGACGGGTGACGAATGACGCCCTCGGCAATGTCACTGACTCCGTCAATTTCATGCTCGAGAATTTCAGCAAAGTCATCGAGCGGGTACGCAAGGCCGCAATCGACGTTAGCACAAGCGCGAGCCAGATCCTGCTGGCTGCGGACGAAATGACCACCGGGGCGACGCAGCAAGATCAGGAAATTACCAACACCTCGTCGGCCGTCGAAGAGCTGGCAGTTTCGATGAAGCAAGTGTCGAACAACGCGGAAGCGAGCGCAGAGGCGGCTCGGCGCGCGCTGGATGCGGCCGAACAGGGCAACCGCGCTGTGCGCGACACGCTCGACGGCATGCAGCGCATTCGCGCCTCGGTGCAGGCAACAGCTAAGAAAATTAAATCCCTCGGGGACCGTTCGCTCGAGATTTCTGAAATTATCAACGTGATTAACGATATCACCGAGCAGACGAACCTCCTCGCGCTCAATGCTGCCATTGAGGCCGCCCGTGCTGGCGAAGCCGGTCGCGGTTTCGCCGTCGTCGCTGATGAAGTCCGTAAGCTTGCTGAACACTCCCGCAGCGCCACCAAAGATATCGCCGCACTCATCAAGGCCATCCAGGCGGAGACGAACGAAGCCGTCGTCGTCATGGAAGAAGGCACGAAGGAAGTGGAGGTTGGCGCTGGGCTGGCGGACCAAGCCGGAAAGGCGCTCGAAGCAATTTCGAACGTCGTTCGGCAGTCGGCCGAACTCGTCCAGGAGATTTCCCTGGCTTCGAAACAACAGGTGCGCGGCACGGAGGGCGTCGCAAATGCCATGCAAATTATTTCTGGCATCACACGCCAGACGTCGCAAGGCGCGCGCCAGACCGTCTCGACCGTTGGCACAATGGTTACACTGTCTGACCAGCTGAACGAAGCACTGGCCCAGTTCCACTATGCGTCGAAGAATGGCTCGGATAGTGCCGAAGAATCACGGCCCGAACCGGTTCCGGCCAGTGTGCGCCGCTGAGGAATGATATAAAGCACGAATCTGACGCTGCCTGGGACGATAATGAAAGGCAAAATCACGATCGCGATTACCGAGTATGAGCTCTATCAGATCCGCACGCTCGTTGAGCGCCGCTCGGGGATATTGTTCGACGATTCGCGACAGCGTTTCTTTTCAACTCGGGTGCGCGATTACATGGCCGCAAAGCATGTCGGCGGTACAGAGCTGGTGCGAAAGCTTCGTTCTTCAAATCTAGAATATGATGCGCTGCTCGAGGGCCTACTCACGCAAGAAACGTCGTTCTTCCGTTATCCTGCAGTTTATGAAGCTCTGGAGAAGAAGGTCCTGCCCGAACTGCACATGAAGAAGTTTTGGGAGAACCCGCGCACCCTGCGCATCTGGAGCGCTGGTTGCGCCACGGGGGAGGAAGCCTATTCGATCGCGATCAGCGTCGCGGACGCGTTTATGTTTGCCGAGGCATGGAATATCGAAATTCTTGCCACGGACATCAGTAAACGCGCTCTCAGCCACGCGGACCGAGGCGTTTATTCCCGGCGGAGTCTGGAGCATCTATCTTCGCGCCAGCTCGACACCTATTTTTCAGCCTCGGGAAGTGATCACGCTGTCAAGCCGTGCATCCGGCGCATGGTGTCGTTTGCGCCGATGAATCTGGCGCAAGCCGTATATCTGGGCCGCCTTGATTGTATTTTTTGTATGAACGTGATGATCTATTTCTCCGAAGCTCAGCGGAATTCTCTGATTCAACATTTTTACGAATACTTGGAACCTGGTGGTTATCTTTTCCTCGGACATTCCGAGTCCGTGTCTAGTGTTCCGGTGAAATTCGATTCAGTTGTCTGCGGAGACTGCATCCTGTATCGAAAACCCGCCGGCGAAATGATCTACCGGAGTGCCGCACTCGTCGAAGGTGCTTTGTGAGCGATCCAGCAAAAGGCGCCATCGAAGTCTTTCTTCAGGAGGCTTCGGAGCACCTGCAATTCCTGCGGGAGTATTCAAGCATCCTCCAGGAACCGCGGCCGAATCCGGAGGACCTAGAGCGCCTGTACATTGCAGCACACACACTTTGCGGAAATTCAGGAACGTACGGATTTCCTCTATTTTCGGAGATTGCCGGAAAGCTTGCGCACGTTTTTCAATACACACGCAACGCGCCACTGAACTTCGATACGATTGCACCGCTTACCGAATTTCTGTCTGACGCGATTTCGGTGCTTGAGTTCGATTTGCTCGAAATCAGCGATTGCGGCGCGGAAGTCGCCGCTGACATTTTGGCATTCAAACAACGCTACGCGTTTGCGTTTCCAGTTGTTCCGGCCGCGTCTTCCCCTTCGCCACCGTGCTCCGAGGCGACGGCCAGCCCTGACGCTTACGAGACAGCGCAAAGAAACACGCCGGAAGTGGCATCGCCCTCCGATCTGCTGCCGCCTGACGGCGAAATCCCCGAAGAAGTTCGGCAATTCTTTGTTCCCGAGGTCGAGGAACATCTGCAGACGATTACAGAATGCTTGCTCGCCCTCGAAGCAAATTCGAGTCCGGACGACATCAACCGTCTCTTCCGTTCCATCCACACTGTTAAGGGCTCGGCCGCACAAGTGGGACTACATCGGGTCTCGACAGTTGCCCACCGCGTGGAGGACCTCATAGGACAACTACGCGATGGTGTACTCCGTCCTACCAGGGAACTCACTGATCTCTGCCTTGAAGCAGTGGACATATTGAAGAAATTACTACATAACGAATGGCCGAACGAGTTGGCTGCCCGAGCGACAGTCGATTCATTTCTTTGTCGGATTGCGGAATGTGTGCTCGATACAGGGACAACCTACGTTCCCGTTGCCGATGCGGATGGTCCATCCGCTGGCGGGGAAGCTGCGAAGGACCTTATTCGAGATTCTCTGCTGGCGGCGCCTACGCCCAGGAGGTCCTCACGTAAGACTCCCCACCTTCATTCGGTCCGAATCTCGCTGGAACGTCTCGATAAAATGATGAATGCCGTAGGCGAATTGGTGATCAATCGGACACGAATGATTGGGCGGCTCTCAGAACTCGAGAAGCTTGTTGATATTTTGAATTTTTCCAAGGGCCGCCTCATCGAGAAAATCTCGGATTTTCGGGACAAATATGAATTCAACTGGATCAGCTTGGCTCCCGGGCGCGCAGTAAACAGCAGCTCGAATGTCTTTGCCAACCGGGCTGCCAGCGAGGGCGGCAACCACCGGGATCGTTTCAACGATTTCAGTGATTTGGAAATGGATCGCTACGACGACTTCAGTATCCTTTCGCGCTCGCTGACCGAAATTTCAGCAGACGTGAACGAAGTGCTCGGACAACTCGGTGGCTTCATGGGCCGTGTCGATGCCGACATAGACGAATTCACAAAATTGGCGCACCGTTTGCAGGATCAAATCACGCAGGCGCGCATGGTGCCCATCAGTACTCTCTACACCCGGTTGTCGCGAACGGTTCGCGACGCCGCGAAGGCTACAAGTAGGGAAGTCGAGCTGCTGCTGGAAGGCGCCGACACAGAACTGGACAACAATATCATTCAGCAAATTTCAGATCCCTTGATTCACATTGTCCGCAACGCGGTGGCGCACGGAATCGAGGATCCTTCCGAACGACAGCAGGCCGGGAAGAACCCTCAGGGACAGATTACGGTGCGGGCATATCATCGCGGCAATCACATTTTCATCGAGGTGGAAGACGACGGTCGGGGCATCGATTTGGAGAGAATTCGCGTCCGTGCCGTTGAAGCGGGCTTCACAACCCCCGACCTAGCTCGTCAAATGAGTTTGCAGGACTTGCGCAATCTCATTTTTGTCCCGGGCTTTTCCACGGCGCGCGACAAAACAGAGCTTGCTGGGCGTGGGGTTGGCTTGGACGTAGTCAAATCCAGTGTCGACGCGCTTAACGGAGAGGTGGAAATTCGCAGCGAGGTCTCCCACGGAGCATGTTTTACGCTAAAGGTTCCGCTCACGCTTATCATTTCCCAGGCGCTGTTCGTTCGCTGTGGCACCTCGGTGTTTGCACTGCCGCTCGCATTCGTTGAAGAAATCCGGCGGGTACGACCTGAAGAAATCGATGAAATCGGAGGCAAACTCCTCACCAAGGTACGCGAAGAGATCATTGATGTGGTTCGCCTTGACGCACGGCTTGCACTCCCACTACTGGAAACTGCCGACGGATATTTCCGCATGGTCATCGTCAAAGTGTCGGGACGCCGAGTCGGTATTGTTGTTGAAGACGTTCTGCGCAAAGACGAGGTCGTCATCAAAAGTCTCGGTGAGTTTCTGCGCAACATGAAGCTGTTTCCCGGAGCGAGTATTGCTCCGGACGGCAGCCTGATCCTGCTGCTCGATTTGCATCGTCTAGCTGTGCAGGAGCTTGCTGAACACGCCGCTGTGGCAGCCACAGCTGCGGCTGCGCGTGTATTCGCGCCGGGTGCCGCTGCCGTAGCTTCGGGAAGTATTCCGGTGGAAGCAATTGACGAAATTCACGAAGAGCGTGTCGTGATTGTCGCGGACGATTCGATCAGTGTTCGCAAATTTGTCGCGCGGATGCTTGAGAAAGCCGGCTATTGCGTCCGCCTGGCGTCCGATGGTCTTGAAGCAGCGGAGATCGTTATCCAGTCAGGCGCCCATTTAATCGTAACCGATCTCGAAATGCCGCGCATGAACGGCTACGAATTAATGAGTCATCTCCGCCAGAATCCGGAGACCCGCCGCATTCCCGTTATGGTGGTTACGTCGCGAGCCGGCGCAAAGCACCGCGATCGCGCATTGAAACAAGGAGCGGCCGCCTTCTTGACCAAGCCGGTGCAAGAAGAGCAGTTGCTTGCAGCGGTAGCGAAGATCCTCGGCGAAGAGAAGACCGGAACGCGTCTGCCTGTCCCGGTTGCTTAGGTTATGAACGCGACCAAGAAAAAACTCCGTGTCCTGATCGTGGATGATTCCAGCGTCATGCGCAAAGTACTTCATGGAATCATTGCAGACGACCCTCAAATGGAAATCGTCGGCCATGCAAAGGATGGCCGCGAAGCGATATCAATGGCGGAATCACTCAAGCCGGATGTCATCACGATGGACCTCAATATGCCACACATGGACGGACTACAGGCGATTGAGCACATTATGTGCCAAAGTCCTCGCCCTATCGTCGTAGTGAGTTCCGAATCCCGTGAGGGAGCAGCGAGTGCGCTCATCGCTCTCGAGCTTGGCGCCATTGATTTTGTCTCCAAGCCCTCAGGTGGACTCGATTTCGACATGAAATCGGTCGCAGCGGATCTAAACCGCAAGCTCAAAACGGCGGCAAAGGTCCGGGTCATCCGCACTGCTGCGCGTCCGAAACATCGCTCGCTCGGAGTACAGCACACAGCTGGCCGCGCCGAAACCTCAAACGAAGGCTCTGATGGCAATGCTACCGGAGGCCGCTTTCCAATCGTGGTAATTGCAGCCTCCACAGGAGGTCCTGCGACGGTTATGCACCTGGCGACCGCCTTCCCGGCAAATTTTCCGGCGGCTGTTGTTCTTGTGCAACATATGCCGTGGAATTTTACGAGCCAATATGCCATGCAGCTAGCCGAGGTGACCGAAATTGAGGTGAAGGAAGCACAGGCAAACGAGACCTTGCGGGGAAGCATCCTCTATGTTTGCCCTGGATCACATCATCTCCGTATTTCGTCGTTAGGTCGAATTGTTCTTGATGAGGGCCCGCGTATTTCAGGTTATCTCCCCTGCGCTGATGTAACCATGGAAACGGCGGCAAAATGGGCGGGCCATATGACAATCGGTATCGTTCTGACTGGAATGGGCAACGATGGAGCGCAGGGCGCTCAAGCGATTCGGGCTGCAGGCGGCATTGTCATCGCTCAAGATGAGGCGACATCGGTGATTTTTGGGATGCCCGCGGAGGCCATCAAGACGGGAGCTGTAAATCAAGTTCTGCCGCTCGATCAAATTTTCCCGGTCACCGAGAAGCATATTCTTCAAATCGCACGTTCGTCACAAGCGATGCTCCGATGAAAATCGTTTCCAGCGAACTTCAACTCCCGCCACGGCGCGAACGCACAGAGACCGTTATCCTGTTTGTCGTGGCCGGGCAAACGCTCGCGATCGCTGCCAGCGCGATCGACGAAATTCGCAGTGCGGATAGCTTCTCGTCGGCTGCATCCGAAATCGCTGTAAAAAGCGTCTCTAAAGTGAAGCATCGCCTGCGTCGCGGCGGAAAATGGTACTACATAGTGAACGCGTGCGCGCATTTTGGGTTGCCTGCATCGTCGCCGACCCTCTTCCTTGTGTTACGTAATTTCCGCATTGCTGTTCTGGTTGACCGGATTGATCGCATCGAAACGATTTCGCGTCTCATGGTAATTCCACGATGCTTTTGCGGACCTGAATTGCTATGGTACCGTGGACTCACACTCATTGAAGGCAATGTCATACCGGTCGTAAATCCTTCGGGATTTTTGACCGAGAACGAAATCGTGCAACTCGACGTTCTTGATGGTTCCGCTTCTGTTCCCACCCAAAGTGAAATGACTTCTCATTGGAGTGACACGCACGGGGTGTCTCCATGATTGCACCGACGACAGAACTGAAAAGCTACATAATCGTGCCATTTGGAAACCGTAGGTTTTCGGTTGCGGCCCACTCCGTTATCGAGTTGATTTCGCCGGGGAAGCTGCAAAAGTTTCCGCATCGCACATCATGGATTTCAGGTGTGATTGTGCGCCGCAATCGGGTGATTCCGGTGTGTGACGTAGTTAGTCTGTTGGGAGGAACGGGCGCGTCGATTTGCAGCTTTTATTTGGTAGCGGAATGGGGAGAAGGCGACAGGCATGACTGGTGCGCCATCCCCGTTGCAGGAGAATGCGAACTTACCAGCGCAGAGGCAATTACGCGCGTCGATGACGAAAGCGAGAAGCCATACATGGCGGGTTTTTTTCAGGTCGGCCGCGAGCGCATTCAAATCTTGGATCTAACGCAGCTCATTAACGCCCGGCGAATACAGCATGAAGCGAAAATTGCGGAGGCGAGCTCATGAGTACTACGGGAGCTGGCCAACCAAAAGTTTTGCTGATTGACAGCAATGTTTATTTTTCTAAAAGGCTAGGCGACGCCTTGAAAAAGGAGGGCTTCGAAGTTCTGACAAGCTCGCAGGCTGCATATTCCCTGACCATGCTGGAATGGAACACTCCGGCAGTCATTTTATGCGCCACGAATTTGCGAGAAATGAGCGCTTATGAGATCGCGCCGTTGCTGCGCGCAGACACAAAAACAGCAAATATTCCCTTGATTGCTGTGGGTAACGGTGGGGACCAAGCCCTCATGGAAGCATTTCGCCATGGCTGTGATGATTATGTCGACCGGCGACGCGGCCCGGAAGGTATTGCCGCTCATGTTCGTGCTTTTCTCATCAGCCGCCAGGAGGGATTCCAGCCCACGCAAATGGTCCCGAGTTCCATTACGACACTGACGGGCGACCTTTCGCGTCTCGACCTGCCCGGTGTAGTCCAAATGCTAAATCAAGCACGCCAAACAGGAGCCCTCAATATCAATAGCGGCAATACTGACGGAGTAATTTATTTTGATGGTGGCGAGCTTTCTCACGCCGAATGCGGAGCATTGTTTGGAGACGAGGCTGTTATATATATTCTGAAATCCTGCGAAGGCGCAGGTAAGGGTATTTACAAGTTCGTTTACGGCGTCACTGCGGCGCATCGTACCGTGCTGCGTTCATCGACTGATCTCATGCTCGACGCCATGCGCGAACTCGATGAAGGCACCCATGACGAAAGCGCAGACGCACCCGAACCATTGGACGGTGCGCGAGCGCATATTGACGCTCCGCCGTGTACAGGCCCCCATCCGGTAAGCGCCCAGCTGATGCCCGACAAATCAGAATCGGAGCGGCCGTGAGCGAGACGGCAATCGTGTCCGCCGAACGAATTCCCACGGTCTATTTCATCGACGACAGTGCAACTATGCGCGAAGTCATCAAGATCGCTTTCCGTCGCGAGTCGATTAACGTGGTCACCTGCAATGATGCCGCATCGGCCTTAGCGCAATTCAAGGAAACCGCTCCCGATGCAGTCATTACGGACGTTATCATGCCCGACAAAGATGGCTACGAAGTTTGCCGATTCATTAAACAGAATCCAGATTTACGCAAAACACCTGTAATATTGATGTCCGGCATCGTAAATCGAACAGTTGCCGAAAAAGCCATTGCCGTCGAGGCGGATGAGCTCATTCGCAAGCCATTTCAACCGCAAGAATTGATCGCGCGCGTCAAAAATCTTCTGAATCCGAAATGTGCTCCCGCAGCATCGGACCAAGCCATTGAAGCGTCCGAAATGTCGAGTTCTGCTCCAAGCTCTCTTTCTGAAATTTTCGCGGCGCCTGTCGCATCTTCCGCGGCTATATTCCAATCTGCTTCGATCGCATCAGAAGCAAAGCACTCAACGCTAGCTTCTCCGGCATCTTTGCGTACAAACGGCAACAACTCAGGCGCCGAGATTCAGAAGCTTCGCTTAGAGCTCCAGCGCTTGGAAATGCTCATAAAAAAGCTTCAGTCCGAACTCCAAGCCGAGCGCGAGTATGTTGCTTCTCTCGAAGCACATCTCAAAGCCTTCGAGAAAACGTACTGATTGCTCCGCCAGGTCGTGTTCACAACTGCATCTCGCCTGCGCAATTGGGTATTCCCGTCAAAAATCATGATTAATACGGATTGATTCACCAGGCGGCGATCAATACTTTCGCAGGACACCGATGACGCGGCCTTGGATTTTTACTTCGGCGGCGGGAAGGATGATTGGGGCCATCTGAGAATTGGCTGGTTGGAGGCGGACCTTGCCGGCGGACTCGCGGTAGAAGCGCTTGAGCGTTGCGTCTTCATTGCTCACAAGCGCCACAACAATTTCCCCGTTGTTCGCCACTTGCGATTGCTCGATGACCACGTAATCTCCATCTAGTATGTGGTCATCTTGCATCGAGTCGCCCTTCACTTGCAGAACGAATGTGTTTTGGCCGCGGCTGAAATCGGCGAGAGAGATTGTTTCGCGATCTTCTACGGCTTCGAGCGGTCGGCCGGCGGCGATGCGTCCGACGAGCGGCAGGCCAACGGCGTGGCGTTCGATCACTTGGTCGCGCACTGGTTTTGGAAGTTGCGTGATTTCAATTGAGCGGCTCTGATTGTAACCGCGGCGAACGAAGCCCTTTTTCTCAAGCGTGGAAAGATGCTTGTGCACCGTCGCGAGGGAAGTCAGTTTGAGGGCGCGCGCGATCTCCTCGAAGCTGGGCGAGTAACCGTGCTTGTTGAGGAAGCCAACCAGATAATCGAGAACTTCTTTTTGCCGTCTGGTCAACGCCATAACTTGCCTCCATGCTTTCGCGTTCTTGCGCGACGGTCGCCGGTCAATCCCGCAAACCTCTGAACCGTCCCGCGGCTAGCGGTCCTGGCTACTATAGGCGAAGCAAAAGCGAAAAGTCAAGCAGTTCAACAACTCGTGGAGTGAAAATGTGACGAAAAATCCATCTCATTCGCGCGGTGACTTCATTCTGCCGGGGCGCACTCGGCGGCGGGCCACAAAAACGTGCTCGGGTTCGGGACATGGTCTGCTAAACTTTCATGGACAAGGAATCTGGCAGGAACGATGTGATCGCTCAAAAATCCATTCTTGTAGCCGACGATCGGGAATGTATACGGGGCATGCTGCGGCGATTGCTCTCGGCAAGGAACGACTGGCGGATCTGCGCGGAAGTCGAAGATGGGATCGAGGCCGTTAAGAAAGCCAAGGCGCTTTCTCCCGACATAGCCATCCTGGACATCTCGATGCCCAGAATGGACGGCTTTGAGGCCGCCCGGCAAATCTCCACTGCATGCCAGAGCACGGTCGTGTTGAGCATCAGCTTATACGACCCGAGAAATATGATCGACAAACTCATTATGTCGGGAGTACGAGGCTTTGTGGCGAAGATGTCGATGTACACCAACCTAATTCCCGCAATCGACGCGCTCCTCAGCGGCAAGACTTACTTCAATATCGAAGACTCGCTCGAAGAACCGCCCCCTCTCTTTATCTGATTCTTTCCCGCAGGTGAGACTTACTGCGGACCGCCTCCCATTTGCGCTGAAATGCGGGGCGGGGGATATTCCGCGGAACGTAATTGGTGCCTCGCGATATCAATGAATCAGCGAGAGATGTAAGTCGTGGCCGCATGAAACTCTTCGCGGGCTTTCGACTTCCGACTTCACGAACTACTCCGGCCCCAGTGGCAAAAAATACTGGGTGCCTTTCACTGGCTGGCGGAGGCGACGTAAGAGCTCCTGCAGATCCTGATTGCGCTCGACGAAATCAATATCCGACGTATCTACGACAAGTAAATTCGAACCGGAATAATGGAAGAAAAAGTGTTCGTACGCTTGGGCCACCGTCTCCAAGTATTTAGGAGAGATATTCGATTCGCCTTGTGCAGCCTTTCTCGAGATACGCTGGCGCAACACCTCCGGCTTCGCCTGCAAATAAATCACCAGGTCGGGACTGGCGACTGAGGCAGCCAGCATGTCGTAATACCTTTCGTAAATCGCCAATTCTTCGTTTTCAAGGTTGATGTACGCGAAAATTTTGTCCTTCTCAAAAAGGAAGTCGCTGACAACTGGCCCCGGCTTCTGGGCGCGGTCGATTTCCAGCAGCCGCTGATGCCGCTCCATCAAGAAATACATCTGCGCTCGAAAAGCGGCTCCGGGCTGCTCGTCGTAGAACTGGTTCAGGAACGGATTATCCTCGCAGTCGAAAACGCGTCGGGCATGCAAACGTTCCGCCAGTATTTTTGCCAGGGTTGACTTCCCGACACGTATCGGTCCTTCGATGACAAAGTAAAGCGGCGGCTTGAATTTTGGTTCGGGCATGGCGCGGCATTATAGCAAAGGCCACAAACTGTCCTGCGCGGTTTCTGAAATGTGATAGCGTCTCTGACGGAAACAGACTGGGGAGCGGTTGAGTCCATCAGTCAGACGTCCCAGTACAGAGCAGAGAGCAGAACCGCAAAACGTAAGCTGGTCCAGCATTGTGAGCGCTTTTGACCACAAACTTCCGAGCGGTTGACCCGTTTGTTATTGATAATGCGATATTTAGTCTGGTGG
>Ga0307373_10003403_pt1 | contig 27717 bp, 28 predicted proteins | sample OX2MG_FD_202534 | JGI IMG/M metagenome (GOLD analysis project Ga0307373, IMG submission 202534) | Soil microbial communities from Risofladan, Vaasa, Finland - OX-2 | ecosystem: Environmental > Terrestrial > Soil > Coastal area > Acid sulfate soil | place: Finland: Risofladan, Vaasa | collected... | reverse complement strand
GCCCTCACCGCCGGAACGACGAAGCAGATCTGGCCGGAGTTCGAGAAGCGCTTCGGCCTGACCGTGATCGAGCTCTACGGGATGACCGAGTGCGGGTGCACGACGCTCATGAATCCCCCGAACGCGATCCGGGTCGGCTCGATCGGAACTCCCCTCGACTTCGTCGAGGCCGAGGTGGTGGACGAGCAGGATCGCCCCGTGCCGAACGGAGAGCGGGGCGAGCTGATCGTTCGGCCCCGACGACCGTTCACGATGTTCCTCGGCTATCTCAACAAATCCGAACAGACCGTCGACGCCTGGAGGAACCTGTGGTTCCACACGGGGGACTACGTGACGCGCGACGCGGACGGGTACTACTACTTCGTCGACCGTAAGAAGGATGTCATCCGCCGCCGCGGGGAGAACATCGCGCCGTATGACGTGGAGACTGCGATCAACCACCACCCCGCCGTCTTCGAGTCCGTCGTGGTGGCCGTCCCCTCCCCGCTCGGAGAGGACGACGTGAAGGCGTTCGTGCAGCTCAAGCCCGGCGCGACGGTGGACCCCAAGGCGCTGTTCGAGTTCGCGAGCGAGCGCCTTCCGTTCTTCATGGTGCCGAAGTACATCGAGTTCCTGGACGAGATCCCCAAGACGGCCAATCAGAAGGCCCAGCGCTACCTCCTCCGGGGACGGCGCGGAGGTCAGGAGTACGACCGAGACACCCTCGACGTCGTCCTCCGCAAGCCGTAGCGTCGATCGGGGCCCCCCGATCGTCCTCCTCGACGCCAACGCGCTCGTGCTGTGCGCCCGGGCTACCTTCCCTCTCGAAGCCGAGATCGAGCGCCTCGTGGGACCGACACGGATCGCGGTGCCGGCCTCCGTCCTCCGCGAGCTCGACGGCCTCCTCCAGCGAGGGACCCCGGAGGCGGGGCTCGCCCGGGCCCTGGCCGGGCGGTTTGCCTCGATCGATTCCCCCGGAAGCGGCGACGACGCGATCTTGGAACTCGCCGTCGAGCGTCACGCCTTCGTGGTGACCTCGGATCGAGATCTGTCCGATCGACTCGTGAACGCCGGGCTCGACGTTCTCATGCCGAGGGACCGGGACCGGCTTGTCCGCCGGGCCGGCCGATCGCGACCCGCCGGTAACGGTTAAGACTCGTACCCCGCTCGCCGGGATGGAGCGCGTGGGTGGGATAGGGCGATGCGAGACGACGACAAGCTGTTGGACCTTCCGGACGCGGAGTTCGGGAGCGGCGTCATCGGGGTCTGCGACGTCTGCGGCACCCGCCAGGCCGTGATCGTCCTGCAGAAGGAGCGCTTCAAGCTCTGCGTCATCGATTTTCTCAACAAAACCTGGCGGAAGAGCACGAACGCCCCCGGCGCTCCGCTCCCCCCGTACCGCAGCGAACGGATCTGGTTTCCGAGCAAGGCGGTCCCGGGCGGGAGCGCACCGGCCATCGTGCTGACTCCGACCAAGCCGGTCCGCCACCCCGCCGTCCTCATCACTCCCGACGTCTACGGCCTGACGACCACGGTCCTGGACGCGGCGATCCGGTTCGCACGAGAAGGATTCGAGGTCCTGCTGCCCGACCTGACGAAGAGCGCGGGGTTCGGCGCGTCGCTCCACTTCGCGCTCCGCGGAGACGTACGGTTCCGTGGAGGGGTCGCGATCCGGTCCGAGCGGGTCGCGACGGTCCTCGAGCTCTACACCGACGCGCTCGATACCCTTCGAGCCCGCGACATGGTGGACCCGGCTCGCACGGCGCTCTTCGGGACGAGCTACGGAGCGAGCCTCGCGCTCGCCCTCGCCGCTCAAGATCCCAAGCTCGCCGCCGTGGCGCTCGCCTATCCGGTGGGCACGAATCCTCCGGACCTCGCCAAGCTCGTCACCGTGCCGATCCTCTGCATCTCGGGGGACCGGGATCGCCTCGCCCAGAAGGCCCGGGCCCAGCTCGACCACGCTCGGATGGAGACCCGCAGCGCCTTCGAGTTCGTGGATCTGCCCGGCGCGCGGCACGACTTCCTCTCTCGGGATTCCTCCCATTACGATGTCGCGACCGCCGAAGAGGGTTGGACCCGCATCATCGGGTTCCTCCGTCGGCAGCTCTTGCCTCCGCCCCCGAAGCCGCCGTCGGTGCCGAGCAAACCGGCCGCGCCCGCTGCGGCCTCCCCGGCTGTGCGTCCCGCGGCAGCCGCGGCGACCTCGGCCGCCCCCGTCGCGACCGCCCCGCCGCCTCCGGCGCCGAGTTGACCCTTCCCTACTCGACCGGGATCGAGCTCACGTCCTGGACCAGCTGACGTGCCGCCCGGGTGAACCGCAGAAGCTTCGCCATGTTCCCCCGCACCTTGAGAGTGCCTCCCATGATGGCCTGCACCGGGTCGATCTGGCGGCCGAGCACCCGCTGCCAGTTCTCCGCCGACGCTTCGAACACGAACTCGCTCTCCGTGCTCCGAGAGTCCGCGACGAACTGGGCTCCGCGGCACTGACCGTTCGCGAGATCGAGGTGGATCCCGGGCGCGGGCGCATCGACCGCACCACCGGTCACCCGCAGGAGAATGTCACCCTCCCAGCCGCGTGCCGCGTCGGCGTACTCGGTGTCTCGGTTCACCACCGCGCGAAGAGCGTTGGCCCACGGCTGAGAAGGAAACTTCATGGTCCACCGATGCGCGCCGGTCGCTTAAGCGGCTCAGGAGTACTCGTAGAAGCCGCGCCCCGTCTTTCGACCTAGGTGCCCGGCATCGACCAATCGACGCAGCGTCGGGGAGGGGCGGTACTTCGGGTCGCCGAATTCGCGCTGGAGCGTCTCCGACACTTCCAAGGCGACATCGAGCCCGATGAGGTCCGCGAGCTCGAAGGGTCCCATCGGAAACCCCGCCCCGGACTTCATCGCGAGGTCGACGTCCCGGGAGGAAGCCAGGCCCTCTTCGAGCACGAAGCACGCTTCGTTGAGGACCGGGAGGAGGATCCGGTTGACGACAAATGCCGGCGACTCCTTCACCCGGATCGGAACGATCGGGAATCGGTGGTTGCGCAGCCCCTGCAGGAATTCGATCGTGTCGGTCACGACGTCCTCTCGAGTATCGACGCCGCCCGCCACCTCGACCAGGGGGAGCGTGTACGGCGGGTTGAAGAAGTGAGTGACGAGCGTCTGGGAGACGTGCTGGAGACCGCGGGCGAGCCGGGTGATCGAGAGGGAGGAGGTGTTCGAACCAATCACCGCGTGCTCGGGGAGGACCGCGTCGAGCGCTTCGAGCACCGGCCGCTTGACCTCGGTGCGCTCGAAGACCGCCTCGACCACGAAGTCCACGTCCCGGAACTCGTCGTACGTGGTGGTCCCGCGGACGCGTGCCACCACCTCCGCTCCACGGGCCGGCGTGAACTTGGGCGCGAGCTTCGCGCGGAGCGTCGTGATCTGAGCATCCGTGAGCTGGACGCCGAGCGCTCCGATCCGTTCGATCTCCGTGTCCGCGCGCCCGGCGTTGTACGCGACGAGCTCGTCGACGTGGCCCCGCACTCGGCCGAGGCCCTTCGTCACGAGCTCATCGCTGACGTCCTTGAGAACTACCGGAATCCCATTGAACGCGAGGACCTCGGCGATCGCCGATCCCATGGCTCCGGCTCCCACCACGCCCGCATGCGTGACGCGCATCGACTACCCTCGACCGAAGGAGCACGGGGGCGTGAATAGGCTATCGGCGGTCGTGCCGTCGAAGCCACAGAGTTTAAGGGCGGACGCTTCTCGGTGTTATCGCGCGGGGATGGCCCAGCCCGGTAAGGCGCAGGATTGCTAATCCTGTGGTGATTTCACCTCGGGGGTTCAAAGGGAGGCCGGGGGAGTCCCGGCCTTCGGAAAGTCCCCCTCCCCGCGCTCCGTGATCCCTATCCGGGCGGCGCGGAGTTGAAACGATACACGTCGCCTTCCTTGCGAATGCCGACCGTGTCGCCGATCACCGGCAACGGACCCTCCACGATCCCGAGCAGGCGAACCGCTTCGGTGAGCTCGACCAGCGCGATCCGGTGAGGGGCGCTCCAACCTTCGGCGGGGCTCGTGAGCTCCGTGACGGCGACCACGGTTCCGAGGGGCGGGACCTCCACCGCGAGCGCCTCCCGCATGCCGCAGCGAGGGCAGGGGCCGTTGCCCGGAACGTACAGCCCCTGACACGAGACGCAGCGCCGGAGTTGGAGGGGGGGCACCATGGTCAGGACGCCTCCCGGCCGAGGATCGTCACGAAGTTGTGGGAAGCCATTCCGCCGATCGACTGGGCGAGCCCGATCCGGGGAAGGCGCGGAAGCGCTCGCGGCCCGGCCTCGCCCCGGAGCTGGCACGCCACCTCCGCGATCTCGGCGAGCCCGGAGGCGCCGATGGGGTGGCCGCGGCCGAGCACGCCCCCGGATGGATTGACGGGAAGTCGGCCGTCCGGCGCTACCCAGCCCTGCGCGAACCAGTTCCCGGCCTCTCCCGGACCGCAGACCCCGAGATCCTCGAGGTCGATGAGCGCGAACGGCGCGAACGCATCGTGGAGTTCGATCACTTCGAGCTCCTTGCGGGTGATGCGAGCCATCTCGTACGCGCGCCTCGCCGCGACCCGCGTCGCCGCGAAGGTCGTGAGATCGACCCGGTCGATCAGCCGCATCGCGTCCAGCCCCTGTCCGAAACCGAGGACCGAGGCGGGTCCGGCGCCTTTCTCCACGACGAGCGCTACGGCCCCGTCGGAGATGGCGGGGCAGTGCAACAGACGCAGGGGTAGGGCTACGGGCCGGCTCGCGGAGACCTCGTCCGCGCGGACGGGGGTCTGGAACTGGGCGTTGGGATTCAGCGCGGCCCGGGCCCGCATGTGGACGCTGACGAGGTCGAACACCGACGGGGACACGCCGTACCGAGCACAGTAGCGCTGCGCGATGAGCGCGGCGAGCCCGGGCATGGTCGCGCCAGCGGCCACCTCACTCGGGTGAAGCGAGTTCGCCAGCGCGCGGGTCACTTCCGGCGTCGGGGGGCCGGTCATCTTCTCTGCGGCCACGACGAGCGCCCGCTCGTATCGGCCGGACTCGATCGCGAGCACCGCTGCCTGGAAGGCGGCCGCGCCGGACGCGGAGGCCGCGTCGACGCGGAAGCCGGCGGTCGACTCCATGCCGATCCGGCTCGCGAGCCGCGGGACGGTGCTCTCGAGACCATTGACCGCGCCGGTCAGCATGCTGCCGACGACGAGCAGGTCCACCGGCTTGCGTCCGAGTCCCTCGAGAGCGAGGGTCGCGGCCTCCGCCGCTAGGTCGAGCCATCCCTCGGTCCGCCGGCCGAACCGGCCGAGCCCGAGCGCGCTGACGTGGACGGTCATGTCGTCGTCTCCGCGCTCGGCGTCTCCGTGAGGAACCTCACCGTGGAGAGGAATCGGGAGAGCGGCATACCCTGCTCCCAGTGGATGATCGCATTGCCCTCTCGGGTGGTATCGAGCGTGGGGAGCCGGCGGCAGACCAGGTTCAGGATCCCTCGGATCGGTGCCTTCGTTCCGATGTACATCCGCCAGGGATCGGGATCGCGGTAGCCCACCCTACGGTACGCGTACAGCACCGTGAGCCCCACCCGCGCGACCGCCTTGCGGTGGCCCTCGAGCTGAACGAGTCCCCGGCCCCCCGCGGCGGTGAAGTAGATCGTATCCTCCGCGGAGGATTTGACCTCGAGCGGGAACGCGAACTCCCGGCGCAGTGCGATCAGGTCCAGCCCGAGGGAGCCGGCGGCGCGGATCACGAGGAACGGCTCGTCGATGATCCGTTCGAACTCGGTGCGATCGCTCGGTTCGAGCCCCTTCGCGTAGGCGCGCACGGCACGGGGGTCCCCCTGGAGGAGGTCTTTGAGCTCGCGCTCGTAGGCCGATGCGTACCGACGCACGGACTCCTCAGCTCGAACGGTAGCTAATAAGGTGGTCTTGCACTCGTACTGCCTCGTGCCCTCCACTCCGCGCGTCGAGATCGCCGAGGCCGACCTTCCGATCGCGCGGGTGCTCGCCGCGGTCGTGCAGGATGCGGACCGTCGGCGCCGGATCCGGGGGATCGCGACCCAGGGCGCGACGTTCCGCCTCTCCGAGCTGCGCACTCGCCTATTGCGCGAGCGCGTCTTCCAGGACCCGAGCCGCCTGATCCTGCGGCTGCGGCGGCGGGGCCTCCTCATCGATCTGCCGGAGGGAAAGACGGACCGCAGCTACCACGTGGCCTACCCCGAGGAGCTCCGGGCGCTGCTGCTCGAGGAGGTCGCCCGGTCCGATACGTTCGAGCCCACGGCGCTCCAGCCCGTCCCGGACGAGCACGCCGAGATCCGATCGATGGATTCGGAGTTCCTGCAGCGTCTGCGCGAGATCCTCACGCGCCGCCTCGACGAGACGATCGAGTTCGGCGCGACGTTCGACATCGGCCGGTTGGCCGACTACCTTCGGGGGCTCTTCGGCGAGGCCCTGTACTTCGATTCGCTGATCGCGATCCTTCAACAGTACGCGCTCGCGGACGTCCCGCTCCTCGCCCCGACCGGCCGGTCCACGGGATCGACCGGCTTCCATCTCGCCCTCTTCGGGCCGCCGGGAACGGGAAAGACGTTCTCGATCGACGATATGATCCGCGGGAACCCGAAGAGCGGAGTGCCACCCCATGGGCTCCCGGGCCGCAACCGGTACTGCGGCGGGATCACGCCCGTGCAGTTCCTTCGGGTCGGCGCGGCCTACAGCGGACGAACGTTCAATTTCATCGTGCCCGAGTTCAATGACTGGTTCAAGTACCGTGGCATGGTCGAACCGCTGAAGCTCGTGATGGAGCAGCGCGAGGTGAAGTGGGAGACGACGTTTGGAACGGTCGGGCCGTACACCTTCCACTCCTTCTTCAGCGTCAACTACAACGTGCGGACGGCCGGGGCGCAGGACTACTGGACGACGATCTCGGATCCCAACTTCGCCGCGCTCGAGGACCGGATGCTGTTGCGCTTCCATCCCATGACGCGGGAGCGATTCCGCGCGGTCGAGGCGAGCGCGGAGCGGCTCGAGCTCGGTGAGCTCGACTTCTCCTTCGGGGAGCGGATCCACGACCATCTCACGCTCGTCCATGCGATCGAGACGGGCCATCCGCTCCTCGCGGGCAAGTTCCCCTCGCGATCGGTGCGTCTCGACCGCGGGCTGTACGGGAGCCTGCGCACCGTCTCCGAGGAGGCCCTGCGCACCACCGAGCATCCGAAGTTCTCCCCGCGCCTCAAGTCGCGCGCGGTGAAGCTCGCGGCGGCGGCTTCCCTCCTGACGTACTTCCACGTCCCGGGTACCGAATCCATCGGGATCGGCCCGGCCGAGGCCGAGTTCGCGCGTCGTTTCTACGAGGACGAGATCCGCTCGCGCCAGGGCCGACAGGGATCTATCGAGTGACCCGGCCCCTTCGGGGAGTCGAGGATCCGTCGCGCGCGAGGCGCCTTACCCGGGCGCGTTCATCACGCGGCCGGAGTGGGCATCGACGAGGAAGACCACCGTTCCGCCCTTGTGCTCGATCGTGACCTGCCAGATCGGAGCGTGGAGGAGTTCGCCTTCCGAGACCTGGACGTCCGACTGGAAGTGGCTCACCATGCGGTGGCGCTTGTGGGCCTGCTCGGATTGGAGCTGGGTCACGTAGGCCTTCGCCGCGTTCTTCGCGGCCTCTTCCGTGAGGTCCCCGTTCAGGATCGGCGCACCGTTCGGGACGCTCTTTCGATCGAAGAACGTGCGCTCCGTCAGCGCGAATGCGTAGTCCTTGGGTTGGTAGTTCGAGAGCGCGCGGACGGCGAGGACGGGGTACTCATACTCCCCGGTGATGATGTCCTGCCGCGTCGAGTTCACGCTGGGCCCCGCCATGATCGGGATGAACATGCCCCCCCCTCCCATCTGCCGGTTGACCGCGCCGCCGATCGCCGCGCTCAGCGCCATCGTCGCCACGGTCGATCCGACGCCGACGGCGATGTCCGTGTACTGGTAGTTGGTGCTCGCCGAGACCGGCAGGATCCAGTACGGGATCATCGACAGCTTGTGATCGACGATCTTCGACTCCTCGAACTTCTTCCGGTTGAAGAACCCGGTGTCCATGAAGGCGCGGACGATCCCGAGCATCGCGTCCGGATCGATCAGCTTCGGCACGAGCATCGTGTGCTTGGAAATCTCGTTCCATCCGCTCCCCCCCAGCGAGACGGAACTCCCGCAGTAGTCGCAGGTGATCACCGTCTCCCCGAAGACCGGCTTGAGCGGGGCGCCGCACGAGGGACACTTGAACTCCTGCACGCCACCGGCGGCCGCCGGAGCGACGGTCGGGGCGGCATGGGAGGTCGAGGTAGAGGCCCCTGCGGCACTCGCGCCGCCCGGGGTCGGGGTACCGCATTTGAAGCAGAACTTCGCGTCGTCGGGGAGCTGCTGGCCGCACTTCACGCAAAACATTCGTTACTCTCCGTTCGAACCTCGGTCCGCAGACCGTCGCCTAGGAGCCGAGCGCAGCCCCGCAGTTCGGACAGAACTTTCCACTCCCGGCCACCACCGCCGAGCACTTGGGGCAGGTACGGGGCGCCGGTGCGGCGAGTGACGCGCCGCAGGCCGGACAGAACTTCTGGCCGGGAGCGGTCGCCGCGCCGCACTTCGGGCACGGAGGGCCGCCGGCGGGTGCCGGAGCGGCACCGATGGCCGCCCCGCATGCCGGGCAGAATCGGGTGCCCGGCGGCACCAGTGCCCCGCACTTCGGGCAGGGAGAGGAGGGACCGCCGCCATACATCCCGCTCATCTGGCCGGACATACCGTAGCCGATCCCCATTCCCGCGCCGAGACCGACGCCGGCGCCGGCGAGCGAACCCGCCGTTCCCGAGGTGTTGGACGCGGCCTCCGTCATCGCTTGGCCCGCCTGGTACTGCATGTAGTTGACGCCGAGAACGCCCATTTGGGATCGCGTGTTGACGGCCTTCTGCACTTCATCGGGCAGGTTGACCGAAAGGCCCTGGAGCTGGTTCATCTCGACCCCGAGCGGGCCGAAGTGATCCGGGGCGGCTCCGAGCACCGCCTGTTCGATCGTCGTCAGCTGGACGGCGAGGTCGGTGACGCGCACGCCCTGCTCCTTGAGCTTCCCGAGGGTGTTGTAGACGAGGATGACCATCTGGTCCCGCAGCCGGGTCTCGACATCGTCGCTCGACGCGGCCCCGAACGTTCCCACGAACTGGTTGATGAACACGTCCGCCGCGCTCACGCGCCAGCGGAAGCTGCCGAACACGCGCAGGCTGACGAGGCCGAAGTCCGGGTCGCGGAAGATGTACGGCTCCGAGCTGCCGAACTTGCCATCGAAGATGCGCTTCTGCAGGTAGTAGACCTCGGCCTCCTGTTGGACGCCCGAGAGCGCCTTGACGAGCCCGCCGACCACCGGCGCGTTCAGGCTCGTGAGGGCGTATCGGTCGGGACGGTCGATGTAGGAGAGGACCTTTCCGTCGCGGTAGAACACCGCCATCTCGTCCTCTCGGACGACGATGTTGTCGTTGAGGCGGATGTTGCGCGGAACGCGCCACATCACGTTGGGGCCCTTGTTGGCGTCGTCCCAGTTGATTGTCGTCGATCCGAACAGGCTCCCGCCCTTCGGCGGGATCGGTTGATTGGTCACCATCGTCTCGTTTCCTCCTTATTGCACCAGGATGCCTTGGACCGCCTTCAGCCGGACCTGGAATGCCTGCTGAAGCTGGCTGACCTGACTTCGCGCGCTGGCCACCAGGCGCTGCAGGTCCGCGGCATTCGCTCCGGCCGCGAGGGCGGGGAGGGGGGCGAGCGTCTGGTCGAGCTGGTCCGCCGCCAGGACGAAGCCGTAGTCGTACTCGTAGAGCCGGTCGAGATCAGCATTGCCGACCCGGGTCGCCGGCGAGATGCCCGAATACCCTTGTTCCGCGCTCCGGATCTTAGGCTCCAGGGTGAGGAGGTCGGAAATGAGCGGGGCGAGGTCCATCAGGACCGAGAACTGCCCGGACTGGGTCAGGGCCGCGCGCGCGTTCTCCGCGCTCGTGCGCGCGTTCTTGATCTTGTCCGCCACCTGGCGGCGTAGGATGCTGTCCGCCGCGCGAATGTCCTCGCCCTGGCGGTACGCTCGGAACCCGGGGACGAGCAGCTGCAATCGTTTGAGGGTCCCCCGATCCTGATCGACCTTCTCCCTCAGATCAACCGGAGCCGAACCGGCGGCCGCCGTCGCGGGCGGGGCCGGAATGGGGCCCCCACACGACGGGCAGAACCGGTCGGACGCACCCACCGGCGCGTGGCAGGACGGGCAGACCCGCGGGGCGGGTTCGGTCGGCCCGGGGGGAGGCATCACGTCAGGGACCCCGCGAGCTCGGGGGGGAGGGAGGAGGAGCGGTCGCCGGAGCGTCCGGCGCGTGAGCGGTCTGGTAATCGAACGCGGAGACGGGCGTCCGAGCGCGCCACTCGGCCCGGGCCGCCTCGCGGGGAGGCTCGGTCGCGAGCATTCGGCTGCGCCAGGCGATCCCCGCGATCGACCCGGCGAGAGCGACGAGCGTCAGGACGAGGCCGGTGACCTGCCAGACGAGCGCAAGGCTGTACGCCGGGGCCGGAAGCGCGAACGTGACGAGAAGGAGCGCGAACCCGAAGGCGTAGAACGCCCAGGCGAGGGTGCGCTGCGGGGCCGGGTTCGCCGCGGAGAGGGACTGCGCGAGGTAGGAGATCGCGGCGAACACCAACGAGAGGATCCCGATCGTGACCAGGCCGAGGTAGTGGCCGTTCTGGGGGAGCAGGAGGTACATCCCCACCATGAGCACGACCGCCGCGACGAACAGGATCGCGGCGACGATCGGCGCGGCGATGCGTGACACCGGCGTAGAAACGGAGGCCATTCGTGAACTCCGAGTGTAATGGGGGAGGGCGATATATCAGGATGACCCCCCGATGTGGGCGTCCGAGGAAGTTGGGATCGGCTGGGAGCGGAAGCACTCTCCGGCGAGAACGGTTCAGAGCCTCGGTTCCTCGTCGGTGCGCATGCGCCGAGGTGGGCGAGCTGCCGCTGCTTCCGGGGCGGGCGCGATCGACGGAGGGGCCACGACGGGCCGGGCTCGGGCCGCTGCCTCACGGGGAGCTCGAGGTTCCCTCGGCGGGCGCTCGGGAGCTTCGTCCTCATCGTCGTCCCGATCGGGTTCGTCACGGGCGTCCTTCGGAGGGGCCCGTTCTCGCCGTGTCAGAGCGGCTCGCGGGGTCACGGGCTCGGCTTCCTCTGCCGGCAGCGGGGGCCGTGGGCCCGCGTGAACCGGAGCGGCGTGGGCATGGGGCCGGTCCGGCCCGCCGATCGGTGCGTTCGATTGGTCCACGGGGTAGCGGCACTTCGGACACTGCCGGAAGTTGCCGAGACAGTGCTCGCAGATCGGAGCACCGCAAACATGCGTGATGGCGGCGATCCCGCCGCACCCGATGCACCGGATCGGCTCGGCTCCCCGCCGATGAGATATCGGAGTGAGCCCGGCGGAAGCCCCGCCGAGAGACACCCCGTATCCCCCGCCCCCCGAGGGATGACCGGCGACGAGCCCGGCGGCGCCTTCGTGGGGGAAGAAATGCGGCTCGGCGACCAGAACGGGGAGCGCCGCGTTCGCGAAGGCAGCCGCCGCCGGAGCGGCCCCGCCTCCCAGCGTGAGCGTGGGCAGAGGCGCGTGGGCGGCGCCCCCGGCACGCTCCACGGTCTGGATGAGGCGCGCCTTGAAGATCCCGATTCGAAGGTCGCGCACGAGTTCAAAGACGGTTCGATCGTCGCCGCCGGCGCTCATCGCCTGGCGTGCTAGCTCTTCGACATCGGGGGTGAGCTCGAGATTCTCCGGCCGGATATCGAGGTGGAGCACGGCCTCGAGGTAGGCGAAGAGCCTCTGGACCTGTTCGAGGGACGTCTCCGCCGGGCTGAGCACGGCGATGTCCGCGAGGCTCAGCGAACCGGGTTCGATCCCGCCCGGCCATCGCTCGACAGCCGAAGTGATCAGACGGACCGATACCGCCTCGAGCTCGGCGAGTTCCGCCGCGGGCAGGCGATAGACATCGATCTTCGGGGTCCGGCCCATCGCCGCGATCACCGAATCGAGCATCTCGAATGGCACTCGAAGGGAGACGAAGAGATCGTTCTTGGTGATGGGGCGGTGCAAATCGGCTTCGAGGCGCAGGGCCGCGAGGCCCTGTCGGTCGATGGCGAAGTCGCGTCGCTTCTGGCCGGCGGCCTTCTTCCCTTCCTTGGCCGCGTCGGACTCGGGGTCGATCAACAGCGCGCGATCGAAGCTGGCGAGCGCCGGCTCGGGCTGCCGAGCGGCGAGCAGTGCGAGACCCCGGCGGGTCCATGCGTTCCCATCGTGGGGTGCGATCTGAACGGCCCGATCGTACAACGAGAGTGCCTCGGTGGAGTCCCCCCGGCGCTCGGCGACGAACCCGGCCCGCAGCAGGATCGATGCGTTCCCCGGGACGAGCTCGACCGCGTGCGCGAATGCGGCGGCGGCTCCGGCCCAGTCCTCCCGGGAGATGTCGAGCTCTCCGAGACGGATCCACAGCGAACTGGATTTCGGGAGGAGCTCGAGCCCGTGCTGGACCTCGCGAGCGGCTTCGTCCCGGTTTCCGAGCCCGCTCTCCGCCTCGGCGAGCAGGAGCACGAGTCGTTCGTCCCGGGGGATGCGGCCGAGCGAGCTGCGCAACAGCTCGCGCGCTTCGGAATGCTTGCCCTCCTCCATGAGGGAGTGGGCGGTTCCCGCAACGGCCACGGCTGAGCTCGGTTCCTTGCGAAGGATCTCCTCGTAGATGGCGCGCGCTTCCGCCGGGCGTTCGGCCCGCGATAGGATCTCCGCGCGCAGGAGGAGCATCGCATCATCCGCAGGGTCTGGGGCGGTACCCGGAGCGCTCCCGGCATCCAGCCGCTCGAGCGCGAGGTCCGGGCGGCCGGATTCCATCAGGAGACGGACCCGACGGAGCGTCACGTCGCGGGTGCGCTCTGGATCGATCTCTATCACCTGGCCATAGGCCGCTTCCGCCTCCCCGACCATCGAGAGCCGAGCCGCGAGATCGCCAAGTCGCAGGTAGAGCGTGGGATCGCGGGCGTCGGGACCGTCGATGCGCAGTACCGCATGGAGCGTATCGTACGCCGCTCGAGTCTCTCCCGTGATCTCCTGGACCTCGGACCTCTCGATCTGGACCGCACGATCGGCCGGGTCGAGTCGGGCAATTGCGGTCAGGGAGTACAGAAGTTCCTGCGGGTTGCGCAGGGCTCGATAGGCTTCGGCGCGGGTGCGCCATACATCGACATCCTCCGGGCGTTGCGCGAGAAGGGAGTCGCATACTCGCACGCAGGCCGCCGGGTCGCCCGCCAACTCGAAGGTGCGCGCGATGCCCAACAGCCCTCCGCGATCGTTCGGGGCGGATCGCAGCCCCTCCTGGTACTCCGCGATCGCCTCCGGGAACGCCCCACGCTCGGCGAGCGAGCGCGCGTGCTGGAACACGGCGTGGGCGGGTTCTAGTTCGCCCGGGCCGGGCGGCTCAGTGACAACAACTCTCCCGGGCATCGATGGTAAAAACGGCGGTATATGCGATAAATAGCTTCTCTACCACAGGAAGCGGAACTCCGGGCACGGACTCGAGGACGGCGCCGGTCGTCGGCCGACGCTCGACCGGCCCGCCGCCGCGTTGCCGAGGAGTTTATTCCTCGGGCGCCCTCGGGCAATCGTGCGGCCACCCACCTCGCCCCCGCGGAAGTCGATCTTCGACCCGGTCCACGGTCAGATCGAGCTCGAGGGGGCCGCGCTCGCGCTGGTCGGAACGCGGGAGTTCCAGCGCCTCTGGGGGATCCACCAGACGGGGTTCGCCCACCTCGTGTTCCCGGGAGCGAATCATACGCGACTCGAACACTCGCTCGGTACCTACTGGGTCGCGCGGGAGATGGCTCGCCACCTCGATCTGGACGCCCCTTCGACCGAGCTCGCGATGGTCGGCGGGCTGCTCCACGATCTGGGTCACCCGCCCTTTTCCCACACTCTCGAACCCTCCATGCGGGAGGTGCTGGGACGTGGGCACGAGGCGGTCTCGCGCGCCCGGATCGTCGGAGCGGAGATCCCCGGTGTGGAGGAGGACCCCGAGGCGGTCACGGTTCCGACCACCCTCGAGAAGCACGGACTCCGGCCCCGGGACATCGCCGACCTCGTCGATCCGCCGCGCCACCGGGAGCTCCATGGACTCCTCCGCTCGATGCTGCACAGCGCGGTGGACGCGGATCGCATCGATTACCTTCAGCGCGATGCGCACTACACCGGGGTCGCACACGGCGCGATCGACGCGGTGCGGCTGCTCGACACCATCCGAGCCCACCGCGATCGGATCGCGTTTGCCGAGAAAGGCCGGATGGCGGTCGAGGGGTTCCTCGTCGGTCGGGCCCTGATGTACGCGGCAGTGTACTACCACAAGACGGTGCGCGCCGCCGAACTCATGGCCCAGGCGGCCGTCGAGCGCTCCGAAGGGTATCCGGAATCCGCGCGTGTTCTGTTCTCGTGGACCGATGGCGAGCTCCTCACCCGCCTCCCCGATCGTGGAGGTCTCACGGCGCGACTGGTGAAGGGCCTGCTCGAGCGGCGCTTGTACAAGCGCGCGTATCGTCTGACGGAACTCGATGCGGGAAGGGCCCGCCGGTGGGCTCGGATCCTGCGCTCACCGGCCGAGCGTCGACAACGCGAGGACGCGCTCGCCGAACGCCTCCGAGCGCCGCCGGGGAGCGTCCTCTTCGATCTCGCGGGCCTCGAACCCCGGGGCCGCCCCCTCGACGATTGGGCGGCGATCGCCGTCCTCGGGCGTCGGGGCGCGACGTACCCGTTCCGAGCCGCCTCTCCCTGGAGAGCCTTGGTCGAGCGACCCGCGGCCGACTCGCCCGTCGTGGTGTACACCGCCCCGCGGTATCGGGCGGCGGCGTCTCGGATACTGGCGCGCTCGCCCTCGCTCCTTCCCTAGCGAACTCTCGGAGCCTTCACTCGAGAGCGAGCACGCGATTCCACTGGGCCCCCGTCAACGGGAGGACGGAGAGCCGACCGATCCGCACGAGGGGGGAGTCGGAGAACACCGCCTCCTGCTTCAGCCGTTCGAGCGGTACGGGGTGGTGGAGGGCGCGTACGGGGCGGACCTCGATCGACCAGGAGCCCCGATCATCGTGAGGGTCGGGGCGAGGCTCGGAGGAGACCCGGAGGATTCCCACCGCGGCGCGTTCCGCGCCGGTATGGTACATAATCGCTTCGTCGCCGGGCCGCATCGCGCGCAGATGCCGGAGCGCGAGCGCATTGTGAACGCCGTTCCACTCGGTCGTGCGATCCCGGACGAGATCGGAGAATCGATAGCTCTCCGGATCCTCTTTGAGCAGCCATCGCGCCATAACCTCCCGAGTTCGCCGGAGGCATTACGGGCTCGGTCCGCCACGCCCTTTATACCGGACGGTCCCTCGGTACGCTGTGCGCGTCGTCCTGGTCGGCACCGGGGTCTATCCCATCCCGCCGCCCGGCTACGGTGCGATCGAGCGCCTCATCGCCCAATACGCGCAAGCGCTGCAGGCCGGTGGCCACGCGGTCACGGTAGTTCAGGAGGTCCGGCGCCAGCAGCCCGTCGACGAATACTGGTTCGCAGGCCGGTTGAAGGGGCTCCTCCGTTCCCAGACCGCCGACATCGTTCACGCTCAGACCCCGGTGGTGGGGAACCGGATCGCCTCGCTCGGCATCCCGTACGTCTACACGACCCATTCTCGCAACTGGTTCTCGGTTCGGGGGCTCACGCAGCGATGGGGATTCCGGCTGGAACGCCGCGCGATCTCGCGCTCGGCGGCCACGATCTGCCCGACGGATCGCCTCAACGCGGAGGTCAGCCGGCGCTTGGGAACCCATCGCCCCGCGGAGCTTCCGACGATCCCCATCGGAATCGATGTGGGCTCGTGGCGACCGGCCGAACCACCCCCCGCGACGGTCTCCGCCCTCGCGGTAGGGACCGTGATCCCGATCAAGCGATGGGAGCAAGCCGCGGGCGCCCTCGCGGGAACGGGGATCCGACTGCGTCTTGCCGGCCCGGTGCCGGATCGCGCCTACGCCGAGCGCGTTCGATCGGCCGGTCCCGTGGAGATCCTCGGCGAGATCCCCGATGCCCAACTGCAGGAGGAGTACCACGCCGCGTCGTTCCTGATCCACCCCAGCGCGAGCGAGATCCTTCCCGTCGCTGTGCTCCAGGCTTTCGCGTGCGGAATCCCCGTGATCGGGTCGGAGGCCATCCGGCCGGTGCTCGAAGATGGAATCGCCGGATTCATCGCGGTGCCGGATTCGCGCGGCAGCCTCGCCTCGAGCCTTCGGGCGCTCGCCGTGCAGCTCCGAGATGACCGTCCGTTGCGCGCACGCCTGGGCGCCGGGGCTCGGCGCTGCGCGGAGGAGCGGTACAGCTGGCCGAAGATCGTGGCCGCTCATCTCGACCTGTACGAGGCCGTCCGCAATCGCTTCGGCCCGGCACTCCCCGGCTAGCCCCGTACGACCCGCGGACGCCCGGGCTCGCCGGTCGCCTCGATGGCGTCGAGGCCGTAATTTCAAGGATTCCGAAGATACTCTCTTATGGGGTACGCCCTATCGCGTCTCCGGTGCTGAGGTAGCCTAGCTCGGCCAAGGCGCCAGATTCGAGATCTGGTGGTGCGTATGCATCGCGGGAGTTCAAAGGGGACCCGGCCACATGTCCGGGTCTCGGAGATTCTCCCCCTCAGCGCCTCCCATCGCCCGCGGCGGATCGTTGTCACGCTCGAGATCACGCGGGCGGGTTCGGTAGACCGACGTCGGGTCCTCATCGCCCCCGGCTCTTCGATCCGGGAGGCGCTCGCAGCCGTGGGAGCTCCGCCGGAAGGTAGCGCGGTCCTCCGCGAGGGAGTTCCTCAGCCACTCGATGCGACGATCGACCGCTCGGTGCGCCTCACGGTCATTCCCACGTTCTCGGGGGGATAGTTCCGCCGCCCATGCCTTCCGCGCGGGGCGCGGGGGTTGCAGGGCACGCAGGAATCGTTCCCGAACCGACCGAAAAGTACGACTACCTCCAGAGGATGGAGCCGGAGATGACGACCCTCCGCGAGCTGGACACTGCGATCCGGACCCGGCACCTGCTGAAGCACCCGTTCTACACGGCATGGTCGCGCGGCGAACTTTCGCTCGACACGCTTCGACAGTACGCCGGCCAGTACTACCACTTTGAATCCAACTTCCCGCGCTACGTCGGGGGCGCCTACGCCCGGCTCCAGCGCGCGGAGGATCGTCGCGTCCTGCTCGAGAACCTCCAAGACGAGGAGGGGTCGTCGCCGACGCACCCGGAACTCTGGATCGATTTCGCCCGTGGGATCGGAGCTCGCTGGTCCGCCCGCCGGCCCCCCGCGCCTACGCGGCCCACTCGGAACCTCTGCTCGACCTACGAGGCGCTCACGATCGGGGCCGGCGAAGCCGCCCCGGCACTCGGAGCTCTGTACGCGTATGAGGCGCAGTTCGCCGAGGTCGCGGCGGAGAAATCGCGCGGCTTGCGGGCGTTCTACGGCGTCCGAGCGAAATCGGCCCACGAGTTCTTCCGAGTCCACACGGTCGCCGACGTGGAGCACTCGGCTGCGGAGCGAGCTGTCCTCGCCCGGGAGTTGCGGGCGTCGCCCTCCGCGGGTCCCGCGACCGGCCGCGCGGTCGACCGGACCCTGGGCGCCTGGTGGAGCTTCCTCGATTCGTTCGCTGGCTGAACGAACCGAGGAACCAGCGGAAACGGAACTCCCTCGAAGCCGAACCGTAACGCTCATATAGGTATCGCAAGTGGTTTATACCACTTGTCGCGCGTCGACGGGCGATCGGCATCGCGAGAGGTCGGTACGGTTTTGGCCGTGACCCCCACGGGGACGCTGACGGTGCGCTCCTCCGGAGCGGATGTCGCTCCGGAAGGAACCATCGTGACAGATCATAAGGGTGGATTCCGCGGGCGCGTGCTGCGAGTGTTCGGGCCGGTGTCTCGGCCGTACTTGGTCGTTCGGCCCCGGCGGACGGTCTCGCCCGCCGAGGGCGCGGCCCTCATCGGAGCGAGCCTTCTGCGCGACTCGAGAGAGGAGGGCGCGAGATGACGGTTCCCCGTGAGAGCGCCAAGGAGCCGAAGACGGCAAACCTCGCGGTCCCCGCCGGGCCGAAGGCCGCCGCGAAAGCCGGGGACCTCGTCGTTCCCACCCGTTGCACGAATTGCGGATCGACCCACCTGACCCGCGACTACGAACGCGGCGAACTGGTCTGCGACGAGTGCGGTCTGGTCCTCGAAGAGGCGATGATCGACCAAGGCCCCGAGTGGCGTGCCTTCGACGCGGAGCAGGGCGCGAAGCGGGCCCGCACGGGCGCCCCGAGCACCCTGACGATCCACGACAAGGGGCTCTCGACCGAGATCGGTTGGCGCAACCGCGACACGTTCGGCAAATCCATCCCAACGCGCAACCGGGCGCAGCTCTACCGGCTTCGGAAATGGCAGCGACGGATCCGCGTCTCGAACGCGACCGAGCGCAATCTTTCGTTCGCGCTGGCCGAGCTCGAGCGCATCGCTTCGAGCATGGGGCTCCCGCGCAACGTCCGGGAGACCGCGGCGATGATCTATCGAAAGGCGGTCAATCGCAACCTGATCCGCGGCCGCTCGATCGAGGGAGTGGTCGCGGCGTCGCTCTACGCGAGCTGCCGCCAGTGCAACGTGCCGCGCACGCTGGACGAGATCGCGTCCAAGTCGCGCATCGGACGCAAGGAGATCGGACGGACCTACCGCTTCATGACGCGTGAGCTCCAGCTCAAACTGCTCCCGACGAAGCCCGCGGACTACATCCAACGGTTCTGCTCGGAGCTCAAGCTCAAGGGAGAGATCCAGACCCGCGCGAACGAGATCCTAAAACTGGCGACGGAGCGGGAGCTAACGAGCGGGCGCGGCCCGACGGGCGTCGCCGCCGCCTCGATCTACATCGCGAGCGTTCAAGCCGGGGAGCGCCGGACCCAGCGCGAGGTCGCGGAGGTCGCCGGCGTGACCGAAGTGACGATCCGCAATCGCTACAAAGAGCTCACCGAGAAGCTCAACCTGCGCGTGATGCTCTAGAACCGATGCGCCGTCTACCGCGATGCGGCGATCACCGGCTCGGTGTTCTCCAGGCTTCGCCATAGATAGTACGTCGCGTGGGATCTCCACGGCGCCCAGGGCCGGCCGATCCGTTCCACCGTGCGCTCCGCGGGGAGAGCGCGGTACCCATAGGAGAGTTGGACCGCCCTGCGCACTCCCAGGTCGCCGGTGGGAAGGACGTCGGGTCGGCCGAGCGAGAACAGCAGGAACATCTGCGCGGTCCAGCGGCCGATCCCGTGGACAGCGCTCACGTGTTCGGTGATCTCCTCGTCCGTCATGCGGGGGAACCGGTGGAAGTCGATGCGCCGGTCCACGACGTGCGACGCAAGGTCCCGTAGATAGCGGATCTTCTGCGGCGAGATCCCCGCGCTACGCAGTGTCGCGTCGGACGATGCGAGGAACCACCGCGGGGGAGGCATCGCGCGCGTGCCCGCCGTCCGTTGGATCTTCCGCAGGATCGACGCGCCGGCCGCGCCGCTGATCTGCTGGTAGATGATCGCGCGGGCGAGCGCGGGGAACCCGGAGGGGCGCACCGGCGGTTCGTGGAGGCCGACCCGCCGGATGATCCCGGCCATGACCGGATCCGACCTGCCGAGGTGCCGCGCGATCGAGCGGGACGAGGGGGCCATGCTCGGAGGCGAGCCTCGGGCGCAGTAACCGTTGGCGCCCCGCTCCCCACCACCGTATTCTAGGGCGGCGAGGTGAACGGGCCGTGCCGCCGCCGCTCTCCATCGGGGTCCTCGCGTCGGGAGAGGGAACGACCCTCGAGGGGATCGCCCGGGGGATCGCCGAGCACGGGATCCCGGCGCGCATCGTGCTCGTCGTGTCCGACCGAGAGGGGGCCCCGGTGGTGGACCGCGCCCGTCGCGCGGGATTGCCCGTCGCGGTGCTGCCGGTTCGCGGGACCGAGCGCGAGGCGTGGGCGCGCGAACTCACGCGGCTCCTGCGGACCCACGGCGTCCAACTCGTGGTCCTCGCGGGATTCCTCGCGATCTTACCCGAGGGCTGGGTGGAAGAGTGGCGCGGCCGGGCCATCAACCTTCACCCATCGCTCCTGCCACGGTACGGGGGACGCGGCATGCACGGCTTGCGGGTCCACGCGGCCGTGCTCGCGGCCGGTGATCGCGAGACCGGCGCCGCGGTGCACATCGTCACCAACGAGGTCGACGGCGGTCCGGTCCTCGGCCAGGACCGTATCGAGGTTCGACCGGCCGATACACCGGAGTCGCTGCGCGATCGGCTGCGCCCGATCGAGATCCGTCTAATGATGGAGACGATCCGGCGGTTCGCAATCGGAGAGCTCGCGCTGCCCTATCCGGTCGCCGCGTCGGCCGGCGCCGCCAGCGCCTCCGAGAGCCGTACGGGGTGAGCGGGCAGCTTCACGTGGAGGATGTGGCGGGTCGTCTTCGGCGGGAACGGCTCGCTGGCCCGCGCGCGTCGCACGACCTCGGCTCGGGAGATGGGGGGCCCCGGACGCCACCGTTCGAGGGAGATCACCGAGTCGTCCTCGTACTCGACCGCCCAGACCGGGATGCGGGTCGCTCCGAGCCGTAGAAGGGCGGCGTAGCGGTGGTGGCCGTCGAGCAGCACGCCCGTCGCGCGATCGATGTAGATCGGGGTCTCGCACACGCCCGAGCGCTGCATCTGCCTCGCGAGCTTCTCGACGCGCACAGGGTCGGTCCGTTCGTGGATGAGGATCCGGTCGGCCGGCCACCACTCGAACGTAGGGCCCGAGCTCATGCCACCCTCGCGGAATCGCGCACCTTCGTGAGCGCGCGGCGCACGAACACTCCGACCATGCGCTTGCGGTACTCCGGGGCGAGGAAGGTGTTGTGGACGGGGCGCGACTGCCGCACGACCCCCTCCGCGATCGCCCGGATCCGCTCGTCGCTCAAGCGCGAACCGACGACGGGGTCCGTCAGTTCGTCGAAGCGGCGGGGGCGGGTCTCGACGCCGCCGAGGCCGAGCCTCAGCCCCAGCACTCGGTCTCCGTCGAAGCGCCCGGCGGCCGCGACGCCGAGCTCGGGGAAGTCGAACGAGGGACGCACGCGCAACTTCAGGTATGTCGCGGCACGCTCGCGCGCGTCCTTCGGCAGATGGACCGCGACCAGGAGCTCTCCCGGCGCCATGCGGTGCCGGCGGATCCCGTCGCCCTCGGCGTCGTACAGGCGCTCGAGGGCGACCCGGCGCCGTCCGTCGGCCCCCGCGATCTCCACTTCGGCATCCAACACCTCGAGGGTGGGGGCGAGATCGCCACTGAACGTGGCGTAGCACTTCTCCTTCTGGGGCACGACGTGGCACCGATCCCCATCGGCCTTGAGGCAGTAGCCGAGGCTCGCGCGCCAGAACTCGCTCTGGTTGAAGAAGAAGCATCGCGTCTCGAGGAGGAGATTGCCGCCCACCGTACCCGAGGCCCGGACGAGCGGGGTGGCGATCTCGCGGATCGCCTCCCAGATGCCGGGGTACGAGCTCGCGAACGCGCGGTCCCGCTCGAGGTCGGCGAGTCGAGCCATCGCGCCGATCCGATCGAGCGAGATCCCGTCGAGCTCGGCGACGTTCCCGAGCGCGATCAGGTGGGGCCGCACGTTCAGATGCATCTTGTAGTTCGGCAGGAGATCCGTCCCGCCGGCGAGGTAATCGGAGCCGTCGACGTGCTCCGCGCGCAGGCGCACGGCTTCCTCGATCGTCGTCGGCTGGTAGAGCTCGAACGGGTCGAGATGCATGGTCAGGCGCCCTTCCAGGCGCGACCCTCCTTGCGGCGATCCTCGATCCCGCGGACGATCCGGTCCGGGGTGATCGGCAGTTCGTAGCATCGGACTCCGACGGCGTCGTAGATGGCGTTCCCCATCGCGGGCAGCGCCGCGATCAGCGGACCTTCGCCCGCCTCCTTCGCCCCGAACGGCCCTTCGGGGTCGTCGTCGCCCACCAGGAGCACTTCGATCTCGGGCATCTGGGCGGGGGTGGGTATCTTGTACTCGAGCAGCGACGGATTCAAGAGGCGCGCGCCGCGGTAGTTCATCGACTCGCCCATGACCTGGCCGAGGGCCATGTGGATCGAGCCCTCGACCTGTCCTTCGACCGCGAGCCGGTTGAGCGGACGACCGCAGTCGAACGCCGCCCACATCTTCTCGGCCCGGTACAGGCCGGTCTCGGGATCGACCGCGACCTCGGCGACGTACGCGCCGAAGGAGTAGGCGGGGGCGGTGCCGGCGCGTGCGCCCTTGAACGAGCCTCCCATCGGGGGAGAGGAGTACGCCCCGGTCGCGGTGAGAGCTCCGGCGCGCTCCATCGCCGCGTGGAGCGCCTCCATGAACGTCACTCCCACTTCGGGTCGGTGTCGGACCTGGATCCGCTCGTACGCGACCTCGAGCTGCTCGACGGGATGGCCGGTCCGGTGGCTCGCCGCCCGCAGGAGCTGGGCCTTCAGGTCCTCGGCCGCCCGTCGGGCAGCGTTCCCCATCATGAACGTCACGCGGCTCGAGTAGCTGCCGATGTCGATCGGGCTGACGTCCGAGTCGACGCGCTGGACATGGACGCGCTCGAGATCGACTCCCAGGACCTCGGCTACGATCGCCGCGAGCAGCGTGTTCGATCCCTGTCCGATATCGGCCTGCATCGAGTGCACCGCGATCCCGCCGTCCATGTCAACCTTGAGATGGACGGTCGATTGCGGCATCACGGGCTTGAAATGGATCGGGCTGTTCGAGCCCGAGATGTAGAATCCGCACCCGAGCCCCACACCGCGGCCGTAGGGCAACTTGCGGAACTTCGAATCCCACCCGCTGCGCTCGCGTGCGGCAGCGAGGCATTTCAAGAAGGAGGTCGAGGTGATCCGGAAGTCGTTGATCGTCGTCGAGTTCGGTGGGAGCGCGTTGCGCGTGCGCAGGTCGAACGGATCGAGCTTCGTCGCTTCCGCGATCTCGTCCAGCCCGACCTCGATCGAGTAGCGCAGATTGGTGCCGCCGTGGGCCCGCATCGCCCCGGACGGAGGCTTGTTCGTGTACACGCGGCGGCCGCGGTACCGGAAGTTCGGAATCCGGTACGGGCCCATGGCGAGAACCCCGTTGTAGTACGTAGTGACCGTTCCGAACGAGCTCCACGCTCCCCCATCGATCAGCGCGTCGATGTCGTAGGCGAGGATCCGACCCTCGGCATCCGTCGCGATCCGAACCTCGTTATCGGTCGGGTGCCGGCCGTGGTTGGTGTAGAACACGTCCTCGCGGTCGAGCAGCATCTTCACGGGCCGGCCGGTCTCGATCGAGAGCGCGGCGCACACGATCTCGTGCGGAAGGGGGTCCGATTTGCCCCCGAAGCCGCCTCCGACCTCCGGTTTGATCACCCGGATCCGGTGCATCGGGATCCCGAGCACCTCGCTCAGCGCGCGATGCAGATAGTGCGGGACCTGGGTCGCGCTGTAGACCGTGAGGCGACCATCGGCCGTCGCCTCGGCGATCGTGACGAGCGGCTCGGTGAACGCATGGGTAACTCCGGCAAAGCGTCCGTGGACCCGGACCCGGTGGGTCGCTCGGGCGAACGCCACGTCGACGTCGCCGAAGTGCTGGACGACCTCCTTCTGGATGTTCGTCCCGAGAAGCCCGCGCGCATGGATCGGCTCGGCGACCTTTTCGACGCCCATCCGGGGGTCGGTGTACTCGGGCAGGGGTTCCACGTCCACTCGGACCAGTTCGAGCGCTCGCTCGGCCGTCCGCTCGTCCACCGCGGCCACGGCTGCGACGATGTCTCCGATGTACCGTGTCTTTCCGACCGCGATCGCGGTCTCGTCGCGCGTGATGGGGAGCACGCCAAACGGGGTCGGGTACTTCTCACCGGTGAGGACCGCGGCGACGCCCGGCAGGGCTCGGGCCGCGCTCGTGTCCACCGAGACGATCCGCGCGTGCGCCCACGGGCTGCGCAGGAGCCGACCGACCAGCATGCCGGGCCGACGGATGTCGTCGGTGTACTCCGCCTGGCCCGTCACCTTCAGCGGGCCGTCGATGTACGGGATCCGGCCCCCGAGGAGGCGCATCCCGCGCGTTCCCCCGGTCGCCATCAGCGTCCCTCTCGGGCCGCAGCCTCGATCGCTTCGATGATCTTCGTGTAGCCGGTGCATCGGCACAGGTTTCCCGAGATCGCGTCGATGATCTCCGCTCGCGTGGGGCTCGGCCGTTCCTGGAGCAGGGCGGTCGCGGTGACGAGGAATCCCGGCGTGCAGAACCCGCATTGGGTGGCACCGTGCTCGACGAATGCGCGCTGGAGCGCCGAGAGGCCGTGGACCGGAGTCACGCCTTCAATCGTCGTGATCGACCGGCGATCGACGAGGCGAGCGAGCGTGAGGCAGCTCAGCGTCGGTCGCCCGTCGACGAGGACGGTGCAGCAGCCACAGGTTCCGAGATCGCAGCCCCGCTTGGTGCCGGTGAGCTCGAGGTCCTCTCGGAGGAGGTCAAGGAGGATGCGCTCGGGTGGGCACGGCCTATCGATTGGAAGGCCGTTGACGGTGATCTTCAGCGAGCTCGAGGGCGTGGGACCCACGCCGTTCGCCGCACCGCCTTTCGCGCGTGATGGCATCCTACGGGCCCCCGGTGCCGGGGGAGGTGTCCGACCGTTTCGCGACCGCCGCGGGCCGGGGGAGCGGGCTGCGCGTCGGATGTCGTCCCCGTACGAGCTCGGCCGCGACGCTCAGTGCGATCTCGCTGGGACTCTCGGCGCCGATGTCGATGCCCACGGGGGAGCGGATCCGGCCGATCGCGGTCCGCGAAACGCCTCGCTCCCGCAGCGTGTGGAACATGTGCTCACGCTTGGAAGCGCTCGCCATCAGCCCGATGTGCCCGGGGAACCGCTCGATCGAATCGGCCAGGAGTTCTAGGTCCTTCATCGCGTCGTAGCCCAGGAGGTAGAGGTGGGTGAACGACGCAGGGTCGAATATATCCCAGACCCCGCGAGGCGCGACGACCTCGCGCCGGACCGCTGTGGGAAACCGATCGAAGCCGACCCAGTCTGGGCGGTCGTCCGCGACGCTGTAATCGTACTCGAGGCTCGGAAGGAGCGCCGCGATCGCAAGGGAGACATGTCCACCGCCCCAGAGCAAGAGGTTGGGCCGGGCGGGGACGTACTCGACGGCGACATCCACGGTCCCCCCGCAGAGGCTTCTCAGACCTCCAGGTTTCCAGGCCTGAAGATCGAAGTGGAGGAGATCCCCCTGTCCCAGTTCGAGTGCCTTCCGGCACGCTTCCTTGACGCGCTCCTCGAGTTCGGCGCCCCCGACGGTGCCGAGCGAAGTGCCGTCCGCCCGCACGAGCATGCAGGCCCCGAGCTTGCCCGGGACCGACCCTGCCGTGCGGACGATCGCTGCGCGAGCGAAGGGCTGGTGCGCCTCCATGAGGTGCAACTCCTCCCGGATCAACCTTCGATCCATCGACGCTCCGAGCGCTCCCGCCACTCCTGATGCGCGGAGACATATCGCTCCAACGTGTCCACGTTGGCGAAGACCCCCGGGTCGTCCACGGGAACTCGAACCACCTGCGGCCCGAGCGCGGGGAGGAGACTCCGCAGAGGGGCGTCGGCGGCCAACGACTCGATGGCCGGAAACACCGAGCGTCGGATCAGGACGGGGTGGCCTCCGTGTCCCCCCCACGTCGGAACGAACCACGATCCCAGCGCGTCGCGGGCCCGGGCCCGCAACAGCTCGAGCACGGTCGCCGGCTCGACGAAAGGGTGGTCGACCGGCCATAGGAGCACGTCGTGGCCCGCCGGGATCGCCCCGAGGCCGGCCTGGATCGAGGCCGTTCGACCCTCCCTCCACCGCTCCGCCTCGACCACCGAAACGGGGAGCCCCTGAACGGCCCGGAGCACCGCGTCGGAGTGCGCGCCCGCCACCGCGATCACCGGGAACAATTCCTCGTCCAACGAGATCTCCGCCATCCGCCGGATCGCCGGGCGAGAGCCCACGGGGAGGAGGGCCTTCGGTCGGCCATAGAAGCGATTGGAGGCGCCGCCGCTGAGCAGCAGCGCGGCAACCTTCTCCCCGTCGTTCATAGAACCCACTCGGCGCGGAGACCCCCCAACTCGTTGGGGGGAGGAGCGCCGGCACATATTTGTCTCCCGAGGTGATGGCCCCGGCGTACAGCCGAGCGAGTTCCCCTCCGAAGGGAGCGAGAACGCTCGGCGCAGGGTGCGCCCGCCCCCGAACACCTCGCACGAGGTAAGGCACTTCCACGAGAGAGCACCGGCTGAAGGTCGGGAATCGACGGGCATACGCACCAGACTCGGGGAGCCACGCCTCCGCAAGGAGGGGACGGAAACACCTTTGATGCCCCTCCCCGAGTCGGGCCGCTTCCCGCTTTGTGCGGGTAGGGATCGGAATCCCGAAGTCGACCGGCCCATCCCGCTCCGTACCGTCGGTAAGACGGCGTTTTCTGGGGAACCAAAACCTGGACGGATATTCGTAGTGCAAGCCTCCCAACTTGCTGGGAGGTCGTTGACCTTGACCCATGGAGCGGGAGGCGCCGCGGAGCGGCCTGGGGCCGGCCCGGAGCGCATCGCGCTATCGAGAGAATCCACATACGGCTAAATACCCTCACCGGGTGGCTCGCCGCCTCATGACTCACCCAAGGGACGTTCCGCCTTCCGCTTTGCTGCCCCGTTTGGCGACCGAGCTCAAGAACCGAGCGGCGGTCACACCCCCGACGTGGGCGGCGTTCGTGAAGACCGGGGTCCATAAGGAACGCGCTCCCACCCAGGACGACTGGTGGTACATGCGCAGCGCCTCCGTCCTGCGCAAGATCTACGTCCACGGGAATATCGGCATCTCGCGGCTGAGCGCGGACTACGGGGGCAAGCGCGACCGCGGCAGCGCCCCGTACCACGCCCGGAAGGGCTCCCGAGCCGTGCTGCGGGAGATCGTCCAGCAGCTCGAGCATGCGGGCTTGGTTCAGGCGTACAAGAACAAAGGCCGGCGCGTCAGCGGGGAGGGTCAGAAACTCCTCGACACGCTCTCGCGCGACACGTTGAAGGCTCTCGCCGAAAGCCGCCCCGAACTGGCCAAGTACCTCTAGCGCCGTGATGGGACGGGAGTCGCGAGATCCGATGACGGCCAATGACGACGTGGAGCTCGCCGAGCTTCGGCGGCGTCGCCTGCAGGAGATCCAGCAGATGCAGCAGGGGGCGACGCAGAACGCCTACTCCGCTCAGCAGGCCGAGATGGAGCGGCGCGACGCGGAGCGGGCGGAGGTCCTCCGCCGCGTCCTGACCCCCGAAGCCCGAGAGCGACTCGGACGGATCCGTCTCGCGAAGCCGGACGTAGCGGCGTCGGTGGAGCAGCAGGTCATCGCCCTCGCCGCGAGCGGGCGGCTCCAGCGGCCGATCGACGATGCGACACTTCGCGCTCTCCTCGAGCGCATCTCCCCGGAACGACGCGAGATCAAGATCACCCGCCGGTAGGGACGAAGAGGATACTCCAATGGCGAATCGCAGGAAGAGCTCCGCGCGCAAGACCCGACTGAACCGCGCCGTCAAGCAGAACCGCCGGGTTCCCGCCTGGGTCATGCAGCGCACGAGCCGGCGCGTGGTCCGCCACCCGAAGCGGCGCACGTGGAAGCGCGGACATCTGCA
>Ga0307373_10003402_pt1 | contig 27718 bp, 22 predicted proteins | sample OX2MG_FD_202534 | JGI IMG/M metagenome (GOLD analysis project Ga0307373, IMG submission 202534) | Soil microbial communities from Risofladan, Vaasa, Finland - OX-2 | ecosystem: Environmental > Terrestrial > Soil > Coastal area > Acid sulfate soil | place: Finland: Risofladan, Vaasa | collected... | reverse complement strand
CTGGTGCTGATCACCGGCTCGGTGATCACCGCCGGGGACGCGAGATTGCTGCTGGCCGGCCGGAGCGGGCCCCGATGAGCAGGCGCCGATGAGCAGGCCCCGATGAGCAGGCCCCGATGAGCAGGCTGAGCGCGACCGTGCTGATGCTCGAGGCGATCGTGATCGCGCTGACCGCTGTTCCGGCGGTGAAGCTCGAGAACGTGGCCCCGCTGACGGCCGGGCTGGTGGCCGGGATCGCGGTCGTCGCGGCCGTCGTCCTCGCCGTGCTGGCCAGGCGCAGGCTGCCGGTGACGCTGGTCGGCGGGAGCGTGCTCCAGGTCCTCGTGATCGCGTCCGGCACCGTGCTAGCCGTTATGTATATTCTCGGCGGAATTTTCGCATTGCTCTGGGTGACCGGAATCTGGCTTGGTCATCGGGTGGAAAGCTCGTCGTAACGTTATTGCAACTTCTGGCGACTCGCTATCTATTTGCCCGGCCCGGTGAGGATCGGTGCGAGGTTGCCGGGTAGCATCATTCCCTGCGGATAGCTGATGCCTGCGCTGACCAGATGTGGGCAATATGCGGCTATACAGAGTACCCATATATGCAGAGCCCGTATTTGCGAAGTTCGTAGTACGCGCACTCGCTGGACCATAGGGAAGCAGATGAGCAACGCGCTGGCCTTTCTCGGCCGTGACATGGCCGTCGACCTGGGTACCGCCAACACCCTGGTGTATGTCAGGGGGCGCGGGATTGTTCTGAACGAACCATCAGTTGTCGCGCTGAACACCAATACCGGACAGATAGTCGCCGTCGGGCTGGAAGCCAAGCGTATGATAGGCCGCACTCCCGGCAATATCATCGCAGTCCGGCCGCTAAAAGACGGAGTAATCGCTGACTTCGACGTCACCGAGCGCATGCTGCGTTATTTCATCCAGAAAGTTCACCGGCGCGGCGGCCTGGCCAAGCCGCGAATAGTCATCGCGGTGCCCAGCGGAATTACCGGCGTCGAGCAGAGCGCCGTCAAGGAAGCCGGGCATCAGGCGGGCGCGCGGCGCGTCTACATCATCGAGGAACCGATGGCGGCGGCGATCGGCGCCGGGCTTCCGGTCAACGAGCCGACCGGCAACATGGTCGTGGACATCGGCGGCGGCACCACCGAGGTCGCCGTGATCTCGCTCGGCGGCATCGTGACCGCGCAGTCGATCAGGGTCGGCGGCGACGAGCTCGACCAGGCGATCATCAACTTCGGCAAGAAGGAGTACTCGCTGACGCTCGGCGAGCGGACCGCCGAGGAGATCAAGATGGCGCTCGGCTCCGCCTACCCGGCCAGCGACGAGCCGAGCGCCGAGATCCGGGGCCGGGACCTGGTCAGCGGCCTGCCCAAGACGGTGGTGATCTCGGCGGCCGAGGTCCGCAACGCGATTGCCGAGCCGCTCGCCGTGATCGTCGACGCCGTGCGGACCACGCTCGACAAGTGCCCGCCGGAGCTGGCCGGCGACGTGATGGACCGCGGCATCGCGCTGACCGGCGGCGGCGCCCTGCTGCGCGGGCTCGACCAGCGGCTGCGCGAGGACACCGGGATGCCGATTCACGTCGCCGACAACCCGCTCGACTCGGTGGCGCTCGGAACAGGCAAGTGCGTGGAGGACTTCGACACTCTCCGGCAGGTGCTTGTCCCCGAGTCCCGCCGCTAAGAAGGGCCGGCGACGTGCGCGACACCCGACGCAGCAGGCTGGCCCTGGCCATCGCGCTGGCAGCCGCGCTTGTCCTGATCGCCGTCAGCTACCAGAACAAGTCGTCCTCGCTGATCACGTCGGCACGTGGCTTGGCTGGCTCGGTATTCGGCGGTGCCGAGCGCGCCGTTGCCTCGGTGACCAGGCCGGTTGGCAGGTTCTTCGGCGCGGGCGCGGCAGGCGCGGGCAGCTCCGGCCCGACGGCCGCCGTGGAGCGGCAGCTGATCTCGATGCGGACCGAGCTGAGCGCGGCCAGGCTGACCAAGGCCGAGTTCCGGCAGCTCGGCAGGCTGCTCCAGGTGTCGGGCCGCGGCGGCTACCGGGTGATGGCGGCTTCGGCCATCGCCTTCGGCCAGGGCTACCAGCAGACGGTGACGCTCGACGCCGGACGCGCGGACGGGATCAGGCCGCAGCAGACCGTGCTCGACGGCGACGGCCTGGTCGGACGGGTCGTGTCGGTCAGCGCCAGGACCTGCACCGTCATGCTGGCCACCGACCCGAGCTCGGTGGTCGGGGTCCGGCTGGCGCCTGGCGGCCAGGTCGGCTGGGTGACCGGCCAGGGCCGCGGCACGGCCGGGACCGGGCTGCTCAAGCTCCAGGTACTCGATCCCAGCGCGCTGAAGACCGGCGAGCAGCTGGTGACCGCCGCCTCGGTGCAGGACCGACCGTTCGTGCCCGGCGTTCCCGTCGGTGTCGTCGTGTCGGTCAGGAACAAGGCTGGCGGCCTGACGGGGCAGGCACTGGTCCGGCCGTACGCCAGCTTCGGCGCGCTCGACGTGGTCGGGATCGTGGTCTCGCCGCCCCGGCACGACCCGCGGTACTCCGTCCTTCCGCCGCCGCCGCCCAGCCCGGCCCCGTCCAGCCCGGCCCCGTCCAGCCCGGCGCCGAGTTCGTCGCCAGCGCGGTCCGGGCACGCACACAAGTAGGGCAGGCCGGTAACGAGATGAAGCGCCAGGTCGTCGCGATCGTCGCACTGGCCGTCGTGCTGCTCGTCCAGCTGACGATCGTGAACGGCCTGGTCCTTCCTGGCGGCGGTACGCCGGATCTCGTCCTGCTCTGCGTCGTGGGGCTCGGGATGACGGGCGGGCCGACAGCCGGGCTGATCGCCGGGTTCTGCGCCGGGCTCGCGCTCGACCTCGCGCCTCCTGCCAGCCAGCTGGTCGGCCTGTACGCGCTCGTGCTGTGCCTGGTCGGCTACGGCGCGGGCAGGCTGCGCTTCACCCTGCGGCACTCGGCCCTGCTCGCGCTCGCTGCCGCGGCGGCGATGGCGGCCGCCGGCGAGGTACTGGCCGCGGTCCTGACCCTCGCGCTCGACACACCCGAGGTCACCTGGGCGTCGGTGGCTCAGGTGCTGCCGCCCTCCGTGCTCTACGACGTCATGGCGACCCCGCTGGTCACGCTGACCGCGGTCCGGATCGCGGTCGCGCTCGGCGTCAGCTTCGACCCGGTCGACGACTCGCCCGCGCTCGAGACCGGCGGGAGTGCCGCTCCCGTCACGGTGGCAGGCAGCGCCGGGGTGCCGGGGACCGTCAGCCAGCGGATGCGGTACCGCCGGGCCATCGCGGGGGACAGCCGGGCCGCCGCCAGCGGGCGCTGGCTGGTCGGCGACGTCAACGACGATGTCCCGGCGATCGGAGCGATCGGCTGGCTGGCCGGGCCGACCAGGTCCCGGCGGGCCAGGCGTGACCAGGCCAGGCTGACCGCCATGGTGACCGGGGCGAGCCCGCGCAAGGGCGCGTTCTGGGTGGGCAGGCGGCCGCCGGGGGTCGCGCCGGTCACGCCGCCGATGCCGGCCGGGCCGACGGGCCTGGCGTGGCTGCGGCCAGGATCTGGCGTGGCCGGATCGGCCGCGTCGGCCGCGAGGGCCGGTCAGGGCGGACCGGCGCGCCCGGTTCGTCCGGTACGGCTTCGGCTGGCCGACGAGCAGCGCAGGAGGTCACGAGCGGCCGGGCGGAACCCGCGCGGGGCCGGCCTTGGCGCGGCCGGGACCGACCAGCACGGGCTGGACCGGCACGCGCTGACCGGCCCGGAGCTGCCCAGCATCGGGTTCGGGACGGGGAGCCTGCCGGGGGCCGGCCGGGCAGCCGGGCCGGGGTTGCCCAGGATTGCCTTCGGGACGGGGAGCCTGCCGGGGGCCGGCCGGGACACCGGGCGGCGGGTGCCGAGGATTGCCTTCGGGACGGGGAGCCTGCCGGGGGCCGGCCGGGACACCGGGCGGCGGGTGCCGAGGATTGCCTTCGGGACGGGGAGCCTGCCGGGGGCCGGCCGGGACACCGGGCGGCGGGTGCCCAGGATCGCGTTCGGCACCGGGGGTCTCGCTACGGGAATGCGGGCCACCCAGGCCCGGCCGGCGGCGCCGCGGTTCCGGCCGGTCTCGTCGCGATTCGCGTCGGGATCCTGGCTGGCAGGCACGGCGGCGGCCAGGGGCGGCGCCGGGCTGTCGGTGAGCTTCGGCCGCCCGCTGACCTCAGCCGGATCTGGTCATCCGGGCGCCCTGGGCGGACAGGCCGCCCGCAAGCGCAAGCAGCCGCGATTCGCCCGCAGCACGTCCGGATACCAGCCGGCGCGCTCACGGCAGCCGAAGACCGCCAGGATCAGCGCCGGGCGCGGGCCGCTTCGCCGTCTGGGATGGCTGCGGCGGGCAGGCGGCCGGTCCACGGTCTGGCGGATCGGCAGCAGGCGGACGGGAAACTACCGATGATCCCGGCCTCGCGGCCCCGGCTGATCGTGCTGTACCTGGTCGTCGCCGCCCTGCTCCTCGGCCTCGCCACGCGGGTCTGGTACCTGCAGGTCAGGACCGGCACCGCGTACCAGGCCCAGGCGAACGCCGAGCGCGTCAGAGAGGTGATCCAGCCGTCGGTACGCGGCCCGATCGTCGACGACACAGGCGCGCCGATGGTCGACAGCCATTCCGCGCTCGTGGTCTCGGTCAGCATGCCGACGCTGTGGAAGCAGAGCGACGGAGGGGCTGCCGTGCTGAGCCGGCTGGGCCGGCTGCTGCACATCAGGCACCGCAGGCTGCTTCGCGAGCTCCGGCTGTGCACGGCGGGCGTGAGGCAGCCGTGCTGGCCGGGTTCGCCGTATCAGCCCATCCCGGTCGCCGAGAACGTGCCGCCCAGGATCGGGCTCGAGGTGCTCGAGAATCAGCGTCTCTACCAGGGGGTGACCGCCGCGGTCCAGCCGGTCACCCACTACCACCAGCCGATCTCCACCGACCTGGCCCAGACCCTCGGCTACCTGCAGCCGATCACGGCCAGCGAGCTGAAGCGGGAGGGCCTGCCCGTGACCGGGTTCTCCAGCGTCGACCTGGTCGGACAGGCCGGCCTGGAGCTTCAGTACGACCGCGCGCTGCGCGGCATACCCGGTGCCACCAGGCTCGCGGTGAACGCGGCGGGGCAGGTGACAGGAACCGTCAGCGCGGTCAAGCCGCAGCCGGGGGATTACCTCGTCACCAGCATCAACTCCGCCATACAGCGGGACACCGAGCAGGCACTCGCGGGCGCCGTCCAGCGGGGCCAGTTCGCCGGCAACCCGGTCGGCAAGGGCGGCGCGGCCGTGGTGATGACCACCACCGGCCGGGTGCTCGCGCTGGCCAGCTACCCGACTTACAACCCCAGCATCTGGACCGGCGGGATCTCCCAGGCCGAGTTCCGGCACCTGTTCAGTACCCACGGCGGCGAGCCGATCCTGAACCGCGCGACTCAGGGCCAGTACGCGCCCGGATCGACGTGGAAGGTCACCTCGCTGGCCGCCGCGGTCGCCGCAGGCTTCCCGCTGAACGGCACCTATCAGTGCCCGGCGGCGGTGAACATCGGCGGCCGGTCCTACGTCAACGACGGCAGCCCGTCACTGGGCGCCATGAGCCTCTACACCGCCCTCGTCATCTCCTGCGACACCGTCTTCTACAACCTCGCCGACCAGATCTACCTGCGGGACCACCCGCATGCGAACGACGTGAGGTCACCGCACGCTCCCGTGCAGGAGATGCAGAAGATGGAGCTGGGCTGGGGGTTCGGCCGGGCCACCGGGGTCGACCTGCCCGCGGAGAACGCGGGCAGCGTGCCGACCCGCGAATGGCTGTACTACCTGTGGAAGGACAACGCTCACCAGGGCCAGAACTGGTGCAAGTACGGCAAGGCCAACGGCAGCTACGTCCAGCAGATCGAGTGGGATGACTGCCGGTCAGGCAATATCTGGACGGCCGGCCAGTCGGTGATCGCCGCGATCGGCCAGGGCTATGTCTCGGTCACGCCGCTCCAGCTCGCCCGGGCCTATGCCGCCCTGGCCAACGGCGGCACGCTGTACAGCCCGCGCATCGGCGAGGCGCTGATCGGCCCGAATGGCAAGGTGGTGCGCAAGATCACGCCTCCGGTGACCGGTCATCTGCCGGTGGCGAAGTCGACACTCGCCTATATCAGGCACGCGCTGGCCGGCGTGGTCACGAGCGGCACGGCAGCGGGGACGTTCGGCGGTTTCCCGCTCGGCAAGGTGTGCGTGGCGGCCAAGACCGGTACCGCCCAGGTCAGCGGAAACCAGTCGACCTCGGTGTTCGCCTCGTTCGCGCCGTGCGACCACCCCAAGTACGTCGTCGTGATGATGATCCCGAACTCTGGTTTCGGCGCGCAGGTCTCCGGGCCCGCGGTCCGGCAGATCTGGGACGGCATCTACGGCCTCGAGGGCCACAAGGCGGCGCTGCCCGGCGGAGTCCTGCCCGGCCTGCCGCATCTTGACCAGGCCGGCCAGCTGGTCCCGCCGGCCGGGTTCGGGCCAGCGGCGGCCAAGCCGGGTAAGGCCGCCCAGGCGGCGAGCCACCGGAGGCGGCACCCGTGAGCTGGGTCAGCAGCCAGTCCCGCCGCCGGAGCAGCCCGGCGCGGGCCGCTGTCCGCCGGGCCGCCGCCAGGGTGGCGGGCCGCGACTCGGCGCTCCGGCAGGCCGACTGGCTGCTGCTGTCCACGGTGCTCGCGCTCACCCTGCTCGGGACGCTGATGATCTGGTCGGCGACTCAGCCGATGCTGGTGCAGCAGGGCGCCAACCCGCACGGCTTCCTGCTGAAGCAGCTGCTCAACATCGCCCTGGGACTCATCCTGATGCTGGTCGTGGGCTCGCTTGACCCCCGTCAGCTCAGGCTCTACGCGCCGATCGTGTACGGCCTGTCCTGCCTCGGGCTGCTCGCCGTGCTCACCCCGCTCGGCAGCATCGTCAACGGGGCACGATCATGGATCTCGCTCGGTGCCGGATTCCAGATCGAGCCGTCGGAGTTCGCCAAGCTGTCGGTCATCGTGATCAGCGCGATGCTGCTGTCCGGACTGCGGCCCGGCGAGACGAGGCCGGGGAGCAAGGCGGTGGGCCTGACGCTCGGGATCGCGGCGATCCCGATCCTGCTCGTCGCCGCCGAGCCCGACCTCGGCGTGATGATCGTGCTCGTCCTGCTCGTGGTCGGGCTGATCGCGCTGTCCGGCGTCCGGCTCCGCTGGCTGGCCGGGATGATCGCGGCATCGGCGCTGACGATCACCGCCGTCGCCAAGCTGCACCTGCTCAAGGCGTACCAGCTCAGCAGGCTCACGTCGTTCATCAACCCGTCGGCCGACCCGCGCGGCACCGGCTACAGCGCGGCACAGGCGAAGATCGCGATCGGGTCGGGCGGCCTGCACGGCACCGGCCTGTTCCACAGCCCGATGATCGCCGGCAGTTTCGTCCCCGAGCAGCACACCGACTTCATCTTCGCGGTGGTGGGCAACGAGCTTGGCTTCACCGGCTCGCTGATCGTCATCGGCCTGCTCGGCCTGCTGCTGGTCTGCGCGCTGCGGATCTCGGCTCGCGCCGAGGACCAGTTCGGGATGCTGGTCGCGGCCGGGATCGCCATCTGGTTCGCGGTGCAGGCATTCGTCAACATCGGGATGACGGTCGGGATCATGCCGGTGACCGGCCTGCCGCTGCCGTTCGTCTCCTACGGCGGGTCGGCCATGTTCGCCGACATGATCGCGGTCGGCCTGCTCCAGTCGGTACGCAGGCCGCGCAACGTCTTCGCGAGCTAGCTCGCGCGGCGGTAGGCCATGGTCATCACCCGGTCAAAGCCCCGGTCGGGCAGGACGCGCCGGGCTAGCAGCAGGGGTCGCGCGCCGAAGCCGATGACGTGCGGGTCTTCGGCCGCCGGCTTGTGGCAGCGCTGGCGATGACGCTGCCGACGACCGCCGGGTCGGTTGCCCGGCGCGGGTTGGTGCCCATGGCGCGCAGCACGGAGCTGAACCGGCCGGCCAGGCGCCGAGCGGCTCGTAGATCTTTCCGCCCATCGATGAGACGTTGATGATCCGCCCTGAGTGCCGCTCAGGCGCGGTCCGCGCCGGATCAGGCTTAGCTGTAAGTTCTGCGTCGCTGGCGGCCGCATAGTCTTCAGCTAACCGCAGACACCTCACTCGTCGCGTATTCGCGCTCTTCGGGACTGGTGCTCGCAGCCTGGCTGGTGTGGCTGGTGCGGAGCTGGAGCCTGCTAGTCGATGCCTGCGCTGGGCGGGAGGCTTTGCCTGTCACGCGGGGCTGCTACGCCGTTGGGCGAGGCAGAGCCGTTGGGCGAGGCGGATCCGTTGGGCGAGGCGGATCCGTTGGGCGTGGCCGTGGCGTGGGGCGAGATCGTGACCGGCGCGGGCACCGAAGTTCCGTGGGCGGGCTTCGCCGGCGCGTGACCGGCAACCTGCTCCGCGGCCTCGCCACGACGCCAGGGCTGAGCCCGGACCAGCCACACCGTCAGGCCCACCACGGCTACGGTCCCCACGATGATCCCCAGCGGGGTCGTGGGCACGCCGACGTACTTCAGCCCGGAGGCGAAGATCACGAAGGTGATCACCGGCCTGATGTAGCGGTCGGGCGCGCGGGAGGACAGGAACGACCCGATGAGCACGGCGGGCACGCTGCCGATGGCGACCGACGCGGTGACGGCGAACACGACATGGCCCCAGGTCAGCGCCCCGAGCGCGGCCGCCGCAGTGAGCGGGACGGCCTGGGTCAGGTCGGTGCCGACGAGCCGGTTCGCACCGATCAGCGGATAGACGAACAGCAGCAGCACGATCATCAGCGAGCCGGACCCGACCGACGTCAGCCCGACGATGAGGCCGCCCACGGCGCCGATCGCGATGGTGGGAATCGGCCGGATGGTGATCTCGGTGATGGTGCCCAGCCGCTGGTGCCCGGACCGCCGGTCCAGCACGTAGCGGAGCACCATCGCGGCCGCGCCCACGAGCAGGGCCACGCCGAGCGCGATCTCGACGTGCGTCTGGTCGGTCGCGCCGCCGCTGCCCAGCAAGTGCAGCAGGTAGGAGCCCAGGAAGGCCATCGGCACCGAGCCGAGCACCAAGAACCCGACCATGCGCAGGCTGACGGTGCCCTTGCGCAGGTGCACCGCGGCTCCGAACGGCCGCATCAGCACGGCAGCGACGAGATCGCTGGAGATCGCCGACGACGGCGTGACGCCGAACAGCAGGATCAGCATCGGCGTCATCAGCGCGCCGCCGCCCGCTCCGGTGAGACCGACGAGCAAGCCGACTACGGCGCTGCCGAGAACCATGAAGGGGTCGAGGTGCATGGACATCCGTTTCCCGTGCGACTGCCGCCCGCGAATTACCTATCGTTCTGACCTAGAAGATAGCTTAGGCTGACCGATCGCACATCCTCCGCCGGAAATACCCGCACGTCGGCCAGCGACGGTTGACCCTCGCCGGTCGGTAAGCTGTAACGATGCCTGTTCAGTCGGTCTACCCCCGGCTTGAGTCGCTGCTCCCGCTGGTGCGCAAGCCGATCCAGTACGTCGGCGGCGAACTCAACAGCGTCGTCAAGGACTGGGACGACGCCGATGTCCGCTGGGCGCTGATGTACCCGGACGCGTACGAGGTAGGCGTGCCCAATCAGGGGATCCAGATTCTTTACGAGGTGCTTAACGAGCGCGACGGCGTGCTCGCCGAGCGCAGCTACTGCGTCTGGCCAGATCTGGAAGCACTGATGCGCGAGCACCAGGTGCCGCAGTTCACGGTCGACGCGCACCGGCCGGTCAGAGCCTTCGACGTGCTCGGCGTCAGCTTCGCGACCGAGCTCGGCTACACCAACCTGCTGACCGCGCTCGACCTGGCCCAGATCCCGCTGTCGGCCGCCGACCGGGGCGCCGACGACCCCGTCGTGCTGGCCGGCGGGCACGCCGCGTTCAATCCCGAGCCGATCGCCGAGTTCATCGACGGCGCGGTGCTCGGCGACGGCGAGCAGGCCGTCCTGACGATCACCGACCTGGTCAGGGACTGGAAGCACGCCGGGCGGCCGGGCGGCCGCGACGGCCTGCTGCTGCGGCTGGCCGCCGAGGGCGGCGTCTACGTGCCGCGCTTCTACGACGTGAGCTACCTGCCCGACGGGACCATCGGCGCGGTCGTCCCGAACCGGCCGGGCGTACCGCGCGCGGTCGGCAAGCACACCGTCTCCGACCTGGACTCGTGGCCCTACCCGAGCAAGCCGCTCGTGCCCGTGGCCGAGTCGGTGCACGAGCGGTTCAGCGTGGAGATCTTCCGCGGCTGCACCAGGGGCTGCCGGTTCTGCCAGGCCGGCATGATCACCCGGCCGGTCCGCGAGCGCTCGATCACCACCATCGGCAACATGACCGAGGCCGGCCTGGCCGCGAGCGGGTTCTCCGAGGTCGGGCTGCTCTCGCTGTCCAGCGCCGACCACAGCGAGATCAACCAGATCGCCACCGACCTGGCCGACCGGTACGAGGGCACGAACACCGGACTGTCGCTGCCGTCGACCAGGGTGGACGCGTTCAACGTGACGCTGGCCGACGAGCTCAGCAGGAACGGCCGCCGGTCCGGGCTCACCTTCGCCCCCGAGGGCGGCACCGACCGGATCCGCAAGGTGATCAACAAGATGGTCACCGAGGATGACCTGATCTCGACGGTGACGACCGCCTACGCCAGCGGCTGGCGGCAGGTCAAGCTCTACTTCATGTGCGGGCTGCCGACCGAGACCGACGACGACGTGCTGGCGATCGCCAGGGTCGCGCACCGGGTGATCGAGGCCGGCCGGAAGGCCAGCGGGCGGCGCGACATCAGGTGCACCGTGTCGATCGGCGGATTCGTGCCGAAGCCGCATACCCCGTTCCAGTGGGCGGCCCAGTGCGACCACGAGACCGTCGACGCGCGGCTGAAGGCGCTCGGCGCGGCGATGCGGGCCGACCGCGGCTACGGCTCGTCGATCGGGTTCCGGTACCACGACGGCAAGCCCTCGGTGGTCGAGGGACTGCTGTCCCGCGGCGACCGCCGGGTCGCCAGCGTCATCAGGGCGGTCTGGGAGGACGGCGGGCGGTTCGACGGCTGGAGCGAGTACTTCTCGTTCGAGCGCTGGGCGGCCTGTGCCGATGCCGCCCTCGCCGCCGACGGCGTCGACCTGGCCTGGTACACGACGCGGGAGCGCTCGTATTCGGAGATCCTGCCGTGGGATCACCTGGACACCGGGCTCGACCGGGACTGGCTCTGGCAGGACTGGCAGGCGGCCGTCGACCCGGCGGGCGCGGCGGAAGTCGAGGACTGCCGGTGGACGCCGTGCTTCGAGTGCGGGGTCTGCCCGGCGATGGACACGCAGATCGAGACCGGGCCGACCGGGGCGAGGCTGCTGCCGCTCACCGTGCTCGGCGCGCGGGAGGACGGCTAGGTGGCCCGGCCGGTGCCAGGCGGGCCGCCACCCGCGCCCACGGTTCAGCGGCTGACAATCAGGTACGCTAAAAGAGGCAGGATGCGCTTCGCGAGCCACCGGGATGTGGCGCGCGCGATCGAGCGGGGAGTGCGCAAGGCCGGGATTCCGGTCGCGTACTCCGCGGGTTTCTCACCGCATCCGAGGATTTCGTATTCGGGCGCGGCTCCGACGGGATCAGCGAGCGAGGCGGAATACCTCGAGCTCTCTGTTACCCGGCGTTGCGAGCCGGACGATATCGGTCGGCGGCTTGGCGCGGCGCTGCCGGACGGGATTGACGTGGTCGAGGTTGTCGAGGCGGACGGCAAGTCCGCTGGACTTCAGCTTGAAGCCTCCGAGTGGGAGGTGAGCTGGCCGGGCGTGGCACCGGACGCTGCCGCCTCGGCGGTGCGGGCGTTCCTCGCCGCGCCGAGCGTGGAAGTCGAGCGCCTGACCAGCAAGGGGACAAGGATCCTGGACGCCCGCGCGGCGGTGGTCAGCCTGACGAGCACGGCCGGCCCGGCGGGCGGGGACGTTACCCGGCGTGCCGGAACGGACCCGGCTGCCGGATGTGCGATACTTCGAATGATTGTTCGGCAGATGACACCTGCCGTCCGACCAGATGACGTCCTGGCCGCGCTTCGCCAGTTGTCGGCTCTCGAGTCTGGCTCGCCTCCGCTGGCGACCAGGCTGTGGCAGGGGCCGATGAGCGCGCTGACCGCAGCTCAGACGGGAGCCCAGACGGGGATGAGCGTGATCTGTGAGGCTGCCGGCCCTGACCGGCCCGGGCAGCCGCCGGCAGCCGTATCCTCGCCCGCACGCGACATCGCGGGACTCGCGATCGCGGGCCCGGTGCCCGTCATCCACAGGCCAGAACAACACGTGCCGGACCCGGGGCCAGTACGCCTGGGCCCTGTTTCCGGCGCAGGAGAACTCAGATCAGGACGCACGACAGACAAGGCAGTGCGCCTGGAGGCGGAGAGCGCCGAGACGGCGCCAGCCACCCAGGTGCGTGCGAACGAACAGCTTCCGCGCGGCACGCTCGGTCAGTTCGCTGACCCGCGCGCCCGGAAGCCCGACGGAAGAGATTGCCCGGATGCTCGAAACCGAGCCACAGAACAGACAGCCAGATCCCAATGAATCAGAAAGTGCTGGTCAGAACCAGAATCCCGGCCAGGAAGGCAGCCACAGGCGCGGCTTGCTGCGCAGGGGCCGCCGGGGCGTGACCAGGGGGGCCGGGCTGCCGGCCTTCAAGTCAGGCGCTCCGGCCGACAGCGACCGGCCTGAATCCGGCGTCGGCCAGGCGGCCGGTCCAGACGCAGCCCCGGCGGGCGGTGCCGTTCCGGCCGTGCCCGTGGTTCCGGCGCACCAGCCGGCCCAGGCGGCCCAGGACAGCTCCGCCGCCCGCGGTGGCAGCGCTGGCGGCGGTCAGCAGCCGCCAGTCCCCGCCGCGGCCTTCCAGCCGCCCGTCGTGGTGTTCCAGCCGCCCGCACTGACCGAGCGGCCGCCAGCCGAGCCCGCCCGTCCGCGCGGCGATGCCGGCGAGGATGAGGGCGACGGACCGGGCGCCGCTGCTCGCCGGCGCCGGCGCGGCGGCCGCGGCCGCGGCAAGGGCGGCGCCGGCGAGGCAGGCGCTGGCGACGACGCCGCTCAGGGCGGCGGGCAGAGTGCCGCTCACGGCGGTCCGGGCCAGCCTGGTGCCGATAGCGGGGCAGGCGCGGGGACTGCGGAGAAGCGCGGCGGAGGAGCGCAGGAGCGCTCCGCCGCGGGCAGGACGGACGCGGGCAGGACGGACGGGGGCAGGACCTCGGCGCCCAGGGACGGCGGGCGCGAGCAGGCCGTTGACGACGGCCCGGACGGCGACGGCGGCGGCTCGTCCACCAGGCGCAGGCGCCGCCGCAGGCAGCGCACCGGCGCGGTGGTGCCGGGGGGCGAAGTCCCGGCGCCCGATGAGCCAGCCGACACGGTCGTCCACATCCGCGAGCCGCGCGCGGCCGCTGAGACCGACGACGTCCGCGCGGTCAAGGGCTCCACCAGGCTCGAGGCCAAGCGGCAGCGACGGCGCGAGGGGCGCGACACCGGCAGGCGCCGGCCGCCGATCATCAGCGAGTCGGAGTTCCTCGCCCGCCGCGAGGCGGTCGAGCGGGTCATGGTCGTACGGCAGCAGGGCGACCGGACCCAGATCGCCGTGCTCGAGGACGGCGTCCTGGTGGAGCACTACGTGGACAAAGCCAGCCACCAGTCCTACGTCGGCAACGTCTACCTCGGCAAGGTGCAGAACGTGCTGCCGTCGATGGAGGCGGCGTTCGTCGACATCGGCAAGGGGCGGAACGCCGTCCTGTACGCCGGCGAGGTCAACTTCGACGCGAGCGGCCTCGAGGGCGTGGCGAAGCGGATCGAGTCCGCACTCAAGTCCGGCCAGTCGATCATGGCGCAGGTCACCAAGGACCCGATCGGGCACAAGGGCGCCAGGCTGACCAGCCAGGTGAGCCTGCCGGGCCGGTACCTGGTCTATGTCCCCGGCGCCTCGATGACGGGGATCAGCCGCAAGCTGCCCGACACCGAGCGGAACAGGCTCAAGCAGATCCTGAAGAAGGTGGCGCCCGAGGAAGGCGGCATCATCGTCAGGACCGCCGCGGAGGGCGCGTCCGAGGAAGAACTGCAGCACGACGTGACCAGGCTGGTCGCGCAGTGGCAGGCGATCGAGCGCAAGGCCAAGACCGCCAGCGCGCCCGACCTGCTCTACGGCGAGCCCGACCTGACCATCCGGGTCGTCAGGGACATCTTCAACGAGGACTTCACCAAGCTCGTCATCGCCAGCGACAGCGAGTGGGACCTGGTCGACGAGTACGTGCGCTACGTGGCGCCGAACCTGGCCGACCGGCTCGAGCGGTGGACCGACGACAAGGACCTGTTCACCGCCTACCGGATCGACGAGCAGCTGCAAAAGGCGCTGGACCGGAAGGTCTGGCTGCCGAGCGGCGGCTCGCTGGTGATCGACACGACCGAGGCCATGACGGTCATCGACGTGAACACCGGCAAGTTCACCGGCCAGGGCGGCAACCTGGAGCAGACCGTCACCAGGAACAACCTCGAGGCGGCCGAGGAGATCGTCAGGCAGCTGCGGCTGCGTGACATCGGCGGCATCATCGTGATCGACTTCATCGACATGGTGCTCGAGAGCAACCGTGATCTCGTGCTGCGGCGGCTGATCGAGTGCCTGGCGCGAGACCGGACCAAGCACCAGGTCGCCGAGGTGACCTCGCTCGGCCTGGTCCAGATGACCAGGAAGCGGGTCGGTTCCGGGCTGGTCGCAGCGTTCTCCGTGCCGTGCGAGCACTGCAACGGCCGCGGGCTGATCGTGTCGAACGAACTCACCGAACTGCCACACCCACCTGAGCGCAACGGGCAGCAGACCGGACCGCCGAAGCCAGGGCCGGCCAGGTCCAGGTCGGCCAGGAGCAAGGCGATCGCGCAGGTCGCCGCCAAGACGATCGAGTCAGAGGCTGCTGCCGACGGTGCCGCGAGCGCCGAGGCTGAGGCGGCGGCGCAATCTGAGCTCGCGACGGTCGGTACCGCCGAGCCGGCGGCCGCCACGATGAGCGCCACGGCAGGTACCGCCGAGCCGGCGGCCGCGATGGTGACCTCGCCAGGGACGCGGAGCTCGGCGGCGGTCGCAACGGAGGCGCCGCCGCGCCGCCGCCCCAGGCGATCCGCGCACCGGGAGGCCGGGCCGCCAGATGCGGTGCTAGCCGCCGAAGCGAGCGCGGCTCCAGGCGCCGGCCGAGCGCCCGAGGTTGCCGGCTCGGCAGCGGCGGCTTCCGCGCCCGAGAATGCCGGCTCAGCAGCGGCCTCGGCGCCCGAGGCAGCCGCAGCCGCCAGCACGGCTGCCGAATCCGGCGAGTCCGGGAAGCCAGCTGCGAACGCCAGGTCAGGCGCAGCCGCTGAGGCTGATGTGACCGGTGAGCCGGCTAGTGACCATCCTGCCGCTGAGGCCGGATCGGACTCGGCCGCGGGCAACTGAGGGGCGCGTAGTCTGATATTCTTTGTCGTCGGCGTGTCTGGCTGCCCAAGGCAGTGATCGTGGATGATTGCCGGTCATGACGACCGGCAGACGACCAGGATCGTGAGTTCGGCGGGCGAGTGGCGCGTAATGTCGGCAGGCCCGGTCGCCTCGACGTTCGGACGAGGCCGCGATTCCCGCGGCGGGCTGGCACCAGGGAGAGAGAGTTCTTTCGTGTACGCGATCGTTCGCTGCGGCTGCAGGCAGAGCAGGGCGTCGGTTGACGATGTCCTGACCGTTGACAAGCTCGCCGGTGATGTCGGCTCCACCGTGACTCTGCCGGCCGTGCTCATCGTGGATGGCAAGAAGGTGATCAGCGACAGCGCCGAGCTCGGCGGCTACGAGATCACCGCCGAGATCCTCGGGCCGGCCAGCGGCCCGAAGATCAACATGATCCATTACAAGAACAAGACCGGTTACCGGCGCCGTCAGGGTCACCGGCAGAAGTACACGCAGGTCAAGATCACCGGCATCGGTACGGACGAGGCCAGCGCCAGCAAGAAGAAGGCCTGAGAGGTAACGCAGAGATGGCACACAAGAAGGGCGCCTCGTCCAGCAGGAACGGGCGTGACTCCAATGCCCAGCGGCTCGGCGTGAAGCGGTTCGGCGGCCAGGTCGTCAATGCCGGCGAGATCCTGGTGCGCCAGCGCGGCACGCACTTCCACCCGGGCATCGGCGTTGGCCGCGGCGGCGACGACACCCTGTTCGCCCTGGTGGCGGGCAAGGTCGAGTTCGGCTCGCGGCGCGGCAGGCGCGCGGTCAGCGTTGTCCCGGCCGCGGAGGCCGCTGAGGCCAAGGGCAGCTAAGGCCGGAGTCCGTGGGCCTTAGCTGGCCGGGCACAGACTCGAATGCAGTGGCGATGGGCCATCACTGTGGAATCACCGACAGTGATGGCCCATCGCTATCACTAGGGGGCTGGCATGGCGGAATTCGCTGATCAGGCAGAGCTCCGGATCCAGGCGGGCGACGGCGGCAACGGCTGCGCGTCGATCCACCGGGAGAAGTTCAAGCCGCTCGGCGGCCCGGACGGCGGGAACGGCGGCCGCGGCGGCGACGTCATCTTCCGGGTGGACCCGAGCACGGCGACGCTGCTGGACTTCCACCGCCGGCCACTGCGGCGGGCGGGTAACGGCAAGGCAGGAGCCGGATCCAACCGGAGCGGTGCCGAGGGTGCCGACCTGATCGTCAACGTGCCCGACGGAACCGTGGTCAAGACCGCCGACGGCGAGGTGCTCGCCGACCTCATCGGCGCCGGGACGCAGTTCGCCGCCGCTCAGGGCGGCCATGGCGGACTGGGCAACGCCGCGCTGGCGTCCACCAAGCGCAAGGCACCCGGGTTCGCGCTGCGCGGCGAGCCGGGGGAGCACAAGGAACTGCTGCTCGAGCTGAAGACGATCGCCGACGCCGGCCTGGTCGGCTTCCCGAACGCGGGCAAGTCCTCGCTCATCTCCGCCATGTCAGCGGCCCGCCCGAAGATCGCGAACTATCCGTTCACCACGCTGATCCCGCACCTGGGCGTGGTCGAGGCGGGGACCACCCAGTTCGTCGTCGCCGACGTGCCCGGCCTGATCCCTGGTGCCAGCGAGGGCCGGGGCCTCGGTCTTGACTTCCTGCGGCACGTGGAGCGCTGCACCGTCCTGGTGCATGTCATCGACTGCGCGACGCAGGAACCGGGCCGTGACCCGATCACCGACCTCGACGTGATCGAGGCCGAGCTCACCGCCTACGACGAGCTGACCGGTGCTGACATGGCGAGCCGGCCCCGGATCGTGGTCCTGAACAAGATCGATGTTCCCGAGGCGCGGGACCTGGCCGAGATCGCCGCCCCCGACCTTCGGGCCAGGGGCCTGGCCGTTCACCTGGTCTCCGCCGCCTCGGGCGAGGCGCTGCGCGAGCTCGCATTCGCCCTCGCCGCGATCATCGCCGAGGCGCGGAGTGCCGCTCCTGAAGCGCTGCCGACCAGGCTGGTCATCCGGCCCGAGCCCGTGGCCGGCCCGGACTTCGAGCTGGTCAGGACCGGCGAGAACTCCTTCAGGATCCGCGGCTCCAAGCCACGCAGGTGGATCAGGCAGACCGACTTCAGCAACGACGAGGCAGTCGGCTACCTGGCGGACCGGCTCGAGAAGCTCGGCATCGAGGAGGCGCTAGCCCAGGCGGGCGCCGAGCCGGGCGCCGAGGTCCTGATCGGCGAGGAGGATAACTCCGTCGTGTTCGACTGGGATCCGAAGCTGCCGACCGGCGCCGGATTCGGCCCGCGCGGCACCGACCCCCGCCTGGAGCCATAGCAGCGGGCTGCCGGTCACGGTCACGGCCGCTCCCGGCACCGGCGCTGATGCCAAGCATATGCTTGCTGACCGGATCGACTCTGGCCTCGGCGCTGATGCTGCTGGCCTCGTTCATCCCGCCGATCGTGCTGAGCTCCCTGGCCGGCGTCTTCGTCGACCGGTGGGACAGCAAGCGGACGATGATCGTCGCGAACCTGCTGCTCGCCGCCGGGGCGCTGATGCTGGCCGGGGCGCTGACGCTGGTTCAGCGCGAGGTGGCCGACAGCCATCGGGGCGCTGACCGCCTGACGAGTCCGCGCCAAGACCGTCGGCCGCCTAGGGCTCGGGCAGCTCGTCGTCCGCAGAAGGCGACTAAGCTGTATGGGCACTTTCAACGGTCGAAGGGACACGCGGTTGTCGAAGCAGGACCGTTCCGATGTCGAGCAGGATCACGAGCAGGAGTACATCACCAGGCTGTACGACCGGCTGGACGAGCTCAGGAAGCGAGCCTCTGACCGGCTCGCCGGGGTACTGGGGCAGACCGGCGGCACGCCGGCGGCGCGCACGGAGCGCGAGGCGCTGACGGTCATGTACCGGCAGCAGCTCGCGCAGTTCGATGCCGCGGAGAACGGCCTGTGCTTCGGCCGTCTGGAGTTCAGCGACAGCGTCAGGACTTACATCGGCCGGCTCGGCATGCACGCCGACAACGAGGACTATGACCAGCTCCTGATGGACTGGCGGGCCGACGCGGCCCGTCCCTTCTACCTGGCGACCGCCACCTCGCCCGGCGAGGTCAGAGTCCGCCGCCACATCAAGACCCGCGCCAGGCAGGTGCTGCGGCTCGACGACGAGGTGCTCGACCTGGCCGCTGCCGACCCGAGCAGGCATGAGGGCCTGACCGGGGAGTCCTCGCTGCTCGCGGCGGTGAACGCGAGCCGCACCGGCCGGATGCGCGACATCGTCGAGACCATCCAGGCCGAGCAGGACCACATCATCAGGTCCGGTCTGCCTGGCGTGCTCGTCGTCCAGGGCGGCCCCGGGACCGGCAAGACGGCCGTGGCGCTGCACCGGGCCGCGTACCTGCTCTACACCTACCGGCGCCAGCTCGAGAAGCGGGGCGTGCTCGTGATCGGGCCGAACGCCACCTTCCTGCGCTACATCGGCCAGGTGCTGCCGTCGCTCGGCGAGACGAGCGTGCTGCTCGCCACCGTCGGTGACCTGATGCCGGGGATCGCGGCGACCGGCACCGAGCCTGCCGAGGTGGCCCGGGTCAAGGGCAGGCCGGGCATGGCGAAGATCGTGGCCGCCGCCGTGCGCGACCGGCAGCGCGTGCCGCATGAGGGCCTGGAGGTTAGTTTCGAAAGGAGCGCTTACTGGCTGAGCGGGCAGTCGCTGCACCGGGCGAGGGAGCTGGCGCGCCGGTCCCGGCGACCGCACAACCAGGCACGCCAGATCTTCGTCAGGGAGGCGTTCGACGAGCTGGCCCGGGTGGTGGCCGGCCGGCTCGGTGCGGACCCGCTGGGCGGCGGCAACCTGATGAGACGCGAGGACATCGACGAGCTACGGGCCGAGCTGCGCGACGATCCCGAGGTCCGCGCCGCGATCGGCAGGCTCTGGCCGGTGCTGACGCCGCAGCAGCTGATGGGTGACCTGTTCGCCTCGCACGGGCTGCTGACCGCCGCGGCTCCTGGACTGCCCGCGACGGAGCGCGAAGTGCTGCGCCGGCCGGCCGGATCGCCGTGGACGCTGGCCGACGTCCCGCTGCTTGACGAGGCGGCTGAGCTGCTCGGCGAGGACGACCGGGCGGCGAAGGCGGCCAGCCGCCGGCGGCGAGAGGAAGAGGATGCGTACGCCCAGGGCGTGCTCGAGATCATCGGCCGGGACGACGAAGACGACCCCGAGATCCTGATGGGCGCCGACATGCTGGACGCGGCCAGGCTCGCGGCGCGGTTCGACGACGACGTCTATCTCACTCCGGTCGAGCGAGCTGCGGCGGACCGGACCTGGGCGTTCGGGCACGTGATCGTCGACGAGGCGCAGGAGCTGTCGCCGATGGCGTGGCGGATGGTCATGCGCCGGTGCCCGGCCAAGTCGATGACGATCGTCGGGGACGTCGCCCAGACCGGCGACATGTCGGGGTCAGCCTCCTGGGCGGAGGCGCTCGGGCCGTTTGTCCGGGACCGCTGGCGGCTGGCGCCGCTGACGGTGAATTACCGCACGCCGGCCGAGATCATGACGGTGGCGGCCGACGTGCTCGCCGAGATCGACCCGGGGGCGCGCCCGCCGCGCTCGGTCCGGGACTCGGGCACCGTGCCGTGGCAGTTGCGGGCCGGCGGCCCGGCGGAACTCGCCGCGGCGGTGGGCGGCGCGGCAGCCGCGCTGGCCGCCCAGAGCGGCGACGGGACGATGGCGGTGATCGGTCCGCAAGGCCGGCTGAACGAGCTCGCGGCTGCGGTGGCGGCTGTGCTGCCCGATGTCGGCGTCGGGGATTCCGGACGTGTCGCCGATGCCGGTGCGGGCGGTGCCGCGGCCGCGGGTGGCGGTGCGGGTGCGGGTGCGGGAACCGGCGAGCCCGACCTGGAGCGGCCGGTCGTGGTGCTGACGGTGCGGCAGGCCAAGGGCCTGGAGTTCGACTCCGTGCTGGTCGCTGATCCCGGCATGATCCTCGCGGAGTCGCCGCGCGGACTCGGCGACCTGTATGTCGCGCTGACCCGGGCAACCCAGCGGGCCGGCGTGGTCTACACCGGCGACCTGCCGCCCGTGCTCAGCGGCCTCACCGAGGTTCGCAGCGTCGCTGAGGTCGCTGCGGTCGCTGCGGTCGCTGCGGTCGCGCCCGATGGCGCCGGCGGGGCCGGCGCAGCCGGGGCCGAGGTCGCCTGATCCCTCAGGTCGGGCGGCCCAGTCCCCAGGCCGGGTCCCGCGGGCGCCCCAGCCCCCAGGCCAGCGCGCCGCCCGCTTGATGTCACGAGTTTGGCGGGTGCAAACCGCGCAAGCCGGGCGTCCAAGTGGCACCAACTTATGATGAGTCCGGTGCGGCAGTCTAGTCGGAGAGCGAGGGGCTCGACGCGGCGGGATGAACGGCATAAATCGGGCGGGCACACCGTTCGGCCGCGAGTTCCGGTCCGGCGGTCGCGTAGATCGCGCGCCAGCCTCGGTTCGGCTGGTGCGCTGGCGGCGGCGTTAGGGTGAGTCGGGTGAAGGTCGTCGTTTTCGGGGTCACGGGTGCTATCGGCCAGGCAGTAGCGCGGGAACTGCTCGTCCGGGGTCACACGGTGACCGGGGTCAACCGGACGGGTGCGCCCGCCGAGGACCTCGTTGCCCAGGTCGAGGCCGGCGACGTCAGGGATCCCGAGTCCGTGGCCCGGCTCGCGGCCGGCGCGGACGCCGTCGTGAGCGCCGTCGGGCCGCGCCGGGGGATGGACGAGCCGGGTTCCATCATTCTGGGCGCGGCGCACGGCCTGGCCGCTGGCCTGCGCCAGGCGGGCGTGCGGCGGCTGGTGCTGGTCGGCGGGGCGGGCAGCCTGGAGGTTGCGCCTGGCCAGCGGCTGCTCGACAGCCCCGGCTTCCCCGCGGCACGGACGCCGGCCGCGCTCGCGCACGCCGGCGCCCTCGACTTCTACCGCGGTGTGGATGACCTGGACTGGACCTTCGTCAGCCCGGCCGACCACATCGAGCCAGGTGAGCGGACCGGAGAGTTCCGCGTCGGCGGCGATCAGCTGCTTCGGGACGAGGCCGGCGTCAGCAGGATCAGCATCCCCGACTTCGCGATCGCGGTCGCGAATGAGGTCGAGGCCGCCGGGACCGACGTCCGCCGCCGGATCACGGTCGCCTACTGAAGCTACTCGGCTGCACGGACAGTCCCGGTTGCTTGGGTGGCAAATAATTCGCTGGCCAGCCAGCCGCGGGTTGGCCTACGTTGGCTCGGGCGGCCCGAGCCGGGCCGATGGTGCGGCCGGGTCGGTCTGCCGCCGCGATTCGAGCCGAAGGGAGCGACCATGGTGATGGTCATGGTCTTCCGTGCCCGGGCAGCCGTCACGGCCACCGCGGTCATCGCAGCCACGGCGGCCGTCGCCGAACCCGGCAGGGGCCCACTTTCTCACTGACCGCCGGCTGATCGCCCAGCTCGTCCGGGCCAGCGGCGCGGGCGCCGGGGACCTGGTCCTCGATCTCGGCGCGGGATATGGCGCGCTCACCGGGCCGCTGGTCAGGGCCGGGGCCCGGGTCATCGCGATCGAGCTCGATCCCGGGCTGGCCGAGCGGCTGCGGCGGCGGTTCAGCGGGGAACCGCTCGTCGGTGTGGTCGAGGCCGACCTGCGCGCGGTTCCGCTGCCACGGCGGCCGTTCCACGTCGTCGCCAGCCCGCCGTTCGCCCTGACGACCTTGCTGTGCCGGCGGCTGCTCGGTGACCCGGACGTCAGGCTGACCGGTGCCGAGCTGATCCTGGAGTGGGGTGCGGCCCGGTGGCTGTCGAGCCGCCAGCCGCGCGACCGGGAGACCGCCCGGTGGGCAGCCAGGTACGAGATGCGGCTGGTGCGCCGGGTGCCCGCAGCCAGTTTCTCGCCGCCGCCGCGGTCCGACGCCGCCTACCTGCGGATCAGGCCCAGGGCCTGAGCTGGCCCGGGTCGCCCGAGCCGGCCCGGCTCACAGGCCCGCCGACTCAAGCGCCGTGGCGAAGGCGCTCTGCCAGGCTTCCCGCGTCCGGGTCGCACCCGAGGTCGCCGGCTTGGCCTTGTCCAGGGCGGCCAGGGCGCCGCGCACGACGTCGGCGGCCCGGCCGGATGAGACCGCGGCATCGCCCAGCTCGAGCTCGTGCTGGAGGTTGTCCCGCCCATGGCCCTGGACCACGTCGAGCAGCAGCAGCGGACGCCCGACCGTGCGGGCCTCGGTGCAGGTGTCACCCGAGCTGCTGACGACCAGGTCGCTCGCGGCCATCAGCTCGGCAATCCGTGGCGTGTAACCGAACGGGCGCACGCGCGGCTGCCGGGCGGCGGCGGCCCGCAGCTTCCGCTCGAGCCGGGCGTTGCGCCCGGCGACCGCCAGGACATGCACGCCGGCATTGCCCAGGGCCTCGGCTACCTGGGCGACCGGCCCGATGCCCCAGGCTCCGCTCATCAGCAGCACGCAGCGCTCGTGCCCGGGAAGGCCGAGCCGCCCGCGCGCCTCCGGCTGGGACGGCGGGTCGTAGAACGGTGCCCGCAGCGGCGCCGGAACGACCAGTACCCGCGCGTCGGGCTCGAACCGGCGTACGGCTTGCTCCGCGACCGCCGAGGTAACCAGGTAGAGGTCGACGTTGCGATGCACCCAGAGCCGGTGCGGCATGGCATCGGTGCAGAAGACGACGTGGCTCATCGAGGGGTATCGCGCGGCTAGCTGGCTGACCGCCGAAGCGCCCGTGGCGAAGACGGAGATAACGAGGTTCGCGGGGTCGGCGTCGAGCCTGGCCCGCAGCCGGGGCAGGATCTGACGGCGCGCGGCCGCGTCCGCCAGTTCCGCCAGGCTGTTCCCGGTCCGGAGGGCGGCGAAATGGAAGGCGTCGTACAGCCCGGGCACCGCCAGCATGGACCTGAAGACCGCGTCGCCGACCGAGCCGGCGCCGTGACCGAGCAGCCGCATCAGGTCCAGGGTCTGGGTGGACCAGCCGTCGGACTCCAGCTTGGCCGAGCAGGCCTCCGCGAGCGTGTCGTGGCCCATGCCGATCGACCCGGACAGGAGCAATGCCTGCCGCTGCCTCACCGGGCGCCGTCCTGGTCGAGCCAGGTCAGGTACCGGCGGATGCCCTCGGCGAGCGGGGTCGTCGGCGACCAGTTGAGCAGTTCCTTCGCCAGGCGGTTGGAGATGGTCACTCCCTCGTAGTCGGCGGCGCGCCCCGCTACGTGCCTGACCGGCACCGGGCCGACCAGATGCTGCACGGTCTCGGCGATCTCGGTCACCGAGACCGGCGTGTCGCCCTCGAGAGCGAGCGTCTGGTTGGCGGCGGCTGGTGCCAGGGCCAGCACGTGGGCAGCAGCGAGATCCTCGACGTAGACGAAGTTGCGCTGCTGGTCGCCGGTTCCGGCGATCGTGATCGGCTGGCCGTCCCGGGCGGCCCGGACGAACCTGGCCACGACCAGCGCGTCGCGCATCCTGGGGCCATAGGGGATGCCGTACCGCAGGATCGTGAACTCCTGGCCGTACATCTCCTGGTAGCTGTGCATGAGCAGCTCGGCGGAGAGCTTCGTGGACACGTACAGGTGGCCGGCCCGGCCCAGGTCGACCGGCGCGTCCTCGGTCCGCTCGCCAGCCCCGACGGTCGCGCCGTAGACCCAGACGGTGCTGGCCAGGACGACGCGGCCGCAGTTCAGGCGGCGGGCGGCATCGAGGACCCGGCCCACGCCCTCGACGTTCAGCCGGACGGCATGCACCGGATCGGCGGCGACCTCGTTGACGTCGGCCATGCCGGCCAGGTGGTAGACGACATCGCGGCCGCGCAGTGCGGAGTCGAGCGCGGGGCCGTCGAAGACATCGGTGATCACGTAGCCGGCCTTCGGGTTCGTCCATCGCTCGTGCTTGTCGATGACCAGCACGTCGTGGCCGGCGGCGACCAGGTGGTCGACGACGTGCGAGCCGATGAAGCCGCAGCCGCCGGTTACTGCGATGCGCATACGTGCTCCCCCTGGCCCGCTGGCGCATCGGCGGCCACCTTGGCCACGGCCTCGAGCACCTGGTCGGCCTCGTCGTCCCGCATGTCCGAGTGGACCGGCAGGCAGACGTGGCGCTGGCAGATGTCCTCTGCCGCGGGCAGGCTGCGGCCTGACGCATACTCGGCGAGCACGGGCTGCAAATGCAGCGGCAGGTCGTAGACCTCTCCGGCCAGCCGGACGCCGTGGCCTTCCGCCAGCCGCTGCTTGAACCAGGCTCGGCCGACCCCGGGAGGCAGCAGCGCGACGTACTTGTAGATGTTGCTCAGGCAGCCGGGCGGCTCGGTGAGGGGACTCAGGAAGCCGAGTTCCGCGAACCCGGCGTCATATCGCGCCGCGACCGCCCGCCGGCGATCGATGAACTGCTCCATCCTGCGCAGATGGACTAGCCCGGCGACCGCATGGAGCTCGCTCATCCGCCATGCGTACCCGTGCCTGACGTGATGATTCGCCCCGAACGAACCCTTTCCCTGATCCCGGTAGATCCTGGCCTCTTCAGCCAGATCCGCCGAGGTGGTCAGGATCATGCCGCCCTCACCGCAGGTCACGACCTTGGTGGGATAGAACGAGAACGCCGCGGCCGTTCCGAACGAGCCGGCGAACCTGCCGCCGAACGTCGAGCCGTGCGCGTGGGCGGCATCCTCGATCAGCGGGATTCCGTGGATCTCGCAGAGCCGGCGCAGGTCGTCCGCGTCTGGCGTAATCAGCCCGGCGATATGCACGAGCACCACAGCGGCGGTGTTGCGGGTCAGGGCCGCGGTGAGCGTCCGCGGACTCAGCGCGAAGGTTGCCCGGTCGACGTCGGCGAAGACCGGCCGGCCGCCGGCACTGACGGCGGCGGCCGCCGTGGCGTAGAACGTGTTCGCCGGGACGATGACATCCCGCCCGGCGACGCCGACGATCCGGAGCAGGATCTCCAGCGCGGCCGTCCCGCTGGAGACCGCCACCGCGCTGAGCGGGCTGCTGCCCGAGTCTGGCCCGCTGTCGTGCGCGGCGGCGAACGCGCTCTCGAACTGCCTGGTATACGGGCCGAGTGTCAGCGCGCCTGTGGCTAGGATGTCGATAACGGCAGAGGCAATCTCGGCCCGGTCTGGCTCGGGAAAGACGATGCGCGCTGCTGGGATTCCCACTGATACCCCCGTGTATCGGACACTGTCGTCCTTCGTGCTCCCAGGCCTGGTCGCCGCGCTCCCCGCTCGGCGGAACCTGGACATGACATGATTGCAGGAATGGCCGGGGCAGTGTTTGCCGACTTCGGCGCGTGCCCCGAAATAGCGCTGTCTTGGCAGCGCTGCAATGCGACTTCCTTAATATGCGGGAAAGGCTGTGTCTGATCAGAACAATCGTGCTGCGTCAATCCGCATGAATAGTAAGCATGTGACTGAAACCTGGTCGTCAGGGACGCGGGGGGGCCTGCTGCTGGCCGCGACGGCCGGACTGGCGGTCGCGCACGCCGGCCCGGGGATCACGGCGATCCGGGCCGTCCGCATCGCTCTCTTTCCCCGGCTTTCCGGCAGCGGGCTGCCTGACCATGTGGCGCTGACCTTCGACGACGGCCCGGACCAGGCCGCGACGCCGCTATTCCTCGATCTGCTGCGAGAGCGCGGTGTCCGCGCGACGTTCTTCCTGATCGGTTCCCAGGTGTCGAAGTACCCGCGCCTGGCGGCCGATATCGCTGACGCGGGCCACGAGATCGGCGTGCATGGCTGGCGGCACCGCTACCTGCCGCTGCGCGGCCCCGTGGCGACGCAGGCGGATCTCGCCCGGACCAAGGAGATCATCACCGCGACCGCCGGGGTAGAGCCGTGGCTGTTCCGTCCGCCCTACGGGGTTCTGAGCACGGCGGCGCTGATCGCGGCGCGCCGGCTCGGGCTGACGCCGGTGCTGTGGAACTGCTGGGGACGGGAGTGGACGCCGGGATCGACGCCGGAGTCGGTCTACGCCACCCTGACCGGTGACCTGGCAGGCGGCGCGACGGTGCTGCTGCACGACTCCGACTGCACGTCGCCTGCCCTGTCGTGGCAGGCGGCGCTCGGGGCGCTCCGGCTGCTGCTCGACGAGTGCGGCCGGCGTGGCCTGCGGGCCGGCCCGCTCGGCGAGCACGGCCCGCACTGGCACGCCCCGGCGGCGGGCGCCGCCGCCCAGGTGCGCCGCGCCAGCTGACGTTCATGGAACGGGCCGGCGGGTGGCGGCGGCCACGATGGCCTCAAGTCGGCGGCTGTGCGCGCCGCGCCAGTAGACCCGGCCGCAGTCAGCGCACCGGGCGAACTCCTGGTAGGTCCGCCTCGTCCCGGGAAGCAGCAGTTGCTCGACATCGGCCTTGGGCACGGGCGAGAGCGGTCCGTTGCACGCCGAGCACCTCGTCCAGGGCGCGAGCGGCGGAGCGAACCGGTCGAGCACGTCAGCAAGCTGCTCGTCGGCGCGGGCACCGCGGACGTACGCGCCGAGCCAGAGTTTCCTGCGCCGCAGCAGGCCGCGGTCCTTGGTCAGCAGCATGCGCCGGCCGGAGTTCGCCCGCTCGATCAGGACGTCGTCGTCCAGGTCGCTGGAGTAATCGGTGTCGAGGCCGACGAGGCGCATCCGGCGGGCGAGTGCGCCGAGGTGCACATCGAGAATGAACCGTGCCGCAGGCAGCCGCTGCGGCCGCTGGACGGCTTCGACCAGCACCCGATCACCGTCTCGCGGCCGGTACGACGGTTCCGCGCACTGGTCGTTAACGATAAAACGGCCGACTTCGGGCAGCGGGACACCGGCTGATTCGACGACATGTCCGAGTGAGGATGTTCCGTCGCAGGGGACATGGACCTGTCCGTGCCGGTGCCGCGGCGCGAGGAACAGGCGAAGCTCGGCCGGGAAGTCGAGTTCCAGCTGCGGCCCGTCCATGACGACAGCATGCCCGCAGGGGCGGCAGGTCCCCAATCGGCGTCACGCGCTGGGGCGGCGCCGAAGTTCATGGCGTCGGCGGACGATGCGATATATCTTGCTGATGTGAGCAGCCCGTCGCTAACCCCAGACGAGATCCGAGCCGCGGCCGAGACGCACCATGAACTCGGCCCCGACTACCAGCCGGCCGTCATCGAGTCGTTTCTCGACAAGGTCGGCAGGGAGATCGACGCCCGCGTCGACGCGCGGCTGGCGGGCCGCCAGGGGCCGCAGCCGGGTCAGTTCGGCCAGCCTGGTCAGTTCGGCCAGCCTGGTCAGTTCGGCCAGCCTGGTCAGTTCGGCCAGCCCGGTCAGTTCGGCCAGCCCGGGCCGTACCCGCATCCCGCTCAGTTCGGGCAGCCGACATCGCCCGCCGTCCGG
>Ga0307373_10003401_pt1 | contig 27719 bp, 26 predicted proteins | sample OX2MG_FD_202534 | JGI IMG/M metagenome (GOLD analysis project Ga0307373, IMG submission 202534) | Soil microbial communities from Risofladan, Vaasa, Finland - OX-2 | ecosystem: Environmental > Terrestrial > Soil > Coastal area > Acid sulfate soil | place: Finland: Risofladan, Vaasa | collected... | reverse complement strand
CGCCGCCGCCGCTTCCTGCGCGACCGCGCGAGCCGCCGCGTTGGTGGCCGCAAGTTCGGCCGCCGCGGCGCGCTCCGCCGCCATCGCGGCCATCCGCGCCTCGGCGGCAGCCTTGGCCTCGGCGGCGCGGCGATGGCGCGCCTCGACATCGGTGCGGACCTGCGCCATATCAGCCGAGTCGTCGACCAGTACGGACAGATAGCGCAGCACGCCATCGGCCAGTTTGAGATTGCGCTCGACTTCGTTCATCGTCGCGCCGGCCCCGCCGTAGTCGAACCGCACGTAAAAGCCGCGCCGCTCGCCTTTGATATTGTAGGCAAGCTCGCGAAAGCCCCATTCCTCGGTCTCGACCAGATCGCCGCCGTTGCTGGCAACGATCCCCTCGAAACGCTTGATGGCCTCTTTGTGAGCCGGTTCGCCCAGATCCGGGCGTAAAATAAATATGGTTTCGTAGCGCCGCACGCGCTGACCTCCTCTCGGGTTACAGCCCCCTTGCGGGAGCAAGGAGCGAAACCCGCATCGTATCAGCGCCCGTAAACCGCAACAAGGCAATAAACGCGGCATTCATCGAATATTCCGTGCGGTGCGACACGCGATCGGTCGCTTACGAATCTGCGACATGGTTTTATTTTTAGTCCGACGGGCCGCCCGCCGATCTTTTTTTGCCCCTCGCACCACGATTTCAGCGAGATCTGTCAAAGCGGACGATCGCCGAGACTCACCAACTGTTGTAAGCGGCGCTCATCCTGTTATTAGAAGGTCGGGTTGCGCGGCAAAAACGATTCTCATCCACCGGGAAGGACATCACATGGCGAAAGCAGGGCGCGGCAAAAGCGGATCGCAAGGCAAGGGCAGAGCGTCGGGCACTGCGGCGCCAGCAAAACACAAAACGATCGCCACAGGCAAAGCGTCAAAATCCAAGGCGTCCGCCAGGCTCGCGCCGATCGCCGCGAAGAAACCGGCGCCGAAAATCGCGGCGAAGGCCGCCGCGCGCGCCAAGCCCAAGGCCCGCGCGATTGCACGGCCGCGCGTGAAGGCACGGGCCACGGCCGCGGCGGTCGCGACACGTCCGCGCGCACCCGAGCCGAATCTGCCGCGTCACGATCAATTGCCGACGCGCGCGGGCGCGCCGGCCGGCGCCGCGTGGGGCGTGTTCGGCGACGACGATCAGCTCGGCACGATCAACCTGATGACGCCAGCGGCGGTGATCGAAGCGGCCGGCTCGATTCGCAACGGACGGGTCTTTTCGCTCAACCTCCCCTTCAATATCCCCGACCCGCCGCTGTTCGGCCGCGGCAAGCACGTGCATACGATCAAGCAGTACGCGTCGTACATCCTCGACGATTACCTCGACAACTTTTATCCGCAAGCCTCATCGCAATGGGACGCGCTATGCCACGTGAAGCATCCCAAGCTCGGCGCCTATAACGGAATCCCCGACAGCGAGATCACCGGCTACGGCGGCACCAAGCTCGGCATCGACAACCTCGCGCGGCGCGGCATCGCCGGGCGCGGCGTGCTCGTCGATATCGGGCGCTATCATGAAAAGCGCGGGCGCAAGCTCAACTTCATGACCAACGATCTGATTCCGTTCGAGGAGTTGCTCGGCACGCTCGAGGAGCAGAAGACCACGATTCGCGCCGGCGACGTGCTGCTGGTGCGTATCGGATGGACCAAGGCGTACCTCGCGATGTCGCCCGAGGAAAAGGCCACCCTGGCGACGCAGACCAAATCACCCGGCATCGAGGGCACGCCGCGGGTCGCGCGATGGTTGTGGGATAGCCGGATCGCGGCCGCCGCGTCGGATTCACCAGCGCTCGAGGCGATGCCACCGCCGCCGATCGGCGACCAGCCGGCGTCGCGCGATCTCCTGCACTTCCATCTGCTGTCGTTCTTCGGGATGCCGATTGGCGAGATGTGGGATCTCGAGAGTCTGGCCGACGATTGCGCGCGCGACGGACGCTACGATTTTTTCATCACCTCGGCGCCGCTCAATATCCCCGGCGGGGTGGGCTCGCCGCCCAACGCGCTCGCGATCAAGTAGCGCGCTCCGCCAGCGGCAAGGTGCGCGCTCAATCTGCGCGCGTGAAGCAGGCGCGATTGCGCCCGCAGATCGACGCATGGACCGGCAGATCGTCGGGGCCGACGGGGCTCTGCGTCAGGAGGCAGGTGTAGCAGGCGGTGGTGCTTTCGGGATCGATCAGGCGCACGCCGCCGGGCGCGCGGAAGTAGCTGAACTTGGTGCGCAGCATCGTGCAGTAATCGTTTCCCGCCTTTTCCACCATCTTGGAAATCTCCGCTCCGCCGCTCGCACGCCAGGCACCAAGCGCTCGACGCCCATTTTGTCATTCTGAACGTGGCGAAGAATCCCGGGATGCTGCACTTCGCGGACTCCGTTCAGCATGACAACTTGATCTGCGCAGAGCCTCCTTAGACGGTCTCCGCCTCGAGGCCGCCGGCGCGCAGGATCGCACGGCGCACCAGCGCCTTGGCGATCGGAACCTTGTAGCCGTTATCGGCCAGCGGCGCGGCCCCGGCCAGCGCGGCCTCGGCGGCGCGCGCGGCGCGATCGGGCGTGAGCGCGCCACCGGCGATAATCTGTTCGGCCGCCGGCACGCGCCACGGAATCGGCGCGACCGCGCCCATCACGATCCGCGCGCGGCGCACGTGGCGGCCGGGATCGATCGCGAGCACCACGGCGACGGCCACCAGCGGCCAATCGAAGCTCTGCTTCTCGCGCACCTCGAGGTAGACGCTGCGCGTTCCGGCGGGCGGCGCGGGAAGCTCGATCGCGGTCAGGATTTCGCCGGGCGCGAGCAGGTTCTCGCGGGTCACGGCGGCCTTGGGCAGGGTGAAAAAATCGGCCATCGCGACGACCCGTTCACCCGCCGGCCCGGCGAGCTTGACCCGCGCATCGAAGGCGACCAGCGCCGGCGCGAGATTCGACGGATGCACGATAAACGACGGGCCGCCGCCCAGAATCGCGTGATAGCGATTGAGCCCGCCGACGGCATAGCAGCGATCGCCGCCCTTTTTTAGGCAGTTCACATCGGGATTGCGAAAGTACCAGCATCGCGGACGCTGCAGGAGATTGCCGCCCGCCGTCGCCAGGTTGCGAATCTGCGGCGTGGCCGCCTCGCCAGCCGCCTCGGCCAGCGCCATGTAATGCGCATGCACACGCGGATGCGCCGCGAGCGCGCTCAGCTTGACCAGCGGGCCGATGCGCAGGACGCCGTCGTCGGCCTCCGCGATAAGATCGAGGCCCGCGAGCCCCTTCAAGTTCACGAGATTCGCGGGCGCGGCCAGGTTCTGCTTGAGCAGATCGAGCAGGTCGACGCCGCCAGCCAGCGCAGCGTGATCGGGCCGGGCCAGCATCCTGGCGGCGGAGCGCAGGTCGGCGGGGGCGATTACGGCGAAGCGATTCATCGGCGACACCCTCAGCTCAGGCCTTGCCCAACGCCGCAAGGACGCGGTCGGGCGTCATCGGCAGCGCGCGCAGCGGCGCGCCGATCGCGTCGGCCACCGCGCAGGCGATCGCCGCCGTCGAGGCGACGTGAACCGCCTCGCCGAGGCCGAGCACGCCGGTATTGGTGACGCCATTGGCGACTTCGACGAAGATCGTTCTGATCTCCGGAATATCCATCGCGCCGGGCAACTTGTAGTCGTCCATCGTCGGATTCACCATCAGGCCGAGCCGCGGGTCGATGCGGCGATCTTCAAACAGCGCGAAGCCGACGCCCATGATTACCCCGCCGTTGACCTGGCTGCGCGCGGTCAGCGGATTGACGATCACGCCCGCGTCATGCACCGCGACGACTTCGCGCACGCGCACGATCCCGGTGTCGCAATCGACCTCGACCTCGGCGAACTGGCATCCCGCCTGCTCGCCGCTGAAGCCAGCGTAGTTCGGCACGTGCTCGCCGTCGGCGGCAATCGAATCGCCCGCCAGATGCCGGCAAACGTCGGCCAAGGCAACGGCGCGAGATCGATCGGCCCGCATGCGGATCACACCGTCGCGCGCTTCGAGTCCGGTGGCGTCGGCGTTGAGCATCGCGGCCGCGATACGCACAAGCTTGTCCTTGAGATGGGCGGCGGCCTGGCGCACCGCAGGGGTGGCCGAGGGCGCCGTCATGCTGCCGCCGGAGGGCAGCGAATAGGGATCGCGTGTGTCGCCGATTTTCATCGTGATGCGCTCGAGCGGCAGGCCGAGTTCCTCCGCCGCGACCATCGCGAGGATGGTGCGCGTGCCGGTGCCGACGTCCTGCGTGCCGATGCGCACTTCGACGTGCCCGTCGCGATACGCAATCGCCTGCGCCTGCGGACCCGACGCGCCGATACTGTGCCACCCTGCCGAGGCCACACCGATACCGCGCTTAAGCGGCCCGCGCACTCGGGCGGCGCGCGCCTTCGCGTCCCAGTCAAAGGCCCGCGCGCCCAGCTCGTACTCGATCGCGCGCACCGGATTGGCATTGTTGCGACGGCGAAATTCGAGGCGATCGATCGCCAGCTTGCGCGCCAGTTCATCGAGCGCCAACTCGAAGGCGAACGAACCCTGCGGCCATCCGGGCGCGCGCATCGCCGACGACGGCCCGGCGTTGATATAGACGTCGCGCTCCTCGGTATGCACGTTGGCGCATCGGTAGAGCGTCTTGATCGGGCCGGAGCTGCCCGAGCCGCCGCCGATCCCGCCGCTGCCGTGCTGCGTGAGCGCGATCGCGATGAGCCGCCCCGTGCGATCGGCGCCGACCCGCACGCGCTGCCATGAGCTCGGACGATTGCCGGTGGCGACGTGCTCGGCCGCGCGCGGCAGCATCAGCTTGACCGGCGCGCCGGCGGCCTGGGCCAGCTCGACCGCCATCACGACCTCCTTGCCCGCGCCGAATTTCGAGCCGAAGCCGCCGCCCAGATAATCGGTGATCACGCGGACTTTTTCGGGCGGCAGATTGAAGCGCACGGCGAGGTCGTCGCGCACGCCGAAAATTCCTTGCGTCGAACACCACACGGTCAGCTCGTCGCCCGTCCATTGCGCGACCGCGCCGTGGGTTTCGAGCGAGACGTGGGTCTGCACGGGCGTGGTGTAGACCGCCTCATGCACGGCGGCGGCGGCCTCGAAGCCCTGCGCGACATTGCCGGCATTGAAAATTTTGGGTTCAGTCGCGTTGCCGCCGCGCGCGAAAACCTCGGGCGCGTCGGGCTTGAGGGCATCTTCCATGTCGGTGACGAAGGGCAGCGGCTCGTAATCGACCTTGATCAGCGCAAGCGCGTCGTTCGCGATATCGAGGCTCCGCGCCGCGACCGCCGCGACCTCCTGCCCGGCGAAGCGTATCGTGCCGCCGCCGCGCTCGATCGCCGCGCCGACGCCGTCGAGCCGCCGCGCCGCGCGCAGATCGACATTGCGGACCCGCGCATGAGCATGCGGGCTGCGCAGGATCGCGCCGTAAAGCATCCCGGGCAATTGGATATCGTAGGTGTAGCGCGCGCCGCCGGTCGCCTTAAGCGGGCCGTCAAGCCGCGGCGCCGCAACGCCCACCACACTGAACTGCTCACCCCATTGCCACGGCACCGGCTCGTCGTCGGGGATCATCACGGCGACTTCGCGCGTGGCGCCGGCGAAGCCCAGCGTCAGCGTTACCCGCCGCGCCATCAGACGACGCCGGGCGGCTTTGCGCCGGGCGCTTGGGCAGCGGCTAGCGCCGCCTTGAAGACGTGCGGATAGGTGCCGCAGCGGCAGATGTTGCCGGCGACCGCCTGCTTGACGTCATCGAGCGTCGGCGCGGGATTGGTCCGCATCGCCGCCGCCAGCGCCATCACCATCCCGGGCGTGCAGAAGCCGCATTGCAGGGCGTCCTGCTCGGCGAAGGCGCGTTGCAGCGGATGCATCGCGGTGGGCGTGCCGAGACCTTCGATCGTCGTAACCTGGCGCCCGCGCGCGTCGACCGCCAGCATCATGCATGAGGTCGCCGCGGCCCCGTCGATCATCACCGTGCAGGCGCCGCACGCGCCGCGATCGCAGACCAGTTTGGCACCGGTGAGTCCGAGATGGTCGCGCAAGGCGCTGAGCAGAGTGGTGCGCGGCTCAACCGAGAGCCGGCGCGCGGCGCCGTTGATTTGCAGATCGAAGGTGACCGGGCCGGGTCCAAGTTTTTCGGCGACGCCGGCGCCGAGCGTCGCGGAGGGCGCGGCGTCGGCTACGGCCGATGGCGTATGGACGCCGATCAGGCCGGCGACCGCCGCCGCCGCGCCGGCACCCTTGATAAACGATCGGCGGGTCAGCGGCTGCGCACGAGCGCGATCGGCCGATGCGGCGTCGGGCGCACCGGATTCGGGCGAATCGTGATGATCGGATTTTCGCGCCATCAATAGTCCATCGGCAGCAATCGATCGGCCCCCGTCGGGTCGGCCGCCGATGCACAATCGGATGGGGTAAAAGTTAACGCCCACCTCCAAAGTGGAGTCAAGCCAAATTGTGCCGCGCGCCGAATTGAGCGCCGCGCTGGCGTGTTCGCCCAGCTTGTCGAATAATGGCGCCATCGAATCGACCGCGCGGCGTGACCGCGGGCCGGCGAAGCTTGAGATGAAACGCCAGAGCAGCAAACAACGCAAACGCGGGACAATCCTGCAAGCCGCCTCGGCGCTCTTCAGCGATCGCGATTATCATCTGGTGCTGATGGACGACGTGGCGACGCGCGCGCGCGTCGGCAAGGGCACGCTCTATCGCTATTTCCCCACCAAGGAAGCCCTCTACATTGCGACCGTGCTCGACGCCTGGGAGCGCGTGCGCATGGAAATCGAGGAAGTGTTTCGCGACGAATCGCGCACCGGCGAAAATCTCGAAACCATGACCCGCCGCGTCCTGACCTTCTTCTGGCCGCGCCGCCACTTCATCGCCTTGCTGCGCGACAGCATGGAGAATCCCGAATGGCGCCGCGCGCACGAAGCCGTAGTGCTGCTGGTGGAAAGCGAACTCGAGCGCGAGGGGCTGGTCGGCAGCCTGCCCGGCGTCGATTTGCGGATGGCGGTCGAACTGTTCCTCGGGATGCTGCGCGCGGCCCTGCTCTATCGCGACGCGCGCAGCCGCCCTGAAACGCTCGCCCACCTGATTGTCAAGCTCTATCTCGACGGGATTCGCGGCCTGTCGGCCGGAGGACCGGACGCGCTTGCGCCCGGCGCAATCACTGCGGGATTGATGGCCGCCGCGCTTGAGGAGCCGTTCGAAGACTAATCCGGGGCGCCGGCCGTGCCGTCCGACGAGCCCCGCGCCGCACTCGCCGCAATCACGATCGCGATCAGTGCGACGCCGCCAAGCGCCGCGTAAGCCGCCGTCTTAAAAAAATAGATCGCGGTGATCGCCGTGTCCAAGTATTTCTCGCCCGCCGCGTAGCCCTCGCGTCCGACGAGCCAGCTCTCGAGGCGCGCGCCGCCGCCGTTCCAGCCCAAGCGCGCCATCGCGGCGCACAGATGGACCAGCGGGACGAGCGCCACCAGGGCAATCGCCAGCGCGATCGCGAGCATCCGCCGCGTCACCGCGATAGCGCCCGCGATCCGCCGCCCGAGGCGAATTCCGACGAGCAGGCCGAACGCCGTCGCGCCACCCTCCATCAGGTAGAATTGATGCGCAGCGAGCCATCCGCCGAGCGCCGGCTTGACCATGCGGAGAACGGCGGTCACGCCGACCGCGTAACTCGCCGCCGCGATCAGGCCGACCAGCAGGGCGGCGGCGGTCAGGCAAGCGAGCATCGGCGATCGCGCGATCGTCGCCGGTGACGCGCCAGCGGAGGCGCCGCCGGGCGCGCCCTCCGCACCCGCCGGATCGTCCGGCGCGTTCATCGCGGAATCTGCCAACGGGCAATCAATGAAACGCGCCAGCCGCCACGGCGCCGCGCGTCAGCCCAAGCGAGAGGTAGACGATGATCAGGATAATCGCCCCGACGGTCAGCCCGACGCGCCGAAAGCGCGCCATCAGCGGCGCGAAACGCGGGTCGGGCCCGCTGGCCGAGACCCGCCAGAGCTCCGCGCCGAGCCGCCCATATTGATAGAGCGCCAGGCCGAGCGCGACCACGACCAGCGCGAGCTTGATCATCAGCGCCAGCGGCATCGCGCGGAAGTACATCAGGTTGAGCATCCCGGTGAAGACGATCAGGCCGAGCGCCGTCAGCACGATCGTGCCGAGCCGCCGCACGACGCGCCGCGCCACCCGGATCCGCATCGCGGGCTCGAGCTCCTGGGCGAGCACGGGGGTCAACGCGAAAGTGCTGAACAGCGCGCCGCCCAAGGCGACGATCACTGCCGTCACGTGGATGAAGAGAATCGTTATCCGCCAGCTGATCATCGCGATGCCATCGTCTTCAGAATATCGCGCCGGCGGGGGTAATCGCGACCTCGCGCCGCGCCCCTGTAAATCCGCGCGACGATCAATTCGCACGGCCGCGCGCCGCGAGCGTCGCTACAGGGTGCGGTAGTAGCTGACAAAATTGCCGGTGACGCGCGCGCCCAGGCTCTCGGCCGTGCGCCGCGACGACCAGTTGTCGTCGAGCACCAGCGTATAGCCGGCGTAGGTCATAAAATTTTTCGCCATGCCCAGGAACGACTCCGCCGCCATCGCCCGCGCGATGCCGCGCGAGCGCATCTCCTCGAGCACGCCGATATTGATCAGCGCGCCGCGCGTGCCGCCGCCGCGATCGGGCGCGAGCTTCACGCCACTGCGCAGGCGCGCCAGCGCGCCGCTCAAGTCGGGCACCGAAAAGACCGCGCCGACCGGGCGTCCGTCGGCCACCGCGACCATCGAGAGGTCGGCCACCAGCGTCGCGCCCAGCGGGATCAGCATCGGGCGGACCTCCGGCCGGCTGATCGGATTCCAGCCCCAATGGCGCGCGAAGGCCGCGTTGGTGACGTCGGTCCACACGTCGATCGCGGCGAGAAAGCCGTAATCGCGCCAACTCGAGATCGTCACGCCCGCGGCGCGCGCCGCCGCGGCCATCCGCCGGTAGCGGTCCTGGATATCGGCGGTCAGCGGCGCGGTGTAATCGACCTGCCCCTTCTCGGTCGCAAAGCGCGCATTCTTGAAATAGCGATGGTAGTAGTCGGGATTGCCGCGCAGCAGAAACGACGGCAGCGCGGCGTAATTGTCGATCGCATACGGATAATCGAGAAACGCGGCAAAGCCGCTGCGCGCGGCCTTCATCCCGCGCCGCGTCAGCCACGCCAGGCTCTCCTCGAGCAGCGCGGCGACCGCCTCTTCCTCTCCGTCCAGCGCCTCGAAATGAATTATCTGGCCGACCTTTTCGTTCCAGTGCTCGTTGTAGCGATGGTTGACGACGACGCTCGCACGCGCCACCGGCCGCCCGTCGCTCCACACCACGAACGGGCACAGGTCGAGATGCGCCGTGATCAGCGCGCGGCCGGCGAGCAAATCGATTTCGTTTTGTACGTCGGGCGGCCACCAGGCCTCGCGATCGGCGTAAACCTCATAGGGCAGCCGCGCGAACAGATCGAAGCCCCCGCGTGAGGTTACCTGCTCGACCCGAATCTTGCGCAAAGCCACAGCCGCCATACCCCCGGTTCGCACGCCTCGAGGCGCGTGAGATCTTCTCGATCGCGCGGCTTCGTCGATGCGCATTGTGCGGCGCGCCCCGCGCCGGCGCCCGCGCGATCGTATGCCGGGCGTGATTCACACCCGCTTGCCGCAACCTATCACCGTGCGATTTGATTCACACGCGGATTCGCGAATCCCGATGCGCGGGGTGGTGCGCGGCCACGGCGTGTCCCGCGCATCAGCGCGCGGCGTCGGCGATTTTACCGTCGGTCAAGTTGCCGCCGCTCAGAACACCGTCGGCGAGCCAACGTGTGAGCAGCCGCTGGATCAATCCGGGTACGTCATCATGCGCCGGCGCGCGCTCCGCAATCGCCGTACAAATTGCTCCGAAGTTCGTCCCCGAGTCAACGTCGGCCAGCGCGAGCGCGGCGCTTTCGGCCGGCGCGGCCGCCCGATAGTAAACCCGCGCCGCGCACCGCCAGACGACGATCGTCGCCGCCGTACGCGCGGGCGCACGCCACGCGCGCTCCTCCTCGATCGCGCGCAGGACTTCGTCAACGCGCCATGCGCACGCCACGATTCGCGTCGCCGGATGCGTGCGCATCGCGAATGCCGGCCACGCCTCCGGCGCAATCGCGCGCATCGCGGCACCGTCAAGCGCGGGCGCATCCGCGGCATGGAACGATTCGAGCACGACTCGCTCGAGGCCGGCGAGATCGCCGATAAAGGGTACGCGATCGGCGATCGGATGAGTGCGCAGGTAGGGCGGGAAATGCTGACCGGCGTAGAAGATCGACGGCTCGGTCGGCGGGTAGTCGATCAGGTAGCCGGTCACCAGGTTATGGAATTGATCGGCGCCGGCCACCGCCAGGGTCGCCGGAAAGTCTTCCTTGAGAACCTCGAGCAGGCGATAGAAATAGGCCTCGGCGTAAACTCCGACGCGCGCCGCCGGGTCCATCCGTTCGTCGCCCGTGATAATCGCGCCAAGCCCGCCGGCCGCCAGCTCCGGCTCATCGGCGAGCCCCTCGGCGACTCCGCCCGGCGCCGTAACCAACCGCCACAGCAGCTTCTGCAACGCTTCGAGATCGCGCGCCATCTCAGTCTTTGGACTCACGCGGCGCTAACGGCTCAATGCTCCGCGCCGCCAGCGCCCCGGCGCGCCGCGCCAGCGCCCGCCAGCTCCGATGCCGTGCCTCGGCGGCCGCCGCCTCGAGCTCGCCGAAGGCCGGTATATGATCGTCCCATTCGATCAGCGCGGCGACCGCACCGAGCCGCCGCACCGCGTATTCGTAGAGCCGCCAGACCGCTTCGCACACCGGATGGTCGTGCGTATCGAGCAGGTACGCGCCGTGATCGCTATGGCCGGCCAGATGGAACTGCACGACCCGCTCAGGCGGCATCGCGTCGATATAGCGGCGCGCGTCGAAGCGATGGTTGAACGCGTTGACGTGGATATTGTTGATGTCGAGCAGGATCGCGCAGTCGGCTTCCGTCGCGACCGCCGCCACGAACTCCCATTCGCTCAAGGTCGAGTCGGCGTACGTGAGATAGCTCGACACGTTCTCGATCAGGATGCGTCGGCCGAGCAGTTCCTGGACCTCGCGCACGCGCCGCGCGACGTGCATCACCGTCTCTTCGGTGTACGGCAGCGGCAGCAGGTCGTGCAGATTGCGCCCGCCGACGCCGGTCCAGCACAAATGGTCCGAGATCCACGCCGGCTCGAGACGCCGCGCCAGCGCGCCGAGATCCTTCAGGTAGGTGCGGTTGAGCGGATCGGTCGAACCGATCGACAGCGACACACCATGCATCACGATCGGGTAGTGCGCGCGCATGCCGTCGATCACTTCCAGTGGCCGGCCGCCCGCACCCATGAAGTTCTCGCTGATGATCTCGAACCAATCGATCGGCGGACGCGATTCGAGGATCTCGGCGTAATGGGGCCGGCGCAGCCCCACGCCAAAACCGAGCGCCGGAAAATCCGATCGCTTCATAGGATGGTCCGGCGTATGCGCGGGGCGGCGATCGCCTCGGTGCCTACGCCGCCGCGCGCCACTCGCGTGCCCGCACCCGCGGCGGCGTCATTCCTTGTCGACGTGGCCGCCCTTCGCCGTACAGTCCTGGGCATTCGAGGTGGTGACCCAGCCCTTGCCCTTGCACGAGTTTTGTCCCTTGCAGCTATTGTTCGCGCTCTGACAAGCGCTCTGCCCTTTGCAGCTATTGCCACCAACGCATTTGACGTTGGCCGACGCCGTACCGCTGCCGGCCTGCGCCATCACGGGCGACGCCGCGAACATCAACCCCACAATCGTCGCGAGCACCGCGCCGCCGGATTTGATCTTACTATTTCGGTTCATCGATTCGCCTCCATCGTCCACACGCCAGGCACGCCCGGCGCGATACCGCGCGTCTCATCGGTGCGTGGCGCCAACGAAACTCTTACGCCACTACTCATCCTAAACTAAGCAGAATCGGACCGGTTTCCGCAAATCGCCATGCGTGGCCAAGCGGGTCGCGCGCCGCGGATCGTTATATAAATGGGCTTGAATATCGCGCGAGTGCCGCATCGCGAGCGGCCGGGCCGCGATGCGGTCAAACCGCCATCGATCGTCCCTTGGGGAACCTTTAGCGGATCATTAGAATTTGAATGAATGTGAGTGCTATGTTCGTCTCTTCTACATATGACGGTGAAACGCGTCAGATCGGGGGAGAAACGGCTCGACTTCGAGCAGGTGGCTTTGCCGCACCTCAATGCCGTGTACACGGCGGCCCTGCGTCTGGCGCGCAATCCGGCCGACGCCGAAGATCTCCTGCAAGAGACCGTTCTGCGCGCCTTTCGCTTTTTCCATCAGTTTGCCGAAGGCACCAATTGCCGCGCCTGGCTGCTGACGATTCTCTACAACAATTTCCGCAATTCCTACCGGCGCGGCGCGCGCGAGCAGCCGGCCGCCTCGAGCGAGGACTTCGACCGCGAGATCGAGATGCGCAGCGCTCTGGCCGACCAATCCCGCATCAACCCCGAGGATCTGCTGTCCGGCCGAATGATCGGCCATCGGATCGAGATTGCGCTCAGTGCTCTGCCGGCCGAGTTTCGCGAGGCGCTGCTGCTGGTCGACGTGCAGGATTTGAGTTACCAGGAGGTCGCCGACCTGCTCGAGGTGCCGCTTGGAACGATCAAGTCGCGGGTCTCACGCGGGCGTGCGCTGATGCGCGAGGCATTGCGCGGTATCGAGCGTGCGCATGGGAAAACAGGCACTTGACACGCTCAGCACCGGGAAATACGACACGATGGAAGCCGAGGGACGCCGAGCGGCCTCGAACGCCGCACCGCGAAGCGCCCTCAGGTCGTTAGTTAATGAGTAATTTCTAGTGGAATGTCAGGAATACATTGACGAATATCTCGCCGCGCACGCCGACGACGAACTGAGCCTGGATCAGCGCCGGGCCGTCAGCGTGCATCTCGCCGGATGCGCTATCTGCCGCGCGCGCCTGATCGAGGAGCGCTCGCTTAAGGCGCTGGTGCGCCAGAATGCCGGAATCGTCAAGGTTCCGGCCGACGTCCGCCTGCGCATCCGTGCCGCCCTGGGCAACGCCGCCGAAGCCGAATTGGCCGCGCCGACCGGCCCCGCGCGGCATCCCGAGCGGGCCGATCGCAACGTCGCCGCCGGCCGCCGTCCGCGGTTCGCGCGCGCCGCGGCGCAAATGCGCCGGCCGGTGCTATGGGCGCCGCTCGGCCTCGCCGTCGCGATTCTGATTATCGTCGCGGTCAGCGCCGGCCTCGGTTCGCGCGGCACGCGCGCGCCCGGACCCGCCACGGTTCCCGCGTTCGACACCGCGATCGGCAAGTACCTCGCCTACGAACGCAATTTCGTGCCCAACGTACCGGCCGAAGCCTTCGCCAATGACGACGGTTCGGTCTACGCATGGGTGGAGAATCGCGACTCGGTGCAGCGCGTCTCGACCGAGGCCAGCGACGTTTTCAACGATGTCGCGCGGTCATACCGCGAAGCGAACATGCCCGACGACATTTTTAATTTCGCCCAGGCCGGCTATCAGATCTCGGGCGGCCGCATCGACCATGTGGCCGACGGCAGTCCGGTCACCTATACGCTCTACGCCGGTGACGCCGGCACGATTCTGAGCATCTGCTTCCGCGACTCTTCGATGGCCGCGCCAATCGGCGCGATCAACTGGCTCGGCATGCGTTCGTTTTACGCCTACAAGGGCTACAGCATTTGCCTGTCGTTCTATCCGACCGGCCATTATGTCTCGATCCTGGTTTCGCGGATGCCCGCGGACCAGATGATCCGCGACGTCGCGATGGCTGACGTCGGCGTCATCAGCCACTGATCGCGAGCCCGTCCTATCGATTGCGCGCGCGCCGGGCTCAGCGCCGGCCGGCGGCGCCGTTGGCGTGGTCGGCGGCGTCGAACAGATGAAGCTGCGCGGGCGCGAGGCTGGCGGGAATTTCGACCGGGTATTTGCCCGTGAAGCAGGCGTCGCAATAGCCGTCGCGCGCGGCGTCGGTGAATGAGTAGAGCCCTTCCCAGCTCAGGTAGGCCAGCGAGTCGGCGGTGATATAGCGGCGAATCTCTTCGACCGTCTGATGCGACGCGAGCAGCTCCTCGCGGGTCGGCGTGTCGATTCCGTAAAAGCATGAATTGGTCGTCGGCGGCGCCGCGATTCGCATATGCACCTCGCGCGCGCCCGCCTGCCGCAGCATCGGGATCACCTTGCGCAGCGTGGTGCCGCGCACCAGCGAATCCTCGACCAGCACGATGCTCTTGCCTTTGAGCAGTTGGGCCACCGGGTTGAATTTGATCTTGACCCCGAAATGGCGAATCGACTGGCGCGGTTCGATAAACGTGCGCCCGATATAGTGGCTGCGCACCAGTCCCATCTCGAACGGGATGCCAGATTCCTCGGCGTAGCCGAGCGCCGCCGCATTGCCCGAATCGGGCACCGGAACCACGATGTCCGCCTTGACCGGACGTTCGCGCGCCAGCGCCCGGCCCTGCTCTTTGCGCACCGAATAGACGTTGCGCCCATAAAGCAGACTGTCGGGCCGCGCGAAATAGACGTACTCGAAAATGCAGCGCCGCGAGGGCGCCGGGGCAAACGGAAAGATCGACCGGATGCCCTCGTCCGTGATCACCAGTACCTCGCCCGGCTCAACCTCGCGGATATACTCGGCGCGCACCAGGTCGAGCGCGCAGGTCTCCGACGCGATGATCGTCGCGTCGTTGAGCTTGCCGATCACCAGCGGGCGGAAGCCGTGCGGATCGCGCGCCGCGATCAGTCCGTGCTCGGTCAGCACGACCAGCGAGTAGGCGCCGCGCAGTTGCGACAGCGCGTCGATCACGCGGCCCGGCAGGTCGGCCGCATGCGATCCGGCGATCAGATGAATCACCAGCTCGCTGTCCGACGACGACTGGAAGATCGAACCGCTGGCCTCGAGCCGCGCGCGCAACTCCACGAAGTTGACCAGGTTGCCGTTATGCGCCAGCGCCAGGCCGCCGCGCGCGTACTCGACCACCAGCGGCTGGCAGTTCTTGAGCGAAGTCGATCCGGTGGTCGAATAGCGGTTGTGCCCGATCGCCGCCGTGCCTTCCAGGCGTCCCAGCACTTCGCTGTTGAAGATATCGGCAACCAGGCCCATCCCGCGATGCGAGATCAGCGACTTGTTATTGGACGAGACGATGCCGGCCGATTCCTGGCCGCGATGCTGCAACGAGTACAACCCTAGGTAGACGAGATTGGCGGCCTCCGGATGGCCATACACGCCGAACACACCGCATTCGTCGTGGAACGCGTCGAGCTTGTTTTCGGCGCTGTCCATCACGATCGATAGCGCGTCGTCCGCCCCGGTCGACGCGGCCGCCGCGCGGCCCGCCGCAGCCGCGAGCGCGCCTGCGGGATCGTCGCCAATCGCTTTGCCGCCGCCGGCTGACAAACTGACGCTATGCACAAGCTCGTCGATTGAGGTCACGGCCGGTTGAGTCTCCCGGGCAATGCCGTTTCGTAAATCTGCTTGAGCGCGGCGAGATCCTCGTTGATTGCCGCGCCGATCGTCAGGCGCGCGGCCGCCGTTACCCGGCCAATGCGGCGCACTTCGAGCGGGGCAAAAACCTGATGTATCACTTCAATGTTCTCAATCGGTGCCGAAATCACCACCGTCGACGCGCCCTCACCAAAAAGCACTTCGCCGTCGTGGCCACCCTCGCCCGCATCCACTTCAACTCCCATCATGCCCGCAGGATTGAAGCACGCCTCGGCCAGCGCCACCGCCAGTCCACCTTCACTGACGTCGTGGGCTGATCTTATCAACCGGCGTTCCGCACATTCAACCAGCCCGTCGAGCAGCCGTCGCTCGCGCCCCAAATCGATCGGCGCGAGGGGCCGCGGCGGCGCGCCGAACAGCGCCGCGTACTCGCTGGCCGCGTATGACGGCGCGGCGCTGCGCACGACGACCACCGCGTCACCCGCAATCTTAAAGTATTGCTTTAGATGTAGCCGGACGTCGGCGAACGTCCCAACCATCGCGATAACCGGCGTCGGGGCGATCGCGCGCCCTTCGGTCTCGTTGTAAAAGCTCACGTTGCCGCTGATCACCGGCGTGCCCAGCGCGATCGCCGCGTCGCGCAGACCCTCAACCCCGCGGATAAACTGCCACATGATCTCGGGCCGCTCGGGATTACCGTAGTTCAGACAATTGCTGATTCCGGCCGGCCGCGCGCCCGCGCACGCGACGTTGCGCGCGGCCTCGCAGACCGCCGCCACCGCACCAATATACGGATCGATCGCGCAGGCACGCGGATTGGAATCGACCTTGAGCGCGAGTCCGCGCCGCGAGTCCTTGATCCGCAGTACGGCGGCGTCGCTGCCCGGCCCGACCATCGTGTTCGATCGCACGATCGAATCGTATTGCCGATAGACCCAGCGCTTGGAGGCAACGTTGGGACTGCCGAGCAGCGCGCGCAACGCGGCGGCCGGCGCCGGCGCGTCCGTCTCAGCCGCGCTCTCCGAGGCCGCCGCAAGCGCATCGATCGCGGACGGCGCGCGCGCCGGACGATCGTAAACCGGCGCGTCGTCGCTGATCGCGCCGACTGGCAGATCGGCCACCACGCGTCCGCGATGAAGCGTGCGCCAGCGGCCGTCGCCAGTGACCTGCCCGATGACCAGCGCGTGCAGATCCCATTTGGCGAAGACCGCCTGTAGCTCGGCCTCGCGTCCGCGCTCGGCCACGATCAGCATCCGCTCCTGCGATTCCGAAAGCAGAATTTCGTAGGGCGTCAGATCGGCCTCGCGCAGCGGCACGCGATCGAGATCGAGTTCGATACCGAGGCCGCCGCGCCCGGCCATCTCGCTCGACGACGAGGTCAGCCCGGCCGCGCCCATGTCCTGGATCGCGACGATTGCGCCGGTCTTCATCGCCTCGAGGCACGCCTCGATCAATAATTTTTCGGTGAACGGATCGCCGACCTGCACGGTCGGACGCTTGGATTCGCTTTCGGCGTCGAACTCGGCCGAGGCCAGCAGGCTGGCGCCGTGGATACCGTCGCGGCCGGTCGCCGAGCCGACGTAGAGCACCGGGTTGCCGGCGCCGCGCGCCCGCGCGCTTTGCAAATCCTCGCGCCGGGCGAGGCCCAGCGCAAAGGCGTTGACCAGGATATTGCCGTTGTAGCCCGCGTCGAACATCACTTCGCCGGCGACCGTCGGCACGCCCACGCAATTGCCGTAGCCGCCGATACCGCCGACCACGCCGCCCACCAGAAACCGCGTGCGCGGATGATCGAACGAGCCGAACTTGAGCGAGTTCATACTCGCGATCGGCCGCGCGCCCATCGTGAAAATATCGCGCAGGATGCCGCCGACGCCGGTCGCCGCGCCCTGGTAGGGCTCGACGTATGACGGATGGTTGTGGCTTTCGATTTTGAAGACCGCGACCCAGCCGTCGCCGACGTCGATCGCGCCGGCGTTTTCGCCCGGTCCGCCAACCACGTTGGGGCCGCTCATCGGCAGCATCCGCAGATGCTTGCGCGACGATTTGTACGAACAATGTTCCGACCACATGACCGAGAACACGCCGAGCTCGGTGAAGGTCGGCGTGCGCCCGAGAAGCCGCTCGATCGCGGCATACTCCTCGGCGCTGAGGCCGTGCGCGCGCGCCTCGGCCAGATCGACCCGCGGCTCGCCCGGAAGGGCGATCGGCGCGGCGCTCATCCGGATACCCTCGGCGCGGCGCTCGCGGCGCCGGCGATAATCGATGCGAAAATTCGCCGCCCGTCCTCGCCGCCCAGCGCCATTTCGACCGCGTGCTCCGGATGCGGCATCAGGCCGAAGACGTTGAAGCCCTGGTTGGCGACGCCCGCGATCGAGCGCATCGAGCCGTTTGGATTCGCCGCGTCGCTCGCCGCGCCCGACTCGTCGACATAGCGCAGCAGCACCTGCCCGCGCTCTTCCATTGCGCGCAATTCCTCTTCGGGCGCGACGTAGCAGCCCTCGCCATGCTTGATCGGCAGGCGCAGGATTTCGCCCGCGCGCGCGGCGCGGGTAAACGGCGTCGCCGCGTTTTCAACGCGCACCGTAACGAAGTCGCAGACGAAGGCGAGCGACCGATTGCGCATCAGCGCGCCGGGCAGCAGATGGGCCTCGCAGAGAATCTGGAAGCCGTTGCAGATGCCGATGACCAGGCCGCCTTCGGCGGCGAACCGCGCGACGCTCCGCATGATCGGCGAGAAGCGCGCGATCGCGCCGCAGCGCAGATAGTCGCCGTAGCTGAAGCCGCCCGGCAGCACGATACATTCGGCGCCGCCCAGCACTTCGTCCTTATGCCACAGCATCGCGGCGTCCTGCCCGAGCACCTCGCCCAGCGCGTGCAGCGCGTCGGCGTCGTCGAGCGAGCCGGGAAAGCGTACGACGCCCCATTTCATCGGGCATCGACCTCGAAGCGGAAATCCTCGATATTCGGATTGGCCAGCAGTTGCTCGCACATCCGCTTGACCATGGCCTCGGCCGCCGCGTGCGACGGCGCGTCAATTTCGAGCGTCACGTAGCGGCCGACGCGCAGGTTGGCCACCCCGCTGATACCCAGGCTCGCGAGCGCGCCCTCGACCGCGCGCCCTTGCGGATCGAGGATTCCCTTGCGCGGCGTGACGAAGACCCGGGCCCGCAAGCCTAGCTCTCCACCCGCCGCAGCATCTCGTGGTACGCCCCCTCGACGTCGCCGAGGTCGCGCCGGAAGCGATCCTTGTCGAGCTTCTTGCGCGTCGCCTTATCCCAGAAGCGGCAGGTGTCGGGGCAGATTTCGTCGCCCAGCAGAATCTCGCCGCGATGGCGTCCGAATTCGAGCTTGAAGTCCACCAGGATCACGCCGCGCTGATCGAGGAAGCGGCTCAGGATGTCGTTGATGCGCATCGCCGACTCGTGAATCGTGTTGAGCTCGGTCTGGGTCGCCCAGCCAAAGACGATCGCGTGGTCGGCGATAATCAGCGGATCGTCGAGCGCGTCGCACTTGTAATAGAACTCGACCACCGGATGGCGCAGCACCTCGCCCTCCTCGCGGCCCAGCCGCTTGGCCATCGAGCCGGCCACGATATTGCGCACGACGACCTCGACCGGCACGATATCCAGCCGCTTGCACAGCATCTCGCGATCGTCGATCCGGCGCACGAAATGAGTGCGCACGCCCTCCCGCTCGAGCATCAGGAAGAACAGCTCGGACATGCGGTTGTTGACCACGCCCTTGTCTTCGATCGTGCCGCGCTTTTTCGCGTTGAAGGCGGTCGCGTCGTCTTTGAAGTAGGCGATTACCAGGTCAGGGTCGGCCGTCGCATAGAGCTTCTTGGCCTTGCCCTCGTAAAACATTTCGAGCTTTTCCGGATTGCTGTCCACGTTAACCTCCCGCGAATTGCGGCAGTGCTGCGGCTATATTACTTGGCGGCGGCGCGCGGGAATACTTGGCCGCGCACCGGCCACCGCCCGCCCGGCGCGATTATCCACAAACCGGCAGGGGTTGCGCCCGGCTTATGCACAACGCAGGAATGCGCGCGCGCAGCGTCATTTAGCCCGACGCGCGGCGTCACTTGGACGATCGCGCCGGACGGCCCGCCGGCGCATAGCGCTCGACCAGTTCCGCCGCCAGCCCAACGTAATTGCCCGGCTCCAGCCCCGCCAGCGCGGCGCGCGCCGCGGCGTCGAGCGGCAGCGTCGCGATAAACTCCGCAATCGCCGCGCGGCTGACCGGCCGCCCGCGGGTCAACTCCTTGAGCCGCTCGTACGGGCGCTCGAGTCCGTGGCGGCGCATCATCGTCTGGATCGCCTCGGCGACCACCTCCCACGCCTTGTCGCTGGCAATCTCGGCGGCGATCCGCGCGCGATTGATCTCCAGCTTGCCCAGGCCACGCTCGAGCGAGCCGAGCGCGACCATCACGTGGCCAAAGGCGGCGCCCATCGCGCGCATCGCGGTGCTGTCGCTCAAGTCGCGCTGCCAGCGCGAAATCGGCAGCTTGGCCGACAGATGCTGAAAGGATGCGCTGGCCAGCCCGAGATTACCCTCGCAGTTCTCGAAGTCGATCGGATTGACCTTATGCGGCATCACCGACGATCCGACCTCGCCGGCCACCGTCCGCTGGGTGAAGTAGCCGAGCGAGATATAGCCCCACACGTCGCGCGCCAGGCCGATCAGAATCGTATCGATGCGCACCACGGTGTCGAAAATCTCGGCGAGAAAATCGTGGCTCTCGATCTGCGTGGTCAGCGGATTCCAGGTGAGCCCCAGCCCCTCGACGAAGGCACGCGAATGGGCGATCCAGTCGACCGCCGGATAGGCGAACCGATGGGCGTTGAAATTGCCCACCGCACCGTTGGCCTTGCCGAGATATTCCTGGCGCCGCAGATGCGCGATCTGGCGCTCGAGGCGCGCCGCGAAAATCGCGAACTCCTTGCCCACCGTGGTCGGCGACGCCTCCTGCCCGTGGGTGCGCGCGATCATCGGCACGCCGCGGTACTCGTGGGCCAAAGCGCCAAGCGTGCCCGCGATCCGCGCCAGCGCCACGATCAGCTCGCCGGCGGCGAACTCCTTGAGCATCAGCGCGTAGGCGAGATTGCTGATGTCCTCCGAAGTGCAGGCGAAATGGATCATCTCGAGCGGCAAGCTGGAATCGATCGCGGCGATCTTTTCCTTGAGGAAATACTCAAGCGCCTTGACGTCGTGATTGGTCTCGGCCTCGAGCGCCTTGACCCGCCGCGCGTCGGCCGGCGCAAATTCCGTATACAGCGCGCGCAGGCGCCGCGCACCGGCCGCATCGATCGGCGCGACCGCGTCGATCGCGGGATTGGCCGCGAGCGACAGGTACCATTCGATTTCGACGCGCACGCGATAGCGTATCAGCGCCGCCTCGCTGAAGTAGCGGGCGAGCGCGCGCGTGCGCGATCGATAGCGCCCGTCGATCGGGCCAACCGCGCTCAGCGCCTGATCCGCAGCCGACGCTTCGTCACCGCCGTCGTTACGCTTGATGCTCATCGGGTCGCGTGAATTTTTCGCACAGACATAAATTCCGTCATCGCACGCTCAGCGCCCGGTATGGCCGAAGCCGCCGCCGCCGCGCACGCTGTCGCCCAGATCCTCAACTTCGACAAACTCGGCGCGCACCACCGGCGCGATCACCAGTTGCGCAATCCGCTCGCCCGGCCGGATCGTGATCGGCACGGCGCCCAGGTTGATCACTAGCACATGGATTTCGCCGCGATAGTCGGCATCGATGGTGCCCGGCGAATTGACCAGCGCCAGACCCTCGGCCAATGCCCGTCCACTGCGCGGCCGCACCTGGCCCTCGAAGCCGGGCGGCAGTTCGAGCGCGATCCCGGTCGGAATCGCACCGCGCTCGAGCGGTTGGAGCACGCGCGCCTCGGCCACGTCCGCGATCAAATCGGCGCCCGCGGCCGCGGCACTTTGATAGCGCGGGGCGGGCGGGCTGGCGGGACGAAGGCGTTTGATTTTAACCGTGAGCATTGTCTGTCTGCATTGCGCGCCGCCAGCGTCCGCCGCCCGCGCGAAGCGGGCGTGCGGCCGGGTTCGGCATTTCGGCCTACCACTTAAAGCGATCCACCGCGGCCGCGCAACGGGGTCGCCCGCCGCCTCCGGCCCGCCGCGCTCGCGGGCGCCGCGATCTTTCCATCGCCACCACGCGCCTCCCGGCGACTCCCGATCGACGCTGGCACACCCCATCGCCCACCGGGTAGACTGGCGTTCAACGTGCGGCTCGGCCGCCGCCGGCAAACCGACATTTTGGGGGTGGGAACTATGGCTCAAAAATATGGCCGTGGCGGCCGCATGGTCATCTGTTTCGTGTTCGCCCTGGCGCTGGCCGGAATCGGCCACGGCTCGGCGCAGGCGCAAACCAAACTGGTCAAGCCGCTCAACGGCGGCACCATCAAGATCCTCAAGTCGGGCAGCTACTTTCTCGCCGCCAATATCGTGAGCCTGCTGGTTGGCAATTCGGTCATCAGCATCAATGCCAACAATGTAACGATCAATCTCAACGGCTTTACGATCAGCGGACCGGGCGGCGCCGGCACCGCGATAGCGATCAACGCGCTCGGCGACAGCGGCGTCACCATCGTCAACGGCGTCATCACCCGGATTCCCGGGGCCGGGATCGTGCTCGGCTCCAACAGCATCGTTTCGGGCGTGCAGATCGTAAATAACAACGGTGACGGCATCGATTGCGGCACCAATTGCCTGATCGCGGGCGATATCGTGACGGGTAATAACGGTGTCGGCCTTAATTTTACCGACGGCAGCAGCGGCTACCAGAACGATATCCTCGGCAATACCACGAACGTGATCAAGGGCACCAACCTCGGCCATAACGTCTGCGGGACCGCGCTCTGCCCGTAGCCGCGCCGCCGGAATCGCCTCGCGCGCATGGCGGCACCGCGCACGCTTGAAACAGGCAGGGGCGCATGACGCCCCGCGTCACACGCCCCCGCCCGCGCAAGTCGCTATCGTTCGCGCTAGCCGATCGCCGTCCAGACCTGCGGCGTGAGTTCGCGCCCCTTCAGATCGCCCAGCATGACCATCCCCATGCGGTCGGGATTGAAGCAGGTCGCCGCCAGTTCGATCACCTGATCGTTGGTCACGCTGTCGATCGATCGCGCGATCTCCTCAAGCGAAATATCGCGCTTGAAATAGATTTCGTTGCGCGCCAGCCGGTTCATCCGGCTGTCGGTCGATTCCATGCCGAGCAGCATGTTGCCCTTGAGCTGGCTCTTGGCGCGCGCCAGTTCGGCCGGCTTCAGCCCCTCGCGCGCGACCTTGCCAATTTCACCGAGCGTCACCTCGATCACTTCGTCGACCCACTCCGGGCTGGTGCCGGCGTAGATGCCGAAATAGCCGCAATCGAGGAACGCTGAAATGAACGAATAGATACTGTAGACCCGGCCGCGCTTCTCGCGCACTTCCTGGAACAGGCGCGACGACATCCCGCCGCCCACCGCCGTGTTGAGCACGTAGCCGGTATGGCGCAGCGGATCGACCTGGCTGATGCCTGGGCCGCCGATACAGATATGCGCCTGCTCGAGATCCTTGCGATGGTTGAGCACCATCACGCGCTCGTTGGGCGCCGTGATCGGCTCGCTGCGCCCGTCGCCCTCGACGCCGCCGAAGTAGCGCTGGCAATCGGCCACCAGCACGTCATGATCGACCGCGCCGGCCGCCGCGATAAACACCCGGCCCGCGCGGTAACGCTCGGCCATGAAGCTGACCAGCAGGGCGCGATCGATCGCGTTGACCGACTCGACCGATCCGAAGATCGGCAGCGACAGCGGATGCCCCTGCCAGAAATTCAGGTTGAAGAGGTCGTGGATAAAGTCGTCGGGCGTATCCTCGGCCTGGGAAATCTCCTGCAGCACGACCTGGCGCTCGCGATCGATTTCGGCCGGGTCGAAGACCGAATCCAAAAACAGATCGGCCAGCGTCTCGGTCGCCATCTTCAGATCCTCGCCCAGGACCTTGGCGTAATAGCAGGTGTATTCCTTGCCGGTGAAGGCGTTGAGCACGCCGCCAACCGCGTCGAACGCCTCCGCGATCTGCGCCGCCGTGCGCTTGCGCGTGCCCTTGAACAGCAGATGCTCGATGAAGTGCGAGACGCCGCTTTGCGCCGCGTGCTCGTAGCGCGAGCCGTTTTCCACCCAGATGCCGATAGTCGCTGAAACCATCGCCGGCATCGCTTCGGTCAGCACCCGGACGCCGTTGGGCAGTACGGTTTTCCGCATCATCGGGCGCGCCTAATTATCCTTCTGGTTTTCGAGGTCCTGCTGGGCCTCGCGCAATGACAGGCGAATCTTGCCGCTGCGATCAACGTCGAGCACCTTGACCTTGATTTCGTCGCCCTCGTGCAGCACGTCCTCGACCCGCCGCACGCGCTCGTTGGAGATCTGCGAGATATGCAGCAGGCCGTCGGTCCCGGGCATGATCTCGACGAACGCGCCGAACTCGACGATCTTGCGCACCTTCCCGTCGTAAATCCGGCCGACTTCGGGCTCCGCGGTAATCGCCTCGATCGCGCTGATCGCGCGCTCCATCGCGGCGCTGTCGCTCGACGCGATCAGCACGGTGCCGTCGTCCTCGATATCGATCTTGCAGCCGGTCTCCTCGACCAGCCCGCGGATCACCTTGCCGCCCGGTCCGATAACGTCGCGAATCTTGTCGGGCTTGATATGCAGCTTGACGATGCGCGGGGCGAAGGTCGAAACCTCCGTGCGCGATTGCGCCAGCGCCTGCTCCATCACGCTCAGCACGAACAGCCGCGCGTCGCGCGCCTGATGCAGCGCCTGGCGCATCACGTCGCGCGTGACGCCGCCAACCTTGTTGTCCATCTGGATCGCGGTCACGCCCGCCGCGGTGCCGGCGACCTTGAAGTCCATGTCGCCGAGGTGATCCTCGTCGCCCAGAATATCGGTGAGCACGCGCACCTGCTCGCCTTCCTTGACCAGCCCCATCGCGATGCCGGCGACCGGCGCGGTGATCGGCACGCCTGCGTCCATCAGCGCCAGGCTGCCGCCGCACACCGTCGCCATCGAGGAGCTGCCGTTGGACTCGAGCACCTCGGAGACCACGCGAATGGTGTAGGGGAAATCCTCTTCGGGCGGCAGCACCGCCGCCAGCGCCCGCTCGGCCAGCGCGCCGTGGCCGATTTCGCGCCGCGAGGCGCCGCGCAGGAACTTCACTTCGCCGGTCGAAAACGGCGGGAAGTTGTAATGCAGCATAAACTTTTTGTAGCGTTCGCCGACCAATGCGTCGATCCGCTGCTCGTCCGACGAAGTGCCCAGCGTGACCGTCGCCAGCGCCTGGGTCTCGCCGCGGGTGAAGACCGCCGAGCCGTGCGTGCGCGGCAGCACCTTGACCTGCGCGCTGATCGGCCGAATCTGGGTCGAGGTGCGGTCGTCGATGCGCTGATCCTGCTCAAGGATTACGCGCCGCACGCGATCGCGCAGCACCTTCTCGCAGGCCTCCGAGATTTCGCGCTTGCGGTCGGCAAAGCGCACGCTCACCTCTTCGGTGACCTTGTCCTCGAGCGCATAGAGCGCCGTGTTGCGCTCCTTCTTGCCGCTGATCTTGAGCGCGACCTCGAGATCCGCAGCCATCCGCTCGCGCACCGCCGCGACCAGCGCCTGGTCGTATTCCTTGGGCTTGAATTCACGCTTGGGCTTGCCCGCCAGGCGCCCCAGCTCCTGCTGCAGCTCGAAGATCGCGCGCATCTCCTCATGCGCCGTGAACAGCGCGTCGAGAATCGCCTCCTCGTCGACGATCTGCGCGCCGCCCTCGAGCATCACGATCGAGTCGGGCTTGGCCGCCACCACCAGCGAAATATCGCTCTCCTCGAGCTCGGCGAGGCGCGGATTGATCACCAGCTTGCCGTCCACCCGGCCCATCCGCACCGCCGCCACCGGCCCGCTGAACGGGATGTCCGAGACTGCGAGCGCCGCCGACGCCGCAATCAGCGCGAGCGTGTCGGGGTCGTTCTCGCGATCGACCGAGAAGACGTTGACGATAATCTGGGTCTCTTTGTCGTAGCCCTTGGGAAACTGCGGACGCATCGCGCGGTCGATCAGCCGCGAGGTCAGGATCTCTTTCTCGGAGGGACGGCCCTCGCGCTTGAAAAAGCCGCCGGGAATCTTGCCCGCGGCGAAGGTCTTTTCCTGGTAATCGACGGTCAGCGGCAGGAAGTCTATCTTGTCGCGCGCCGTATAGGCCGAGACCACCGTAGCCAGCACGACCGTGTCGCCGTATTGCGCCAGCACCGCGCCATGCGCCTGTTTCGCCAGGCGTCCGGTCTCGAGCGAGAGCGGCCGTCCGGCAAATTCTATTTCGAGCTTTCTGTACATCGGAATCACACTTGGAAGGGAGCTGGAGAGGTTCCTTTGATATCGCGGGTTGGCCGCGGAACCTCGTTGCCTGATGCGCCTTGCATGGGATGGTTTCCGCCCCGGCCGCATCGCGCGGCCCGGCGGACAGACAGCGTGCGGACCGGCCTAGCGCCGGATGCCGAGCTTTTCGATCAGCCCTTTGTAGCGCCCGAAATCCTGGCCGCGCAGATAGTCGAGCAGTCGGCGGCGTTTGCCGACCAGGCGCAACAGTCCGCGCCGCGAATGATGGTCTTTCGCGTGCGACTTCAGATGCTCCGTCAGGTATTCGATGCGCGCGGAGAAGAGCGCGATCTGGACGTCTGAGGAACCACTGTCGTTTGGCGTCACGGCGTGGGCGCTGATTATTTCCCGTTTGCGGGCGGCCTCGAAGGGCATCAGGTGTTCTTTCTTTCCCTTTTTCCTTTATTTAACCGGCAAGCCTAACAGACCCCTCGGGCACAGTAAAGCTACCCGCCCAAAAGGTCCGCCGAGCCCCGGAGCGATCGCGTGTCCGCAGCGCCCGTTGGCACCGTCGCGCGGCTCGCACATCGCGTTGATATCGATTGGCACTGATGGTCAATCCTTACTTATCGCACTTATTGCTCGCCAAAAATACGCGCGATCGTCGCCGTCACGCGCGAGGTCGCCTCGGCCACCGCGATCAATCTCCCGTCCGCCACCACCTTGAAGAACTTGGCCGCCGGCGGCACCAGACAATCCAGCGCGCGCGAATCGCCATGCCGCAGGCGCCGCTCGGTCTCCGCGTCGGCGGCCACTTCGGGCATCGCGGCAAGCGCAGCGCACAGCCCGATCGCGCCGGCCGCTGCGCCGCGCTCGAGCGCCGCAAGCACGTCGCCCAGCGGGCGCGCGTCGGCAATCGCAAAATTCCCGCTGCGCGTGCGCCGCAATTCCGCCAGATGGGCCGCACCGCCCAGCGCCAGGCCCACGTCGCGCGCCAGCGATCGCATGTAGGTGCCGGGCGTGCAGACCAGGCTGAAGCGAATCGCCGCCGGCCCCGCGATCGTCAGGACCAGGTCCGTGATCGTCACCTGGCGCGGCGGCGGCGGCGCGACGTCGTCGCCACGGCGGGCGAGTTTGTAGAGTGGCACGCCGTCGCGCTTGATCGCCGAATAGACCGGAGGCACCTGCTCGATCGTGCCGGTAAAGCGCGCCGCGAGCGCCGTCAGATCCGCGCCGTCGAGCGATGCGACGGCGGCCGTGCGCACGACCGTACCGGTCGCGTCGAGGGTGTCGGTCTCGGCGCCCAGCGCGATTAACCCCGCGTAATGTTTTTCGCCATCATGCAGGAACGGGGCGAGCTTGGTCGCCTCGCCCGCCAGGATCGGCAACACGCCGGTAGCGAACGGATCGAGCGTGCCCAGATGGCCCACGCGCGACGGCTTGACCCGCGCCTTGATCTTGCGCACGACTTCGGCCGAGGTCGGGCCGGCCGGCTTGTCGATGAGAATGATTCCGTCCATGGCGGTGAATCGATCAGCATAGCGGATCCGGCGCGCGAACATAAGCACCGTCGGGAAACCGATCGGCGCGAACGCGACGCGAGGCAAATCAACCAAAAAGCGGGAGAGGGGCGCGATGCCCTCTCCCGCCGTCGCTTCGATTAATCGATCCTGGGAAACTCTGCGCAAGTCAGGTTGTCATGCTGAACGGAGTCCGCGCAGCGAAGCATCCCGGGATGCTTCGCTGCGCTCAGAATAACACAATATACCTTGCGCGGAGGTTACCTAGCGGCCGCCGGCGGCCGCGCTCTGCACCACGG